>Ga0180220_1000451_pt1 | contig 45790 bp, 43 predicted proteins | sample eDN5th37CBELigBY_FD_151335 | JGI IMG/M metagenome (GOLD analysis project Ga0180220, IMG submission 151335) | Enriched backyard soil microbial communities from Emeryville, California, USA - eDNA 5th pass 37_C BE-Lig BY (version 2) (version 2) | ecosystem: Environmental > Terrestrial > Soil >...
GAGTGTTCCATCCTATACGAATTGTCCTGATATTGAAATTCAATATAGCAACTAGTACGATCCCAATTGTAATTGTAATATTCAATTTTTAAACGCTTCATAATCTTTTTAAGCTTTCTTTCACACAAAATATCTTGGTCTTTATATGGCATCCATTTGATCAAATCATTCACCTTCCTTATTTTTCGTAGTTTTGTCATACCGTTCACCTTATAACTACTAACTTCTACAAAATGGACTCATTCCCTGTTTTAATCGTTTTACATATGTCGACTTTTTTTGCAAAAAACGAAAAAGATAACCGTCTAAATTTGTAACGTATGGTTGATAAAAATTATTAGGGCTTTATCCCAAACAAAATAGATACTGGTATTATTGATAATAAAAAACCTATGAAGTTTCCTTAGCTATTCAGTGGAATAAGATTGTATTTCTAAAACAAGCTTAAATCTGCATAATTTCTCCACATTTACTTATTAAAATGACTTAAATAACGATAAAAGGTGTAGTCTATGAAAATTTCAATTAAGCTCGGTCTTTGGTTTTTCATCTGTATTTTTGTTATTGAATCATCTTCTATGATCTTTTTACATCGCAATGTTATCCACTCACTTGTTAATGAAGAATTAGAGGTATTAAAGTCACGCGGAAATAGTCACAGGGATGTACTAGAAATTTCTTACGATGAAGCTACCCTGCATCATATTCAAATAATGGAGTCAAAAACAGATACCGAAGTTGTCATTACTGACCAAGCTGGAGAGATCATTTCAGCACCAATGAGTATTGATTCAGGTATAGAAAAGATTTTAAAGAGAACATTCTCAATCGAGAATGTCCCGAAAAATGGTCTTATCATTCAGTCAGACTGGAGAAACGATCAATTTATCGCTACAGTTTCTCCATTTCAAGATAAAAATGGGCATATCGGTTATGTTTACATGTTCAAAAGCACAAAGCAGATTCAGGATTTCATTTCACAGTTAAATGAACATTTCATATTAGCTTCACTATTAATATTATTTTTCCTTTTGATCACGATCTCATTTTTATCCAGAGCCCTAACGAAACCGTTACTATCTATGAAGGAGGCAACAAAGAAGATAAGCAAAGGTGATTTCACAGTTTCTTTACCTAAAACGTCTAGGGATGAACTTGGAGAGTTATCAAACTCCATTCAAACCTTAGCAAATGATTTAAACTATTTAAGGAAAGAAAGAAATGAATTTCTAGCAAGTATTTCTCATGAACTCCGTACCCCTCTCACCTACATAAAGGGTTATACAGATATTGCAAGAAGAAATAACATTGATGAAAAAGTGCGGCTGAATTACTTAAACATCATTTATGAAGAATCAAATCATGTGAGTGATCTATTAAAGGAACTGTTTGAGCTGGCCAAAATGGATCAAAATAATTTTTCTGTTACAAAAGAAAAGGTCAACATTTGCTTATTCATGCAATCGATATTCAGAAAAATAAAACCCGCTTTTGACAGCAAAGGTGTAAATCTAGAAATCGTTTGTAAAGAGGATGCTTATGCACATATTGATCCGATTCGGTTTGAACAGGTTTTATTGAATTTATTGGATAATGCTCTCAAATACTCTAATAGCCAAACTTTGACGACCATTGAGGTAATAAAAGTGAAAAAACTTATTACCATTACCGTTAAAGATCAAGGTTCAGGAATCCCTGCTAAGGATCTGCCCTATATCTTTGACCGGTTATATAGAGTTGATAAATCTCGTTCAAGGCTAACTGGAGGCTTCGGTCTGGGATTGTCAATTGTGAAAGAAATCGTCGATGCTCACGGCGGAAACATTACAGTTGAGAGCCAACTAAGGAAGGGAACATGCTTTAGAATCACATTAAAGGAGCTTTAAAATGAGAACTGTATTATTAATTGATGATGAAAAAAGGATGCTGGATCTCTTATCTTTGTATATAGAACCTTATGGATATAAATGTATAAAAAAGCATTCAGGCAGTGACGGATTAGATTTTCTTAGAAAAGAAAAGGTGGATATTGTCATATTAGATATTATGATGCCTGATATGGATGGATGGACTACCTGTGAAAAAATAAGAGAAATCTCCGATGTGCCCATTATGATGTTAACAGCTAGAAATGAAAAGGACGATGTTGTCAAAGGATTGAAAAAAGGTGCTGATGATTATTTGGCAAAACCATTTAATGAAAAAGAATTACTAGCAAGAATAGAAGCCATTATGAGGAGAACTAACAGAACATCAAACGTTGAAGATTCTATTAGATTTGAAGGTCTAATCATGAATCAATCAACATTTCAGGTAACCTTTCAGGATAAAGAAATATTTCTTACACCTAAGGAATTTGCTATGTTAGAGCTGTTTTTGGAACACCAAAACAAAGTTTTCTCCCGTGAACATTTACTTTCAACCTTATGGGGGCTGAAGGTTGACACAGAAGATCGAACCATTGATTCACATATACGTAACATAAGAGAAAAATTACGACAAGCATGTTTCCCGGTCGAAAAATACTTAAAAACCGTCTGGGGCATCGGCTATAAGTGGAATTCCTTACGTTAAGACTAATAAAAATGAGAAAAGAGCTTGAATTCAAGCTCTTTTCTCTTAAACACCTTTTTTAATCTTGTTTAGGCGACAATTCACTTTCAGTCACCCATTTATGATTTTTCACTTCTTCTCCATCTGTTGTTGAAGTGTAATCAACCATGTAAACTGTCATATCTTGAGCTGAATCAATAACAGCAGTTGCCCCCTTCATCCCTTTCATGTGATCGGCGTTTAACACAACCTCTTCACCTGGCTCAAATGGTTCATCTCCTGCATTTTCAATTTCTTCATGAATGACCCATTTATGATTTTCGACTCGTTCCCCGCCAGACGTTGGAGTATATGATACAGCATAAACAGTTGTATCATACGCTCCTATAATCGTTGCTTCAGCACCCTTCATTCCTTCCATATGATCTGTTTCAAGAATTGCTTGGCTACCGACCTTATATGTTGGATTTTCTTCTTCTTTTAACCCTTCCGGAATTTCACCAGACCCAGAATGATGCATCTCAGAATGATCCATTTCCATACTTTCTTCAGAATGTGAACTCATGTCTTTCCTTTCATCAGCCGTTTCATCACTATTGCCAGCACATGCAGCTAAAACAATGACCAATAAACCTGTCAAAAAACCTAAACCAATTTTTCGTTTCATACTATTCCTCCTTCTATTTACATTGCTTCCTCTCATTAAAATAGCAAAAGACTTTGCAGAAAATATGCATTATTTCCCTAACAAAAAATTTCTTACATTAACATATTTTTGAAAAAGTGAGACTTCCAACAGTGGGGGTTTTCTTCATCCCCCACTGTTGGTTAGCGAAACTTATCGGACCTTTACGGGCAGTTATCCCCCGCTTACCTTCTTTGTTTCTCTTGAATCTTGAAGTGGGAGTCTTACTGCCCGTTAAGAGTGGGATAAAGTGAGACTTCCACGAGTGGGGGTTTTCTTCATCCCCCACTCGTGGTTAGCGAAACTTATCGGACCTTTACGGGCAGTTATCCCTCACTAATCTTCTTTGTTTCTCTCGAATCTTGAAGTGGGAGTCTTACTGCCCGTTAAGAGTGGGATAAATTTTCTCAATCTGACAAATACTAGCTTGTAAGTCAAGTTTTTGTAGGTGATTGGTATGTTTAAAGCCTTTCGTTTTCATCCTAAAAAGAAAAAATCAAGCGTATTCGCTCCTAAACCAAAGGATGAGTCGGTATATCAAACGTTTGGAGTAAATATTGAGAACAATATCAATACAGTAAGGAAACTATTCGAAATAAATGATGACGTTGTTTTTAGAGAGTTTGAGGCATTTATTATGAAGCCCGTAAAGGTCTTTATTTGCTACTTCTCTACACTTTCAAATAGTGACTATATTAACGAATTTGTTGTAAAACCCTTGCAAGAACTGAATTTCAAGAATGATCAAAGGGAAGATAGCATCCCAGCGATTGTGAAGAAAAATGTATTGGATGTTGGGGGTATTTCGGAAAACTCGTCGATACAAGAAGTAGCAAAGAACATACTATCAGGAAAAGTAGCCTTATTCATAGAAGGATCCGACACCGTGTTTCTCATAGAAGCACAAGGGTACCCGATGAGGAATGTCACAGAACCTGACACAGAGTCGGTTGTAAGAGGACCAAGAGAAGGTTTTACTGAAAATGTTGAAGTAAATACAGGATTAATTCGCAGAAAAATTATTAATCCGAACCTTTTTTTCGAGAAATTCACACTTGGGAAGCAGACTCAAACGAAAATTCGTATTGGCTATATTGAAGGTATTGCAAATAAGAAAGTTGTCCAAGAGGTAAAAACGAGATTACGAAAAATTGATATCGATGCTATTTTAGAGTCTGGATATATCGAACAGCTCATAGAAGACCATCCCACTTCAATCTTTCCTACCGTTGGAAATAGTGAAAAACCTGATATTATAGCGGCGAAATTATTAGAAGGAAAAGTAGCCATCGTATGCGATGGTACCCCATTTGTCTTAACGGTACCCTATATGTTTGTCGAAAACTTTCAAGTGAGTGAAGATTATTATTCTCGTCCATATTTTGCATCTGCTATTCGATTATTAAGGCTGCTTGCCTTATTTCTTACTGTCACAACACCTGCATTTTATGTTGCCCTTACAACTTATCACCATGCCATGATTCCAACGGTGTTATTAAATTCAATGGCAGCTGCTGAAGAAGCTGTTCCATTTCCGGTTTTACTTGAAACATTGTTAATTGGTACAGCTTTTGAAATTCTGAGAGAAGCCGGAGTTCGGTTACCAAGACCAGTAGGTTCAGCTATCTCCATTGTTGGGGCATTAGTCATTGGTGAAGGAGCTGTTCAAGCAGGACTTGTTAGCGCACCAATGGTCATTGCGATGGCATTGACAGGAATTTCAGGATTTATTGTACCTGCCATAAACGATGCTGTCGTATTATCACGATTATTCTTCGTGTTACTAGCAGGCACCCTCGGTTTATATGGAGTGTTAATCGGATTTTTAATTATTCTAGCTCATATGTGTTCACTGCGTTCTTTTGGTACACCATATTTAGCGCCCCATGCTCCTATTATTTTTAGAGAGTGGAAGGATACCTTAATAAGAGCCCCGCTTTGGAAAATGGATAGAAGACCTCAAACCATTACTTGGAAGCATGACGCATATCGGGAAGGTTCAGATCAAAAGCCTCAACCTCCAAAGCGGGATAATGGAAGTGAAGAAACGTGAAACGTGTTTTTTTTATTTTATGTTGTTTGTTTTTGTTAACAGGGTGCTGGGATCGAATTGAACTGAAGGAAATTGGTATCGTCAGCGCAATTGGGGTTGATCGGGATCCTGACACAGGTGAAATTCTTTTCACCTCCCAGGTAGTCGATCCATCTGGATTAAAGCCTGATGGAGGTGGAACAGCATCAGCTATTCAAATAGAATCATCGAAGGCAGATACCGTTTTTAAAGCATTCCGAGATATTAATCAAGAATTTGATCGTAAGAATTTTTATGCACATAATAAAGTCATTATTATTGGGGAGGAGTTAGCGAAAGAAGGTATATTACCTGTTCTTGATGGGATTACAAGAGGGAAAGAAGGCCGGGGATATATTTGGCTTTGTGTGACAAAAGGTACTCAAGCAAGAGATATTCTTATTAATGTAAGGAAGCAGGGAATTGAAAAAGTTCCGGCAAACTCAATTGAAAGTATGCATGAAAACACGGAATTAAATTTTGATGTCGCCGTGATAAAATTGAATGATTATTATAAAAAAACGTTAAAGAGCGGAATTGAACCCGTTATTGGAACGTTAGAAATGACAGAAAAATCCACCAACAATAATAGAGAAAGTTTTGGACAATCATCTTTAAGAGCTAGATTATCAGGAGGAGCCGTAATAAAGGAAGACAAGTTAGTCGGATTTCTTAATGAAGCAGAAGCTCGCGGGTATAATTGGGTCGTTGGTGAAGTAAAAAGCGGGATTCTTTCCATTCCCTCCTTACTAGATGATAAAAAACTTGTTTCGATTGAAATTAGAGAAGCAAGTTCGAAGATAAAGCCTGAAATCAAGGGAGATAAAATCTCCTTTACGATTGATATTAAGTCAGCTGGAATCCTTGTTGAACAACAGGGTTCAGGAACACTGAAAACGAGAAAAGAACAGTACGACTATTTAAAACGATTAGAAAAAGAACTAGAAAAAAAAATAGAAAGTGAAGTTTATGAGGTAGTTGAAAAAGCACAAGAAGATTTCAATTCAGACATTTTCGGTTTTGGCACTAGATTAAATAAAAAGGATTCAAAGAAATGGAAGGAAATAAAAGAAGCCTGGTCGAAGGACCAATTTCAAAATGTGGATGTCAAAGTGAAGGTTAAGGCAGAGATCAGTGCTCGCGAACTTTTACAAGAACCTTTGAAATCGATAGATTAAGGCATAGATTTTTTGAAAATTCGTTTGATTAAATAAATAATGACATAAAAAACGTTCATGAATAAGAGGATCGCGATATATAGCGATCCTCCAAGTATAAGGATGCTTGGTACAATACCCGCTTCAAATAATGATTGTAAATTTATCATAGCTTTCACCTTTATCATATTATAGATTCTTTGTTTTATTTTTCACCCAAATCATCAGTAAAAATAGAATAGGCATAGAACTAAAAATTCCATGTATATATGTTGCATTGAATTCAAAACCTACCCATCTGTGAAAGGAGATACTTTCATAATAGGTCGTCGAATAAACGATCAGACCAATCCCCATAATGATTGTGATCCATCTTTTATTTTTCATCCTAAATAAGGTGGAAACAGCTAAGACAGCTCCATAAAAGTTAAGAAGAGTCTTGTAAAAGCCTCCAATAAAGATAATAATAACCCCCATAATATCTAGATTTGTAATAATGTCAGCGATATTTATATTAAAAAGGACCCTTAGTAGTGGAATTTCAGATTTAGCCGTCAACTCTGGACCCAATATCGTTATCATAATCAAATCGGAAAGAACAAGAATGACTCCAGTCATACAAACAACGAGTAAAGCTGTTTTACGTACGACTTCTTTTTTTTTCACTATATGCCAATACATTAGGAAAACAACGCTCTCACCAAATGGAAAATTTACTACAGGGTAGACTTCTTTTAAAACAGGTTTTATTCCGTTTTCTAAAACAGGAGATATTTCCTGAATATCAAGTACTCCCGAAAAACTAGCTAAAAAATAAATTGTCACCAGAAAGATGAGAAGAATCGGCATTACGATCTCACCTGTTCTTGCGATCACCTCAAACCCTAAAGCAATCATATAAATCATCGTAAACAAAAAAACTCCAAGGACGACAAGCTGCGGTGTATTTATAAGGAAAGTAGTCCGAATAATTTCACCAAACTCAAAGTAATTAAAGCTTGAACTTGAAAAAAAATACAAAGCATAAAGGAGAATAAGAGGGACAGAAAGCCATTTCCCCAACAGAGTATGTAAAATTTCTGCCAAGTTTTTATCAGGATATTGCTTTTGAACCTCGGTATATACCCACACTAAACCTAAACCAATAAATGCAGCAATCAAAACCACAATCCAAGCATCTTGTTTTGCACCAATCCCTAATGCAAACAATGTCGTACTTCCAATTTCATACAATAACATTAAAGAAAATAATTGACTCTTTGTAATCTGTTCCATTACATCAACCTTTTTTCAACAGTATTTACAGCATCAGTATAGCCAAAGAAATACTATTTAATAGGAACCTATCCCATTAATTGAAAAAAGCGATGCTCTTTTAGAAGCCATCGCTCAGACTGTTGACAAACGCCGCCTCAGGATATGGTCAAGTCGCTTTCGGTGTTCCTCACCTTTAAAATTAATTGATTAAGACATAGATTTATTTACAATACGCTTGATAAAATAAATAATGGTATAAAACACGTTCATGAATAAGAGAATCCCGATATATAGCGATCCTCCAAGTATAAGGATGCTTGGTACAATACCAGCTTCAAATAATGGTTGTAAATTTATCATAGCTTTCACCTTTATCATATTATAGATTCTTTGTTTTATTTTTCACCCAAATCATCAGTAAAAATAGAATAGGCATAGAACTAAAAATTCCATGTATATATGTTGCGTGGAATTCAAAACCTACCCATCTGTGAAAGGAGATACTTTCAAAATAGGTCGTCGAATAAACGATCAGACCAATCCCCATAATGATTGTGATCCATTTTTTATTTTTCATCTTAAATATGGTCGAAACAGCTAAGACAGCTCCATAAAAGTTAAGAAGAGTCTTGTAAAAGCCCCCAATAAAGATAATAATAACACCCATAATATCTAGATTTGTAATAATGTCAGCGATATTTATATTAAAAAGGACTCTTAATAGCGGAATTTCCGATTTGGCAGTCAACTCTGGACCCAATATCGTTATCATAATCAAATCGGAAAGAACAAGAATGACTCCTGTTATACAAACAACGAGTAAAGCTGTTTTACGTACAGCTTCTTTCTTATTTATCATATGCCAATACATAAGGAATACAACGCTCTCTCCAAATGGAAAATTTACTACAAGGTAGACTTCTTTTAATACAGGTTTAATGCCATTTTCTAAAACAGGAAGTAATTCCTGAATATCAAGTACTCCCGAAAAACTAGCTAAAAAATAAATGGTCACCAGAAAGATGAGAAGAATCGGCATTACGATCTCACCTGTTCTTGCGATCACCTCAAACCCTAATGCAATCATATAAATCGTCGTAAACAAAAAAACTCCAAGGACGACAAGCTGTGGTGTATTTATAAGGAAAGTAGTCCGAATAATTTCACCAAACTCAAAGTAATTAAAGCTTGAAATTGAAAAAAAATACAAAGCATAAAGGAGAATAAGCGGAATAGAAAGCCATTTCCCCAACAGAGTATGTAATATTTCTGCCAAGTTTTTATCAGGATATTGCTTTTGAACCTCGGTATAAATCCACACTAAACCTAAACCAATAAAAGTAGCAATCAAAACAACAATCCAAGCATCTTGTTTTGCACCAATCCCTAATGCAAACAATGTCGTACTTCCAATTTCATACAATAACATTAAAGAAAATAATTGACTCTTTGTAATCTGTTCCATTGCATCAACCTTTTTTTCAACAGCATTTACTTAGCATCAGTATAGCCAAAGAAATACCATATAAAAGGAATCTCCCACATAAATCGAAAAAAATGATGCGGATTAAGAAGCATACTTGTATTCTCACTATCCTTTATTTTTTTCAGCTATTACGTTTTGTTCAACTTCTGCTATTGCTTTAGAAATATCAGAAATTTGCTGACTGACGATTTCTCCATGTCCAACTGCATGTAAAACCCATACAAACCAAAACGACCTTGCATAAACTGTTATAAATTGCATACAAGAGAGGTGATGAACATTCTAAAATTCTTTAGAGCAAGATTATCAGGTAAAAACGAAGTTCCTCCTGTTGAAACGAATGCTTTTGGTTTTGCAACATTTGTTGCTAATAAACAAAGAACGAAGATAAAGTTTGCACTGGAAGTTAAAAACATTAATAACTTTGTTCAAGCACACATCCACTTTGGTAAGCGTGGTGAAAATGGCCCAGTAGTAGTATTCCTGTTTGGCGCTGACTTAGAAACTCTTGAAGAACAAAATGGAATCACAACAAGAAGAGGTGTTATTACAGGAATTATCACAGATGATGATATTGTTAGAAATAATGTAGGAATAAAAACTGTTGAAGATTTATTGAAATTTATGGAAAAAGAATTAACTTATGTTAATGCTCATACAGAACAAAATCCAGCAGGTGAAATTAGAGGTCAAATTGTTCCAGATTAAATTTCTAAACGGTTAGTTTATTTAGTTGATAGGTCAAAAGGTGAAATATCGAGCTATTAAGTCTCCCTTTCGTTATATTTAGGTTAGATAAGTGAAATAGTTGATAATCAAAGGACAACACATATTCGATATATGGAATATGTGTTGTCCTAATTTATTTCTTCTTCCACTAATTGACTGCCACTAATAGGAAGATAGATTTTAAGAATAAACCAATTATCATGCAGCTCTGCTTCCATTTTCCCATTCATCTTTTCGACTAACTTTTTAGACAGATAAAGGCCTAACCCACTTGCTTCCGTGTTGGTTCTACTGCTGACTTCGGTATAGAAACGCATAAAAACTTTTTCTATGGCAACTTTACTATCTCGTTTAATGTCATTTTTAACGTTTAAAACAAGAGTGTTTTTTTCAGCCTCATAGCTGATAATGGCTTTACTTTTCGCATAACGAAGTATATTTTGAACGATATTTTGGACAACACGTGTAAGCATTAATTTGTCAGCAATAATTTTTCTATCATTTATTTGTTCGGCAAATTGGAGTTCAATTTTCTTTTCCTCAAATTGTTCATAAAACGACAAGAAAATTTCTTCAATTAAATTAGATAGAGGAATAGCAGATAATGCTATTTCTTTTTGATTCGTTTCGATACGTGCTAAATCATAAAAGTGGTCAGTCATTTCAATCAGCCGTTTTACAGACTGTTCGATAATCGTTAGATAGTGGGCCCTCCTCGTTTCATCCGTGGTCGCATTTAAGAGCTGCACATAGCCGTTGATAGATGTGAGCGGTGTCCGTAAGTCATGAGACAGTCCAGCAATTGATAACTTCACATTCTCCTCCATCTTTCTTGCCTGACGGTTTTTATCTTCAAAAGCATCAATCATTAGATTCAATTCATCGACCAAATCTAGTAAAGTCTTCTCACGAAAATCAAGAGACAGCCTACTGCCAAAACTGGCACGTGTCGGAAGACCTTTGACCTCATGTTTCAATTTCCGTAGTTCTCGTTTTAAAAAGTAAATATAAAAAAGAAGCGCCAATGCCAGGAAGACAAATATCCATCCCCACATAACATTCACACCCCTTCCATTAATCAAATTTGAAGCCTATGCCCCATACCGTTTTAATGTAATTTGTATCATCCGAGTTCAGTTTATTTCTCAAATTACTGATATGCATGTTAATCGTTTTGTCACTATCAAAATATGGTTCATTCCAAACACTTTCATAAATATTTGCGCGACTAAATACTTTTTGGGGATTTTCTAAAAATAGCAGAAGTATTGCATATTCACGTCCAGTAAGATGAATAGTTTGATGATTAATCTTTACTTCACGAGTGTCTAAATTTATGGTGATATTCTTGTAATGAATTTCTTTGACCTTACTGACTATAGCCTTGGTTGCATGACGTAATTGAATGTGAATTCTTGCAAGTAGTTCCTTCACATCAAAAGGTTTTGTGATATAATCATCTGCCCCATTCGTCAAAAGCTCCAATTTCGATTTTTGATCATTTTTATCTGATATCACAATAACAGGAACTGTTGTGTTACGCCGAATTTCTTGAAGAAATTCTTCTCCATTCATCCCCGGAAGCATCAAATCTAAAAGAACTAAATCTACTTGACTATGTTCAAATAGTAATTTCCCTTCAGTCCCTGAGTATGCATTAAGTGTCTTAAAACCATTCAAATCTAATGTTTCTTTTATGAGTGAATGAATTGCACTATCATCTTCAATGATTAATATTGTTGTCATATTATTTATCGACCTACTTTATGTCTGTTCGTTTAAACAGAAGGATTCCTAAGGTTGATGATAACACGATTGTAATCAGACTGACCAATACCATCTCAGGAAATCTAGCAATATCCGCCGGTTTTGCGAAATCTGAATAAAACAAGAATGATTCCGTAAACCAAAATGTCACCTGTTTAAAATGTTGAGTTTGTTGAAAAATTCCAGCCCCAAACCCTGTCCCAATTGTATAGAGAAAACTCCAAATAAGTGAAATTCCAATATTTTTTGTTAAAAAACTAATCATCACATAGATAGATATGTTTGCCAAAATTAATAAATATAGAGTACTAAATGTTTTTATAGCAAATGTGAAGTAATGACTAATCTCAGCAACTTCTCCAAAACCAAATACTACTGAAAAGCTGATCATGCCAAGTGCGGTCAATATGAAGACACCAACAAGGGTAAGGAGTGCGGCTATCAATAATTTTGACAGATAATAATGTGTACGGCTACGGCCTAATGACAATGCATTTCGAATCGTCCCATTTTGAAATTCTTCACCAATAAAGAAATTGATAAAAGTACTCATGACAAGCAAAATGGCTAATCCATTTTTCTCCATCATCAGAATACCTGTCGCTCCATTGACGACTGTATCAATGGCCTGGACAAGTTCTGTTCCATAATGCACGGTCATATTGCTATTCATGACTTGAATGATAGGAAGCAACGATAAAATGCCAAGGACAATCCAAAGCTTTTTACTTCGAAATAATTTAATTCTTTCAGCTGTTAAAAGATTAAGCATGGCGGTTTCCTCCTATTAATTGTAAGAAATAATCTTCGAGTTTTTGTCTAGTTGTACCAATTCGCGAAACGTTCACGTTAGATAAAACTAATGAACGGTTGATTGTAGATACGTCATCTAAGTGTTCGTAGATGTTGATTTCCGTTCCATTGATGACTTCATAATCTCTTATCCCTAATTCGTCTAGTACGACGACTGCTTTTTGAACTTCAGATGTTTCTAATTCAATGTATTGACGAGTTTCACGTGCTAACTTCTCTTTTGAAAGTTCACGAATGAGTTTTCCATCGTGCAAAATGCCGTAATGTGTAGCAATCTGAGAAAGTTCATCAAGAAGATGACTAGAAAGCAAGACGGTCATACCGCGTTCTGTCACCAATCGTTGAATCATTTCACGCATTTCAACAATTCCTGACGGATCGAGACCGTTTGTCGGCTCGTCTAAGATTAAAAACTCAGGGTTTGTAATAAGGGTTGATGCAATCGCTAAACGTTGGCGCATTCCTAATGAGAAGTTCTTCGCTTTCTTCTTACCTGTATCCCCGAGGCTCATTAAGCGAAGTAGATCATCAATCTCTCGCTCGCTTACACCACCATTTGCTGCTTGTACTCTGAGATTCTCTCGAGCCGTTAATTCTGGATAAAGTGCCGGCGTTTCGATGGATTGCCCCATTTTTCTTCTTGCCCGTTGTAATCCCTTCGTGCCACTTTCCCCAAACAGCTCGATGTCACCCTCATCGGTTGTGATTAACCCCATTATGGCACGCATAAATGTCGATTTTCCTGCGCCATTTTCCCCGATTAAACCGTAAATCATCCCTCTTTTTATTTCGATCGATACTTTATCAAGTGCTTTGTAGTTTCCATATATTTTTAAAATATTGGTTGCTTTAAGAATTGTCTCCGACATAATAATCATCCCTTTCGATGTTGATGTGTTAAGAATAAGTGCCAGATATAAATAATTTGACTAGAAAAGTATAAAAAAAGTATAAAGAATTAATTTCTAAATTAATTCTTTATAGGGGCGAGGATATTGCATTTCACCACAAAAATCCTGTTTATTCTTTAAGTATTCTGCTTCTTTCGGACAATATCTTCAACAAAAAAACGCTAATCCTTTTTGGATTAACGCACCTGTTTAAGTACAATATTTCACAGACTTATTTTACATCTTGTACAAAAAATTGGTATGAAGCTTTACACGAAGGGATCGAACACATAAACCAGAAAGAAGGCACCAAAATTCCTTCACATATTTTTACTCCCACAGGTAATATTACTACTTGTATGATCTAAAAACATCCCTTAGGAGGCTTTCGCATGGGCTTTTTTGATTTTTTTAACGAAGAAAAAACGAAAAAGGATAATCGAAAAGTAAATCGCACTGCAGATACAGAATTTGCAGCAGAAGACGCACATCTTGATCTTCGTGAGGAAGAATTAGATATCGACAAACATCGGGTGGAGACAGGTGATGTGACACTTCATAAAGATATTGTTGAGGAAGAACAAACAGTGAATGTCCCTGTTTCACATGATCAAGTCGTTATTGAACAAAGAGCTGTTGACCACGAACCAACAGATGAGCCAATTACCGAAGAAGAAACGGTTCACATTCCAGTAACTGCTGAAAAAATTGATGTAGAAAAGCATACGGTTGTCACTGGTGAAGTCTCCGCACATAAACGTTCAGTTGAGGAAACAGAACAAGTTCGCGACGTACTTCGTAAAGAAGTTGCAGATGTAGAATCGCACGGCAATGCTGATATTATCAAAGAGGACTAATCGTTCCCTGCCTATTTAACTCCTAGTTAAATAGGTTTCTTTCTATCCTTTTACAAAAATAACTTTAGGAGGTCCAATGGGGACATATATAATTATTGGTGCGATAATTGGTAGCATAATCGGTTGGGTAACAGGTTTTACAGTCATAACAGGAATCATTATTGGAGCAATCGCCGGCGGTATTAGTTATACAATGTATGCGAGTAGGAAAGTCAACAACCCCACTAATGAAAAAAAAGAACAAACACTTCAATTACGAGAAGAGCAGCTGGATATTAAAAAAGAACGAGTACAAACGGGTGAAGTAAAGATTCATAAAGAAGTCGTCGAAGAACAGAAAACGATCACAGTTCCGATTAAGCGTGAAGAAATGGTAATAGAAGCAGGAGATGAGGAGGAACTTCGAATTCCTCTAAAAGAAGAAGAAATTAATATAAACAAATATCCTGTACAAGTAAATGAAGTATCGATTACAAAACGTCAAATCGAAGAAATAAAACAAATAAAGGAAAAGGTGAAAAAAGAAACAGCACACTTTGACGTTGCAGGTGATGCGGATGTCATTATTAACCCTAAATCTGAAACAAAGGATTAATCCATTTTCGCCATATTCGGGCGGTGACATTTAAAAGCCACCTGCCCCCTTCCTTTTTCCTCAAAACCTACGAGACTGCCTTTGCCTCCCTAGCATCAGTCCGTGCTGTTTCCGGGTTTAGTTAAACTCATGAAACAGATAGAGTTGATAGGTATACTTATATTAGGTACAAATTTCTTATTTATTCAACCAATGTCTTATGAACATAAATAATTGTACACACACCGTAAGCAATGATTGTAGAAGGGGTAAACGAATCCTGGTAAGGTATATTAATAATGCCATTTATGAGTAAGAAAAACCCACTATTTAAAAAGAAATATCCTGCAATTTTTGCCAACCTATCCTTGTCCCTAATCCTTGTTTGATTAAAACCTTTTAAAATCCAAGTTTGTTTTTTGATACCAACATAGTAAGCGACAAATATAAAAAGAATAGCAACAGTAAAAGAACTAATATTAAATTCAAAGTACATATATTGTCCCTCCCTATATCCTATTTACGTTTACTTTTTTTAAAGGTTTCATTAAATATACCTAAAGTTTAAAAACAGGACGTTTCATTAAACTGTCCCTTTGGGACCATTACTGCATTATTTCCAATTCGAAGTTAAAAGCCCAAAAAAGAAAACATGTTAAAAACGGCTTCTTTACTAAGGATATTTTATATAATTTTTAAGACGATCATTTTCCACCTGTGATACTCTACATTCGCGCTTTGATTTTGGAAGATCCGTTATACAACTATCACAAACTTAGTTGAAGAAGACTATAAAGACCATAAAAGATTAAAACCATTATTGAAGCTGTCAAAATCCAATCTTTTTTGCTTGTGAAGGCTGTAAAAAAAATTAAGTATAGACCAATTAATGTTATTATTCGAACGGTGCTTTTATATTTTTAAAGATATATATATAAGCATTTCTATTAAATTGAAACCATCAATTTCTAATTACGGAATTTTCATTTTTTATAAGTAAAAAGATTTTGTTAGAATAATAGATAATTATTAAAAACATCTATTAAATGAAGGGGATACGCATTATGATTAAAGGACTTGGAATAGATCTTACTGAAATCGATAGATTGAAAAACACAAACATCTCAAAGAAAGTGTTCTTACCCAACGAAATAACTTGGGCTAAAGAAGATCCTGAAAAACTTGCAATACTTTGGAGTATTAAAGAAGCCGTTGTTAAGTCTATTGGAACAGGATTTAGAGAGAACATACTTTGGAAAGATATTGAGGTTATCCCTTCCAAAGATACTTATATTGTAAAATTTTCAAATAAAACAAAGGAATATTATAATATTGCCGATGACTTGTTCCATATTTCTGTTACGAAATTTAATAATTTGATTTTTGCACAAGTAATTCGAGAAATAGTGGGTTGAAAATTCAATTTACTTTTCTAAATTTACTAGATAGTAGATAGTAAACCTCGTATCCCAACAAATAAAGTAAATATGCCAAACACTATAAATAACATTCCTATTTCATTAATTCGATAAGTTCCCTTGTATCCTTTGAGCTACGTTTAATAAAGTATTTGAATGTGTAAATAATAGCTTTAATTCATAATCAACCATAATTCCAGACAATAAATATGCTAATGGTACTGTTGATATTGACAACATTCTTGCCAATGTTAAAACCCTTCCACTTTGAATAATTGCGGTACCGCAGCCACGTATAATAGGGATCATTAGAAATGCGAAAAATCCACATATACTCACTAATAGAATTGAATCCCTTAGCCCTGCTAAAGAAATAGAAATACATAAAAATATAATTAGAAAAAAACACCTGAAATTCTATTATTAGGTCCACCCCATTTTGATATTAACAGACTTCCTAGTACCATCCCAATTCCGCTACTTGTTAAAAAAATTGCTAGGTCTCCTTTATCAGCAAATCTAATATAAAGGGAGTTATTAACGCGTTCACTATCCCCATCAAGAAAAAGGTAAAGGTAAAATACAGTAATAAAAATAATATAACGTTTTTACCTTTAATAAATCCCCAATTTTCCTGCCACGCAGTATTATAGACATGAACATTTTTTTAAGTTCATTATACAAATCACTTAAATTTATATTCTTGATCTTTACTTGAGGAAACTTTCTTGCTGAAAACTTCGCAACCTTATCTAACTTTTCATAAGGAGAATTTAATTATGTATTCGTACATATTCATACTTCTCTCGAAGTTCAAACCTTTCAATATATCGATATAATAATTCTTTGTATAAAACATGCCGAATAAGGTCTTCCCTCACCTTCACTAAAAAGACCTCTTGGACAGTAATTTTTGGTGTCATCGGCCCCTCCTCTTGTTGGTTTACTTTTTCATCTAACTCAGTTTCAGCATCAAACGAATCCTCTATATTTACCATTAACTCCGCAAATGTTAGTGAATCGATATCTAAATTTTTTATTGTTTCACCATGGACCTTAAGTAAACGAAATACTTTAACAAAAAAATATAAAATGCTACTTACTAAACTATAGATAGTGACCTCCTAATTTCTTTAACAAATATTGTGTTAATTTAAAATTGAAGAATATATTACCGACAGTAAATAAAAATCATTAAGCCGTTAAAATATACCCTCTTTCATTCTTTTGTTTATAAAATTGTAGTGTATTGAAGATAAATCAAAGTAATGTAATGCCTTAGAAACTTGCCTTAATTTTATAAAAGACAAGCCTAAATATAAATACAGTTCTGGTACTGCCACCAGACTTTTTAATTCTGCTGCAATATTTAGAGCTTCGTTAAAAAGGAAAATAGCAATTAAGTAGTTTCCAGTATCATAAAGTAGCCTAGCATAATTATAGTACAATTTAATGATGATACTCTTATCTGTAACAACTATTAGTTCCTTAAATGCTTTATATGCTTCCCTATAACATTCTTTTGCCCTTTCGTAACATCTCCCATCGTTCCACTTCTTTCCTTCCTCATTGTAAATTATGCCCATTCCCATTTTTATACGAACTTCAAACTCAGATACAAACGGTTCTACAGTAACACTTTTTTCTAAGGAATTTAGTAAGTGATTTAAGGATCTTTTAAAGTCATTTTTTTTATAGTAGGAAATTATCGCCTCGCAATAATTAAAGAATTGTTGCATTATCTCATTTTTAAATAGGACATTATTCTTATGTAAATTTATATTTTTGTATAGAACTTCAAAATCATATGTAGTTAAAAGTAATTCGATTTCTCCTTTAAGCCATTCTTCATATTCGTATCTAGGGTTTCTAAAATACCCCATAAGAAAATTAGCGTCAATACCAAGTTTTTTTATAAGGTTTTCAAATATTTCAATAGACGGTGAAACGTCACCTTTCTCAATTTTACTAATTAAAGATTGTGTACATAAGCCTTGTGCTAATTGTTCTTGTGATATTCCTTTAGAGATTCTAATATCTTTTAACATTAGACCTAAAGATTTCATACCAACACTTTCCAATAGTATCACCTCTATTTAAACAAAAACTAGTCAATAATTACGATCAATCCAATTTTTGCATATTTATTCGTATAATAATATACTTATTTGGAACTATTTTACACATATTTGGTACCAAGTAATAATAATAGGTGTTATAATTAACTAACAAATTACATTTGAGGTGATTAAAGTGTTTTCCAAAGCAAGAATAACTGCTATAGGCAGCTATGTTCCTGAAAAAAGATTAACAAATTTTGATTTAGAAAAAATTGTTGATACAAGTGATCAATGGATTGTTGAAAGAACTGGAATGAGAGAAAGACGTATTACTGAAAAAAATGAATTCTCTTCCCATTTATCTATCAACGCAGTCCAACAACTTATGGATAATTACAATAAATCGGTAGAAGATGTTGATTTTATAATTGTAGCAACTACTACCCCTGATTATCCCTTCCCAAGTGTTGCATGCTTAGTACAGGACTATTTTAAAATTAATAGTACCGGAGCCATTGATCTAAATGCAGCTTGTGCTGGATTTGCATACGGGTTAGAATTAGCTAATTCACTGATTACGTCCGGTGGACACAAAAAAATACTAGTAATTGGTGCTGAAACATTATCTAAGGTAACTGATTATACAGACCGTGCTAGTTGTATCTTATTTGGCGACGGGGCCGGTGCAGTACTAGTTGAAAGAGATGAAAATTTCTCAGGGTTTATTGCATCACATTCTGGTAGTAAAGGTGAAGGCGGACAGCACTTATACCGTATAGGCTTATCTAATACGTTGGGAGATATGCCCATGTTAGGCGAAGGGAACATGGTCCAGAATGGAAGAGAAGTATATAAGTGGGCAGTACGTACCGTACCAGAGGGAATGAACAAATTATTAAAAAAAGCGAATTTAACCATAAATAATTTAGATTGGTTTGTACCCCATAGTGCAAATTTAAGAATGATTGAGTCTATAACTGAAAAGTTAGAACTAGATAGAACTAAACTATTACATAGTGTTGAGTATTATGGTAATACCTCTTCGGCTTCTATACCTTTATCTCTTGATCTTGCTGTTAAAGAAGGAAAATTAAAATACAACGATACTTTAGCTATATATGGATTTGGTGGCGGCCTAACTCATTCTGGCTTGATCGTTAAGTGGGGTATTCAATAAAATATAAAGAAGCAGCCGAAAATCCAGCTGCTTCTTTATATTTTTCACCTATCTTTTTTCCAGTACCATTTTTAACCCACCTTTTGGCTTTAAAGATAAATCCGCATCCATCTGAATCTTTTGGACAGAATTATGAAGTTTCAACTTAAATCTTTGTCCTATCATTGCCAATACAAGTGTAGCTTCGAGCATTGCAAAATGATTACCTATACAAACTCTTGGCCCTCCACCAAAAGGGAAAAAGGAATATGGTACAAGACTTCTTAAACCACCATTTTCAAACCTTTCTGGACTAAACTGTTCGGGGGATTCAAAAAAATGAGGATTTCTATGTGAGAGGTATTGGCTGATTATGACCATTTCCCCTTTTTTTATGGTTAATCCATTTATATTTACATCTTCGACCGCTTCTCTTGCTACTCTCCAAACAGAAGGATAGAATCTTAATGTTTCCCATAAGATATTTTGTGTATAAACCAAATTTTCGAAATCAACAATAGTTGGTTTTTTGTTACTTAAAACATTGTTTATTTCATTATGGAACTTTCCTTCCACTTCAGGATGCTGTGCAATTAATAGTAAACTCCAAGTAAGTAAGTTAGCAGTTGTTTCATGCCCAGCAATAAAAATTGTCATAAGTTCATCTCGAATTTGTTCGTTTGACATCCCTTTGTCAGTACCTTCCACTTTTGCATCCATCAGCATGGAAAGTAAGTCGCCATTATTAATAAAATTTTCCCTTTTTTGTTCAATAATTGGATATATGATTTTATCTAAGTTTTGTTTAGCTTGTACAAATTCTGGATCATTTTTTATATCTTCTAATTTAGAAATTAATGCTAATTCATTAATTTTCTTTAATCCGAGATCAATATTATGTGCAATATCTCCAAAATCAGCATCAATCTCTTCATTAAACATAGTTTTTGTAATTATAGATAATGTTACTTCTAACATTTCTAAGTTAATCATTCTTGTTTCTCCATGTTGCCATCTGTCCAGGATTTTCTGACACTGGTTTACCATTGAATTTGCATAGCTACTAATATGAGATCTTTTAAAAGCAGGTTGAGCTAGTATTCTTTGTCTTTTATGATACTCACCTTCGCTCGTTAACAAACCTTCGCCTACTAATAATTTTGATGTTTTTAAAGTCTTTGCTTTTTCGAATTTTTTATTTTGAGTTACTAACACTTCTTTAATAATATCTGGACAAATTAAAACGTGAATATCGGGAATTACTCCGAAACATAGCGTTATTGCATCTTGTTCATAATCTTTAGTTAAGTTATCTAAAAAGTTTATTGGAGTATGTATAAAAGCATGTAGTTCTTCTTTACTATTATAATTTTTCACATCAATATTAAGTTCTTTTAACATATATATCCTCCTACGCTACTTTCCCTTTTAATTTATTTGACTTATTATTCACCGAAAGGTTATACAAAGGCATTGCAGCAACGGTAGTAACAACAGAAATAATAATTAGTATCGCAAATACATCTTCGGAAATTATCCCACTGGACAATCCTACATTTGCTAAAATCAATTCCATTAATCCTTTTGCATTCATTAAACTTCCAACAGATGAAGATGCCCCCCAAGAATACCCCATCGCTCTCAAAGTAAGCGTGCAAGCACCATACTTATATACAAAACACGTAACAGTTAATATCAATATTATTGAGATCATTGACGGATTCAATAGACCTATGAATTGTGTTTTTAATCCTGAGTACGCAAAGAATATTGGCAAGAGAAATACCTTAACTATTGGTTCCATACTTGATGTTAATTTCTGTTGAAATTGTTTTTTCTTAGGCATACATACTCCTAATACAAAGCCTCCAAAAACTGCATATAACCCCAAATGTTCGGTTACGATTGCATATAGCAAAATCAACGACAAAATGGTTGCAAACAATATAGGTGGTAAGAAGGTAGAGGGATTCTCAATATCGTTTTTAAAATTATTTTGAATAAAATAGTTTAATATTGGTCTGATAATAAAATAACCTACCATAACTAAAATTACTAATCCTGAAATCGTAACAATAATAGAAGTGAACCCATTCGCAATGTGTAATGTTAATACCATTGCTAGTAAAATCCAGCAATATACATCTATTAAACTTGCAGAAAAAAGTGCTAGTGTACCTGACTTAGTGTTTAATAATCTTTTTTCTTCTAATATCCTAGCTAACATTGGAAATGCAGTCATTGCAACTGCTGTCCCTACAAATAAGGAAAATACTGTTGAGGTACTTTTTACTACAAATGATTCATAAATCATAGATGCAACAATAAAACCAAATATAGCAGCAGGAAAGAAACCCGCTATGGAAAGATTGATAGTTTTTTTAGCCATTCCTTTTTCTAAGTTTGAAAAGTCAAGCTCTAATCCCACAATGAACATATAAAAAGCTAAGGCAATGGTACTTAAAACAAAAAATATAGAAATTGTATCAGAATTAAAAATTTGGCTTTGAAGCTGAGGAAAAAAGTATCCCAAAAAAGTAGGTCCTAAAAATATCCCCGATACCATTTCACCTACTACTCGCGGTTGACCAACTTTTTGAGCTAATGAACCAAAAAATTGAGCTAATAGTATAATCATTATTAACCCTATCGTAACATTAATAAATAGATCGACTTCTCCCATATTTTCCTCCTTATAAGTCAAGGTATTCCGCTAATAAAGTGTCGGCTAAATTGCCCGTCCGTGGATCCATCAATTTAGTTTCAGTCTTATAAAATCTAGGTGTAGTGTAGACGAGTTTCAATGCTTTAATATGAGACATTTGTTGATATTTTTCTGGCCATCTCTCTAAGAGTAATTTCTGAACTAAGGGTGCGTATTTAGGATTTAGTTCTGGAAACAAATGATGTTCAACATGAAAATTATTATGTAGATGAAATGCCTCTAACCACTTAAAACTTCTTACAGTTAAAGAATTTATTAACGGGTCATTTATTTTATTTGTAGATGGATTAAGAAAATGATTAGTTGCGATATACCCCATCATAAAAAAGTTACTAATAGCCAATGGGATTAACCATAAAGTAACTAAATAAAGTGGATTAAATATAAGTAGGATCAATGGCCAACCAATCATCACTGTAAAATAAAAAAGTTTTGTATATAAATGTTCCTTTTTCGATTTAAACAATCCAGGTGTTTTAAAAATCATCAACATGGTATGAAAAGAAAACCAATAAAACAGAAAAAAATAACTTCGAAAATACCCAGATCCAGGAGTTAATTTTTGATATCTCTGCATCGTTTTACTTTTTTTAAATAGTATCACCGGACCAAAACAGTCAGGATCCTCCATCCATTTTTGTGTATGTTGATGATGTTTACGATTATGCCACGCAATCCATACATTAGCAGGCATACCCCAATGAAACATACACAATGTGCCATAAATAAAAATTTTCTTTTTCCCTTTTACAACAGTCCCATGTATAATTTCGTGACCTAGAAAACTTAAAATCCCCATACTTTGTCCAATTAATAATGAAAAAATAATACAAAGTATTAAATTATGTACAGTCAGTACTCCTATTACACATGATAAAATTATTAACATATGTAAATAGAACCAACCGATTCTACTAGGAGAACGTTTAAAAGCTTCTTTGGGTAATAGTGGTCTTAGCTCCTTTGCATATTCTTGTCTAGACATAATATTGATTGTTTTATTGGGTTCTTGAACTATCATTAATAACCACCTACTCTAGAAGGTGACTTTACTTCAATTATTTGGAACTTATCTTCTAACAACAATTCCCTACATTTATAATGTTGCTTTTTCCCACTTGTTGTTTTCGGTATTTGCCCTTTTTTTATAAAAATATATCTTTCAACTGGAAGCTCTATTGGAGTACTAGTAAGAACAATTTCATTTAATATCTCTGCTTCATTAATTGATTTAACTTCAATTAAGGCAACTATTTTCCCACCAATTACTTTTTCTTCGAAAACAGCAACTCTACTTTCATTAATATCTAATCTACGAGCCAATTGAATCTCTAAATCATTTGAAAAGTAATTTTCTCCATTCCTAATAATTACGTTTTTCATTCTTTCTATAACGTATAATTTTTGATTTTTAATAAAGCCTATATCTCCAGTCTTAACAACGCCATCAAACGATTCAATCTCAAAATCTTTTGAATCAGCTGTAATGTATCCTAAAGCTGCTGAACTTCCTTTAACAACAATTTGGCCTAGAACTTCTTCTTTAATTATTCTTTTACCTTCTTCATCTTCTATGTATACTTCTTGATCTAATAAAGGTTTTCCAACAGAAAATGCTCTAAGTTCAGTGTATTTATCAGATTCTCTATTATAATCAAGATAATTTTTGAAATCATTAATAATATTGACTTGTCTATTAATAGACAGTCCTTTTCTCTCAATTTCTAAGAAATTAGCTTCACTTTGAACATCTTCAAAAGTTACAGCTAAAGTATTTTCTGCCAATCCATATACAGGTGTCATTACATTACTCTTATAACCATATATGTTGAATTTTTGGTAGAACCGAGTTAATGTTTCAACACTTATAGGTTCTGCACCATTATAAATTACTTTTAGTGATGATAAATCTAACTTTACAATCCGCTCTTCTTTAATTAATTCACAACAATAGTCGAACGCAAAATTAGGAGCGGGAGTTAATGAACATTTAAACTGATCAATTGCTTCTAACCATCTCAGAGGTTTTTTCAAGAAGTTATAAGGTGACATCAAAACTAGAGGGAAATTATTATATAAGCAGAACAATTCAGCTCCTACTAGTCCCATATCATGATATAAAGGCAGCCAAGAACATCCTATTTCACTACTAGATAACTTTGATGCTTGTGTCATACCAACAACGTTATAAAAAACATTTTTATGAGTAATAGCAACACCTTTATTTTTACCTGTGGAGGCACTTGTTAACTGAATATAAGCTATATCGTCCGGATTTCTTTCTTTGTTCATGTTGTTTAACCAATTACTATTAATTTCAATATTCCTATTCACTTCTTGAAAATCACTAATTGACAATACTCTTAGGGAACTGGAATATTGCTTATTGTTTATTAATTCATCATTATCAGTAACTAGGATTGAATTATTTTCAAATCTAGAGTGCCAAACATTTATCCGGTCATTTAATAAATCTTTACCACTCAGCGCTTTGGTAGCAGGTAAAATCAATGGAATAAACCCCATCGAAATTGCTCCATAAAAACATGTTAATATGTTTTTGGGTGATGTAACTGAAAGTAAACATACAGAACGTTTACTTACTTGTTGGTTAATTAAATATGTACCGAATTTCAATGCATTTTCAACTAATTCACTATAACTTTCAAATTCAAAACCTTTTGTATTATTTTCAAAAAAATAATGCCCTTTTGAATTCTCATTTTTTAAATCCATTAACATATCAGTAATCAGTTGTTTTTCATTCCAATTTACTTCGACCATCTTTATCTCCTTAACGTATTATAAATTCACCACGTTTTCACTAAGTTCTTCAAGAAAGCTGGTGATCAATTTGATTACCTTTTTAGGTTGTTCCCATAAAGTTGAATGAGCTGAATTTTCAACTTCAAAATATTTCGTGTCCCTTATGTTATCAAGTAACTCTTCTGAACAAAAATAAGGATAGGATATATCGTCCTTACCTCGAATAATAAGAGTTGGAACTTTAATATCATTTAGCGACACACTTTCTCGGTAATTTGCAATGGCATTTATTTGGTCTTTTAAAGCATCTATATTATTTAACCCCTTCATAGATTGCCGAACATAAACTTCAAGGATTTCTGGATTACGTTGAAATGTCAAAGGGTGAAAACTCCAATACGCTAGTTGTTTTAGCATAGATTCTATTCCACACGTATTTAGTATTTCTAACCAGCTATCTGCCATAAATATTCCTAATTGATACACATGAGCAGAAGAACCTATTAAACTTAATGATTTGATATTTATTGCATTACTAATTGCTAAATTTTGTGCAACCCAAGAGCCAAATGAATAACCAATTAAATGAGTAGGTTTTTCTTCCAACTTTTGAAACTCCTCTAATAACCTATTACTTAGTAATTCCACTGATTTAATTGGTTCATATTCTGATTTCCCATAACCTGGATAGTCAATTAAAACAACTTCATAGTACTGTTTTAAAATGCTTGTGAAAGTTGTCCATATAGAATAATTACTTGCTAATGGATTTAAAAATATAATTCTTTCAGTATGTTCAGGGTTATGAATTTCTAAACGTAATGATCCCACGATTCTAACACCAACTTTATACATTTAATTTATAGGCCAAAGATAAGCCTCCATCTACAACAATTGTTTGACCGGTAATGTGTTTCGCTTTATTACTTAATAGGAAGTTAATAGATTCTGCAATATCGTCTGGTTCTGCTAATTTTTTTAAAGGAGTAAATTCCTTCATTAATTTTCTTTCTGTTGGCCGCGTTAGACGTTCAAAAAGTGTTGTATCTACTGCTCCAGGTACAACACAATTAACTCGAATTTTTTGAGGTGCAAGTTCCATTGCTAAGCTTTTTGTTAGGCCAATAACTCCTGCTTTTGCTGCAGCGTATGCAACACTATTGCCACTACTGCCATAAACACTAGTAGAAGAAACTGTTACTATACTTGCTCCATTAGATAAATAAGGTAAACAAGTTTTGATCATATTAAATACAATATGGAGATTATTTTGGACTTCTTCTGAAAATTGCTTATAATCCATTTCATTAATAGAAGTTACGTAACCAACCCCTGCTACAACTGCTATTGCTTTTATTTCATATTGATTTGCTATTTCATGTACTTTAGTTTCCAGATTATTATAGTCATTTAAATCGATACGGATTTCATATGGACTTGTCACTTCGTAATCATTAAATAAATCCAAGTTAAACACATGTTCATAATCCTTTTTTAAAAGTGCAAACAAGGATTGTCCAATCCCTGTCTGCCCTCCAGCAACGATAATACATTCCTTTTTCATTTTATTAATACCCCTTTAGACTCTAGTAAGACTTTCAATAGTATTATTTATTCCCTTTTCGAAATCAAACTGAGAAACTTTATCCATTTGTGGTATTTTTCCTGTTTCTTTCACGTAAGCCTTATATGCTCGATAAGTCCAATCCCTAAATTGAGTATGGCTAGCATAATCAAACAAAATAGCTCCCATTAGATCCATCTCACTTGGATTATCAGATAATCTATTCACTAAGAATTCGACATAATCAATGTCGTTATAGTAATAATTGTACGCTCTAATACTATTAACAGGATTTTCTAAAAATGTTCTATATACCTCTTCATAACGATTTAAAAATTCTCCACTAAAGTCTTGTTTATTGCATGCTTCTACAGCTACTTCTACTGCAAGTTTTGAACTTTTTAAAGCAATAGTCATCCCAGTAGCCCATGCCGGATCTGCAAAAAATGCACTATCCCCTACACATAGATAACCAGGACCACTCATTTGTTTGTTCATATGTCCTAGACGTGAAGTAGCTACAACACTATCAAGCATATTTGCCCCTTTTATAACTTCCTTTAGTACAGGATGTCTGGAAATTAAATCTCTATAAGCTTGTAATTTATCATCGTACCCGTCAAAAATATCATTCACTTTGCTTCTAGCTACAAATCCAATACTAGTTAGATTATCTTCAAGAGGAATAAACCAATACCAGCAATCTGAAGAAGGAAACATGTTTACTGTACCTTTATGATAATTCCGATTATCCTTAATTAATGGTTCCATATTTAAGTTTTCAAAATAACATCTAACAGCAAAATTAGCCCATTGACCATCAAATACTTGATCTAACTTATCTCTAAGTTCTAATTTACTTGCAAAAACAGAACTTCTTCCTGAACAATCTATAACTAGTTTTGTATTAATTTGAACAACTTCGTTCTGATTATCTTTAACTATTATTCCCGTTAATTCACCTTTTTCATTTAAAATAACATCTCTAAGAGTATGTTCCTCACGAATATCTGCACCTAAACTTTTAGCTTTATTGAAAAAGACCATATCAAAATCAATGCGCTTAACATTGTAACCCCAAGTATATGTATGGTTTCCACCTTGATACTCTGCTTTTTCAAAGTCAACCTGGGTATAAGCTTTCGCACCACTTGGAGCTACTATTTGTAGTGAATTTTTCTTAAAATAATTACCGTTATAAATTTCATCATAAACTCCTAGTTCCTTCAGATATACGTTACATATAGGTGATAGCCCTTCACCTACTATTTCTCTAGGAAATTTTGCCTTATCTATTACTAATGGTTTGATTCCATTTTGTAATAGTCGTATTGCTGTAGAAGAACCTGCCAATCCTGCACCTACAATAACAACATCATACTTCTCTATTTTCATGCTAAAGCACCTTGCTTACTAATTATTAGTTTGATTAAATCATTTACGGTTTGAATATTTGCTGCATCTTCTTCACTAAATTCCACATCAAATTTTGATTCGATAGATAATACGATTTTGATATTGTTTAAAGAATCAACACCAAGTTCTTTTAAATCACTATCTAACTTAATAGAATCTTTATTAATTGTGTCTACATGTTGAACGAGAATTTCAACTACTTCATTAAACATTTGTTCATTCATTTTTTATAACTCCTCCAATAACTTTTTTAAACCGGAATTTAGTATATATCAGCTCAAAGATATATGTATTCTACCTATTCAATGGATTTCATTTGAATTTTTAACAAAAACTAACAATACAGAGAAATAATTAGAACCACTATAAAAATAAGAATTTTTTGTAGTAAATTTTTGCTATTTTTAAATTACAACCACCTAATATAGTAAAAATTCACCATATATACATGGCGTTTTTAATATGATAGCCCTTTCAGAAGATAAGACAATAAAAAAAGGCCAGTCAATGATTGGCTTTTTCTGTGTTAATCACTATTTATTTTCCAAAAGAAGACAAGAATTTAACACGATCTCCCATAGGGGCGGGATAAAATACCATTAATAAGGAGTAACTTTTCTTATTATCTGTATTCTAGTCTAAAATATCTAAATATTGTTTATTACTTGAATCTAAGCCAAAAAGATCGGTTTCAACCTCCACATATTATCTCAGTAAATGATTGTAGAAATATAAACTCAATTAAGCATAATAAAGTCAGTATAAATTCCCATTTAATTTTTTGTACTTTTTCCCAGTTATGCTTTTAATAAATTAATCTATTAATATGTTCATATTTTTTATACACCAAAACGTTTTGATAAGTATTTATGTAATATAGACATATTTTGGTTTCTGCAACTACAAATTAAAAATCCGAATATTAAAGATTTAGAAAGTTAATAGGTTATATATGGTAAAATATACATAAAAATCTTTGGGAGGATATTAAATGATAGACGAACTTGAAAAATTTCTAAAAGATTAAAAAATACCGAGAATAATTTATTAAATGAAGAACCCGATGAATATTTGACGATGAGGAAGTTCTGAAAGATGAGATTAAGCCACTATTGTATAAAAATAGAATAAGAGATCTTATTAAGGACGTAGCATCTTCAGATTGATTAGAACTACGAATATCAAAGAGAGGATTTCAAAGATATCATGATCCAGTAAAATTCCTTTCTGTTATTCTCATGTATGAAATAAACAATGTTTTAAAAGAGCAAAAGAAAAAAAACTGAATGAAACACACGTAGACAAGGCAATTTCAAAAATGCTAGGAAGAGCAAATTAATAGATTTAGTTGGAGTTTCTCCAAAAAATCGTTGTTTCGCAAAATCCAATAGTCTTATTTACTACTGGATTTTACTTCTATTTGTATGTTAGTACAATGTTTGTAGCTAAAACGGCATCTTTTATAAATACTTATGAATATACAGGAGCTATTATAAAACAATATAAAGTTTCTAAGTAAAGCATAAAATTTCCTAAAAAATAAAGCATAAAGTTTCCAAACGGAAATTTTATGCTTTATGTAACATTATCGTAATTAACCACCAAACTATGTATTTTGGTGGAGACGGAGGGAGTCGAACCCTCGTCCAGACATAACGGCACTTAAGCGTCTACGAGCGTAGTCGATATATTTGCGGTTTCGCTAACTCCTATGCCTATCGACAGGCGTCAGAGCAGCTAGTCTGATTGGTCTCTTCCATCATCCCCAGACGGAGGAATTAGGCGTAGTCCACTAAGAGTGAGTCCCTTACCCTACCACATGGACGATGGAGGGAGGAACAGCTAAGCAGTTATTAAGCTGCTAAAGCTAAGTTATTGTTAGATTTGCCAGTTATTATTGGCGTGACGTTTTTACGAAGACGATCCCTTCGGCCCGCAACCTAAGCTCGAACTATCCCTGTCGAATCCGTAACGTCCCCATGATAAGCCGTATTATACCAGCTAGGGAATACGGGAAGTTTAAAGATAGAATAAGCTTAATTGCTTATGAAGTTTTAAAAGTAAGTTGACTGCCTTACAAAGACTATTATAGCAGATTGACCTAAAATTGCAATTGTAAGGTTTTCCCACTACATTTTCTGACGTTCTCTGAAGGCACGTTCGATATCACGTTTTGCTTCTTTCTTCTTAAGATCCTCACGTTTGTCGTATTTCTTTTTCCCTTTTCCAAGGCCGATTAACACTTTTGCATAACCATTTTTGATGTACATCTTTAATGGTACAAGTGCATAACCCTCTTCTTTTGTGGCCCCAATTAGTTTGGCGATTTCACGTTTTTTTAACAAAAGCTTTCTTGGTCTTAATGGATCATGGTTGTAACGGTTCCCTTGTTCATAAGGACTCACATGCATATTAAGCAAGAAAACCTCACCGCGTTCAATACGTGCGTAAGAATCCTTTAAGTTTACACGTCCATTACGAATTGACTTTATTTCCGTACCTTGAAGGACAATGCCAGCCTCAAATGTTTCCTCAATGGCGTAATCATGATTAGCTTTTTTATTTTGCGCTAATGCTTTTCCCATTCCTTTAGGCATTGTATTCCCTCCCCTCGATATAGCGATACGTACTATTTTAACAAAAAATGGACGGTAACTCAATTATAATACAAAGGCAGGATATGATGTTTACAGTATCGAAACTATTAGGCAAATCGATAGTACGAGGTGAGCTATGGACGTAAAACTAATAGAAAAATCTGCTTTTCAAGGAATAGGTATTATGTGGCAAGGTACATTTAAGCAAGCTGACCAGGGAGAAATAAGGAAAGTTCTACATCAATTCCGACAGCAAATTTTGAGCGACCCTGTATTAAAGGATAACCAATCCATCTATGGAATCTCTGTTCACAATATTCCTAACGGGTTTACCTATTATATTTGTGTCGAAGAAAATGATGTATATACATCACATGGACTTTCAGTCTTTAAGTTCGAAGAGAACACATACGCAGCACTTGATTACAAAGGTTCAAAAGTCCAAGAAGCCTACTTTTCCCTTTACAAATGGATCGAAGAGCACGGCTACCAAGTGAATGATCAACACATCGGTCAAATTGATGCTTATCCAATTAGGTATGATCCTTTGAAAGATGATCCTGAACTAACTATTATGGTACCAATTAAGATCTAGGAGAACGAAATGGGGTTAACTTTATTCATATAAAGCCTACCCCATTTTTTCCTTTTATCTCTTTTTCTTTTTCCGCTTTGCTTTTGGAGCATTTTCATAATGCTTTTTCTTCTTTTTGCGTGGTGGACGAGTTGACCATTCTCCATCTCTGTCACTTTCACGTTTTTTTCCATTGGCGCGTGAAGTAGAATCTTTTCTGCCATTCCCTGCCACAATAACTTTTGGTGTTTCTTTAGCCTGACGTCTTCTTGTCCCTTTCATACCGACAATTTCAAAGTCGATTGAGCGTTCGTCTTTATTTACGTTTACGACACGTACAGTAATTTCATCACCAATGCGGTAAACATTTCCTGTACGTTCACCAATCATCGCATAGTGACTCTCATCATAGCGATAATAGTCATCTGTCATATAACTTACGTGGACAAGACCTTCAATCGTATTAGGCAGCTCAACAAACATACCAAAGTTTGTGACAGAGCTGATGATACCGTCGTATTCTTCACCAATTTTATCAAGCATATATTCAGCTTTTTTCAATTCATCTGTTTCACGTTCTGCTTCAACTGCTCTTCTCTCCATATTAGAAGAGTGTTCAGCAATAACAGGAAGACTCTCAGCCCAGCTTGAACGTGTTTCCTCATCGACTTTTCCTTCAATTAAATATGTTCTTATTAATCGATGAACGATTAGGTCAGGATAACGACGAATTGGTGATGTAAAATGTGTATAATACTCTGTTGCAAGTCCAAAATGTCCAAGGCTCTCTGGATCATATTTTGCTTGCTTCATGGAACGAAGCATGACAGTTGAAATCACCGTTTCTTCAGGTGTACCTGAGACTTCCTCTAAAATATTTTGCAGAGCTCTTGGGTGAATATCGTTTCCTGATCCTTTTACTGTATAGCCAAAGTTTGTAATAAACTCTAAGAAACGCTGTAATTTTTCTGCATTTGGATCTTCGTGAATACGATAAATAAACGGTACATTCATCCAGTGGAAATGCTCAGCCACCGTTTCATTTGCTAAAAGCATGAATTCCTCGATAAGACGTTCCGCTACAGAACGCTCACGGAGCACAACCTCTGTAGGATTTCCCTCTTTATCAACAAGGACCTTAGCTTCTTTAAAATCAAAGTCAATCGCACCGCGAGTCATTCTTTTTGTTCGTAACACTTGAGCAAGCTCACCCATGAGTTCAAACATTGGAATTAACGGCTCATATTTTTGTAAAAGCTCTTCATCACGATCCTCTAAAATCTTATTCACATCAGAGTAGGTCATTCGTTCTGTTGTTTTGATGACACTTTGGAAGATTTCGTGATTAACCACAGTTCCTGTTTCATCAACTTCCATTTCACATGATAATGTAAGGCGATCTACCTTTGGATTTAATGAACAAATCCCATTTGATAGTCGATGCGGGATCATCGGAATCACTCGGTCAACTAAGTACACACTTGTCCCGCGGTCTAGAGCTTCCCGATCAATCGGTGACTGTTCTGTTACATAATGACTGACATCCGCGATATGGACGCCTAGTTTATAGTTTCCGTTTTCTAACTTTTGAACGGTTACTGCATCATCCAAATCTTTTGCATCTGCTCCGTCAATTGTGACGATTGTTTCGTTTCGAAGATCGCGGCGATCCTTTAGATCTTCTTCTTTTATTGTTTCTGGTACATCGTTTGCTTGTTCCAACGCTTCAACCGGGAATGGACCTGGAAGTCCGTGCTTATGGATGACTGATAAAATATCAACACCAGGATCATTTTTATGACCCAAAATTTCAATCACTTCTCCCTCAGCACTCATTCGTCCCTCAGGGTATGTTGTTAGTTTAACAACAACTTTATGTCCCTCAACCGCTCCATTTGACGCATTTTTCGGAATGAAAATATCATTAGCTATTTTTTTATCATCAGGAATGACAAATCCAAAGTTTTTACTTTCTGTATAGGTACCGACTACTTCGGTTACCCCGCGCTCTAAAATTCTGATAATGGTTCCTTCTTGTCTTGAACCACCTGTTTTGGGGCTAACTCTTACAAGAACAACATCTCCATGCATCGCCGTTTTTAGCTCTGTCGGCGGAATAAAAATATCATCTAAGCTTGTATCTTCTGGATCAACAAAAGCAAACCCTTTTGCATGACCAATTAATTTCCCCTTTATGAGATTCATTTTTTCTGGCAAGCCATAGCGATTGCTTCGCGTACGAACAACTAATCCTTGGTCTTCCATAACAACTAATGCCTTCACAAAGTCCTTGAACACCGCAGAGTCTTCAATTCCGAATGCTTCTTCAAGCTCCTGAACCGTTAATGGCTTATAGGCCTCTTCCTTCATAAAAGACAGAAGCTTATCAATATGTACTTGAATGTCTTGGTCCATGTCATCATCCTCCTTTTATTTTTTATGTTTACCAATCAAGGCTCTCTAAAAATTGATACACATCCTCGTGCAATTGGTCACGCTCTTTATCAAGTGTGATCACGTGCCCAGATTCCTCGTACCATTTTATTTGTTTATGATCATTTTCTACTTCGTTATAAATAATATTTGCACTATCCGTGTTAATCATGTGATCATGTCTAGCTTGTACAACAAAGGTTGGCGAGTAAATCATATCCACATTATTACGCACATCTGCAATTAACTCCTGCAACGCTTTTAATGTATTCATAGGCGTTTTTTCGAATTCCTTCATCTCTTCTTCAATTTGCTCTGGAGTTTTTCCTTCAAACTTCTTATAGTTTCTAGCATACTCAAGTACGCCTTGATACATAACTTCCTCACTTTTAATATACATTGGCGCACACATTGGAATAATACCCTTAACTGGCATTGTATAACCTAATTTTAAGGAAAACACTCCACCAAGAGATAAGCCCCCAACAGCAATATCTTCAAATCCCATTTGTTTTAAATGCTCATACCCCTCTTCGACATCCTTCCACCAATCTTCGGGCCCTGTGTGAACAAGCTCTTCTGGCGGTACTCCATGTCCTTTGTATTGTGGGGCGTGACAGGTATACCCTCTCTCACTTAAGTAGCGCGCAAGCATACGTACATCTGCTGTATTTCCTGTAAATCCGTGTAATAACAACACGGCTTTGTCTCCACCTTCAAACGTAAATGGCTTTGGTAAAACTCTTTTCATTTCTTTGTGACTCCTTCTACATCTTTTATTTAGTTTAACCCAGATGGGCTTTCAGTATTACTTACAGTATGTATACTATTTTAAACAAACTTACTAGAGCTTGACCAATATGTTCACTTAAGAACAAAAGCGCAAGCGCCCGTTTAGCAACGTATGAACTGGAGCACTCCGTATGAGATAAAGGAAACACGAAGAGCGATAGCGATTCGATGTTGACTTATCGTAAGGAGGAGTGTGATGTTCACTAGTTGCTGGGAGCTGGAGCTGGATGCCGTGCGCTTATCCACAGTACAAGAATTTTATAATTTCCTAGATGATAAAAAAAAGAGCCTGTTTCTACAGACCCTTACTCTTTATCATTATTGTACGACATATGCCACTAAAACTGTCAAAACAAAAAATAATACGGATAATACAATCGTTGCGCGGTGTAAAATTAAATCCAAACCACGAGCCTTCTGCTTACCAAAAAGCTGCTCAGCACCACCAGAGATCGCACCTGATAATCCTGCACTTTTACCAGATTGTAATAACACAACTGTAATTAAAGCGATAGAAACGAGAACAAGTAGAATAATTAATGCTGTATGCATGAGTTGACACCTCCTGAAATGCGCACAAATAGATAGTTTAAATGTACCATAAGTGGGTGGGGGATACAATATTAAGTTGGAAATGGTGGGTAATTAGGGAGCAAGGTTTGAAATTTGTTGTGTTATTTTCGATTTTGGGGGCTTTTTCTCGATAATAAGAATTTATAATCTATTCTTGGATTATATTTTCGATTATCAAGGTTTATTCACTATTAGACATTTTTCGACACACTTCACCCCACTCCTTTAAATAGTAAACCCTTCCTTTCTTTTCCCCACTATACGGCAGGTTCATTGATTTCAGTAATCTACTTGCCGATGCTACAGAGTCTATTGATAGAAAATCTCTTAGTTCACAATTTGTTATTTTTGGCTTAATAAGTAATTTATAATCATTAAGAGCTGAAATATGGGCTTGTTTGTCTTTATTTTGACAAGCTGGGCAGTGCCAATTTGCTTTTATTCTAACGAGAGGGAGTGATCCACAGTGCTTACATATCGCTCCTTTTAATAGCTCGCTTTCATTAAGTTTAAACCTTTCAAGTATAGAGGAATCTCTTTCAGTATGTTGCTTAATTAATTTGCGAGAAATTTTTTTCAGTTCTTTTTCATCAAGTGTGTGCTTGTTTTGGGATTTTACTAAAAGAGGTATTTTGGTAGGTAAATCTTCTTTGTGGATAATTTTTTGATGAAGGAATTTCTCTTGTGCAGAGGTGCGGATAATTGAATAAGGATTGCTAATAACGACTAGTGAAGTGATGTTTATTGGATTTAATTTATTTTGCAATAACCACTCTTTTAGCTGTAATTCATAACGCTCTAATTGTGTTAGTGGATAAGGATATCCTTTTTCAACTCCATCCTTTATTTGAATAAGCTGTTTAAATTCTGGATCAAAGAAGATAGTCCCGGAATAATTTTTCACTTCGAGGATAATTGCCACTTTTGAAGTTAAAATCAATGTATCTAGTTGAAAATAGTGTTTGTTCGTTTTTAGTCTTAGGTTGTGAAAGATATAGTAGTCTTTTTCCTCCAAAAGGCTTAGTGGATATTCAATAGCTAGTTCTCCTTTAAAACCAGCGTTTCTTATATTTAATTCTTCAATAATTTGTGGGACTTTCGAATGGTTTTGAGGTAATCTCTTGAGCAAAGCTTCTAATTGAAGGATAGTACGGGGGATTTCTCGGGTTTTTATGATCATGATCTCACTCCATATTTGGTTTTGCTATATATGTTCCATGCTTTTCCCGGAAGTCCTGCTAAGATCTAAGATTTATTTTCTATTTTTGATTTGATTTTTTCGATTCTAAGAAGTTATTTTCGATTCCGAGAACTTATTCACGATTTCCGACTATTTATCTTCGATTAGACAAAATTCGCCAAAACTCCACACACACAAAAACTGCCGCATAAAGCGGCAGTTCCCTCATCTTACATTATTTCTTTAAGTTATAGAAAGTTTTGATTCCATCGTATCTTGAAGCGTCTTGTAATTGGTCTTCGATACGTAGAAGTTGGTTGTATTTCGCAACACGGTCTGTACGTGATGGAGCACCAGTTTTGATTTGGCCAGCGTTTGTTGCAACCGCGATGTCAGCGATTGTGCTGTCTTCTGTTTCACCAGAACGGTGAGAGATTACTGCAGTGTAACCAGCGCGTTTTGCCATTTCGATTGCTTCGAACGTTTCAGTAAGTGTACCGATTTGGTTAACTTTGATAAGGATTGAGTTACCGATTCCTTTTTCAATACCTTCAGAAAGCTTCTTAGTATTTGTAACGAATAGGTCGTCACCAACAAGTTGAACTTTACCGCCAAGGCGTTCAGTTAATAGTTTGTGACCTTCCCAGTCGTTTTCATCTAAACCGTCTTCGATAGAGATGATTGGGTATTTAGAAGCCATTTCTTCGTACCAGTCAACCATTTCTGCAGATGTTTTCACAACACCTTCACCAGAAAGGTGGTATTTACCGTCTTCTTTGTTGTAGAACTCAGAAGATGCAGCATCCATAGCTAGCATTACTTGCTCACCTGGTTTGTAACCAGCTTTTTCGATTGCTTCGATGATAGTTTGAAGAGCTTCTTCGTTTGAACCTAAGTTTGGAGCGAATCCACCTTCATCACCTACAGCAGTGTTAAGGCCTTTACCTTTTAATACTGATTTTAGGCTATGGAAGATTTCTGCACCCATACGTAGTGCTTCACGGAAGTTTTCAGCACCTACAGGCATGATCATGAATTCTTGGATGTCAACGTTGTTATCAGCGTGCTCTCCACCGTTAACGATGTTCATCATTGGAACTGGTAGAGTTTTCGCGCTGAAACCGCCAAGGTATTGGTATAAAGGAACTTGCAGGTAATCTGCAGCAGCACGAGCAGCAGCCATAGATACACCAAGGATTGCGTTCGCACCTAATTTACCTTTGTTTTCAGTACCGTCAAGCTCGATTAAAGCTTGGTCGATCGCGATTTGCTCAGTTACTTCAAAACCAAGAAGTTCTGGAGCGATTAATTCGTTTACGTTTTTAACTGCTTGAAGAACACCTTTTCCAAGGTAACGTTCTTTGTCACCGTCACGAAGCTCAACTGCTTCATATTCACCTGTTGAAGCACCACTTGGTACTAAAGCGCGACCCATTGCGCCTGATTCTGTGTGTACTTCTACTTCAACTGTTGGGTTACCGCGAGAGTCTAATACTTCACGAGCGTATACGTCTACAATGTATGGCATATTATTTCGTCTCCTTTTTATAGAAAATTATTTTTTAATTAATGTGGTTCCTGTCATTTCAGCTGGTTTTTCAACGTTTAGCAAGTCTAGCATTGTTGGTGCCAGGTCTCCTAAAATTCCGCCGTCACGAAGGGTTACATCATTTTCAGTCACAATTACTGGTACTGGGTTTGTTGTATGAGCTGTCATTGGCTCGCCTTCTAACGTTATGACTTCATCTGAGTTACCATGGTCAGCTGTGATGATTGCTTTACCGCCTTTTGCAATGATTGCATCAACGATTTTACCTAGGCACTCATCCACTGTTTCGATTGCTTTGATTGTTGGTTCGAGCATTCCGGAGTGCCCAACCATATCAGGGTTAGCGAAGTTCAAAATAATGGCATCAAATTTATCAGCCTCAATTTCACCAAGTAACGCGTCCGTTACTTCGTAAGCACTCATTTCAGGCTTTAAGTCATAAGTCGCCACTTTTGGAGAATCAATTAAGATTCGCTCTTCACCAGGAAACTTCTCTTCACGTCCGCCACTCATAAAGAATGTAACATGAGGATATTTTTCCGTTTCCGCAATACGAAGCTGTGTTAGGTTGTTTTGTGATAATACTTCACCGAGCGTATTATCAAGATTTGTCGGCTTGAATGCCACATATCCGTCAACTGTTTCACTGAAGTGTGTTAAGCACACAAAATGTAAGTGTTGAGGATGTTTTTCACCACGATCAAATGAACGGAAATCTTCATTTGTAAACGTGTTTGAAATTTGAATCGCACGGTCAGGGCGGAAATTGTAGAAAATTACCGCATCATTGTCTTGAATTGTTGCTACAGGTGAACCGTCTTCTTTTGTCATAACAGATGGAATCACGAATTCGTCAAAAATTCCATTGTTATAAGAATCCTCGATTAGCTCATCAGGAGTGCTGTAAGTAGGACCTTCACCGTAAACCATTGCACGGTAAGATTTTTCTACACGATCCCAGCGCTTATCGCGGTCCATTGAGTAGTAGCGTCCAGATAATGTCGCAATTTCCCCGACACCGTATTCTTTGATTTTTTCTTGAAGTTCATCCAAGTAAACTTTTGCCGTTTTAGGACCAACATCACGACCATCTAAGAAGCCGTGAATGTACACTTTTTCAACACCTTCCTTAGCAGCAAGCTGAAGAAGTGCATATAAGTGATGAATATGGCTATGAACTCCACCATCAGATAGTAAACCGAAAAGGTGAAGGCTTGTGCCATTTTTCTTTACATGATCAATCGCTTCTGTAAAAGTTTCATTTTTTTCAAATTCACCTTCACGAATCGCCACATTTACACGAGTTAAGCTTTGATACACAATACGTCCTGCACCAATATTTAAGTGACCAACCTCAGAGTTTCCCATTTGCCCCTCAGGTAGACCAACTGCTTCTCCTGAAGCTGTCAGTTGAGCATGCGGATACTGATTCCAATAACGGTCAAAATTTGGCTTTTTCGCTTGTGCAACAGCATTTCCTTTTGTTTCTTGACGGCATGCAAATCCATCAAGAATGATTAGTGCTACTGGTGCTTTACTCATTGCCACTTGCCTCCAAAAGCTGAAGGAAAGACTGTGCTTCTAAGCTAGCTCCGCCAACTAATGCACCATCGATATCCGGCTGTGCCATATATTCTTTGATGTTAGCTGGTTTTACACTGCCGCCGTATTGAATACGAACTGCTTGTGCAACGTCAGAAGAAAATTGCTCTGCAACAACTTGACGGATGTGTGCACAAACTTCATTAGCATCTTCAGCTGAAGAAGATTTTCCAGTTCCGATTGCCCAAATTGGCTCATATGCAATAACTGTTTGTTTTACTTGATCTTCTGTTAAACCTTGTAAAGCTTTCTTTACTTGGTCTCCAACTAGATCATTCGTTTTTCCTGCTTCACGCTCTTCTAATGTTTCCCCACAGCAAACGATAGGAGTTAAACCGTGTTGGAATGCAGCTAACGTCTTTTTGTTAACTGTTTCATCAGTTTCAGCGAACATTTCTCTGCGTTCAGAATGTCCTAAGATTACGTAGCTAACACCTAAATCTTTAAGTGCTACTGGGCTGATTTCACCAGTAAAAGCCCCGTTTTCCTCAAAGTGCATGTTTTGTGCACCTACTTTTAAGTCACTGCCTTCAGTTAATCCTACAAGGCTTTCTAAAAATAGGGCTGGAGCACAAACAACTGAGTCCACATTTTCTGCTTTTGGTACTAGGCTTTTTACTTCTTCAACAAAGCTTCTAGCTTCAGAAGAAACTTTGTTCATTTTCCAGTTACCTGCGATAATTGGTTTTCTCATTTCCTACACCATCCTGTAATCAAGATTTCACAACTAAGTTGTTACTTCCAAGATTTAGTTTTTTCGACACATCTCTTACTTAGTGTTCGTGTCTAGCTCCATCGACCAGCGATTAGTGAACTTCACTCTCAAGTCTCATTCATCGATAAACCGTCGATTACGCTTTTTTATTTGTCATTTAATGCTACTACACCTGGAAGCTCTTTACCTTCCATAAATTCAAGAGAAGCTCCACCACCAGTAGAAATATGGCTCATTTTGTCAGCCAAATCAAACTTTTCGACAGCGGCAGCCGAATCTCCTCCTCCGATAACAGAATATGTATCTTTAGCCTCAGCAAGTGCTTCTGCTACAGCTCTTGTACCATTTGAGAATGCATCTAATTCGAATACACCCATTGGTCCGTTCCAGATAACAAGTTTAGAGTTTTTGATAACGTCAGCATAGATTTCACGTGTTTTTGGACCTGCATCAAGGCCTTCCCAATCACTTGGAATGCTGTCGATTGATACAACTTGAGTGTTTGCATCGTTTGAGAAGTCATCAGCGACAACAACATCAACAGGCATGTAGAAGTTAACGCCTTTTTCTTTTGCTTGATCAAGGTATGATTTCGCTAAGTCAATTTTGTCTTCTTCTAATAGTGATTTACCAACATCATGACCTAAAGCTTTGATGAACGTGTAAGCTAATCCACCACCGATGATTAAGTTGTCCACTTTATCAAGTAGGTTATCGATTACACCGATCTTATCTTTTACTTTCGCTCCACCGATGATTGCAGTGAATGGACGATCTGGATTAGATAATGCTTTACCTAATACTTCAAGCTCTTTTTCCATTAAGAAACCTGCTACTGCCGGAAGATGTTTTGCAATTCCTTCTGTAGAAGCATGTGCACGGTGAGCAGCACCAAAAGCATCGTTTACATAGACATCTGCCAGGTCAGCAAAAGCTTTCGCTAATTCTGGATCATTTTTCTCTTCACCAGCATAGAAGCGTACGTTTTCTAGTAAAAGAACTCCGCCTTCTTCTAATTTAGCAATTTCAGCTTTAACCGTATCACCGTAAGCCTCGTCTGTTTTCACAACATTTTTACCAGAAAGTTCTTGAAGTTTTTCAGCTACAGCATTTAAGCGTAACTCTTCAACAACTTCACCTTTCGGACGGCCTAAGTGACTTGCAAGTACAACTTTCGCACCTTGTTCACTTAAGTATTGAATCGTTGGTAATGCCGCACGAATACGTGTATCATCTGTAACTTGTCCATCCTTCATCGGAACGTTAAAATCAACGCGACAAAAGACGACTTTTCCTTTAACATCAATGTCTTTCACTGATTTTTTATTCATGAAAAGCCCTCCCTTTATTTAGACTAGCTCTTTAACATCTTACATTGTGTATTGAAATCACTTGCTATCTCCCGCTCTAATAAGCGAGAGGTCAGGTATAGCAGGTGTCATTTCTCATTTCACAAAAATGAGGAAAGGGGATGATCCCCTTTCCCCATTGGTTTGCAGCTATATAGTTCGTTAACTCTTACGAATTAAAGACCTTTAGAAGCTAGGTAGTCAGCAAGGTCAACTACGCGGTTAGAGTAACCACTTTCGTTGTCATACCAAGAGATTACTTTTACCATTTGGCCTTCCATTACCATTGTTGATAATGCATCGATTGTAGAAGAGTTTGTGTTACCATTGTAGTCACCAGATACTAATGGCTCTTCGCTGTATCCTAGGATACCTTTAAGATCGCCTTCAGCAGCTTCTTTTAATGCTGCGTTTACTTCGTCAACAGTTACTTCTTTTTCTAATTCAGCAACTAAGTCTACTAAAGAAACGTTTGGAGTTGGAACACGCATAGCGCCACCGTTTAATTTACCTTTTAATTCAGGTAATACTAGAGAAACAGCTTTAGCAGCACCAGTTGAAGTTGGGATGATGTTTTCAGCTGCCGCACGAGCACGACGGTAGTCTTTGTGTGGTAAATCTAAGATTTGTTGGTCATTTGTGTATGAGTGAACAGTTGTCATCATTCCACGTTTGATACCGAATTTATCGTTTAATACTTTAGCAAATGGAGCTAAGCAGTTAGTAGTACAAGAAGCGTTAGAGATTACATCGTGGCTAGCTGCATCGTATTTGTCTTCGTTAACACCCATAACGATTGTAATATCTTCGTCACTTGCTGGAGCAGAGATGATAACTTTTTTAGCGCCTGCTTCTAAGTGTTTCGCAGCGTCTGCACGTTTTGTGAAGAAACCAGTAGATTCAACAACGATTTCAACACCTTGAGCACCCCAAGATAATTTCGCTGGGTCACGCTCAGCAGAAACTTGGATTGTTTTTCCGTCAACAACTAAGTTGTTACCGTCAACAGAAACTTCTGCATCTAATTTCCCGTGTACAGAATCATATTTTAAAAGATGAGCTAACATGTTAGCATCTGTTAAGTCGTTAACTGCTACTACGTCAACGTTAGGATTTTTTAAAGCTGCACGGAATACATTACGTCCAATACGACCAAAACCATTAATACCGATTTTTACTGCCATGATTAATTTCCTCCTTTAATTTTGTTCATGGTCATAAACCATGAACACTTTCATAAGAAATGGTTCTACTCTTATAAAGAGAAGAATTTTTATAATCAGGGAGTGTTAATCCCTTATTAACTCAGTTGCCGCGGCTTCATCTGTTATGAGAACAGAATCCAACGCTTGTTTCATATAGGCCTTTATTGCCTTTGCCTTTGAGGCACCGCCTGCTACTGCTATAACATTTGGTATCTCCTCAATATCATCTAATTGAATTCCGACCGTTTGAACCTTATGTACAACCTCACCTTGTTGGTCAAAGTAATAACCAAAAGCCTCTGCAACAGCATTTCCTTCGATAATCTTCCGAAAGTGCTCTTCCGGAGTTTTTCGACGCTCCGCCATTGTTTTAGCGTCCCCTATTCCATGAACGACCATACTGGCTGATTTCAAGATTGTCAAAGTTTCTTTAATCGACGGCTCCTCAATGATGGCCTGGTATGCATCCTTGCTAAGCTGTTGATCAGGTGCATAGAGAAGTCTATAATCCCCGCTCGCACGCTCTGCCATTTTGGCGCAAATTGTGTTCGCTTGATTTTCAACTGTTTCTCCTAATCCTCCACGTGCCGGGACGAATAAAGTTTCGCGATTTTTGCTGTCGGGAGTCATCATTTCGGCAACTGCTGCCAGCGTCGTACCACCAGTAACAGCGACGATATTTTTACCTTTTAATCGCTCTTTTATACATGTTACACATGCTCTTCCCATTTCTTTTTTGACCCATGGAGATTGATCACTATCACCTGAAACTACGATGACTCTGTTTAAATTGAATTTCTCCTTTAATGTATTTTCCAAAGAAGACAATCCTAAAACATCTTTCATCATTTCTTCGAGGTGAATTAGCAAAGATGTTCCTTCATCTGTTAAGGTCATACCTGAAGTATGAATCTCAATTAGATTTTGATCCTTCAGAAATTGAACTTCATTTCTTAGAATTCTTTCACTAATGCCTAGGCTAGTTGAGAGACTTCTGCGTCCAATCGGCTGCATTAATCGTACATACTGAAGAATTTGATAGCGTTTCTGCATAACCTGCAACAGGTCCGGCAATAATTTTTTTTGTACTTCGATTAATGATTTCATATTGCTATCCCTCTCTGAGTCGATATGGACTTAAATGGTCCCGCTATGACGTATTATGTCCCACCATCTCAAAAAAAAATCTCCCCTTGCCATATTTTTATTTTAACAGGGGAAAATTGCATATTCAAGAAATGTTTACTGACTTTTTAAAGTAATCGCTTTCTTATGGAATCTTTATCCAATATCCCGTATGTGACCACTTCTTCCTCGATTTCAACAACTGGAATCATGATTTGAAACTTCTCTAACAGACGATCATCTTTATAAATATCTACTATTTCATACTCAAAATTGATTTCTTCCTGCAGTTCATGGATGATCGCTAAGCCTTTATCACATAATGGGCAATTCTCTTTTGAATAAAAGACTACTTTCTTCACAGCTTCCTACACTTCCATTCCGTTTTTTAATATTCTTTCCTTATCGAAGACGTAGGTATATTTAATTGCTCGCGATATTTTGTTACCGTTCTTCTGGAAATACCAATATCATACAACGTTTTTAGCGTATTCGCTATTTTTTGATCTGACATTGGCTTTTTCTTATTTTCTGAATCTATGACTTCCTTTAGTTTCAGCTTGACAGAAGCGGCTGATACATCCCCTTGTCCTTCTGAGAGCTTCGTTGAGAAAAAGGATTTCATGTTCATAAGTCCATGTGGAGTCAGAACGAATTTGTCTTTAACCGTTCGACTAACTGTTGATTCATGAATGTCTAGTGCATCTGCAATATCTTTTAATGTTAAAGGCTTTAAAAAGCTTTTCCCCCTGGTAAAAAAATCATCCTGTCTTTTTAGGATCTCATTCATCACATTTATCATCGTTTCTTTTCTTTGTTCAATCGCCCTGAGGAGCCATCTTCCCTGTATGAGATTTTTTGCATAATAGTTTTTAGCTTCCTTATCTATTGATTCCATAGGGGAATGAACAATTAACTGTGGAATTAATTCATCATTATAAATGATATGCCAAGTCCCATTTACTTTTTTAATCGTCATATCCGGTGTCACATATGAGCTATCATCTATTCCATATTTCAAACCCGGCCTTGGTTCTAACTGTTTGATGACTTGGTGAATTTCTTGAATTTGACTTATCTTTATCTTTAAGATTTTTGCTAGTTCCTTCCAAGACTTTTCTGCAAATAGTCGAAAATGTTCAGATATAATCGTTTCTGCAAGCTCATTTCTCATTGGCAGACGCCTAAGCTGGAGTAAAATACACTCTTGAAGGGTGCGAGCACCAATTCCAGCTGGGTCTAGGCTTTGAAGAAAATATAATTTACTTTCCAGTAGCTCTTCGTTCACATTCATAACTTGTGCTAAATCTTTAAGTGAGTCCTTAAGATAACCATTTGAATCTAATGCATTAATCAGCAATTCAAGACACACTCTATCCTGTTTTGTTAAGGAAAAATCAATCAGCTGATGACGAAGATGATCACGAAGGTTTGTTTCTTCTTTTACTGTATTTTCAATAAAGGATTGTTTATTTGAGGAAGATCTTGTTTGACGAAAAGGAGATTGATGGCTCTCCTTTACTTCGATAAGAGGATTTTCGATCGTAAGTTCTTGTACATATGAAAGCAATTCTGCCGAGGAATACTGCAAAAGTGAAATAGCTTGTTGCAGTTCTTGAGTCATGTTAAGTTTTAAGGCCTGTTGTTGCACTAACTCCATTTTCATTTTCGTTCCCCCTAATGATATTTTACACGTTGATTTAAAAAATGTGTCTGAACCGGTTTGTTGAAAATACGGAAAGCGCTTACGCTTTATTTTACTAATCAATCATTCTCTTACACAAGTATTTTCTTTTATCATGTTTATGTTTGGGGCAGCAAAACATACGTTTTTTAAGTTTGAATCGGGGAAAATATAGGGAGCTCTTTACTCGAAGTGAGTTTTATCTTCGATTTTAAGCTTTTATCTTCGATTTTTTGATTATATCTTCGATTTTTTGATTATATCTTCGATTTTTAAGATTTATCTTCGATTTTAAACATATATCGACTATTAGACAAATTTCGCCACTTTTCAACACTCATAATCGAGTAGGAGGAGGTGACTAACCTCCGACCTCTCACACCACCGTACGTACGGTTCCGTATACGGCGGTTCAATTTTATCCTAAGCATGTACTTTATTGTAATGTTGAACACAAGAGATTAGTCC
>Ga0180220_1000452_pt1 | contig 45605 bp, 40 predicted proteins | sample eDN5th37CBELigBY_FD_151335 | JGI IMG/M metagenome (GOLD analysis project Ga0180220, IMG submission 151335) | Enriched backyard soil microbial communities from Emeryville, California, USA - eDNA 5th pass 37_C BE-Lig BY (version 2) (version 2) | ecosystem: Environmental > Terrestrial > Soil >...
ATTCACGCGGCGTGAAATCGTCGTTGAGCAGAATGACCTTGTAGAGCGGCGGCCGGGCGGCCTTCGTCCTGGTTTTCGTGCGGGGCTTGGTGGCTGTGTCGTTCATTGGAGGCAACTCCCCTCGCAATGGTCGAGACGCAGGCTAGCATATCGGCGCCAGGTTCGCACCCCGGCGGATCACTCATCGCGGTGGGAACTGCTCACATGACTTCTCGTTCTCGCAACGAGCAGCAAGGAGACATGTCATGAGCCAGACTACAGGCGATCCGCACTACCACACCCAGAGGATGCAGCAGCGGTTGCAGGAGCTCATCGATCACCTGCGCAGCGACATCAATCAGGTGGATGAGCCGCAATTCAAGGCGATGTTCGAGACTTCGGCAGAGGTATTGACCGGCCTCAAGACCGCCTTCCAGCACTATGAAGAGAAGAGCGAGAGCGCCTGGCGTCGATAGGGGGACGCAGGGGCACGGGGCTCGCGCGCCCAAGAAAATTGACCAATTGATAAAAGATTCATAGCGTCCCCTGACGCCGCCGTCATCGGGTCGTCACTCGTGCGCGGCATGAGGGCGTCATTTGTTGTTGCCTGCGGCACGACCGGCGTGGGAGCGCCCATCGTTCCCCGGGCCGTGAATTCAGGGAGACTCCAGATGAACTTTCTGCCAACAATCAGCCGGCGAACATTCCTCGCCGGATCGGCCAGCGTCGGTGCCATTGCGGTCATGCATCCGTTCAAACTCGCGGCGCAGGCCAACCAGGCGCATCTGCGCATCATGGAAACCACCGACATCCATGTCGCCGTGCTGCCCTATGACTATTACAGCGACGCGCCCAACGACACGATGGGCCTGGCGCGTACCGCTTCCATTATCGAAAGCATCCGCTCGGAGGCGGGCAACGCCATCCTGTTCGACAATGGCGATCTCATCCAGGGCAATCCGATGGGCGACTATCTCGCCTATGAGAAGGGGCTCGACCAGGGCGAATTGCACCCGGTGGTCGCCGCCATGAATGTGCTCGGCTATGAGGCGGCAACGCTTGGCAATCACGAGTTCAACTATGGCCTCGACTTTCTCGATGCGGCGCTGACCGGATCCAACTTCCCCTTCGTTTCGGCCAATCTGGTGCGCGGCGCTGAGCTTGGCGATGATCCGCTTTCCGACGAGACCTATTTCGAGCCCTACCGAATCATCGAGAAGGAACTGACGGACGGCGCCGGCGCCACGCACACCATCCGCATCGGCGTGATCGGGTTCCTGCCGCCGCAGATCCTCACCTGGGATGCGACGCACCTGACCGGCAAGGTCGCCGTGCGCGACATCGTCGAGACGGCACAGGCTTATGTGCCCAAGATGCGCGACGAGGGCGCCGACATCATCGTTGCGCTCTCGCATTCGGGCATCGATGGCGCGCCCTATACGCCGGGCATGGAGAACGCCTCGCTGCACCTGGCCGGGGTCGAGGGCATCGACGTGGTGCTGACAGGCCATCACCATCTGGTCTTTCCGGGCACGGACTATGCCGATATCGAAGGGGCGGACAACGAAGCGGGCACGCTCAACGGCAAGCCGGCGGTGATGCCCGGCTTCTGGGGCAGCCATATGGGACTCATCGACCTGCTGCTCGAAGTGGACGAGAACGGCGCATGGTCGATCGTCTCGCATACCTCGGAAGCGCGCCCGATCTCCGAGCGCGTCGATGGCGCGGTGACCGCAACCGTCGAGTCGGACCCGCAGGTGGTTGCGGCCGTCGAGGATTATCACCAGCAGACGCTCGACTATATCCGCGCGCCGGTGGGCGAGACCTCGGCCCCGCTGCACTCCTATTTCGCGCTGGTGGCCGATGACCCGTCGGTCCAGATCGTCTCGCAGGCGCAGTCCTGGTATATCGAGCAGATGATGGCCGGCACCGAGTGGGAAGGCTTGCCGATCCTTTCGGCAGCCGCCCCGTTCAAGGCCGGCGGGCGTTCCGGTCCGGAATATTATACCGACGTGCCGGTCGGCCCGGTCGCGATCAAGAACGTGGCCGATCTCTATCTTTATCCCAACACCATCCAGGCGGTGCTGATCACCGGCGCCGACGTCAAGAACTGGCTGGAGCGTTCGGCCGGGATCTTCAACCAGGTCGAAGCCGGCGCAAGCGATGCACCGCTGATCAACCAGGATTTCCCGTCCTACAATTTCGACGTGATCGACGGGGTGACCTACAAGATCGACCTCACGCAGCCCTCGAAATACGATTCGGACGGTACCGAGATAAACCCGGACGCCAACCGGATCGTCGAGCTGATGTATAATGGCGAGCCGGTCGATCCGGCGGCGCAGTTCGTGGTGGCCACGAACAATTATCGCGCCGGTGGCGGCGGCTCGTTCCCGGGGATCGGGCCCGACAAGATCATCTTCATCGGTCCCGATACCAACCGCGACATCATCGTGCGCTTCATCGTCGAGAACGGCACCATCAACCCGTCGGCCGACAGCAACTGGTCGCTGGCGCCGATCGGGGACACGACGGTGCTGTTCGAGACCGGCCCGAAGGCTGCCGAGCACGTCGCCGACGTCACTGCGGTCAGCATCGAACCGACCGGCGAGACCAACGATCAGGGCTTCGGCATCTATCGCATCACGCTCTAGCCGGTTCGGGCAGGTGAATATGGCGAGCGGCCCTCATTGCGGGGGCCGCTCTTTTGCATGGATGCTTGGGGGACGGATCGTTTGCGAAAGGGGAGGAGGCTTTCGCATGGGGAGTTACTGACCGTCAGGGGTCACATCCACGCTAACTTCCGGGACGTCGACATCGACAGAACCGCTGCCACCGGTATTTCCGTTGAAGAAGACCAGCCAAAGAACCACGAGTACCGCAACGGCAAAGATGATGCCGGCAACGATCGCCAGCGGATTGGTGCCGCGATCCACGATGATTGTCTCATTGTCCCGATCAGGCATGTACGCCTCCATGGATCAAGTTCCTCGACCAAACGGGTCCGGCCAACGATTGGTTCCAGCGCCGCCAGCCTGCAATAACGTCTCCTGCTACTACCAGCTTCTAGCGCTTGAAATCCAAGAACAAACTTGCTCTCTTTGCGCCCGCAGAGTTCCACAACGAATCTGGATTTTCCCCCATGGATACCAAGTCGACCCTCGTTCGCCTGCTTTCGCAGGCCGGTATCACGCCGAACGGCCCCAACCCCTGGGATCCGCAAATTCATGATGAGCGGCTGTGGAACCGCTTCGTCGCCGAAGGCACGCTGGGGCTGGGCGAGGCCTATATGGATGGGTGGTGGGACTGCGAGGATCTGGCCGAGTTCTTCAACCGCGCCATCACCCGCGCCATCGACAAGGAATTCAAGCCGCCGCTGAGCCTGATCTGGCAGCATGTGCAGGCGCGCTTCCTCAACATGCAGACGATCGGGCGCTCGCGGCGCGTTGCGGCCATGCACTACAACGAGACCGACGCCTACAAGGCCTCGCTCGACAAGCGCATGACCGGCTCGTGCGGTTACTGGCCGGAGGGCGTGACCAATGTCGACGAGGCGCAGGAAGCAAAGCTCGACCTGGTGTGCCGCAAGATCGGCCTGAAGCCGGGCCAGCTCGTCTGGGACATCGGCTGCGGCTGGGGCGCCTTCATGGGCTTTGCTGCCGAGAAATACGGCGCCAACTGTGTCGGCGTCACCGTCTCTCCCGATCAGGCCGCCTATGGACGCGAGCGCTACAAGGACTTGCCCATAGAGTTCCAGGTCAAGGACTATCGCGAGTTTACCGGCAAGGTGGACCACGTGGTCTCGATGGGCATGTTCGAGCATGTCGGTTACAAGAACTACCGCACCTATTTCGAGGCAGCCCGGCGCGCCATCTCCGACGATGGCCTCTTCATGCTGCACACCATCGGTTCGCAGTGGACGACGCGCACCATCGATCCCTGGATCGAGAAATACATCTTCCCGGGCGGTGTTATCCCTTCCATGGCGCAGATCGGCGAAGGCCTCGACGGGCTCTTCACCGTCGTCGACGTCCACAATATCGGGCCGCACTACGACAAGACGCTCGTTGCCTGGTACGAGAACTTCGAAAAGAACTGGCCCAAGGACCGCGATGAGCGCGGCGAACGGTTCTTTCGCATGTGGAAATACTACCTGCTGTGCTGCGCCGGCGGTTTCCGCGCCCGAGCCATCCAGGTCTGGCAGTTCGTTCTTTCGCCCAAGGGCGTGCCGGACGGCTATGTGACGCAGCGGTGAGCGAGCTCGTCTTTCGCGACGCCCGGATCGAGGATGTGCCAGCCGTTCTGGCGTTGAGCGATGCCGGCTTGGCGCCGGGGCTGGAGCGGGCGGCCGAAGCGCCCAATGCTGCCGATCCGCGCTATACTGCCGCCTTTGCGGCCATAGACGCGGACCCGTCCCACCGCCTGATCGTTGCCGAAAGCGGCGGTGAGGTCGTCGGGACGTTTCAGGTCAGCATCATTCCCGGATTGCCGAATTTCGGCATGATCCGAGGCCAGTTGGAGAACGTTCACGTGCGCGCGGACCAGCGTGGCAAGGGAGTGGGCTCGGCAATGATGCGCTGGGCAATCGACCATTGCCGTGAGCGTGGATGCGGTCTGGTGCAACTGACCTCGAACAAGGCGCGTTCGGATGCACATCGGTTCTATGAGGCGCTTGGCTTTACCAGGAGCCATGAAGGCTTCAAGCTGAAGCTCTAAAAGGACCGAGCGGCCAATCGGTCAGGAGAACGGCGATGAAGTGGCGCGGTCGCGAGCGCAGCAGCAATATCGAGGACCGGCGCGGTCAGCGCTCGACCGGGTTCGGGCGCATGGGTGGCCTGGGTCGTGGCGGCGGTATCCGTATCCCGATGGGCCGCAGCGGCGGCGGCATCGGCGGCGTTGTCGGGCTCATCGTCATACTTGGTGTCGTCTGGCTGGTGACCGGCACCAACCCCATCGACGTGCTGACCGGCGGCCAGATGGCGCCGACTTCGCCCAGCACCAGCACGTCGACCCAGCTGCCGAGCCAAGGTCAGGACGAAATGGTCGATTTCGTCGGCGTCGTCATCAAGGAGACCGAGGACCTGTGGAACGACGTCTTCAGCCAAGCCGGCGCCGACTATCCCGAGCCGACCGTGGTGCTGTTCAGCGATCAGGTGGATTCGGCCTGTGGCGTTGCCGATGCGCGCACCGGACCGTTCTATTGTCCGCTCGACCAGCAGGTCTATATCGACCTCACCTTCTATCAGCAGCTGCGCGATCAGTTCGGGGCGCCCGGCGATTTCGCCCAGGCTTATGTGCTCGCACACGAGGTGGGGCACCATGTGCAGAACCTGACCGGCGTGCTGCCCGAATTCAATGAAGCGCGCCCGACGCTCTCGCAGGAGGAAGCCAACCAGTGGTCGATAAGGGTCGAGCTGCAGGCCGATTGCTATGCGGGCATCTGGGCCAATTATGCCGGCCAGGAGAATCTGCTGGAGCAGGGCGATATCGAGGAGGCGATCAACGCCGCGATCCAGATCGGCGACGATACGCTGCAGCGGCGCACGCAAGGCTTCGCTGTGCCCAAGACCTTCAACCACGGCACTTCCGAGCAGCGCCGCGCCTGGTTCGAGCGGGGCTACAGCTCCGGCGACATCAATGCCTGCGATACGTTCTCGGGCGATGTCTAGCGGAACCCTGCCTGCCAGAAGGCGGTTAGACCGCTGGAGGTGAGACATGGTAATGGGCAATATCGCAGCGCTGAGCGCCGAGCAGTTCGCCGATGACGGCACGTTCCCCAATAGTCGCCTGCCGGTCCTGATCTACAAGCGCGCCATCGCGCCGCACGAGGCCAGTGCCGAAGCCATGGAAGCACTCCTCAGCGCCAATGGCTGGCCACCGCAATGGCGCGGCGGCGTTTACAACTACCACCACTACCACTCGAGCGCCCATGAAAGCCTCGGCATCGCCCGCGGCTCAGCCCGGCTGATGCTGGGCGGACCCGAGGGGCGCGAATTCGAGGTTTCGGCCGGCGACGTTATCGTCATCCCCGCCGGCGTCGCGCATCGCTGCCTCTCGGCCAGCGACGACTTCCTCGTCGTCGGCGCCTATCCGCCGGGGCAGGACTGGGATCTGCTGAAGGGCGAGGCAGGCGATCGACCGCAGGCGGACGAGACCATCAAGGCTGTGCCGATGCCGAAGACGGACCCGGTCGGCGGAACCCAGGGGCCGCTGCTGGAGCGGTGGGAGTAGAGCCACGAGGTAGTGGCGTGGGGTACGATTTTAATTCCCGATCATTACCACCTTGCGGCTGGCGAGACATCTCAGGATGGGTTCCGGCCTTCGCCGGAATGACGACCGAGTTTGGCGTGGTTTCAGTGGGTTAGCACCGGCCTTCGTCGCGAAAGGACCTGCCAAAGGACGGGAGTAAGCGCCGCTTAGCCCCGATCGTCACTCCGGCGAAGGCCGGAGCCAATCTTGAGATGTAACCACAGCCGCAAGGTGGTGTGTGGGGCGATTTCTGCCCGCTCGCGGGCACCTTGCGGCTGGCGAGGTATCTCAGGATGGGTTCCGGCCTTCGCCGGAATGACGACGGAGTTTATTGTGGTTTTCAGTGGTTAGCACGCTGTCCTTCGTCGCGAAGGGACCTGCCAAAGGACGGGAGTAAGTGCCGCTTAGCCCCGATCGTCACTCCGGAATGACGACCGAGTTTAGCTGTGATTTGAGTTGGTTAGCACTGGTGCTGCTCGTCCGGCGGGAACAGGTCGAGGGTTACGGTTTGGTGAATTCGGGCTGTTTTTCCAGGCCCTTCTGCTCGCGCACGTGATTGAGGAAGCGGGTGAAGAGATAGTGGCTGTCCTTGGGGCCGGGGCTGGCTTCGGGGTGGTACTGCACCGAAAAGATCGGTTTGCCATCGACGCGCAGGCCTGCATTGGAACCGTCGAAGAGGGACACATGCGTCTCGGTGACGCCGCCGGGCAGGCTCTGCTTGTCGACGGCGAAGCCGTGGTTCATCGAGGTGATCTCGACCTTGCCGGTGGTCAGATCCTTGACCGGATGGTTGGCGCCGTGATGGCCCTGATGCATCTTCGATGTGGTGCCGCCGAGCGCCAGACCCATCAGCTGATGGCCAAGACAGATGCCGAACATCGGCTTGCCGGTTTCCATCAGTTTCTGGATGGTGGGCACGGCATATTTGCCGGTCGCGGCCGGATCGCCGGGGCCGTTAGAGAGGAAAATGCCGTCGGGATTGTGATTCAGAACGTCCTGCGCGGTGGCGGTCGCCGGCAGCACGGTCACCCTGGCGCCCTGATCGGCAAGGCAGCGCAGGATGTTGCGCTTGGCGCCGTAGTCGATGGCGACGATGTGGAACTGCGGGTCCTCGACGGTGCCGTAACCCTTGCCCCACTGCCAGCTGCTCTGGTCCCAGTGATAGGTCTGGGCGGTGGTGACTTCCTTGGCAAGGTCCAGCCCCTCAAGTCCTGGGAAGGCCTTGAGTTCGGCCGTGATCGAGGGCTCGTGGAAATAGCCGTCCGGCGAATGAGCAACGACGCCGTTGGGCATGCCATTCTCGCGGATGCGGGCGGTGAGGGCGCGTGTGTCGACACCGGCAATGCCAACGATATTGCGCTTCTTGAGCCAGGCATCGAGCTTTTCGGCGGCGCGCCAGTTCGACGGATTAGTGATATCGGCTTTGAGGATGACGCCGCGCACGCCCGAGAGGGCGGCCATGTTCACTGTCTCGATATCGTCGTCATTGGCGCCGACATTGCCGATATGGGGAAAGGTGAAGGTGATGATCTGGCCGGCATAGGAGGGGTCGGTCAGGATTTCCTGATAGCCGGTCATGGCGGTGTTGAAGCAGACCTCGCCTGCCGCATGGCCCTCTGCTCCGATGCCGTGCCCTTCGAGGCGCGTGCCGTCGGCCAGGATCAGAAGGGCGGTCGCGGGTTTTTTCTGCCAGCCGGTCAAGGGTCGTCTCCAGGGATCGTGCTCGCGCGGCAAAGTCGGACGGCGCTTGGGGCGCAATCCGGCGGCGAGCGGTTTTCAGCTTTCGGTTGAAGCCTGCTCATAGAAGGCAAGCTCCACCAGCGCAAGTGGCGTCAGCCAGTTTCTGCCCCTATATGTTGGCCAAATCCAGACAAACAAGGGAAACCCAGCCATGCGCGAGACCATCAGCGAACGCCTCAACCTTGCCTTGAAGGCGCGCGACCAGCGCCGCACCGCGACGCTGCGGGCCATCAACGCAGCCATAAAGGACCGGGACATCGCCAATCGCGGCGATGGCAAGGGCCCGGCAACCGACGAGGAAATCCTGTCGCTGATCCAGAAGATGGTCAAACAGCGCGAAGAGAGCTTTGCCGTCTATGCGCAGGCGGGCCGCGATGATCTGGCGACCGTGGAAAAGGAAGAGATCGACATTCTCAACGAATTTCTGCCCAAGCCACTAAGCGAGGACGAGGTCGATGCCGCTATCCAGGCGGCAATCGCTTCTACCGGAGCGCAAGGGCCCAAGGACATGGGCAAGGTCATCGCCCAGCTCAAGCTCGACTATCCCGGCCGCATCGATTTCGGCAAGGCTGCCGGCAAGGTGAAGGCGGCGCTCGCGTGATCGCGGGTTTTCAGTCCGCCGCCGGTGCTGGCTCGGCCAGCGTCGGCGGCACCTGGCGCGCGCGCTTTTCCCAGAACGCCGATGTGATTGCGACTGCCGCGGCCAGCAGCAGGCAGACGAAGCCGACCCAGGCGAGATTGCGGTAGCCGAAGCCCGCCTTGATCAGCCCGCCGCCAAGCGCGGCCCCTATGGCAATGCCGATATTGAATGCGGTGGGAATGAGCGTGGAGGCAACATTGGGTGCATCGCCGGCCCATTCCAGGATGCGCGACTGCAGCGGAGAGCCGAAGGCAAAACTGGCGCCGCCCCAGGCAAGGACCACCACCGAGAGGGCCACGGCATTCGGGCTTGCCAGATAGATGGCCACATACATCAGCGCCTGAAGGCTTAGAATCGTGATCAGCGAGGGCAGCAGCCGCCAATCGGCCAGCCGCCCGCCGATGAGCACGCCGATCGTTGCGCCGACGCCAAAGAGCAGCAACACCCATGGCACGAAACCCCGGGCGAGTCCGGTCACCTGCAGCAATAGCGGAGCGATATAGGTGAAGAGGCAGTACTGCCCGACCATGACCAGCACGGCGATGAGCAGCGAAAGCGCGACCTGCTGGCGTGCGAGCGCCCTGAATTCGCTGGCGAGACTGCCCTGGCCCATGCCTCTTCCAGCGTGAGCGGGCAGAAACACCATCATGCCGATGGTTGCCAGCAAGCCCAGCGCTCCGACCGCCCAGAAGGTCGCGCGCCAGCCCAGGGCGTTGCCGATGGCGGTTCCGCCGGGTACGCCGAGAATATTGGAAACGGTCAGGCCTGCCAGCAGCAGCGCGACGGCAAAGCCGCGTTGCTGCGGGGGTGCGAGGTTCACCGCGACGATGGCCGCTATACCGAAATAGGTGCCATGGACCACCGCGACGATCACGCGGGCCACCATCAGCAACTCGAAATTGGGCGCGATGGCGCAGAGCGCTTGCCCAACGGTGAATATGGCGCAGAGCGAGACGATCAAGGTCTTGCGCGACATGGATTTGGTTGCCAGCGCCAGCAGCGGTCCGCCGGCGGCAATGCCGATGGCGTAGCCGGTGACCAGCATGCCCGCGGTCGGAATCGAGATGCCAAGGCCAAGCGCCACATCGGGCAGAACGCCGGCAATCACGAACTCGGCGGTGCCGAGCGCGAAGGCGGCGAGAAACAGTGAAAGCAATGGCAAGGACATAAGAGCGGCGGCCGACTGGATTGGAGCCGGTCTCAAATCACAGCATGCCCTGGGAGGCAATGAAGATATTGTGCAGGGGCGGCGTCAAAAACGCGAAACCGAGCACGAGAAGTTCTGTTCCAACGCCCTCGCGACATTTAATCTTTGCCTTAACGCGGCTGCGGTTATGTTTGGGGTGGATGGGACCGGGCGGCGGGGCCGCCAAGTTGGAGGGTTTGAAATGGCAGTTTCGCAGCGGACGATGAAGAACTATGCCTGGGCGACGGGCCTGCGCGGCGTGCTCATGCTTCTTGCCGGGCTTTATGCGCTGATCTTTCCCGGGGCGGCGCTTGCGGCGCTGGTGGTGGTCGGGGGCATATTGCTCATCATCGACAGCGTGCTGGGGCTCTGGAGCCTGACTTTCGGGGGCGGCAAGAGCGGCAATTACTGGTTCGATGTCGCCGCCAATGTGGCTTCGCTGATATTGGGCGTGCTGATATTGCTCAGCCCATTTCTGGCGACGCTGCTGACCGCGGCGTTCATCGTTTATCTGGCGGCGTTCGTCTCGATCGTTGTCGGCGTCATGCAGGTCTGGATCGTCATCCGCGAACGCGAGAGCTACGCCCGCATCTGGCCGGTGCTGTTGAGCGGTGCGTTCTATGTGCTTTTCGGCATCGTGCTGGTGCTGTTTCCGATGATCAGCGCCGAGGTGCTGGTAATGCTGGGCGGTATCCTGTTGATCCTGTTTGCCTTGGGTCTTTTCGGCTGGGCGCGGCGCCTGTGGCTGCGGGCCAAGGAGACGGATTGAGTCCTCAGCGATAGGTGACGGCGATCCCGGCGACCTCGTCGGCTTGCCGGTTGATGCTGGCGCTCTCGGGCAGGCGGATTTCGATGGCGCCGTCGGCGTGCCAGCGGGCGGCGATGTCTTGGGTGCCCTCGGCTGAAAAGAAGGTCTGGGCGGTATCGGGCGAGAAGGGTTCCGCCGAGGTGTGAATTGCCGCCTGGATGTTCTCGGGTCCCGAGCCGCAATCGAGGCTGAAGGTGACGAGGGTCGTGGCGCTGTCCGGCGAAACGGCGCTGCTACGCACTTGCGTTGTGCATTGCGGCACGAGGTCGGCAAGGAACCAGAGGGCGGCGCCGAGGATAAGCGCCGGACCGGCCGTGAGCGCCAGGAGAACAGGAACGCCGAGCCGGTTGGTGCGGCGGGGCGAGGTCATCAGGCGAGGCCGAGTTCAGCCGCCCTGGCGGCGAGATCGACGGCGATCTGCGAGGTCACTTCGAGGTTGCGGTCTTCGCGCGCCTGGGTTTCCTGTGGCGGCTGGTGGGCCGCTAAGACTTCGTCGCGGCGGCGGATCAGGCCGGCGATGTCGTCGTGATAGAGGGCAAGGATCGCGGTGAGCCAGCGATTGACGAGATAGGACGGACGCGCGACCTCGGCATTGAAGCGCTCGAGCAGGGGAATGGTGGCCTCTGCGTCTGCCCAGGAATCGCCGACCACCCACTGGTTGACGGTGAACAGCCGGATCAGCTTGCCATAGGGATCGACGCCTACCGCGACGAGGTGATGGATCGGCCCCTCTGCACCCTCGGGGCGCAGGAAGCAGTGGAAGTGACCGTGCTCGCGGGCATCGGGCTGCGGATCGTGGCAATGGTAGTACCACTGCGCGCCGCTCTCGCGGTCATAGACGTCGCCCTGCGGGTAGTGCGACCAGGCGGTGATCGCGGGCGCTCCGCGCAGCGTTTCCAGCAGAACATTGTCCCCGGTCTTGGCGAGGATCGCCTCGCAATAGAGAGCCTCGCGCGCGGCGCGGATGCGTTGCTCGTCCATTGCGGTACCCTACAAGGCCGCGGCCGCGCAGGGTGCCGCGGCCGCGCAAGGGGCTGCTGCGGCGCAAGGGGCTGCTGCGGCGCAAGGGGCTGCGGCCGGGGCCGGTGCTGGAGCGGCGGAGCAGGGTGCAACGGCCGCGCACGGAGCCACGGCTGCGCAAGGCGCGGGCGCCGCAGCGGCACATGGGGCTGGGGCAACCGCAGCACAGGGCGCTGGTGCGGCAGCAGGTGCTGCGGCACAAGGTGCTGCAGCAGCGCACGGAGCTGCCGAACAGGGAGCGGCGGCTGCACATGGAGCCGCAGCAGCACATGGAGCCGCAGCAGCACATGGAGCCGCAGCAGCACATGGAGCCGCAGCAGCACTTGGCGCAGCCGAGCACGGAGCCGCAGCGCAAGGCGCAGCTGCACAGGGTGCAGCCGAAGAAGGCGCAGCAATTGCCATAGCCGCTGGAGCGGGCGCGGGTGCGGCGCGATGGACGTAGTGGTCAGCAGCGACCGCGGAGGTGGCGACGACGAAGGCGGCGCCGAAAAGCATGGTGTTGCGGTTGCTCATGACTTCTTGAATCCGTCGAGACCGAAAAGCGGACGCACATAAATGCCAAGGAGGCTGCCGACAAAGGCGGCTGCGAACCACAGCCAGCCGTGAAGGCTGCCCGAGGCAATGCCTGAGAACAGGGCGCCGATATTGCAGCCAAAGGAGAGGCGGGCGCCGTAACCCATCAGCAAGCCGCCAATGGCGGCGGCAATGAGCGAGAGCATCGGCACGGCGGCCTTTGGCGCGAATTTCCCGGCGAGGCCAGCGGCGAGTGCGGCACCGAGAATGATGCCGAAATTCATCACCGAAGTGACGTCGGCGAGGACCGTGTCACTGAGCGCGGCCGCCTGTGCCGGCCAGGTCCAGAACTCCCAGGTGGCGACCGGCACGCCGGCCGCCTGCGCGATCTTGGCGCCCCAGAGGCCAAAGCCATAGGTGATCGACCAGGGATGGCCGGCAACGAGCAGGGTCGCGACATTCAGGCCAGCCAGCACCAGGCCGGCGCCGACAAGGGGCCAAGGACCGTGCAGTAGGCGCGCGAGGCCCTGGCGGCTTGGCGTTGCAGGCTTTTCCAGATCGCCATGGACGCGCTTTTCGATAAGGACGGTGACGCCGGCAATGGCGGCAAGGCCGATCAGGGTCACGGCAAGGGCGCCGGGAACTCCGAGCACTGAGCCAAGGCTGGTCGCGGGCATGGAAGGGAGTGTCAGCCACCAGGGCAGGTGGGCGGTGCCGATCACCGCTCCGATGATGAAGAAAGCCAGGGTAACCAGCATGCGCGAGCTGCCGCCCCCAACAGTGAACAGCGTACCCGAGCCGCAGCCCCCGCCCAGTTGCATGCCGAGGCCGAACATCGCCGCTCCGATCAGCACAGAAACGCCAACGGGAGCGGTGGCGCCGACCAGCGGCTGGCCAAAGGCGTTGCCGGCGGCGAGCAGCGGAATGAACGCAATCGCCGTCACCCCGATCATCAGCATCTGGGCGCGCATGCCACGCCCGCGCTTCTCGACCGCAAGACGCCGCCAGCCGCCGGTAAAGCCGAAGGATGCGTGATAGAGTGTCGCGCCCAGCAGCCCGCCGATGAGGAACAGCAGTGACATGCGCGAATCGACGAGTTGCCCGATCATTTGCGTGCCGAGCAGGAAGGCGAGGCTGACAAACAGAACCACGCCCCTGTCGATATTGACGGGAGCGGGCGCGGAAGGTGCCGTTGCGGTGGCGGAAATCTGGCTCATTGCGTCTCTGTATACGACCGGTTTGCCGGTTCAGTTGATGTCGCTTTCAAAGCGATGTCCAGAACCGAAGTCCTGGACATCATAGAGAGGTCTGGTGTGCGCGGCCGATCAGCTCACCGGACGGGCCGGATCGGCTGCCCATTCGGCCATCGAACCATCATACATGCGCGTGTTCTTGTTACCCTGGACTTCCGAGAGGCCGAACCAGATGATCGAGGCCCAGTGTCCGGTATTGCAGAAGGCGATATTGGCTTCGTCACCCGACAAGCCGACCCCTTCAGCAAGCGCCGCAATGGTCTCGGCAGAGGCAAAGGATGCGTTCTGCGCATCATAGAACAAGGCGTTGTCGATGTTCACGGCGCCCGGAATGGTGCCGGGAACGCGCACGACCGGGCTCTTTGCTTCACCGCGGTACTGGGCGGGCGGGCGACCGTCGACCAAGGGCGTGCCGTTCTCGAGGGCAGTCTGGACGTCGGCGGTCGTTGCGAGCAGTTCCGAGCGGAAGTTCGGCGTGAACGTGGTCGGTTCGAGCGTAGTCGCGGCCGTGGTCAGCTCGCCGCCAGCAGCTTGCCAGGCGCGGGCGCCGCCATTGAGGATGGAAACGGCATCATGGCCCAGCACCTTGAAGGTCCAGTAGATGCGTGTTGCCGCCCCGAACTCGCTCGAGTCGGTGCCGGCGGGGACGATCACGACATGGTCGTCATTGGAGATGCCGAGCTGGCCGATAAGGGCACTCGTCTGCTCGACGCCCGGGAACATGCCCGGCACACCGTTGAGATCGGTACGCCAGCCGGCGGACGCATAGGGTGCGCTGATGGCGCCGGGGATGTGACCGGCATCGTAGGGCAGGGCGCCCTGGATGGCATCGCGCGAGTCGATGACGACGAGGCTTTCATTGTCCAGATTCTGCTGAAGCCAGGCGGCATCGACCAGCGGCTGATCGGTCAGGCGCTCGGCAAGAGCCGGGGCGGCGAACGCCAGGCCGGCGGCCAGCGCGGCGGCGAAAATGGAACGACGCATAGGAGAACTCCCGAAAAAAGCAAATCTGGCGCTGTTGTAAGCCCTTGACGGCCGTATGTCTGGATATGCGATATCCAATTGCGCGGGAGCAACGAATTATCCTGCTGCGTTGGATCGCAGCGTGAGAATGGCGTTTCGCGCGACAAAGTGGATAAGCTCGCGCGGCGCGTGACAGGCACCTGCAGAGCGCTTAGTGACAATCCATGCGCTTTTCCGATCAGTTCCTCGACGAGATTCGTCAGCGCCTGCCCATATCGCAGGTGGTGGGCGAGCACGTGCTTTGGGACAAGCGAAAGAGCCAGCCCGGGAAGGGCGACTACTGGGCCTGCTGCCCCTTCCACGGCGAGAAGAGCCCGAGCTTTCACGCCGATGACCGGCGGGGCATCTATCACTGTTTTGGATGCGGCGCGCATGGCGATCACTTCCGGTTCCTGACCGAGAAGGCCGGGATGAGCTTTCCCGAAGCCGTGGAACGGCTCGCGGGAATGGCCGGCGTGGCGATGCCGGCGCGCGACGAGCGCACCGAACGACGCCAGGCGGCAGCTCGTGGACTGCTGGACGTCATGGAACTGGCTGCCCAATATTTCGAGGCGGCGTTGGCCCACAATATCGGGGCGCGGGCGCGGGGCTATCTCTTCGAGCGTGGCGTTTCCGCGCAGAGCCAGAGCCGGTTCCGGCTCGGCTATGCGCCCGACAGCCGCAACGGCCTCAAGGAGCATCTTGCGGCCAATGGCGTCAGCGCCCAGCAGATGATCGATGCCGGGCTGGTGGTGCATGGCGAGGGCATTGCCGTACCCTATGACCGGTTCCGCGACCGCGTGATGTTCCCGATCAGCGACTTCCGCGGCCGGGTGATCGCCTTTGGTGGGCGGGCCATGTCCGCCGATGTGCCGGCCAAATATCTCAACTCGCCAGAAACCGAACTCTTCAAGAAGCGGCTGACGCTCTATAACGGGCAGGATGCGCGCAAGGCCGCGCAGGACGGCAAGACCGTCATCGTGGTCGAAGGCTATCTCGACGTCATCGCCGCAGTCGCCGCCGGGTTCGAGGGGGCGGTCGCGCCGCTCGGCACGGCCATGACTGAAGAGCATTTGCAAATGCTTTGGCGCATGAGCGACACGCCGGTGCTGTGTTTCGATGGCGACGCGGCCGGGCAACGTGCTGCCGAGCGCGTGGCCGGGCTGGTGCTGCCGCACCTTGCGCCGGGCAAGACGGTCAGGATTGCCACCCTTCCAGAAGGCCAGGACCCCGACGATCTCATCAAGGCTCAAGGACGTGGTGCCTTTCAGGAGGTGATCGATCGTGCTCGCAGCCTTTCCGAGGTGATCTGGAGCCTCGAAACCGGAGGCCTGGTGCCGGAAACGCCCGAAGCACGGGCGGCGCTCGAGGCGCGGCTGCGCGAGCGCGCAAACGCGATCGGTGACGGCTCGGTGCGCCGTCACTATGCGCAGGCATTCGACGAGAAACTGCGGGCGTTCTTCACGCCGGTGCGCCCGGACCGATGGCAGAGCCGATCCGGTGGGAACCTGCGCCGGGGTTTTGGAACGCGTGGGCAAGCCAGCCCACGTGTCGTCATTTCAGAAGGGTTGCGCAATTCGCTCCAGCGCCGGACCGCAGAGCCGACTTCGCGCGAGGCGGTGATCCTGCTCAGCCTCATCAACCACCCCGTGCTTGCAGAGGAGCGGTTTGAAGAGTTGGCGACGCTGGATTTCGACACGCCCGCGGCGCGCGGACTGCTCAGCGAACTGCTCGATCTCGTCATGCGCCACAATGATATTTCGGCCGAGGACCTGCGGGCAGCGCTCGGCGTGCGTGGCTTTGGCGACACGATCCAGCGCATGGAGCTGGTGCTGGCGCGCCAGGGCGTGTGGCAGATTTCCGCCGAGATCGCCCGGATCGATGCGCAAACCGGTTTAAATCATGCGCTGGCCTTGCATAACAAGAAAGTTCAGCTAAATAGGGAACTCAAGGCAGCCGAAGCGGCGCTGGGCGAAGACCCGAGCGAGGAAACCTTTGAGCGGCTGCGTGACATCAAGAACCAGATTACCACTGTGGATGGCACAGAGGCGTTGATCGAAGGATTTGGTTCGTTATCGGGACGCGCGACGCGCAGTTTTTGAGGCTGCTGGCCTTGAGAAATCTGCGAGTACGCGCGATTTTGCGTATCGGGCGGCGGTGCGTGATGTCCGGGGCGAATGTGCAAAGCGTATTGATGTTAACGCTTACTTTACCGAACCTTTACCTTGCCTTGAGCGATCCCCAACTAAGCATGATCTCGAAGACGAATCGCTGATCTTCGGCGCAATCATGCCCATGGCGACAACCTGACCGGCACCCGACGCCTACGGGTCCCGAGGAGCACTATATGGCCACCAAGGCAGCTACCAAGCCCAACAAAGAGACCGAAAAGCCCGAATCGGGCGCCGAGACCACCAATGACAGCCCCTTGCTCGACCTTTCCGATGCGGCGGTCAAGAAGCTCATCAAGGTCGCCAAGAAGCGCGGCTATGTGACTTATGAAGAGCTGAACGCGGTGATGCCCTCGGAGGAAGTCTCTTCCGAGCAGATCGAAGACATCATGTCCATGTTCTCGGACATGGGCATCAATGTCGTCGATGAGGACGAGGTTGAAGAGGCCGAGGCCGAGAGCGGCAGCGATGAGGAGGAGGGAGGCGAGGTCGCCCCTTCCACCGGCACCGCCGTCGCCAACACCTCCAATACCAAATCGGGCAGTGACCGCACCGACGATCCGGTGCGCATGTATCTGCGCGAGATGGGCTCGGTGGAACTGCTTTCGCGCGAGGGTGAGATCGCCATCGCCAAGCGCATCGAGGCCGGCCGCGAGACGATGATCGAAGGGCTCTGCGAGAGCCCGCTGACCTTCCAGGCCATCATCATCTGGCGCGATCAGCTCGCCGAAGGCGAGATTTTGCTGCGCGACATCATCGATCTGGAGGCAACCTATGCCGGGCCCGACGCCAAGCAGGCGGCGCCCGCACCTGACCTTGCGACGCTGATCGCGCCTAAATCGGCCGAGGTCGAGCGGGTCAAGAAGCCCGAGCCGCCCAAGAAGCGCGCCTCCTCGGGCGATGACGATTACGTCCCCGAGGAGCCCGAAGCGCCCCAGGATCCGGCTGAGGAAGAAGACGACGATTTCGAGAACGCATTGTCGCTCTCGGCGATGGAAGCCGAGCTCAAGCCGCAGGTCGTTGCCACCTTCGATCGGATCGCCGAGGCCTATGGCAAGATGCGCATCATGCAGGACCGGTACGCCGAGGACCGCAGCGTTGCGGTGAGCGAGGCAGACCGCAAGACGCTCGATGCGCTGCGCGGCGAGGTGATTGCCGACGTCAAGTCGCTCTCGCTCAACGCCAGCCGTATCGAAAGCCTGGTCGAACAGCTCTACGACATCAACAAGCGCCTGGTGCGCCTCGAGAGCCGTCTGCTGCGCCTTGCGGAAAGCTATGGCGTCAAGCGCGAGCAGTTCCTGCAGAGCTACTATGGCAACGAAGTGAACCCTGCCTGGGAAGCATCGCTCGAAACGCGCGATGGAAAGGGCTGGGCCGAGTTCGCGCGCCGTGAGGCCGATACGATCAGGGACCTGCGCGGCGAGATCGCGACGCTGGCGACCGAGACCGGCCTCAACATCGCCGAGTACCGCCGCATCGTGCAGAAGGTGCAGAAGGGTGAACGCGAGGCGGCCATCGCCAAGAAGGAGATGGTCGAGGCCAATCTGCGCCTCGTGATCTCGATCGCCAAGAAGTACACCAATCGCGGCCTGCAGTTCCTGGACCTCATCCAGGAGGGCAATATCGGCCTGATGAAAGCGGTCGACAAATTCGAGTATCGGCGCGGCTACAAGTTCTCGACCTATGCCACGTGGTGGATTCGCCAGGCGATCACCCGCTCGATTGCCGACCAGGCGCGCACCATCCGCATCCCGGTCCATATGATCGAGACGATCAACAAGATCGTGCGGACTTCGCGCCAGATGCTGCATGAGATCGGCCGCGAGCCAACGCCGGAGGAACTCAGCGAAAAGCTGCAGATGCCTTTGGACAAGGTTCGCAAGGTCCTCAAGATCGCCAAGGAGCCGATCTCTCTCGAAACGCCGATCGGTGACGAGGAAGATTCCAATCTGGGTGATTTCATCCAGGACGTGAATGCCGTGCAGCCCATCGACGCGGCGATTCAGTCGAACCTGCGCGAGACCACCACAAGGGTGCTCGCCTCGTTGACCCCGCGTGAAGAGCGCGTGCTGCGCATGCGCTTCGGCATCGGCATGAACACCGACCACACGCTCGAAGAGGTTGGCCAGCAGTTTTCGGTCACACGCGAGCGTATCCGCCAGATCGAGGCCAAGGCATTGCGCAAGCTCAAGCATCCGAGCCGGTCGCGCAAGCTGCGCAGCTTCCTCGATAACTAGGGCTCGCTCCTGATTGCATGAAAAGCGCCGGTTCGATTTCTCGGACCGGCGCTTTTGTTATGGACCTACGGGTTCCCCGACGAACGTCGACCTGATAATCGCAAAGCATGCCAGAACCGGTCAAAATCACATCGATCCGCACCGCACCGCCGTTCAAGCTGCAGGTGCAGTTCAATGACGGGGCGTTCGGCGTATTCGACTGCGCCCGGTTGCTGGAGGAGCCGGGATCGGTTTCGGCTTTGCGCGAGAGGGCCTACTTTGCCAAGGTGCGGCTGGAGAACGGCGTGCCGACCTGGCCCAACCATTTCGACATCTCGCCGCAATGGCTGCGCGAGGAGATGGAAAAGCGCGGCGACCTGCGCAAGGCTGCACCGGTACGGCGGTTCAGGTAAGGCGCGAGGCGCGGGAGGAGACGAACGATGTCGTTTTTCAAGAAGCTCTTCGGTAGCGGCGAGAAAGCCGAAGCGGGCGACAAGGTGCTGGGCGAGGAAAGCTACAAGGGCTTCACCATCAAGGCTCTCCACATGCCGATCGGCAGCGAGATGCAGCTGGCGGGCGTGATCGAGAAAGAGGTAGGGGGAGAACTCAAGACCTACCGGTATGTGCGCGCGGATCGCATCTCAAACCGTGAAGACCTGGTGACCATCGCTTTCCGCAAGGGCCGCCAGATCATCGACGAGCAGGGCGAGAAGATTTTTTCTTAAAGGGGCAGACGCTCGCCCGCCACCGGCCTTGTGTTCTTCTCGATCAACGCCGCCGACTGCAGCCAGAGCACCGAGCTTGGCGACGCCGCCAAGAAGCTTGCCCGGCTTGCCGCCGGAAAGCAACATGCCCCCGGCCAGCCCCGCCGCTCTGGTCATGCGTTGCGCTGCACTCTCTCGTCGAATTGCAGGGCTTCAAGTATCTGGTCGATATTGAACATTATTGGCTCGTCGCTGCGATGTCTGAAGTTCCATTTGGGAAGCCGATACGGACGGCGCAAGCGCGAGGGTGGGAGTAATGGACAAGATCGACTTCAAGCGGACGCTGAAGGTACTTTATCAGCCGAGGAACCGTGATTTCGAACCAGTCGAGGTGCCGGCGCTGCCATTCGTCATGATCGATGGCGCAGGCGATCCCAATGCAGAACCGGCCTATCGCAGAGCGCTAGAATGGCTGTTCTCGGTCAGCTACGCGATGAAGTTCGCGGCCAAGTCGGAACTGGGACAGGACTATACGGTCCCTCCACTCGAGGGCCTGTGGTGGGCTGATGATCCAGCCGATTTTGCCCGGCGCCGAAAGGACAGCTGGCGTTGGACCATGATGATCATGGCTCCCGACTTTCTCGATGGAACACAGTTTGATCGTGCCAGGACCAAGGCAAGCGGTAAGCTCGGGCGTGCTCCAGACAGCCTGCGGCTGGAAAATTATCACGAGGGCCTTTGTTTCCAGGCCCTGCATATCGGCAGCTATGATGACGAAGGGCCGGTGCTTCGGCATCTGCATGAAGAGGTAATGCCGCGCGAAAGAATGACCTTCAATGGGCATCACCACGAGATTTACCTAAGCGATCCACGCAGGACTGACCCGGCAAAACTACGCACCGTCCTGCGTCAACCGGTACGTCCAGCCTGATTGCGCAGGACAAAAAGAAACCCCGGCAGGGGTAACCGGGGTTTCCAGAGCTTCAGAGGGAGGGCTGAAGCTTGGGATAGTTGTCGCCGCTTAGGGAGTAGCGGGCTCCTCGGTGGCCGGGGCAGCGCCAGCGGCGGGCTCTTCAACGGCCGGGGCATCAGTAGCGGGAGCCGTTTCCTCGGTAGCCGGGGCAGCCGGAGCGGTTTCAGTTGCCGGAGCCTCAGTCGTCGGGGCCGGTTCGGTCACCGCCGGAGCCTCGGTCATCGGGGCAGGCGCCGCGGGATCAGTGGCCGGGGTTTCGATGGTCGTGGTATCGACGTCGGTGGTCGGGCCCGTGTTGGCCGAGAAGACCAGATAGCCGATGGCCAGAAGGGCCAGAACGACGATAATGCCGACAAACCAACCCGTGCCACTGCTCTCACGGGTATAGACCGACCGGTTCGTTTCGTCGGTGGTATAGAGATTGTCGCGATCAGGGTTAGCCATGATTACGCTCCTTCGTATGACTTGATGGCTAAGAAACGCCCCCCTGATATCTTTCGTTCCCGGTTTCGTGAGTGAAGCAAGCGCCAAAAAAAGCCTCGTAGATTCAAGAGATTGAATAGAAATTGCGCAATAAACGCCTTTGCGGAATGCGGCTTTTTTGAGGAATTTTGACAGTTTTAAGTGAGAGGGGCCGGGCTTCAAAAGCCCGGCCCCTCTCTAATTTGTCCTTCCGATCCAACTTACTGGTTGGCCGCGTAGGGGGTTATCAGCGAGGTGATACGGCGGATGGTCACGCGCCGGTTCTCGCGCTCGGGCGCTTGCGTGCGGATCTTGAGATAACGCTCACCATAGCCCTGGGTCGCCAGGTTCTCCGGCGGCACGCCATAGAAGTCGCTCAGAATGCGGGCGACGGTTGCCGCGCGCGCATCCGACAAGCGCAGATTGTCGATATCGGAACCAACCGCATCGGTATGACCCTCGATGAGGAAGGTTTCGGCCGGATTGCGCTCGAGCAGGTCGAGCATGGCATTGGCAACGGCGCTCAGCGTTGCGACCTGGTCGCGACCGACATTGGCGGAGCCCGTCTCGAAGGTGAGATTTCCGACTTCGAGACGCCGCACGATGTCACGTACGCGGGCAGAGCGCTTCACCTCATCGATCGAATAGAGGCGGGTGACCTGCTCGACCGGCGGCTGGCTGAAGAACGTCTCGATCTCTTCGGGCTCGGCTCGGGCCGCATCGAGAACGTATTCGTTCGCCGGGATATTGAGCCGCAGCGGCGGCAGTTCCCGGCCCGGATCCTCCCACACCAGCAGATCGTCGTTATAGCGTTCATCGAAATAGGCGAGGACGTATTCACGCCCTTCCGGAGTGATGCGCGAGCGGCGTAGAACGTCGCCATTGCGATTGCGCACGGTGATCACCCGGGTGCCGTCCGGCCGCACGATCGTTTCGCGGACCCGCCCTTCACTCAGGCGCTCATAGAAGACTTCGTCCTGGCCCTGATCATTGAGGAAGCGCTCAGTGTCCTGGCCGCGTGTATCTATGTAGAGCTGATTGCCGATCTCCACGACAACCTGGGTCACTTGCGTGTTGTTGACCGTATTGTTCTGAACGTTGTTGGTGACGGTGTTGTTCTCAACATTGTTGGTGACCGTATTGTTCTGGACATTATTGGTCACGTTGTTCGTCACATTCGTCTGGTTGACGATGGTCACGTTCTGGGGAACCACGGTCTCCTGGACGACCGCATCCGGCTCGATCGCTTCACCTTCCTCGGAGGCGGCCGAGACCACTTGTGCAGGGTCGATCTGGAGCGGAGCCTGAGCTTCGACGTCGTTCTGGGGCAGCGGCGCGGGCGGCTGGGCCGGCTCGGCTTCCGGCTCGACGGTGATTTCGGCCTCGGCTCCAGCTTCGCCTTCACCTTCGCCTGCACCTGCCGCTTCACCTTCAGCGCCAGGGGCCTGCGCATCCTTGATGCTGTCGAGGATCGGAGCGAGGTCCTCTTGCGTCACGCCTTCGGGCAGGTCCTCGACGATCTCGACGGGCTGGTCGGTCGGCGCCGCCTCCGCTGGTTCCTCGCCTGCCGCAGGCGGCTCCTCAGCGGGAGGTGCCCCCTCAGCTGGCGGAGTTTGGTCAGCGGGCTGTTCGGCAGGCTGATCTGCGGGAGCTTCTGTCGGCTGATCGAGAGCCGGTACCGCAGGCAGGGTAAGACCCTGCTCGGCCAGGCAGGTCTCAAGATCGGCAAATCCCGCATCGGTGCAGAGCATTTCCATGCGGGCACGAGCCTCGTCCAGCTGCTGGCGCGCTGCTTGCCCATCGCCGCCGGCCATCACGTCGGCAATTGCGGCGTTGTAGACGTCGAGTTCAGCCTGGAGGGAGGCGGAAAGCTCGGCGTCGGGAGCGGGCGCTTCGGGAGGAGCTTCAGCAGGTGCTTCGGGCGCGGGCTCCGGCGAGGGTTCGCCCGGCGCTTCGGGAGTGGGCTCGGGCGCCGCTTCGGCCGGTGCAGGTGTCTCATCGGCCGGTGCCGGCGCTACAGGCTCTGGCACGGGCGGAGCTTGCGTGTCGGCAGGCTGCTCGGCCTCGGGTTCTTCTACCGGAGCGGGTTCTGGCGCCGGCGCTGGCTCCTGCGGAGCGGGTTCGGGCTGGGCTTCGGCCGGTTCCGGCGCGGCCGGCTCCGGCACGGGCGGCAGGGTGATGCCGTATTCGGCGAGGCACGCTTCGAGGGAAGGATAACCAGCTTCGCTGCAGAGCGATTCCATCTGATTGCGCGCGGCTTCGATCTGCACGAGCGCCGCGTCGGGATCGGCGCCGGCGTTCAACTGATCGATCCCGGCATTGTAGAGCTGAAGTTGAGCTTGCAGCGGGGCCGTGAGGTCGGGTGCTTCATCGGGCGCAGGCTCTTCGACCGGCGCAGGAGCAGGCTCTTCCACCGGCGCCGGCGCCGGTTCCTCGACCACTGGCGGTGCGGGCTCCGGCTCAGGCGCAGGTTCGGGAGCCGGTGCAGGTTCAGGCGCAGGCTGCGGTTCGGGAGCTGGCTCGGGAGCCGGTTCAGGTGCGGGCTCAGGTGCGGGCTCCGGGGCCGCTTCGGGTTGGGGAGCCGGTTCCTCGGCGGGAGCAGCTTGCGGCGCGGGTTCGGGGGCAGGTTCCTCGGCCGCGGGCGCAGGCTCTTCGGCCGCAGGCGCGGGCTCTTCGGCGGGCTGTTCTTCTGGGGGCTGTTCTTCCGCAGGTTGTTCTTCTGGGGGCTGTTGGGCTGGTGCTGCGCCAAGAGAGGCGATGCACTCCTCGAGAGAGGCAAAGCCTTCCACTATGCAGAGTTCGGCAAGGGCGTCGCGCGCTGTCTCCAGTGCGGCGGGATCTCCGGCAGATTGGGCGGCCACGTAGGCTTCATACGCCGCGTTCAGTTCCGCGGTCTGCGCGTTGGCGCTGAGGGGCGAGAGGGCGAGTAGGCCCAAGCTCGTTCCGGTCATTAGCCAGTATCTGAAGCGCATTGTTCTTTCCTTTTCGGTCAAAGGGTGACTTTGGCATAGCATTTCGGGGCGGTGCTGAACCGAACCTGAACGCCGCGCGCGGGTATGTCGCCCGGGTATTACCTCCCCCGCAGCGCCGGAACGTGCGGGATTCGGCGTGGTTCCATGCTGCTTTCGCGGTCCGTTGCGGCGTTGCCAAGATGGCACAATTGCGGCGTGGCACTGGCCAGGGAGGAGAGGGCATGGTAGGCGCCGAAAAATCACTCGCGGTGAAGACCACCATGCAACAGGCGATCGAAGCGCTGACCATCTCCACCCGTGGACAAGGATTGATCGAGTTCACCCCGCAAGTGCGCGAGTTCGTCACGCGTTCGGGCATCCATCTCGGTTTGCTGACCGTTTATGTGCGTCACACCTCGTGTTCGCTGCTGATCCAGGAGAACGCCGACCCCGATGTCCGCACCGACCTCGACGGCTTCTTTGGGCGGCTGGTGCCCGAGGGCATGGATTGGGTGAGACACAGGAGCGAAGGGCCTGACGATATGCCGGCCCATATCAAGGCGGCGCTCACGCAAACGTCCATCGCCATTCCCGTCAGCCAGGGGCAGCCGGTCTTGGGCACCTGGCAGGGTATCTATCTGTTCGAGCATCGCTCACATGCGCACCAGCGGCAGGTCGTGCTGCATGCAATCGGAGAGTCCTGATGGATATGGCAGCGCTCGGCCCATATGTGCCCTTCGTTTTCGGGCTGATGCTGACGGGCGTCTTTTCGGGCGTTGCGGCAGGACTGCTTGGCATAGGGGGCGGGGCCATCATCGTGCCCGCGCTTGCAAACGCGCTGACGTGGCTCGGCTATGACCCCGATATCGTCATGCATGTGGCCGTGGGCACATCACTGGCGATCATCATCCCGACCGGCCTGATGAGCGCGCGCGCTCACCATGCGCGCGATGCCGTGGACATACCCACGCTCAAGCTCTGGGTGCCGTTCATCATTGCCGGCACGCTGATCGGCGGGCTGATGGCGGGCCTCTATACCGGCGACGTGCTGCGCATCGTCTTCGCGGTGATGGCCTTCCTCATCGCGGCCAATATCGTCCTGGCTTTTCAGACACGATTGATGGGGCACCTGCACGGCTCGCCGATCACGCACCGGATTTCGGCGTTCGTTGTCGGATACATCTCGGCGCTGATGGGGATCGGGGGTGGTTCGCTGACCGTGCCGACGCTGGTCGCGTTCGGAGCCACCATGCATCGGGCGGTGGGCACTTCGGCGGCGATTGGCGTGGCTATCGCCATATCCGGTACCATCGGCTTTCTGATCTCTGGCTGGGGCGCCGAAGGCCTGCCGCCGTTCAGCCTCGGCTACATCAACCTGCTGGCTTTGGCACTGGTTGCGGTCCTGGCCGCTGCCTGCGCGCCGTTGGGCGCGGCACTGGCCCATCGCATGGACCAGAAGAGCCTCAAATTTGTATTTGCGGTCTTCCTGGTGCTGGTCGGCCTCAACATGCTCTGGGAAGTATTCGCCGGCTGAAGTCCCGGAGGGGGTCGGTGGGAGCGGTTGACTACGGTGGATGCTCCCACCTCCCCAGCCCCTCAATAGAGTGGAGGGGAGTTCGGTTGCAATCCCGTGAATGACGGGCCGACTATTCGGAAGTCGATCCGTTGCATTCAGGGGACACAGAATCAGTCATTCTCGGTTTCCCAGGCCACAGAGACATTGATGGTGAAAGTCAATTCACCGCCTTCCACCGGCACAGGGGCACTGGCCTCGGCGGCAACCGAGCGCCTCGCATAAGGCTGGGGCGGTTGATCGAAGGTCTGGGATTCACGAATCGATTCGAGGTCGCCCAGTGTCTCGCCCGCGACCTCGGCATAAAGCTCGGCCTTCCCGCGCGCATCGGCGAAAGCCAGGCGCCGGGCCTCGTTATAGAGTTCGCTCGGATCGGAAACCGAGAAGCTGACACCGTTCACAGTATTGGCGCCGACCGTCACCGAACGGTCCAGCACCCGACCGAGCACGTCGAGATCGCGCACGCGCACCATCACGGTGTTCGAGACCTGGTAACCGGCAATCCTGGGGGGCAGGGTATAGCCGTTTTCATCGCGCTCGTCCGAATAGACGTAGTTGGGATTGATCGAAAATCCGCTGGTCTGAATGTCGCGATCTTCTATCCCGACTTGCTTGAGTTCTTCGATCAGCGCGCTCATCGCCTCGGTATTGGCATTGAGCGCCTCGCGCGCCGTTTCGCCCTGGGTTGTCACCCCGGAATTGATCACAGCCGTGTCGGGGGCGGCGGTGACCTCGCCCCGGCCTTCAATGGAGATGGTTCCCGCATAGGCGGGCAATGCCGCCGAGGCGATAATCGCAAATGGAATGAGACCTTTAAGCAGACGCATGCTGAAGCTCCTTGAGGTATGGCGGCAGGTTTCGCCAGCCAATACGTCAGTAATGCGGCACGTCTGAACCACAGTTGAACGAAATCTGTGGATGGCGCAGCGGACCGATCCGGTGCCCGTGCTTGCCATGGCGCAGACGTGCGGGTTAGTCACAGACTACCATTCCAGCGGAGGCGAGCGGTTGAGTGAGACGATCATACCGGGCGAGGGAATCCTGCTTGGGCGCGCGCGTGTTCCCGGCTTTGCCCATCCCAGAATCGTGACGGTTCGCGGCGGCGAGGTCTTCGACATCACGGCCAAGGGCATGGCGATGGTGCGCGATATTGCAGAGGCCGACGATCCCGCCGGCCATGTGGCTTCGGCCAAGGGTGAGGCAATCGGGACTATCGAAGCCATTCTCGCCAACAGCTGGGCGGCCAACTCCAGTGGGGATTTGCCCGCGCTGCTTTCACCGATCGATCTGCAGGCCATCAAGGCTTGCGGCGTTACCTTCGTTGTTTCTCTGCTGGAAAGGGTGATCGAGGAACAGGCCCGCGGCGACGCGGCCAGGGCGGACGCACTCCGCGGAGAAATTCTCACCCTCATCGGCACGGACCTCTCGGAACTGGTTCCGGGATCGGACGCGGCGATGAAGGTCAAGCAAGCGCTGATCGCGCGCGGCCTTTGGAGCCAGTATCTGGAAGTGGGCATTGGTCCCGATGCCGAGGTCTTCACCAAGGGTCAGCCTATGTCGTCGGTTGGCTATGGCGCCGATGTCGGGCTTCATCCGACGTCGCAGTGGAACAATCCCGAGCCGGAGGTCGCGCTGCTGGTCTCGAGTGCAGGCCGCATTCTGGGCGCGACCCTTGGCAATGATGTCAATCTGCGTGACGTCGAGGGGCGTTCGGCGCTGCTGCTCGGCAAGGCCAAGGACAACAACGCCTCTGCATCGCTGGGCCCGTTCATCCGGCTGTTCGAAGGGAGCTTTTCGCTTGCCACGATCGCCAAGGCCGAGATCGCGCTCAAGGTCACGGGCGAGGACGGGTTCGAGCTCACCGGCTCGTCTTCGATGGGCCGGATTTCGCGCTCGCCGGAATCACTCGTTGCCGCCACCATAGGGCCGCACCACCAATATCCGGACGGGCTGGTGCTTTATCTCGGCACCATGTTCGCACCGGTGATGGATCGCGACGGGCCGGGCAAGGGGTTCACCCATAAGCGTGGGGACATTGTCTCCATCTCGACACCGACGCTGGGTACGCTGTCCAACCGCGTGCGGCTCTCGAACGAGTGCCCTGCCTGGACCTATGGCGCCAGCCACCTTCTGCGCGATCTGGCGCGAGCCGATCTGCTTTAGTTCTCAAATCAAAAGGCGTGAGACGATGACGCAATTGCACCAGAACCTTATCGGCGGCGAATGGGTAGGGTCCGACGGGGTGGAGAACATCAACCCCTCCGACATCAAGGATGTCGTCGGCGTTTATGCGCAGGCAAACGCCGATGAGACGAGGCAGGCGATTGCAGCGGCCAAGGCGGCATTTCCCGCCTGGTCGCAATCGGGCATTCTCGAACGGCACGCGATCCTGCGGAAAGCCGCCGACGAGATCCTCGCCCGCAAGAAGGAACTGGGCGAATTGCTGAGCCGGGAGGAGGGCAAGACGCTTGCCGAAAGCATCGGCGAGGTGACGCGCGCCGGGCAGATCTTCGATTTCTTCGCCGGAGAGACGCTGCGGCTTACCGGCGAGGTGGTCGCGAGCGTGCGTCCGGGTGTCGGCGTCGAGATCACCCGCGAGCCGATCGGCGTCGTCGGCATCATCACGCCGTGGAACTTTCCAAGCGCCATTCCCAGTTGGAAGATCGCGCCGGCGCTCTGCTACGGCAATACGGTGGTGGTCAAGCCAGCCGAACTGGTGCCGGGCTCGGCCTGGGCCATTGTCGATATCCTGGTGCGGGCAGGCCTGCCCAAAGGCGTGCTGAACCTCGTCATGGGCAAGGGCTCGGTGGTCGGCCAGACCATGCTCGACAGCCCCGATGTGGACGCGATCACCTTCACCGGCTCGGTCGCGACCGGCAAACGCGTGGCGGCAGCTTCGGTGGCAGTCGGGCGCAAGTTCCAGCTGGAGATGGGCGGCAAGAACCCGACAATCGTGCTCGACGATGCCGACCTCGATGTCGCCGTCGAGACCGTGTCGCAATCGGCATTCTTCTCGACCGGCCAGCGCTGCACGGCATCTTCACGCGTCATCGTCACCGACGGTATTCATGACCGCTTCGTCGAGGCGCTGACCGAGCGCACACGCAGTCTGCGGGTGGGTCATGCGCTCGCCAGTGACACGCAGATCGGTCCGGTCGTCGATCCCAACCAATTCAAGCAGGATGCCGACTATATCGAGATCGGCAAGACCGAGGGAGCACGGCTGGTCGTGGGTGGTGAGCGGCTGACCCGCGACACCGAAGGTTACTTCCTTTCGCCGGCTTTGTTCGTCGAGGCGACGAACGCGATGCGCATCTGCCGCGAGGAGATTTTCGGGCCGGTAACGAGCGTCATCCGCGTCAGGGACTATGAGGAAGCGCTGGCGACGGCCAACGACACCACTTTCGGGCTCTCGGCCGGGATCGTCACCACGTCGCTCAAATACGCTACCCATTTCAAGCGCAATGCGCAGGCCGGCATGGTGATGGTCAATGTGCCGACGGCGGGGGTTGATTTCCATGTGCCGTTCGGCGGGCGCAAGGGCTCAAGCTATGGACCGCGCGAGCAGGGCAAGTATGCGGCCGAGTTCTTCACCCAGGTCAAGACTGCCTATACCGCCGCGGGGTAGGGCCGCGCTCCGCGGGCAAGCATCACTCGCTCGAAACGAGTGCTGATTTCTCACAAGTTGTTGGCCTCGCTAGTATGTACCGCGTCCTGCCGTGCCTCGTTGGCCGGTGGTTAGTGATTACATATGCGAGGTTAGAGGCGATGGACAACGCCTTCAAACGTCAACTGGACGGATATGGGCTCACGACCGCCCAGATTTTTTACCGCCTTCCCGACCAGCCTTCACTGCTGCAGCAGTTCATCTGGCAGGAGTACGATCTTGCGCCGGAATTTCCCGAGCTGAAGCACTTCCTCGACTTCTGGAACAGCTCCATCGAGGGTGCGCTGCATTCGGTTCGTATTGCCCATCAGCGGCTGATCCGGCCCACTGAAATAAAAGCGGTCAACGGCGTCATAACCGTCCACTGAGCCCATTCGGGTCAGTAGACGACGACCGAACGGATCGACTTGCCCTCGTGCATCAGCTCGAAGCCCTTGTTGATGTCCTCGAGCGGCATGGTGTGGGTGATCAGACTATCGATGTCGATCTTGCCGTCCATGTACCAGTCGACGATTTTGGGCACGTCGGTCCGGCCCCTGGCGCCGCCAAAAGCAGTGCCTCGCCAGACGCGGCCGGTGACGAGCTGAAAGGGGCGCGTCGAGATTTCCTTGCCCGCTTCGGCGACGCCGATGATGATCGATTCGCCCCAGCCGCGATGGCAGCATTCGAGTGCCTGACGCATGACGTCGGTGTTGCCGGTTGCGTCGAATGAAAAATCCGCGCCGCCACCGGTCAGATCAACGATGGCCTCGACGACCTTGTCGGCGCCCACGTCCTTCGGGTTGATGAAGTGGGTCATCCCGAACTTCCTAGCCATCTCCTGCTTGTCCGGGTTGATGTCGATGCCGATGATCTTGTCGGCACCAACCATGCGGGCGCCCTGGATGACGTTGAGGCCAATACCACCCAAGCCAAACACGGCGACATTGGCGCCCGGCCAGACCTTGGCGGTATAAATGACGGCACCAATGCCGGTGGTCACGCCGCAGCCGATATAGCAGATCTTGTCGAAGGGGGCGTCTTCGCGCACCTTGGCAACGGCGATCTCGGGCAGGACGGTGAAGTTAGCGAAGGTCGAGCACCCCATATAGTGGAAGACCTCACGGCCGGCCTGGGAGAAGCGCGACGTACCATCGGGCATGACGCCTTGTCCCTGGGTGGAGCGGATCGCGGTGCAAAGATTGGAGCGATGCGAGAGGCAGGTTTTGCACTCGCGGCACTCGGGCGTATAGAGCGGAATGACATGATCGCCGGGGCGCACCGATGTGACGCCGGCGCCCACTTCGCGCACGATGCCAGCGCCTTCATGGCCCAGAATTGCGGGAAACTTGCCCTCGGAATCGAGGCCGGAAAGGGTGTAGGCGTCGGTGTGGCAGATGCCGGTGGCCATGATCTCGACCAGCACTTCACCGGCTTTCGGGCCCTCCAGATCGACCGTCTCGATGGTCAGGGGTGCCTTGGCTTCCCAGGCAATTGCGGCGCGAACTTCCATGACGCGAGCCTCCTTCGGTTTTCGCCATCATGGCGTATCGCGGCTGGCCGGCCAAGCGTCTGCCGGTTGGTTTCAACGCGCAATGTTCGACATTATTCGGCGGGTTCCGGCCTCTGGCCGGCGGCGTCCAGTTCGGTCTGCAAGCGCTCCTCTTCCTCGGCCTTGGGGCGTGAGAAGCGGGCGAGCAGCAGATAGGCGACCGGGGTGAGATAGAGCGTCGATATGGCGGCAAAGCCAAGGCCGCCGACGATCACCCAGCCGAGGGCCGCGCGCGATTCCGCACCGGCCCCGCGTGCCAGGACCAGAGGCAGGCCGCCGAGGATCGTCGCGATCATCGTCATCATGACCGGGCGCAGGCGAATGTTGGAGGCTTCTTCGATGGCCTGGCGCACCGACATGCCCCGGTCGCGCAACTGGTTGGCGAATTCGACGATCAGGATGCCGTTCTTGGCCATGATGCCGACCACGAGAACCAGGCCGATCTGACTGAAGATGTTGAGACTGCCCCCGGTAATCAGCAGCGCATAAAGCGCGGCCGCCACACCGAAGGGCACCGTCACCATGACGATGAGCGCGCTCCACAGGCTCTCGAACTGGGCGGCAAGCACCAGCAATATGATGATGAGGGCAAAGCCGAAGGTTATCATCAGGCCGTTATTGGCCTCGCCGATGGTACGCGCTTCGGCCAGCGGCAGGATCGAGACGCCCTCGGGAAGGACCGGATTGGCCATCTCCAGCATGGCGTAATAGGCGTCGCCCAGCGCCATGCCATCTTCGAGACTGGCGCTGACGTTTACCGCACGACGCTGCTGTTCGCGCCGCAGGCTCGGGGAAACCGGTGCTTCGGTGATGGTGGCGATGGTCGACATCGGCACGTATCGCCCATCGCCGGTCTTGACGAAAAGCGTCTCGAGGTCGCGCGGATCGTTGACTGGATGACTTGTCGAGACCAGGCGCACGGTATAGCTGACGTCATCGATGAAGATGTTGCCGACTTCGGAGCCGTCGATCATCGCCTGCATGGTGGTGGCGAGGCCGTTGATGTCGATGCCCAGCGCGTCGGCGCGTTCGCGATCGACGGTCAGCGTTAGCTGCGGTTGCGTGGTATCGAAATCGACATTGACGCGTCCAAAGCGCCCGTCGGCTTCCATCAGGTCGGCGATCTGCTCGGCGGTATCGGCCAGAACCGCATAGTTCGAGCCCGTGACCGCGAACTGGAGTCCGCTGCCGCCGCCGCGAATACCGAGGCTGTTGCCCTGGCGCATGCCGGCACGCACGCCGGGAACGGTGGCAATCATTTCGCTGATCTCGGCGGCAATCTCCGCCTGGCTGCGCTCGCGCTCATCCCAGGGCGCAAGCGTCAGCGACATGGCGCCGCCGGTGCCCCAACCCGAAAGCACGAACAGGGACTCGGCCTCGCCGGTTTCGAGATAAGGCTGCAGCATCGCCTCGATCCGGGTCATCTGCGTGCGCACATAATCGAGGCTGACGGTGTTGGGCGCGGATACGAAGAGCGAGATCTGCGAGCGGTCCTCGGGCGGGGTGATCTCCTGGCGCAGGTTCCCATAGACGAACCAGGCGGACGCGGCGAACAGCACCGCGATCAGCACCACGACGAAGGGGTTGAGCAGCGCCAGGCGCAGCGTGCTGCGATAGAAGGCTGCGAACCAGCCGCCAATCATTGCGAACGGGCCCTTGCGCGGCGGCTCGCCGGCATCGGTGGAGCGCAGGACGCGCGAGGCGATCATCGGCCCCATCGAAAGTGCCACGATCGAGGAGAGCAGCACCGCGATGGCGAGGGTGAAGCCGAATTCACGGAAGAGGCGCCCCGTCTGGCCGCCGAGGAAGGAGAGGGGCACAAAGACGGCGGCAAGGGTCAAGGTCGTTGCGACGACCGCAAAGAACACTTCCTGCGTGCCCAGAACGGCTGCGGCGCGTGGCCCGGCACCCATATGCTTGCGCCGCACGATGTTCTCCAGCACGACGATGGCATCGTCGACGACCAGCCCCGTTGCCAGCACCAGGGCGAGGAGGGTGAGAATGTTGATGGAAAAACCGGCAATATAGATGCCCGCGACCGCTCCCAGCAGGGCGATCGGCATGGCGACGGCGGGCACGATCGTGGCGCGCCAGTCGAGCAGGAACAGGTAGATGATCGCAACCACGACGAGCAGCGAGACGACGAGGGCGATCTGCACCTCGTGAAGCGCGCCTTCGATGAAGGTGGCGTCGTCACTCGACACCTTGACCTCGACGCCTTCGGGCAGCGTCTGGTTGAGGGTTTCGACGGCGGCGTGCACACCTTGGGAAATCTCGATCGTGTTCGATTGCGCCTGCCGCACAATGCCGAGGCCGAGGCCAGGCTTGCCGTCCGAACGCAGGGCGCTGGTGCCGGCACTGGCATCGAACACGACGCTGGCCACGTCGCGAAGACGGGTCTGCCCATTGATGATGATGTTCTCGATATCGGCGGGCGTCGTGACTTCCGAAATTGCCCGCACCGAGATGTTCTGATTGGGGCCGTTGATGGAGCCGGCGGGCGTATCGAAGGCAATCGTCGAGAGCGCATTGTTGACGTCGGCAACGGTCAGCCCGTGGCTCGCCAGCTTGATCGGATCGATGTCGACATCGAAAGCAGTGTCGCGCGTTCCATAGACCTGCACTTCGGCAACGCCCGGAACGGCGGCGAGGCGGTCGGCGATCAAATCCTCGACGATGTCGGTCATCTCGGCGATCGAGAGCGTATCCGAGGTCACTGCGAGCTGGAGGATGGGTTGCGCATCCGCGTCGGCCTTGAAGATCGTCGGGTCTTCCGCCGCATCGGGCAGTTGCCGGGTGACGCGGCTCAAGGCATCGCGTACGTCCGAGGTCGCGATGTCGAGATCCGTGCCCTCGGAGAATTCAAGCGTGACGCGGCTCGAACCCGTGGACGAGCTCGAGGAAATGGAGGTGACGCCCTGTACACGGGCGACCGCGCCCTCGACGACTGCGGTCACCTCCCGGTCGACGGTCTCGGAGGCGGCGCCGGGGAAACTCGTCGAAATACTCAGCACCGGCTGTTCGACTCGGGGCAGTTCGCGCACCTCTGCGCCAAGGAGCGCGGCGAGGCCGGCGACGACGATCAATGCATTTATGACCATCGCCAGCACCGGCCGGCGCACGAAGAGCGCCGCCAGCGTGCCGCCACGTTCGTTTTTTTGTGCTATCGACATGGCGCCGCCTTCACAGTTCGGTCTCGTCGGCAGGTCCCGCATCGGCCGCATCGATTGTGCCACCGCTGCCGTCCGGTCCCTCAAGCAGGTTGACTTGGGCGCCCTCGCTCAATTGCAGAATGCCCTCGGTGATGATGGCGTCCCCTGCCTCGAGATCGGCGCGCACGAGCACGCCGTCGCTGTTGCGCTGCACGATTTCAGCCATGACCTTGGTGGCCTTGCCGTCCTCGTATTTCCACACGAACGAGCCGTCTGCCGACCAGAGAATGGCGAGCGGATTGACGGTGGGATATTCCTCGCCGGGGAAATCCAGCGCGACCGAGAAGGACATGCCCGCGCGCATCAATCCGTCCTCGTTGGGAATGGAAGCGCGCACCTGCAGCGTTCGGCTTTCCGGGTCGATGCGGTTGTCGATGGCGGTGATCTCGCCCTCGAAGGTCCGACCCGGCAGGGCGACCGCCGATACGGTGACTGGCATGCCCAGGCTCACCGCGGCCGCGGAACGCTCGGGAACCCAGAAGTCGATATCGATCGAGGACGTATCCTCAATGGTGGTGATTGCCGTTTGCGCAGCGAGATAATTGCCCGGCGATACCTGCATCAGCCCGACTATCCCCGCGATCGGCGAGACGATGCTGCGCCGTTGCAGCGCGATCTCGGCACTGCGCAACTCCAGTTCGGCGTTATCGGCGGCGAGTTTGGCGGTGTTGAGCGCCGAAGTTGCCACGATATTTGAGTTTGCCAGTTCCTGCTGGCGCTGCAGCGTGGCGCGTGCATCCTCTACGGCGAGCATGGCCTGATCATAGGCGATCTGTTCGGTATCGGAATCGAGGCGCCCGATCACGTCGCCGGCTTCCACCCGCTCGCCCGGCCGCACAAGCAGTTCCACGAGCGTGCCACCCGAGGGTGCGGTGACGGAGACCGAGCGCGCCGCGACGCCTTCGCCAATGGCGTTGAGACCATCGTTGACAGTCGCAATGGTCACCGGCGTCGTCACCACATTGATGCTGCGCCCTGCAAAACCACCGCCGCCACCGGGCCGCCGGCCGGGACCTGCCTGCTGCGTTTCGGCTGCCACCGGCAAGAAGGGAACCGAAATGCCGTAATCCGCCAGTGTCTGCTGTGCCCCCGGAACCAGAAAGGCCCAGGCCAGAAAGGCGACAGCCAGAATCACCAACGAAGCGAAAGCCTGTCTAATCAAAGTCGTCCCAATCGTCTGTTATTGACCCGTTGGAGGAGTAACGGGCCGAGCATAAGCTAGCAGCGCACGCGATGTTCGGCACATGAAATCGCTGTAACATTTCGGCCAGGAGCGCATGGGCCGGTCGCCGGCACCACCGTCTGGCATTGCAGGAGGGAATTGGTGGGCCCACCAGGACTCGAACCTGGAACCAGACCGTTATGAGCGGTCGGCTCTAACCAATTGAGCTATAGGCCCGTTTCGCGCCTCAATAGCAGGAGGGGCAGTCAAGGTCGAGACCGCTGTGCGCTCTGCTTTGTCACGCGTGTTGCCCATGGGGCAAACTGGCTAATACCTAAGTGTTCTTTGGCTGTCGACAACCTTCGGCAGTTGCCGGGACTTCATTGCAAGCGCGACCTCCATCCGGCTGGACATGGCCGACGAGCCACGATAATCAGACAAACACACTCATGTTTTGGGGCCGCGTTGATGGCGGCGATTTTGCTGATGGAGGTCAGAGGTTTGCTTAAAGCGCTTTCCACGATTGTCGTGACCGCGATTGCACTCATGGCTCCGGCTGGCTTCGTTGCCGCCGAGCGGGCGGTGGAAACCGTCAAGGGATCGGTTGCGGTGCCGGAAGCGCCCGAGCGCATCCTCGTTCTCAATCCGGCGCTTGCAGGCTCAGTCTATGCGCTGGGGCTGGATGTCCTCGCCGTCACGCAGTCCACACGAGCTCCAACCGAGGAGGGGTTTTCTTCGGTGTGGGCCCAAGAGGCGCGTGCGTCTGGGACAGAGGTGCTGCCCTGGGACTTTGAAGGCTTCAATATGGAGCTTATCCTTTCCTTCCAGCCTGATCTGATCATTGCTGGCGGGCAGGGCAGGCCGGGTTTTCTCGCTAATGAAGCTTATGAGCGGTTGAGCGCCATCGCGCCGACGATCTTCGTCGATACTGCGCCCACTGCGTGGCAGGACGAATTGCGGTTCATGGCGGGCGCACTCGGGCGCGAAGCCGAGGCGGAAGCGGCTCTTGCCTCCTATGCCGCGCGGGTCGAAGAGGTAAAGGCCGCGATCACGCTGCCGCCTCAACCGACAGTCTTCATGATGACCATCGACCCGGACGGCCAGCCCTATTTCCTCCCGGAGACCTCGGCGACCCCGCAACTGTTCGCCGATGTGGGATTCGAGGTCTATCCGCTTACGCAGCGTTTTCCCGAATTCGAGGCGGCGAGCACTGGTGACTCGGTTCAGGTCTCACTGGAGCTTGCCTCGCAGGTGTTCACCGCACCAACCATGATCGTGGTGCCATGGACTGCGGGGGTGGTCTCACTGGACGACCTGCAGCAAGACGAGGTTCTGGGCCGGCTGCCGGCGATCGCCGAGGGTCATGCCTATGAGTTCGCCGATTATGCCTATCGCTTTGACTATTACGGAGCCATGGCAGTGCTCGACGACATCGAAGCGACGTTCGCAGAATAGCGCTCGCTTAGTTCGCCCAATCACATTCCCGCTCGCTGCCTCTCGAGGCGAGTGACTGCGTCAGCAAGGTTCCGATATGTCCAAGGCCAAACCGACCGTTCTGCGGCTTCCCATTGTTTTACGCGAGCTCGAGGTCACCGCGGTAAGCCAGGTTAGTCCGCTCATGCGCCGGATCACGCTTGGCGGCGAGCAGTTGGGAGCATTCCATAGCAATGGCTTCGATCTGCCCGCGTTTCGTTCGGAAGGGCCCGACGACCACGTCAAGATCCTGCTGCCCGATCCCAAGACCGGCGAACTGCATCTGCCGCGGCAGGCAGACGGCATTCTCGATTGGGGTGGCGGCGGACGCCCGACCGGCCGCAGCTATACGCCACGCTCCTATGATCCGACGAGCGGCGAACTGCATATCGACTTCGTCATGCACGGACATGGTCCCGCGGCACTCTGGGCGGCTTCGGCCAAGCGGGGCGATCGCCTCCATATCGCCGGCCCCAAATCATCGCTGCTGATCCCCGATGCCGACTGGTACATTCTGGCCGGGGACGAGACGGCGCTGCCTGCCATCGCCAACTGGCTGGAACGGCTGCCGCGCTCGGCCCGCGTGACGGCGCTCATTCAAATCTCCGATGGCGGGGCGCGGATCGAACTCAATGCGCCCGACACCGCCGAGATCGTGTGGCTGGAAGACCCGCAGATGCGGGCGCAAACACTTGTCGAGGCTGTAGAGCGCCTTGAATGGCCGGCCGGCGACGGGTTCGTGTGGGGTGCCGGCGAGCGCGATGCGGTGCGTGCGCTGCGCAAGCACCTGATCGAGGTGCGCGGGCACGACAAATCGGCGCTCGATGTCGTCGCCTATTGGCACAAGGGTATCGAGGACGAGGCCATGGCGGCAGCGCAGCATCGCCTGCATCAGCTGTCTGATCTGCTCGGGCCGCATGCCCTGCGCGCCGCGACAACCCTGCGGCTGGCGGACCATATTGCCGGTGGTGCAACCAGCGTCGCGCAATTGGTCGAGAAGACAGGAGCCGACGCGCTGGGCCTGCGCCTGCTGGTACCGGTTCTCCTGGAGTACGGAATTCTCGAGGGGACCCCCGAGTCTCTGTCACTCGGCGTTATCGGGCAGCGGTTGCGCGAGGACCAGCACGATTTCGAGCATTTCGACCTGGCCGGGGCAAACGCGCGCATGGATCTTGCATGGGCAGGGTTGTATCAGGCCGTTGTGGGGCGCACGAACGGCTATGCATCCGTGTTCGGTCGGCCATTCTGGCAGGATATGGCGGCCGATGGCGAACTCGCGGCCTCGTTCGACGAGGAAATGGCCGAGTGGGCGCAGTACTGGACCGGGCCGGTCGCCAAGTACATATGCGTGCCGCCGGGCGGCACCGTCAGCGATGTCGGGGGCGGAGCGGGCGTATTGCTCGCGGCTATCCTGCGGCTCAACCCGCAGGCGCGCGGCATTCTGGTCGAACTGCCAACGGCGGTGAAATCGGCCGAGCCGGTGCTCGAGAGCCAGGGCGTCATCGACCGGGTGACGCTGGCGGCACAGAGCTTCTTCGAACCGCTGCCGGCGGCATCGACGCAGGTGCTGGCTCATATCCTGCATCACTGGCCCGATGCCGAGGCGGTTCGCATCCTGCAGCGCGCCCGCGAGGCAGCCGGGCCCGATGGGGATATCTATGTCGTCGAACGCGACCACGATCCCAACGGCAAGGACGCCAAGCTCTCGCTGCAGATGTACGTTCTCTTCGGCGGCCGCGAGCGCACGCGCGAGGAAATCGATGCTCTGGCTAAAGCGGCAGGTCTGAAATCGAACGGTGCGCGCGTCACCGGCCCCGATCTCGTCGTCCATCACTACCGTGCGGAGACGCTCGAACGTGAAGGGCAGAAGCCGATCGGCCGCTGAGCTCAGCCCAGATACGGCTCGCCGCGCTCTGAGAGCCAGGCTTCGAGTTCGGATTTGATCGACTCGATGCGCACTCTCTGTTCCTCGTCAGGGGGCTGGGAGGCGTGGTCGGACAGCCATCTGGTGCAGGCGAACAATATCGACCTGACTGCTGCCGCTTCAGGGTAGTGATCGAGGCCGCCATAGATGTCGTCGACATGCTTGCGCCATACGAGAATGCCGACAGGATAGGTGTCGGATCGCAGCGTCTCCGCTTGTGGGGTATCGTCGACCACCATGCCTTGCCTCCACGCACCAAACGAAGGGCGCACGCAATTGGTTCAACGCTGCCGGGTGTTGGCCGGTCGGCGTTGAAGGGCTGGATTCAATACCGCGTCAGGGCAGGGATTGGCATTAGCCCGAAAGGGCTGAAGCAGGCTCGCTTCGTCAACTGTCGAGCACGTAGCGGATTTTCGCGGCAAGCTGGTCGATCCCGAATGGCTTGGGCAGGAAATGCGTACCCGGATCGAGCACGCCATTGTGGACGACGGCGTTGCGCGTGTAGCCGGTGGTGTAGAGGACCTTGAGTTCGGGCACTTTGCTGGTCGCGAGTTCGGCGAGTTGCCTGCCTGTCATCTCGGGCATGACCACGTCGGTGAACAGCAGCGTCACCTGCGTACCGGACTCGATCATGTGCAGTGCTTCTACGCCGCTGCGCGCCTGCAGCACGGTATATCCGAGCTCGTGCAAAGCTTCGACGGAATAGTTGCGAACCCGCTCCTCGTCCTCGACGACGAGAATGACCTCGTCCGGCCTGCCGGTCTGAAGGGCCTGTTCGTCGCGTGCGGCCGCCGCTTCCGGTTCCGGCCCATAATAGCGCGGCAGGTAGACCTTGACGGTCGTGCCGAAGCCGAGTTCGGAGTAGATTTTCACATGTCCGCCCGATTGCCGCACGAAGCCGAAGACCTGGCTGAGGCCAAGGCCGGTCCCCCTGCCCACGTCCTTGGTGGTGAAAAACGGATCGAACGCCTTGGCTATGACTTCGCTCGACATGCCACCACCGGTATCGGTGACGCAGATCAATACGTACTGGCCTACGGCAATGTCGAATTCGCGCGCATAGTCGTCGTCGACATGGGCGTTGGCCGTCTCGATCGTCAGCTTGCCGCCGTCCGGCATGGCGTCGCGGGCGTTGACGGCGAGGTTGAGGATGGTGTTTTCGAGCTGAGCAGGATCGACGAAGGTCCACCAGAGCCCCGCCGACAGCACGGTTTCCACCTTGATCGTCTCGCCGAGCGTGCGGGTCAGCAGTTCCGTCATGCCCGAGACCAGCTTGTTCGGCGAGAGCGGCTCGGGCGAAAGCGGTTGCTGGCGTGAGAACGCCAGCAACCGCTGCGTCAGGGCAGCCGCCCGCTCGGCGCCCTCCATGGCACCATCGATGAAACGAGCGACATCGGTCTCGCCCTTGGCAAGGCGGCGCTGCAGCAGGTTGAGCCCGCCGATGACGACCGCGAGCATGTTGTTGAAGTCATGCGCGATACCGCCGGTGAGCTGGCCGACCGCTTCCATCTTGTGGGCCTGGCGCAGCGCTTCTTCGGCCCGCGCGCGCTCGGCAACTTCTTCGGCGATGCGTTGTTCGAGCGTGGCGTTGAGCGCCTGGAGGGCTTCTTCGGCCCGGCGGCGTTCGGTGAGTTCGCGTTCGACCGCCTGGAAGAGGCGGCCATTATCGATGGCGATACCGGCATGGCCGGCAATTCCGACCAGGAGCCTTTCGTGCTCGGCGGCGAACCGCCCTGTCTGCGAATGGCCAAAGAACAAGCCACCCAGGACCTCTCCCGATCGAGAGGAAACCGGCACGGCCAGATAGCTGCGAACGGGCAGATGCCCTTGCGGCATGCCGCGATAGGGCTCGCTTTTGCCGTATCGGGGGTCCTGGAGAATGTCGTGCGAGCGCACCACGCCCTCGCCACGGAAGGTAGGTCCGAAGACGGCGGTGTTGCGCGGCATGGGGAAGTTGGCGAAGGCTTCGCGCTCGACGCCCGAAAGGGTGTAGAGCATGTAGCTTTCCCCGTTCTCGTCGAGCACATTGTAGAAGAACGCGCCGAATTCGGCTCCGGTCAGCTCGACGCCGGCATCGGTGATCTTCTGGACGACCGCATCGAGATTGCGCTCTGCGGCAACGGCAGCGCCGGTTTCGTTGACGATCTCGAGCAGTCGCGTTTCCTGGCGTAATGCCTCCTCGGCCTCACGCGCGTCGGTGACATCGACATTGACGCCGATCATCCCCAGGAATTCCCCATCGGGACCAAACCGGGGCTGGGCATCGGTGGTCAGGGTGCGAAGGGCGCCGTCGGCGCGGAAATATCGCGCCTCGACCGAAAAGCCGCGACGGTTGCGCATGCCCTCTTCGAAAGGGCCGGCGAGCGCAGCAATATCGTCCGGATAGAGCGTGGAGTTCCAGTCGAACGCAGCAAGATCGTCTTCAGCTACGCCCCAGAACTCGCGCAATGCCTTGTTGAGATAGATGCACTTGCCTTCCTGGTCGCCCATCCACAGCATGACCGGTGCGCGGTCGGCAACGAGGCGGAACCGCTCTTCGCTCTCGCGCAATGCGAGTTCGGTGCGTTTGTGCTCATCGATATCGATGAGCACACCCAAGGCGCGGCTGGGCGTTCCCTCCGGCGAAAACACGATCTCGGCCCGCAGCATCAGCCAGCGGGTCACCCCGCCTGGCCAGATATACCGGAACTCGGCCTCGATCGTGCGTTCGCCACGCTCCATCGCGGTCCTTCCGATCTCTCGCAGCCGCTCGAGTTCACCCGGGGCATAGCGGGCTCGGATTTCCTCCACCGTGGGATGATAATCGATCGGGAATCCGAGTATCTGGTTCAGTTCGCTCGAGCCGACAATTGCTCCGGTACCGAAATCGGCGTCCCAGAGCGCCATGCGCGCGGCATCCATCGCCAGCTTCAGGCTCCCCTCCGGCAGCGCCTGAGTGGAGTACCGCCGTTGCCCGGCCGGTTCCGTGACTTCCGCGAGATGATGGATAATGGCGGTGATCTGGCCATCGCCTCCAAGAACCGGCAGGTTTTCCAGCCTGCAGAGGCGCGGTTTTTGGTCCTCACCGTTGGCGGGCTCCGGCGCATGATAGGGGCGGGTGGAGAGGCGATCGGGGGCGCGGCTCGAAAGAACACGCTGCAGCGATGCGCGCAACGCGCTCTCGCCAGTGGCATCTTCAGTAATGGCCGGGAAGGCTTCGAATAGCGGCTTGCCGAGGAGCTCGGTTTTATCGCGCCCAACTGCCTCGAGATAGGCCCTGTTGGCGCCGATGATCGTAAATGCCGGTTCATCCGGTGCGAGCAGCAGGTAAGGGTTTGGCGATGCGTCGAAGACCGGCTCAAACTCTGTCATCGGCAGGTGCTCTGGATGCTATTTAGTGAGACCTTTGGCTTTTTTTAGCATGTCCTGTCGACGAATAGCCGGCCAGAACCGCGTCGTGCGTCGCCTTTCAGTCGCGCGCCAGGATCCCTGCCACGGCGTGTTCGAGCGCTTCGTCGTTGAAGGGCTTGGTCAAGAGGATGGCGTCGGAAAGGCCCAATTCAGCAAGGCCCGGAATATCATGGTGCCCGGTAGCAAAGATCGTCGGGAGACCAGGGAGCATCTTGCGCGCCTCTACGGCCAGCTCGGTTCCCGACATGCCCGGCAAGCCGATATCTGCAAGCAAAACATCAACGGGGCGGTCGGCCAGGATCGCGAGAGCCTCCGGACCGTTGGTCGCCTCGACGACTTCATGACCTTGCGTCTCCAGGATGTCGGCCGTCGACATGCGGATCAGCACTTCATCTTCGACCAGCAATACGCTTAGGGGTTTACCTTGGTCCACGGTGATCTTCGTATAGTCTGGTGATGGCAAAAATACGCCGCACGGGAACGCAAGGCGCAACCGGGAGGCAGTTTATTCGATCAACTACAGGCAGGGTCGGACCGTCAAGCGTCGTCGCCGCCTTTGCCCTTCATCCTACGCAAACGTGACCAGGTGATGTTCGGCCAGCGCTTTTAGGAGCGAGACGTTGCCCGGCTCGCAGGGTCGTGGCAAGCAGTGATGGGGGCATAGATGGGCAATTCGAGCATCAAATTCGGCACCAGTGGCCTGCGCGGGTTGGCGCATGATCTTCTGGCAGGCGAGGCGCACCGATATGCGTGTGCTTTCCTTGCACATCTCGCGGTGGGCGGGCGGCTCGGATCGGGCCGCGTTCTCATCGGGCGCGATTTGCGAGCGAGCAGCGGCCAGATCGCGCTCGATTGCATATCGGCCGCGGCCGCCGCTGGGCTTACGCCGGTAGACTGCGGGGTGGTGCCGACGCCGGCACTGGCGCTTCAGGCCATGTCCGAGGCTTCGCCGGCGATCATGGTCACCGGCAGCCATATACCGGCAGATCGGAACGGGCTGAAATTCTATGGCCCGGAGGGCGAGATCAGCAAGACGGATGAGGCCGGCATCGTTGCGGCGCTGCGTGCGCCAGGCATGCGGCAACCGGCAAGGGCGCAGAGCGAGAATGCCGCCCTGGAGCGCTATATCGAGCGCTATCGGGCCCTTCTGCCCGAGGCGGCGCTGGCGGGTTGGCGGATCGGGGTCTTCGAGCACTCGACGGTCCTGCGTGACATTCTCGCACAACTGCTCATCGGCTTTGGTGCAGAGGTGGTACGTCTCGGCCGCAGCGAAACGTTTGTCGCGCTCGATACCGAAGCCCCTGACGATCCGGTTTTCGCACCCCTTGCCGGCTGGGTATGGCAACAGGGGCTGGACGCAGTGATTTCGGCCGATGGTGATGGCGACCGGCCGCTGATTGTCGATGGCAATGGGGACTTCGTGCGCGGCGACGCGCTGGCCGCCATTGCCGCGCGTTTTCTCGGCGCGGTTGCGGTGGCGACGCCGGTCACCTCCAACTCTTCGGTTACCAGCCTGTTTGGTCGCGTCGAGCGCACCCGTGTCGGTTCGCCCTATGTGATTGCTGCAATGAGAGAATTGGCTGAAGCCGGCGCCCGGCCTGTGATTGGCTTTGAAGCCAATGGCGGCTTGATGCTCGGCAGCACTATCGCGGTGGAGGGCATGACGCTACCCGCGTTGCCGACGCGCGACGCCGTGCTGCCGCTCTTGGCCGTACTCGGTTATGCCGCCCGGGAACGGGCGAGCATTGCAGAACTGGTGGTCAGCCTTGGATTTCGCCCAGCGCTCAGCGGGCGTTTGCAAGACATTTGCGCCGAGCGGGCTGCGGCGTTCCTGACGCGGTTGAGCGATGCGCATTTTGCCGGTGAAGTCTTTGCCGGCCAGGGAAATATCGCCTCCAGATCGCAGATCGATGGCGAGGGCTTCACGCTCTCGAACGGCGCCGTCGTGCACTTTCGCGCCTCGGGCAATGCGCCGGAACTGCGCTGTTATGTGGAGGCGGCATCCGCAGGCGAAGCCGAGGCTTTGCTGGCTTGGGGGCTCGGAAAGGCGAGGCAGTACCTCGCCGGCTAATGCTGCCAGACGACGAGGCCGGCTGCCGTCGCCATCATGGCGCTGGCAGTCTTGTTAAGGCGGCCAAGCGCACGCGGGCTCTTGAAGAGCTCGCGCGCCGCGGAGGCGAGGTAAGCATAGCCGCAGCCAATCGCCAGCAGCACGACGACGACGATTGCCGTCAACTCACTGAAGGCCAGCGGCGTCATCTGGTCGAGCGGGACGACCGTTGGCAGAATGGCCAGATAGAAGACGATGGTCTTGGGATTGCCGAGCGTCAGCGAGAAGCCGGCGAGGAAGGTGCGCCAGCCATCCTCGCTTTTGGGCTTGAGCCTTTCCGATCCAGGCCGCGCCGTCCAGAACTGCCAGGCGATATAGAGCAGATAGGCGGCGCCGGCCCAGCGGATGATGATGAAGAACGCGCCGAAAAAGGTAGCGATCGCCGCAAGTCCGAAGACGGCGAAGACGAAATAGACGAGGTCGCCGGCGAGAATGCCGAGCACCATGGGGAATGCGCCCTTGAACCCGCCGCCGAGCGCCCGCGCGACGACTGCCGCCACGCCCGGTCCCGGCACCAGCACGGCGATGGCATAGGCGATAGTGAACGTGACGAGGGTGAACGGTTCCATCGGGGGGCACTCGGGTTGAGGAGCGGACACTACACGGTCACTGGAGGGAAAGCAATAAGGTCAGCATTGCTGACCTAACTTGGCGCCGGTGTTCCCCTCCCCTTGTAGGAGAGGGACAGATTTCGTAGTTGCGGTGCGTCCTTGCCCCTCATCCGGCGCTGCGCGCCACCTTCTCCCACAAGGGGAGAAGGGGAACCGTGCTAAACTGTCTGCTCCGTTAACCCACCGAAGCCTGCCCCTTATGGCAATCTCTTCAGCCGTTCCGTCAGCAGGGCATAGAACCCGTCCGCATCGCCGCTGCGCAGGAAGTTCACATTGCGTGGGCGATCGGTGATCAGCCAGTAGTCGGCCACGCTCATGCCGCGCGTCAGTTCACTGGTGGTTTCGATGGTGACGTTGCATTGCCGGCCCGTGAACAGATCGGGCTTGAGCAAATAGGCGATGACCGTGGGGTCATGGAGCGGCGCGCCCTTGCTGTCATATTTGGCCAGATCGAAGCGCTCGGAAAATTCCAGCATCTGCGAGACCGCCTCGCCGGTGCAGTTCCCCAGGGCCGCGATCGCCTGCAGCCGCTCGCGGGTGGTCAGCACCTGATGGGTGAGGTCGAGAGGCGACATGGTGATCGGCGCGCCGCAGCGCATCACCACATCGGCCGCTTCCGGGTCGACATAGATGTTGAACTCGGCCGTCGGAGTGATGTTGCCAACCTCGAAATAGGCCCCGCCCATCAGCACGATCTCGCCGATGCGCTCGGCGATGCGCGGCTCCTTGATCAGCGCCATCGCAATATTGGTCAGCGGTCCGAGAGCGCAGAGGGTTACGGTCCCGGGCTGCGCGTTCATCAGCGTTTCGATGATGTAGTCGACGCCATGCTCGGCCTGCAGCTGAATCTGCGGCTCGGGCAGGGTGGGCCCGTTAAGCCCGCTATCGCCGTGCACATGCTCGGCTGTCACCAACGGGCGCCGGATCGGGCGCGCGCACCCGGCGTAGACCGGTATATCGGTGCGCCCGGAAAGCTCGACGACCTTGAGGGCGTTCGTGGCGTTCTGCGCCAGTCCGACATTGCCTGCAACCGCGACGATTCCGAGCACTTCGAGGTCCTCGGGAGAGGCGAGGGCCAGCAATAT
>Ga0180220_1000453_pt1 | contig 45506 bp, 40 predicted proteins | sample eDN5th37CBELigBY_FD_151335 | JGI IMG/M metagenome (GOLD analysis project Ga0180220, IMG submission 151335) | Enriched backyard soil microbial communities from Emeryville, California, USA - eDNA 5th pass 37_C BE-Lig BY (version 2) (version 2) | ecosystem: Environmental > Terrestrial > Soil >...
ATTATCTACGAGAATCTTGCGCAGCGTCTGCTCATCACCGGCATAGCGGTATAACTGGTTCACCAGGTCGCCCTCGTTTGGCGGCTGCTTTACCGACACGGGATGCGGCCAGTCGCTGCCCCAAACCACGCGATCGGGCGCTGCCTGGATGCATGCCTGCGCAATGGGCAAAACGTCGTCCCAGGGGAAGCCGGCGCGCGAAACTTTTTCAGTCAGCGAGAGCATGACCCAGAAGTTGTCGCGGCTCAGCAGCTTCAGTAAGGCCCTCAGGCTGGGGTCGGCGGCGCCGGCCTGGGGGTTGGCGCGCGCCATATGATCGATCATGATGGGGATATCCAGCGGTTCGATCCGGGCGAGCTGGTTCTGGATCCCGTCCGCTTCGGGCTGGAACTTCGCATACCAGCCCAATTCTTTGATGCGGGCGATACAGCGTTCGAAGTCGGCTTGCGACATGCTGACGCCCAGGCCCAGCCGGTTGAAGCGGGCGCCCCGGACGCCGGCCTTGTGCAGGGTCTCGAGATACGCGTCATCGCGCTCCAGCAGCACCAGGGCATTGGCGCAGGCCTTGTAGCCCGGCCCCGCCGCGGCCAGCGCATCGAGCACCACTCGATGGTCCGCGCCGTAGGTGGTCGCCTGCACGATGATGCCGCGCTCGATGCCGAGCACTTGGTGCATGCGCAATGCGGCCTCGATGGTTGCAGAGGGCATTTCGTACGCGGCGCCGGGGCGTATGGGGTAGATATCCGGCGGGCCGAACACATGGAACTGGCTGTCGCAACTTCCCTTCGGCAATACATGGTCGGGCGCACGGGGGTTGGGGTCAAAGGGTAAATACTCTGGCATGGGGCTATCTCTTAATCCAGGATGGCGATGAAGCTGCACTCGATGAGTTTCTCGCCCTCCAGCGGTGCATCCATGGTGTGGCGGGCCGGTCTGGAATCCGGGTCTGGGAACATCTTCAGCCACTCCACGTTCAAGGCCTGGCGCTGGCGGCGGTCCTTCATCCAGACGGTGACTTTGATGATGTCATCGGGCGTCCCGCCGCTGGCGCGGATGATGCGGTCGATATGCTCGAACATCAGCCGGCATTGCTTTTCCAGCGTGTCGCCATATGCGCCGGTGCCGGGGTCCGTTCCCAGGATGCTGCCGGTATATACGGTGTTGCCGATGCGGCATGCGGCCGGTATCGGATTCTTGTGATTGAAGCCTTCTGCGTAAATGCTGCTGCGTTTCATGTGCGGCTCGGTATGGATGCTCAGTGTGGATATCGCGCTATTGCGCGGTGATGCCGGCTTGCCGGATGATGGGCACCCAGCGCGCATCTTCTTTCTGCAAGTAGGCCTGGAATTCTTGCGGCGTCGCGCTGCGGGCTTCGGCGCCGAGCTGCTGGAATTTTTCGATGATCTCGGGCTTGGAAAGGATCTTGGCCAGCGCGGCGCTGATCCGCTGGATCACCTCATCGGGCGTGCCCTTGGGTGCGAGCAGCCCAGTGAAGGTATAGGCCGTCATCCCCTTCAGCCCGGCTTCCTCCAGTGTCGGAACATCCGGCAGCGAGGGGACGCGATGTTCGGAAGTGACCGCCAGCGGTTTGAGCTTGCCGTCCTTGATAAAGGGCAGGGCTACGGACACCTGGTCGAAGTTGAAATCCACTTGTCCGCCGAGCAAATCGGTCGTGGCCGGCGCATTGCCTTTGTAGTGCACCGTCGTCCACTTCGCGCCTGTCTCGCGCTGCAGCAGCTCGCTCAGCAAATGGTTGGACGTGCCCGCGCCGGGCGATGCCATGTTCAATTTGCCGGGATTCTTCTTTGCATAGGCGATCAAGGCTTCGAAGCTGTCCTGCTTCAGGGAGCGGCCGCCTTGCAGCACCATGGGTGTCAAGGAAACGGTGCTGATGGGCTTGAAGTCTTCCTTCCAGTGATACGCGGGGCGATTGAATATGAGCGGGCTGAACAGTAAAGGGCCGTTCGCCGCCATGAACAGGGTATTGCCATCCGGCTTGGACCGCGCCACATATTCGCCGGCGATCAGGCCGCCGGCGCCGGCGCGATTGTCCACCACGAAAGGCTGTCCGAATTCTTGCTCGAGGCCGGGCGCGATGATGCGCGCGGCGACGTCCACATTGCCCCCCGGGCGGATATGGCACGACGATATGCACTGGCTGGGTAGGCCATTGAGCCGCATGGGCCGACAGCGTCGCGAGTGCCAGCATGGCAAGGACGGTCTTCGCAATTTTCATGGTCTCCTCCTGAGAAAATCTGCTTATTCAAGATATCAACCAAGGCTGCGGGTGCCAATGCTCACAAAAGAAAAAAGTCCATATACAGGACTTTTTTCAATAATGAGCGTATTTGCTTCGCTGCAAATATATGCTTAAACAGTACGATGCAAGCCATAATCCTTTTAAACGGCCGCCAATCATGTCCTGTATATGGACTTATTTATGAGCCCTGGCTGCGGCGGCCGCCACTGACAACGCACGCACACTTTCCAGCACGCCTGCCATGAAAATAGAGACTGCAACGCTCAGCCCGGAGCAAACCTACAAGCTGATGACCGGCATCGTGGTGCCGCGGCCCATTGCCTGGATTACTACCCGGTCCACGCACGGGGTGATCAACGTGGCCCCGTTCAGCTGCTACACCATCGTTTCCAACAAGCCGCCCATGATAGGCGTGAACATTGGCCGCAAGGCGGGGCTGCGCAAGGATACGGGGAAAAACATCCACGACTCGGGGGAATTCGTGGTCAATATCGCCGACGAAGACCTCTTGCTGCCTCTGCACCAGAGCGCAATCGAGTACGACTCGGATGTAAGCGAAGTCGAAGTATTGGGATTGGAGACTATCCCCGCCGAGTCGATATCCGTGCCGCGCCTTGCCGCCGCGCCGATCAGCCTGGAATGCCGCCTGCATTCCGTCACGCCGTTCGGACAGACGGGCGCAGAGTTCTACGTGGGCGAGGTCATCACAATTCACGTGCGTGACCGCCTGCTTCGCGACGGAAAGATAGAAACGGCCAGCCTTCGTCCCATCTGCCGGCTGGGAGGGCCGAATTACGCCCACTTGGGCGAAATCATCACCTTGCAGCGAATACATCAGACCGAGAAAGCGGTGATACAGCATCAAGACGAGGTGTGCAAATGAGCGCTGTAGCGGCAAATCCAGGCAATGGCAGCCAAACCGTCAGCCGCGCCATGCAGGTACTGCGCCTGGTGGCTTGCGGACAAGAACTGGGCGTCCGGCTGACGGATATCGTGCAGATGTCGGGGCTGAACCGCCCGACGGTGCATCGCATCCTGAAGACCTTGCAGGCGGAAGGCGCAGTCGAACAAGATCCTTTATCGCTCAAATACCGGATCGGGCCGGAAATGGTGTTGCTGGGCATTGCGCGCACGCGCCGCTTCCCTCTGTTGTCCGTGGCCGGTACGGGCTTGGCGCAATTGGCGCAGCGGGTCGGCGATACGGCATTCATCAGCATCCGCCATGGCCTGGATTCCATCTGCATCGGCCGCCACACCGGCCATTATCCAATACAGGTATTGTCCATCGACGTGGGCGCACGCAGGCCCTTGGGCGTCGGGGTATCGGGCGTAGCGCTATTGTCGTGTTCGCCGCCGGAAGAAGTGCAGGCTATCGTCGACGCGAACGAGGTGCGGCTCGCCTTTCACGGCCTGGCTCCGGAATCGCTGCTGCAACGCGTGAACGAAGCACGCGCGACGGGCTATGCGTATACCGCTGCCGGGGTGATGCCGCACACCCGGGCTGTTGCCGTACCCGTCCTGACCAAATCAGGCGCCCCGCTCGCCGCCTTGACCATCACCGCCATGGCGGACAGATTGACGGCCGATCGGCTGGCCAGCGTGGTCGAAGTGATGCAGGCCCAGGCCCATAGCATCGGCCAGCAATATTCAGAACAGCCCGACATGGGCTCGGGGTCGTAGAAGGCCCGATCCGGATCAGGCCTGCTGTTTCAGCAGCTTGGCGGCCGCCACCGCGAAATAGGTCAGGATGCCGTCGCCGCCTGCGCGCTTGAAGGCGAGGAGGGATTCCATCATTACCTTGTCGTGATCCAGCCAGCCGTTGGCGGCCGCTGCTTTGATCATGGCGTATTCGCCGCTGACCTGATAGGCGTAAGTCGGCATGCCGAAGGCGTTTTTCACTTCGCGCAGCACATCCAGGTAGGGCATGCCGGGCTTGACCATCACCATGTCCGCGCCTTCGCGGATGTCGGCCGCCACTTCGCGCAAGGCTTCGTTGCGATTGGCCGGGTCCATCTGGTAGGTGAACTTGTTCGATTTGCCCAGATTCGCCGCCGAGCCCACCGCATCGCGGAAGGGGCCGTAGAAGGCGCTGGCGTACTTGGCGGAATAGGCCATGATGCGGGTATAGATATGCTGCTGCGATTCCAGTTCCTGCCGTATCGCGCCGATGCGCCCGTCCATCATGTCGCTGGGCGCGACGATGTCCACGCCCGCCTGGGCCTGCACCATGGCCTGGCGCGTCAGGATTTCCACGGTAGGCTCGTTCAGCACATAGCCGTGCTCGTCGATCACGCCGTCCTGCCCATGGCTGGTGTAGGGGTCCAGCGCCACATCGGTCAGCACGCCCAGCTCCGGGAAACGCTGCTTGAGCGCCGCCACCACGCGCGGCACCAGGCCGTCGGGGTTGGCGGCCTCGATGCCGTCGGGCGTCTTCAAAGCGGGATCGATGACGGGAAACAAGGCCATTACCGGTATGCCCAGCGCAACGCATTCCTCGGCGGCTTCCAGCAGGGTGTCGGGCGAATAGCGGACCACGTCCGGCATGGAGGGCACGGCCTGGCGCACCCCTTGGCCTTCCATCACGAAGACGGGGTAGATCAGGTCGGCGGTAGTGAGCACGTTTTCGCGCACCAGGCGGCGGGAGAATTCATCGCGCCGGTTGCGGCGCGGGCGGGAAGCGGGGAAGTCGGGAGTCAGAATGAAAGATGTCATGGTACGACCTTGGGTGAGATCCAGTTTTCTATTTGCGCGGTGGCCTCGTCCAGGCCTATGCGATGGGTGGCGGAGAAGGGCATCGCCTTCAGGGTGCCGATATCGGCAAGCTCCTTCCTGACCGCGGCGACCGCCTTGACGCGCTGGCCGTAAGGCAGTTTGTCGGCCTTGGTCAGCAAAGCCATGACGGGAACCCCGGTGGGCGCTATCCAGTCCGCCAGCCGCCGGTCCAGTTCGGTCACCCCGCGGCGGATATCGATGAGCAGCACCACGCCGGCCAGCGACGGCCGGTTGCGCAGATAACCCCCCAGGACGTCCGCCCATTCCTCGCGGGCCTGCTTTGCGATCGAAGCATAGCCGTAACCGGGCAGGTCCACAAGAAAGCCCAAAAAGGCGCCGGGCTCGACCGGGTCGGGGATGCCGAACAGATTGATGAGCCGCGTGCGCCCCGGCGTCTTGCTGGAAAAGGCCAGGCGGCGCTGATTGGCCAGTACATTGATGGCCGAGGACTTGCCCGAATTCGAACGGCCCACGAAGCAGACCTCCGCCGTGGTGGGGGGCGGCAACTGGTCGAGACGGGCCGCCGAAACGGTGAAGGTGGCGCGATGCAAAATGGACACGAGGATGCCTGGGGGTCTGTTGGTTCAAGCGCTATTGTATAATCGCAGGTTTGAAACAGTTGCGCCATTTCCCTTAAGGCATGCTTTGGGTGGAAATGGCATTGTCATCGTGGTGCATCAGCGCACCGGATCGAATCGCGATCGTCGAGGTCTTCATGAAGCGCATGCTTTCCAGAATCGTAGTAGCCAGCGGCTTGTTGCTGGGTTCTTCCGCAGTTTCGGTAGCCTATGCCGCCGATGTGGCCGTAGCCAAGCCAGACGCGGCCAAGGGCGAGCAGCTCTATGCGAACGGCGACGCTGCGCGCGGCATACTGGCCTGTGCCAGCTGCCACGGCGCCGCGGGCAACAGCACGATTCCGGCCAACCCGAATCTTTCCGGCATGCCTCACGAATACCTGGTCAAGCAATTGGGGGACTTCACTCCCAAGGACGACAAGACTCCCCCCGCAAGGCGCGGTCCGGGCGGCGCCAATTCGGTCATGACCGCATTCGCCACGGCGCTTACCCCCGAAGACCGCCAGAACATCGCCTATTATTTGGCGCAGCAGCAGCTCGATCCCAAGACAGCCGGCAACGCCACTAAGGAAGCCACCATGGAACGCGGCCAGCATATCTGGCGCGGCGGCCTGCCTGAGCGCAGGGTGCCGGCCTGTGCCGGCTGCCATTCGCCCAATGGCGCGGGCATCCCCGGTTTTTATCCCCGCTTGTCGGGCCAGCATCCCTCCTACATAGAAGAACAGCTCAAGCTGTTCCGCAGCGGCGACCGCGCCAACAACACCATCATGCACGATATCGCCGATCGCATGTCCGACGCCGATATCGCCGCCGTGGCGGATTACGCAGCCGGCTTGCGTTGAACGCCGTCATCGCGGCGGGAAGCATGCCGCGGCAAGAAGTTTAGAATATAGGGGACGCTATCGACGGCATCCCCTTTTTTATGAAGCCCGCTTTTGTGACTCGCCCTTCTTCCTCGCGCCGCCTGGGCTCGGATGTCTTCGAGCTGCTCGGCTCCATGCGCTTCGCCGTCAGCCTGCTGGTATTCATTTGCGTGGCCAGCCTGATCGGCACGGTCGTGCAGCAGAACCAGCCGGCCAGCGCGTATATCGACCAGTTCGGCCCGTTCTGGTTCGCCCTGCTGGATAAATTTTCCATCTGGCATATCTACAATAGCTGGTGGTTTCTGCTGATCATGGGCTTTCTGGTCGTTTCGACCACGCTTTGCCTGATACGCAATTCGCCCAGGTTCATCAAGGATGCGCAATCCTTTCGCGAGTACGTGCGTGCGGGCAGCCTGAAATCCTTTCATCACAGGGTCGAAGCGCGCAGCGCGGCCAGCGCCGGTGAAAACCGCGAACGCGTGCAGCAATGGCTGCGCTCGCAAGGCTATAAATACAAGGTCAGGGAAGAAGGCGACGGTGTGATGATCGCCGCCAAGAAGGGCGGCGCCAATCGCTTGGGGTATATCTTCGCCCATGCGGCCATCGTGGTGATTTGCGTGGGCGGCCTGCTGGACAGCGAATTGCCGGTGCGGCTGCAGGTATGGCTGGGCGGCAAGCAGCCGATCACCGAGAATATGCTGATCTCGGAAGTCCCCGCGTCGGGCCGCCTGCCGGCGTCCAACCCCAGTTTCCGCGCCAATATGCTGGTTCCCGAAGGCTCCCAGAGCAGCAGCGGCATCGTCAGCGTGGACAACGGCGTATTGGTGCAGCCTTTGCCCTTTACGCTCAAGCTCAATAAATTCCTGGTGGAATACTATTCCACGGGCATGCCGAGCAGCTTCAAGAGCGAAGTCGAAGTAACGGACCCGGAAACCGGCAAGTCATTCAACCGGACCATCGAGGTCAACGAACCCTTGCGCTTCAAGGGCGTAACGGTATATCAATCCAGTTTCGACGATGGCGGCAGCACGCTGCATCTCGTGGGCTACCCCTTGGCCGGTGCGAAAGCCCAGCCCTTCACGCTGGACGGCACTGTGGGCAAGAGCGCGGAAATCTCCCTGGGCGGCGGCGCCGGGCCGTCGCCGCTGCAGATAGAGTTTTCCGGCTTGCGCGTGATCAATGTCGAGGACCTGGGCGGCGGCGGGGAGCCGCAGCCCAAAGCCATGGCCGAACATGTGGCCGCCGTAACCGGCAGCGCGGCGGGCGCGAAGAACGAAAACCTGCGCAACGTGGGCCCCAGCGTGCAATACCGCATCATCGGCGGCGACGGACAAGCCCACGAATTCACCACCTATATGCTGCCCATGGAACTGGACGGCAGTTCCGTGTTTCTGGCCGGCGTGCGCAATTCCTCGGCCGAGCCGTACCGTTACATACGCATCCCCGCCGATGCCGATCATTCCGTGGCGGAATTCATGAATCTGCGCGCCGCGTTGGCTGAACCGGCGCTGGTGCAGCAGGCGGCGGCGCGGTTCGCCCGCAAGAACGAGGGCGGGCCGATACAGCAGCCCCTGCTCGAAAAGGCGGCCCAAGGCGCGCTGGAAACCTTCCACAAGACGGGTTTCGACGGCATCATCGAACGGGTGCCCGAGCAGGACAGGCAAAAGGTGCTGGAATTCGCCGTGCCCATGATCCAGTTGTCCTTGGCCGAATTGCGCGATATCGTTAGGGAACGTTCCGGGCTGCCGGCTGTCAATCGTGAAGGCGGCAAGGGGCAGGAGGCCGACAGGTGGGTGCAGATGTCGCTGCTGGCGCTGGCCAACCTGCCTGACTACCCCGCGCCCGTGTTCCTGACTCTGAAAGGTTTCGATCAAGTGGAAGCCAGCGTTTTCCAGGTGGCGCGCAGCCCGGGCAAGAACACGGTATACCTGGGTTGCCTGTTCCTGGTGATAGGCGTGTTTTCCATGTTCTATATCCGCGATCGCCGTATCTGGGTATGGATCAAACAGCAGGAACCAGGCGGCAGCGAACTGCTGGCGGCCATGACTTCCCAGAAGCGCACTCTGGATTTCAACCACGAATTCGAGCGCTTCAAAGAGGCGCTTGCGCGCCTTACCACGTAAGAGGTTAATTTATGTCCCAGTCCATCACCCCGTCGAATATGCCGGTCTGGCAGGACGCCATGATGGCCAGCGGCGATGCGCGCGGCCGGCGCGGCAAGCCAGACTGGACCGATATCGCGTTTTTCCTGCTATTGGCCGCCGGAGCGGCCTATGCTCTGGCCAATTTCAGCCAGAGCATGGACTACTACGAGAAGGTCATCTTGTGCGGGGCGGTAGCCGGGCTGAGCTGGCTGGCCTGGCTATGGCGGCCCTTGCGCACTCTGATGATCGCCAGCGGCCTGAGCGCCCTGTTCGCCATCTGGCTGTACAGCTCCGGGGGCGGCCTGGGGCAGGGCGACATCACCCGCGCCGAGCATGTCTTCCTGCTGAAATACCTGCTGTCGTCCCAATCCGCCATATTGTGGATGTGCTCTTTGTTCGTGCTGGCCATGCTGTGCTACTGGATAGGCATATTCAGCAAGACGGCGGCCTGGCTGGGCACGGTGCTTACCTGGGGCGCCGTCTACGCCGGCGTCACGGGCCTGCTGGTGCGCTGGCGCGAGGGCCATCTGCTGGGGCCGGACATCGGGCACATCCCCGTCAGCAACCTGTATGAAGTCTTCGTCCTGTTCGCGCTGATCACCGCCATGTTCTATCTGTACTACGAACGGCGCTACGCCACGCGCGCCCTGGGCGGCTTCGTGCTGCTGGTGATCAGTTCGGCCGTGGTGTTCCTGCTGTGGTATTCGTTCACCCGCGAAGCTTTCCAGATACAGCCGCTGGTGCCTGCCTTGAAAAGCTGGTGGATGAAGCTGCATGTGCCGGCCAATTTCATCGGCTATGGCACTTTTTCCCTGGCGGCCATGGTGGGTTTCGCCTACCTGATCAAGGAAAACGGCCAGACCCGCTCGCTGGGCAAGCTCGCGCCGCTGTTCATATTGGGCGCCATATTGTGCGCCGAGCCCATGGTCTTCGGTTCGGGCCAATTCTCGGCGACATGGATGCTTTACTTCGGCCTGGGGGCCATCATCGTCGGCACGATACTGGCTTTTCGCGCGCCTATAGCCAGCAAGCTGCCCTCGCTGGAAATCCTCGACGACATCATGTATCGGGCCATTGCCGTGGGCTTTGCCTTCTTCACCGTGGCGACCATACTGGGCGCCTTGTGGGCGGCCGACGCCTGGGGCACGTATTGGCAGTGGGACCCCAAAGAAACCTGGGCGCTCATCGTCTGGCTGAATTACGCCGCATGGCTGCACATGCGCTTGATGAAAGGCCTGCGCGGCACCATGGCGGCATATTGGGCGCTGGCGGGCCTGCTGGTGACCAGCTTCGCCTTCCTGGGCGTCAATATGTTCCTATCGGGCCTGCATTCCTACGGCGAGCTATAGGCGGGCGGTCGGGCGCTTCCTGAACCGGCCCTGCGCCGACGGGCAGGCACGGTTGGTGCACCGCACGAAAACAAACGTGTTGGCGTTTATTGGTAAATACAGTAAAATATTGTAAAATTTACACTAATACTGTCCTTTACAAGCCCGTGCGGCCGGACAATCGAAGTTTCACCAAATTTCGGTACCGGTACTCGCTGGCCCGCCCGGCCCGTCTGGCGATGCAAGACGGGCCGGGGTTTAGGTAAAGGGGCGCGTTCGAGCCCGCGCCTTCAATGGCCAACTTCGTTTGCTGCAGAGAATGCTATGTCTGTAATGGAAGAGCCTCCAGGGTTCAAAGCCAGGGCAAACGTCTTGGCCGGGGAAGCACTCGCGGCTCAGCTCAATATATTGCAGTTGTTTCTCCCCCTGGATGGCTGGCTCGTCGGCTGGCGCGACGGCGACGCATGGGACACCGTCGCAGCGCGCGGCCTGTTCGCAGACATCCCTGAAGCAAGCCTGGCGGCGCTATTGGAAGCCGGCGCTCAGCCGCTCGACGATAGCTTCCAGTGGCGTGAACTCACCGAATCGGAATCCCAACTGCTCGCGCCTTGCCTGCCGCAGAATTCAGGCGCCGCGTATCTTGTGCTTGCGGCCCTGCGGGACGCCGAAGACCGCATCACCGGCCGCATTTGCGGCCTGTCCGGCCAGCCGCCGGGTTCGCGCCTGTCCCTGTGCATCGGCAAATTGCAGCTATGCCAGGCGGCCATGGCGGCCACCCTGGCCTTGCAAGCCGAACTGGGCGTGGCCGACCAGCTGGTCATCGAGATGCAGCGGGACGCATTCATCGATCCGCTCACCGGCGTCTTCAACCGGGCGGGCTGGATCAACCGGCTGGCCTATATCGACGCGGTCCTGGCGCGCACCCAGGAAGACGCCGCCATCATCATGCTGGATCTGGACTTCCTGAAGGCGGTCAACGACACTTGCGGCCATTCCGCGGGCGACGATTTGCTGCGCCTGGCGGCCCAGACTATCTCCTCCACATTGCGCAGCTCTGACTCGGTAGGCCGGCTTGGCGGCGACGAATTCGGCGTCGTCGTGCAAAACGCCACGCCCGTGGGCGCCGCGGTGCTGCTTAGCCGTCTCCGGCAGGCGCTCTCGAGGGTAGGGGTCAGTATCTCCCTGGGCTTGGCGCTGAAATCGGAAAGCGGGTCCCTGAAACAGGCGATGCAACTGGCCGACGAACGCATGTATGTCGAAAAACGAAAAAAGCCCATCCCCGCCGGGGGCCGGCACAGGTTCGGGCCCGCGCCTTTCTTCGCCGGCGGCGATCCGGCCTGACTTCGCCGGCCTTCCGGGCGCCCGCTGCCGGCGCCCCCGCCCGCCATTTTCGTTCAACGCGTCCGCACGCGCAGGTCTTCCGCCACTTTGTCGATGAATTCGCGGGCGCCGGGGGTGGCGGCCAGATCCACGATGGTCGCCGCATTCAGGATATCGATGGGCGGCCTGGCCCGGGAAATGGCAAAGCCCTGCACGTAGTCCACGCCCATATGTCGCAGGGCTTCCATGGTGGCGGCGTCTTCCACCCATTCGGCAATGCTGGTCATGCCCAGGTTGCGGGCAAGCTCCACGATGGTTCTTACAATGGCGATATTCGTGGTGTTGGCCAGCATGTCCTTGATCAGGGCGCCGTCTATCTTGATGGCATCGGCGCGCAATTCCTTCAGATAGGCGAACGAGGTATAGCCCGCGCCGAAATCGTCCAGGGCGATGCGCACCCCCATGGACTGCAGGCGCTTCATGAATTCCCGGGAACGGTCCAGATCCTGCAGTGCCACGCCCTCGGTGATTTCCACGCACAGGCGGTTGGTCAGGTGCTCATAGCGGGCGAGAATGCCGAAAAATGATTCGACGAATTTCTTGTCGTTCAGCGATACGCCGCTCAGGTTGATGTTGATGAATTCCGTCTTGGACAGCCGCTTTTCGTGCTTGGACAGCCATTCCAGGGTGGCCGAGAACACCCATTTGTCGATAATGGAAATGGTCCCGCTTTCTTCGGCGGATGCAACGATCTTGCCGGTGGGCACGACGGCGCCGGTGGAATCCCTGACGCGCAGAAGCACCTCGAAATTCAAGGACTCCAGCGGCTTGGTCAGCGACATGATGGGCTGCAATTCGAAGTACAGGCCGCGCGGCGAATCGCCGCCTTCCAATTGGTCGAACAGCCGCAATTCCTCGGTATGGTCTTGCAGGCCCCGCGAGTCCTGCTCGTACACCACCATCTCTTCGTGCTGCTTGCGCGCTTCGCGGCAGGCATGATTGGCCGCGGAAATGGCATCCTTGGCGCTCATGTGCTCGTTGATTTCCACCACGCCGATGGCGCTCTTGACCTGGAATGCGCGCGTGCCCACGTAAAACGCCGAGGTGTTCAAGCCCTCTATGATGCGGCGCGCCGCTATGCGGGCCTGGTCCGCGGTGGAATTGGGAAACAGGATGATGAATTCGTCGTCGCCTATGCGCCCGAGCTGTTGCGCTTCGGTCAGCGCGGACTTGATCCGCTCGCATACCTGTTTCAAGACCTCGTCGCCGGCGGTATGGCCGAACAGGCCGTTGATGCGCTTGAAGTGGTCCAGGTCCAGATAAGCCAAGGCACAGGGCTCGCCCGCTTTGAGATCGCGCAGGGATTTATCCAGCGCTTTTTCTATGCCGCGGCGATTCAGGACCTCGGTGAGCGGATCATTGTCCGCCAGCAGGCGCAGCTGATTGATGGTGCGCGTGCGCGCGGTCACATCCTGCAGGGAACCTTCGATGGACCCTACCGCGAATGCGGCCCGCAAGACGAAATTTTGAGGGCCTTGGGGATTTTTGGCGTCGTCCAGCCGCTTAATCTCGACTTCTTCGCCGGCTTGCGTCATGCGGGCCAGTTTTTCCCAGTCCTGCTCTTCGAAGAAGTCCGTCCAGCGGGCGCCGGCGCCGCCGGCCGGCACGCCCAGCATCTGCTCCAATACAGGGTTGGTCCGCCGGAAAATGTGTTCTTCGTCCAGCGTGAACAGGCCTATGGGCGTGACCGCGTAGTTATGGAGGAGCTCGTCCTGCGCTCGGATGCGTTCGCGGCGGTCTTCCCTCATGCGCTCGGCCACCGCCAGCGCCACCATGATATTGGACAACAACAGGGCGATGACGCTGTTGAAGGCGTCCAGAAAATCGGTGCGCCCGAACAGCACCAGCAAGATGCCCGAAAGCATGACGCATAAGGCCATGCTGAGCGATACGATATGCCACATCCAGATGCGCGAGCGCGTGCGATACACCATGCTGGCCAGCAGGAATGCCGCCGTCAGGATGCCGTAGCCGCAAACCACCCACATTACAGGCTGGAACCATTCGTAAGGCAGCAGCAGCGCCGCCGCCAATTGCACCAGGCCCGCCCACTGCGCCACCCGCAACAGCCGGGGGTGGCTCGCCCCGCGGCTGTGCCGGAACAATTGGGTCAACAGAGTATAGGTGAGCAGATAGTAGGCGGCGATCGTGAGCTGGCGGATGAAGGGCATCCAATCCAGCGGGATGCTATGGCCCAGCCACTGCGTATCCCAGCCCATGGCATAGGCGCCCAGCCGCAAATTGCCCACCAGCCAGGCGGCGAGCAGCAGATAAATGCTTTGCCTGTTGGTGATGGCGATGACCACCATGAACAATGCGATGGTCAGCAAACCGCCTTCGAGCAGACTGATGCTGCGTTCCGACCGGCTGGTGGCCTTGCGCAGGTCGGTGATGGACCACAGGTTGATCGTCGGCGTGGACGGTTCGGCGAAGGTGGTCCGGCAAAGGAGATCGACGGGAAGCGCCGTGCGGCCCAGTATGACGGAAAAGCCCTGCATCGACGATCGCAATGAGCCGGTGGTCGTGTCGCGGTCGGCCGTGCCGAGGCTTTGCAAGGTGTCGGCCCACCAGCAATCCACGGACGAGGCCAATCGATTGGGCATGTCGACGGCGGATTCGCCCAATTCGGGGACGGATGGCACATGGATCAGGAGCCATACCGCGGACGCCGCGGTGTTCGGCGCGTCTGCGGGCTGCTGCCGCAAGGCGGCCAGGGCGTCGGCGGGTTGCAGGGCCATCGCGTCGTCGCTGACCATTTGAAAAGGCAGCGCCCGACCCTGAGTGGCCGGATAGCGCTCGTTGAGCCCGAGCAAGGCCAGGGCGGACCCTATGACCAAGACGGCCGGTATTATGTACAGCGATAAATAATAAACCAGCCTGTTGCCCAAGGTAGCGAGCTTCCTGGTATGACTAAGGCAAAATGTTTTCAAGGACATGATCCGCTAGCGCCAACTATTCTGCCTCGTGAGCGATCCATATGGTTTTTTGCCTGAGTTTATGCCTATGCATGATAATACTCGAGAGGCACAAAACCTTGCCGCCACCGACGATGATCTTCCTGGTCCGTGAGCCCTGTAACAGCCGCGGTCACATGCAGATTGCGTCTCGACTTGTACTTTAACGGCAACCTGAAGGAATTCTTTATATGGCCGCGGATATGGACGCCGCGGTCATCCCGGGCCGAAAGTCATGGCTCCCGCGCGCCCTCTAGGCGCGGGGCGGGGCAAGGCGGCGGATGGCCGCGGCCCGTCCTGCAGAAAGAGGCCCGCGCGCACGCTCAGTCGGGCAGCATGGCTTCACAGGAAAACAGGCTTTCCAGTGTCTCTCGCGGCCGCACGACGTACGCCGCCGTATCGTCCACCATGATTTCCGCGGCCCGGGGCCGGGTATTGTATTGGCTGGCCATGGTAAAGCCGTAGGCTCCCGCGGACATGATGGCCAGCAGGTCGCCCTGCTGCACATTGAGCTGCCGGTCGCGCGCCAGCCAGTCGCCGCTTTCACAGATGGGGCCCACGATATCGTAGACGGCCGGGTCGCCGCCGCTTGCGCGCGGGCGGACCGGCATGACGCCGTGCCAGGCGTCGTACAAGGTGGGACGTATCAAGTCGTTCATGGCGGCGTCGACGATGGCGAAATTCTTGGCCGGGCTATGCTTGAGATACTGCACGGTGGTCAGCAGGACGCCGGCATTGCCGACCAGCGAGCGGCCGGGTTCCAGCACCAGTTCCAGATGCCCCAGGCCGTGCTGGTCCAGCGCGGCGAATACTTTGTCGAGCAGGGCCGAAGGATGCAGCGGCGTTTCATCGGTGTAGCGGATGCCTATGCCGCCGCCCAGGTCCAGGTGTTTGAGCGGGATGCCCTGGCCGGCCAGTTGCTTGATCAGGATGATGAGCTTGTCCAGCGCGTCCAGGTAGGGATCGACTTCGGTGATTTGCGAACCGATGTGGCAATCCACCCCGACGATCTCCAGATGGGGCAGAGACGCCGCTTTCTGATACACGGCCGGCGCGCTTTCGATGGCGATGCCGAACTTGTTTTCCTTCAGGCCGGTGGAAATATAGGGATGGGTGCGGGCGTCCACATCGGGGTTGACGCGCAGCGACACCGGGGCGACCTTGCCCATATCGCCCGCCACGGCCGACAGGCGCAGCAATTCCGCTTCCGATTCCACGTTGAAGCACTTGACCCCGGCATCCAAAGCGGCGCGCATTTCCCATTCCTGCTTGCCCACGCCCGAAAACACCACGCGCGAGGCATCGCCGCCCACTGCCAGGACGCGCGCCAGTTCGCCGCCCGAGACAATGTCGAAGCCGGAACCGAGCTTGCGGAATTCATTCAGCACCGCCAGGTTGGAATTGGCCTTCATGCCATAGCACACCAGAACGCGGCGGTCCCCGGCGGCGCTGCGGTAGGCTTCCCAGGCGTCGTGCAGCGCCTTGCGGGAATACACGAACAAGGGGGTGCCATATTTGTGCGCAAGCTCGGCGAGCGAGACATTTTCTGCGTGCAGGACGCCGTTTCGATACTGGAAATGAGGGGCTATCGTCATGGAATAAGGCGATGTTGAGGGGAGATGATGTGTGGTGGCCACCGTGTTGCTATCTGGCGGGGGCCGCGCCGGGCATCGGAGCGGGCGCTTCGCCTGCCTGCGGCGCTGGGGCGGGCGCTGGCGCCGGTGTGGGCGGCGTAGTAAGCGATTCATCCGGCGGGGGCGGAGGGGGCATGTACAGCGGGCCCTTATAGCCGCAAGCGGCCAGCGTGGAAAGCAGGGCCAGGCCGGCCAGGCGGCGCAGGACCGGCGGGGCGGAGGAAGTGGCGCGAGGCGCTTGCATGATGATCAAAGCTCCAATTCAAGGGCGCCGTCAGAACGGCACGTCGGGTGGCTGTTGGCGCCGGGCGCCGCTGCTGGTCAGTTGATTCAGCAAGTCGGCGATGCCGTCCGCGCCGCCGCCGTCCACGGGAACATCGCCCGGAGCGGGCAGGCCGACGCGAGCCACCGCCTGTCCGGGCGGGAACTCGGCAAAATAGAATTCGCCGTTCACCTTGGTAAGCCCATCGGGAATGGGGCCGGGCGGTATTTGGGGCTGATTCTTCAATGCGTAGCGCATGTAGTCCAGCCAGATGGGCAGCGAAGCGCCGCCGCCGGTTTCGGTGGAGCCCAAAGAGCGCGGCTGGTCATAGCCCATCCAGGCCACGCCCACCAGCTTGGGGGTGAACCCGGCGAACCAGGCGTCGTGCGAATCGTTGGTGGTGCCCGTTTTGCCGCCGATATCGTCGCGCTTGAGTTCGCGGTGCGCCCGCGCGCCGGTGCCGTAAGTGGCCACGCCGCGCAGCAAGTCGTTCATGACATAGACCGTGCGAGGATCCACCACGCGCGCGGCGGCGTCGCCGGCGATGGTGGGCTTGGCCTGCATGATGACTTTGCCGCTGCTGTCGGTGACATGGTCGATCAGGTAGGGCGGAACGCGATAGCCGCCATTGGCGAAGACGGCATAGGCTCCCGCGAGCTGCAGGGGCGTGACGCTTCCGGCGCCCAGCGCCAGGGGCAGCACCGGTGGCTGGCGCGCCCTGTCGAAGCCGAACCGCGTGATGTAGTCTTGCACATACTTGGGGCCCACAGCCTGCATGATGCGGATGGAGACCATGTTCTTGGACTTGTACAGGCCCTGGCGCAGGGTCAGCATGGGCTCGTACTTCTGGCCGTAGTTCTTCGGCGTCCAGGCCTTGGAGCCGGTTTGCGCCGCGGTCAGCATGAAGGGTTCATCGGATATCTGGGTGGCGGGCGTCAGGCCGCGCTCGAGCGCCGACGCATAGATGAAAGGCTTGAAGGCCGAGCCGGGCTGGCGCCAGGCTTGCGTTATGCGATTGAACTTGCCGTCTTCGAAATCGAAGCCGCCGACCATGGCCTGGATGGCGCCGTCTTGGGGGCGCAGCGACACGAGTGCCGCCTGCACGCTGGGCAGATTGATGACTTCCCAATGATCGCCGTACTTGTGCACATAGACGACCGATCCGCGGCGTATCCGGACGTCGTCCTTGGCGCCTTTGACCAGGCCGCGGGCGACGATGCGCAAGGCGCCCTTGTCGGTGACCTCGATGATGTCGGTGGAAGTGCGCGCCACGGTGATCTTGCTGGGGCTGGCGTCCAGCACCACGCCGGTCAGCAGATCGCCCTTGTCTGGGTATTTTTCCTGCAAGTCGTCCAGCAGCGCGTCCAGCTTGGCCGCATCGTTTTCGATGCCCGCGGGCAGGTCCACATTGCCTTCGGGGCCGGGATAGGGCGCCCGGCGGGTGTAGTCCAGAACGCCGGAGCGCACCGCGTTGTAGGCGACCTCCTGGTCCTTGGAATGCACCGTGGTGTAGACATTGAAGCCGCGCGAATAGATGTTGTCCTGGTAGACGCCGTAAAGCAATTGCCTGGCCAGCTCGGCGACATATTCGCCGTGTATGGCGTAACCGCCGGCGGGCGTGCCGGGGGCGGACTTGATCACGATTTCCTGCTGCATGGCCTGCTGATACTCGGCTTCGGTCAGGTAGCCCAGGTTCTTCATGCGCGTCAACACATATACTTGGCGCGCCTTGGCGCGTTCGAAGTTGGCGATGGGATTGAAGCGCGAGGGCGCCTTGGGAATCCCCGCCAGCATGGCCGCTTCGGCCGGCGTGATGTCGGCCAGCTGCTTGCCGAAATACGTGCGCGACGCCGCCGCGAAACCATAGGCCCGGTGCCCCAGATAGATCTGGTTCATGTACAGATCGAGGATCTGGTCCTTGGTCAGCGTGGCCTCGATCTTGAAGGTAAGCAGCAGTTCGTAGAATTTGCGGGTGTAGGTCTTTTCCGAAGACAGATAGAAGTTGCGCGCCACCTGCATGGTGATGGTGCTGGCGCCCTGCGTCTTGGACATATGGGTGAGGTTGGCGACGACCGCGCGCGCCACGCCCGCCCAGTCTATGCCGCCGTGCTGGTAAAACCGGTCATCCTCGGCTGATAGAATGGCCGACTTCATGACATCCGGGATTTCGTTGAAACGCAGCACATTGCGGCGTTCTTCGCCGAATTCCCCGATCAGGACCTTGTCGGCCGTGTATATGCGCAGCGGCACGCGCGGCCGGTAATCGATCATGGCGCTCAGGTCGGGCAGGTTGGGCCAGGCCAGCGCCAATGCCAGGGCGCCCAGCAGCGCCCCGCACAAGCCCAGCCCAGCCACGAATATGGCGGCTTTGACGAAAAAGCGGCCTATCCATGATCCGGATGCGCGGGGACTGTCTTGAGAGGAATGGGTAGAGGAACTCATCAGGGGCGATTTTAAGTCTAACCTCGATCAGACTATGATTTGCGCATCAGGTATATGTAACCGACTAATGCAGTGTGGCGGTGGATAGCAAGTGGGATAATACACAAATGAATGATTCTTTACCTTTGTCCGCGAGCTGCGGCGAGCCCCGCCAGGCTGCGGAAAACGAAGCTTCCGCCACGCCCCGCGCCGACCGGCCCTTGTTTCTGGTGGGCATGATGGGGGCGGGCAAAACCACCATAGGCCGGCATCTCGCGCGCGCGCTGAACAAAGAGTTCGTCGATCTGGACCACGAGCTGGAAGCCCGTTGCGGGGTCAGGGTGTCATTGATTTTCGACATCGAGGGCGAAGCAGGTTTCCGTAAGCGTGAGACCGCCGCACTGGACGAATGTTCCCAGCGTAGCGGTATTGTACTGGCTACCGGCGGAGGCGCGGTGCTGGCGGAAGAAAATCGCCGCTATCTGCGGGAGCGCGGCGTGGTGGTCTATTTGCGGGCCAGCGCCGCGGAATTATACCGGCGCGTGGCGCGCGACCGCAGCCGTCCGCTGCTGCAGACGGCCGACCCGGAAAGGCGCATCCGCGAGCTGCTGGCGCAGCGCGAACCGCTGTACGAAAGCGTCGCGCACCTGACGTTTGAAACCGGCTCCATGCCGGTGGGGCAAGCGGTGCAGGCGCTGATTTCCATGCTGCAACAACACGAGACCCTTTCATGAATACTGTACAGGTTGAAACGCCGGGCGGTTCTTATCCCATCCATATCGCGGCGGGCCGGCTCGACCGATTGGCGCAGAGCATCCCGGCCGACGCCACGGCGGTGGCGGTGGTCAGCAATCCGGCCATCGCCGCGCTGTATGGCGCACGCGCCGAAGCCGCGCTCGCCGGGACGGGCAAGCGCATCGTGCGCATCACGCTGCCCGAAGGCGAGGCTCACAAAGACTGGCAGACCTTGAACCTGATTTTCGACGGTCTGTTACAAAACAGGCTGGACCGCAAGGCGGTGTTGGTGGCCTTGGGCGGCGGTGTGATCGGCGATATGTGCGGCTTTGCCGCGGCCACCTACATGCGCGGCATCCGCTTCGTGCAAGTGCCCACCACGCTGCTGGCGCAGGTCGACTCGTCGGTGGGCGGCAAGACGGCCATCAATCACCCGCTGGGCAAGAATATGATAGGCGCTTTCTACCAGCCGATCGCCGTGGAAATCGACACCGACGTATTGGCTACATTGCCGCCGCGCGAGGTGTCCGCCGGGCTGGCCGAAGTCATCAAGTACGGGCTGATCATGGATGCGCCGTTCTTCGAATGGTGCGAAAGGCATGCGGCCGACTTGCGCGCCCTGGAGCCGCAGTCCGTCGCCTATGCCATCCGGCGTTCCTGCGAACTGAAGGCGCGGGTCGTGTCCCAGGACGAGCGCGAGTCCGGCCTGCGCGCCATCTTGAACTTCGGGCATACTTTCGGCCATGCCATCGAGGCGGGGCTGGGCTACGGGCAATGGCTGCACGGCGAAGCGGTGGGTTGCGGGATGGTGCTGGCCGCCGAGCTTTCCGCCGCATCGCAAGGTTTGCCTGCCGTTGCGGTGCAGCGCGTGCGTGCGCTGGTGCAGGCCATAGGCTGCCCTGTCGTTGCGCCCGACCTGGGCGTGGAGCGATGGATAGAACTGATGCAGGTGGACAAGAAAACCGAGGGGGGCCGGCTGCGTTTCGTGCTGCTGCCAGAAATCGGCCGGGCGAGCTTCGTGCCGGCGCCCATGGACGCCCTGCGCCAGGTGCTCGACCGTACTGTCGCGGTCGGACAAGCCTGAGGAGGCCAAATGGCGGACCTTGCGCCCTACGCCTGCAATCCCGAACATACACGCGGCCGCCGCTACGATGAAGCCCCGCCGGTCGGGCGCAACCAATTCCAGCGCGACCGTGATCGCATCATCCACTGCAACGCCTTCCGCCTGCTGGAGTACAAGACCCAGGTTTTCGTGAATCACGAGGGCGACCTGTTCCGCACCCGTTTGACGCACAGCCTGGAGGTTGCGCAAATCGCCCGGACGCTGGCCAGGAACCTGGGGTTGCACGAAGACTTGACCGAGGCCATTTCGCTGGCGCACGACCTGGGCCATACGCCCTTCGGCCATGCGGGGCAGGACGAGCTGAATGCCTGCATGCGCGAACTGGCCCCCGAGGCCGGCGGTTTCGAGCACAATCTGCAGAGCCTGCGCGTGGTGGATGAGCTGGAAGAGCGCTACGCCGCATTCAACGGCCTGAATCTGTGCTTCGAGACCCGCGAAGGCATACTCAAGCATTGCTCGGTCAAGCATGCGCGCCTGCTGGGCGATGTCGGAGAGCGGTTCCTGTCGCGCACCCAGCCTTCGCTGGAGGCGCAGATCGCCAACCTGGCCGATGAGATCGCCTACAACAATCACGATATCGATGACGGCCTGCGTTCCGGCTTGATCACCATAGAACAGTTGCAGATGCTGGAAATATTCGCCACGCATCATGCGCAGGTGAAGCGCAAATACCCGCGCCTCGAAAAGCGGCGGCTGATTGCGGAAATCATCCGGGCGATGATCAATACGCTGGTCCTGGACCTGACCGAAACGACCTTGGCGAATATCCGCGAGCACCGGCCCGATAGCGCGGACGCGGTGCGCGCCGCCCCGCCGCTGGCGGCATTCTCGGCGTCGATGCGGCGCCAGGCGGACGCCCTGAAGCACTTCCTGCTTGAAAATCTGTACCGGCATTACCGGGTCATCCGGATGACCACCAAGGCCCGCAGCATCATCAGGGAATTGTTCGTGGCCTTCCTGGATGACCCGCGCCTGCTTGCGGAAGAGCATCGCCGCGGCGACGAGGTGGCCCAGGCGCGGGCCATAGCCGACTACATCGCGGGCATGACCGACAGATACGCCATACGCGAGCACAGGCAAGTGTTCAAGATGGAGTAGCCAGCAAGGGCTTCAAATAGCTGCCGGTGTGGCTGCCCGGCGCGGCGGCGATATCTTCCGGCCTGCCCTGGGCCACGATGCGGCCCCCGCCGCTGCCGCCCTCGGGCCCCATGTCGACGACCCAATCCGCCGTCTTGATCACATCCAGGTTGTGCTCGATGATGATCACGGTGTTGCCGCTGTCCACCAGCTTGCGCAGGACTTCCAATAACAGCGCGATATCCTGGAAATGCAGGCCCGTCGTGGGTTCGTCCAGAATGTACAGCGTGCGGCCGGTGCTGCGCTTGGACAGCTCCAGCGACAATTTCACCCGTTGCGCCTCCCCGCCTGAAAGCGTCGTCGCGCTTTGGCCCAGGCGCAAATAGGACAGGCCCACATCCATCAAGGTATGCAGCTTGCGCGCAACGGCGGGCACCGCTTCGAAATAGTCCAGGGCCTGCTCCACCGTCAGGTCCAGGACCTGGCTGATGTTGCGCCCGCGGTAGCGTATTTCCAGGGTTTCGCGGTTGTAGCGCTTGCCGCCGCAAACGTCGCAGGGAACGTACATGTCCGGCAGAAAGTGCATTTCCACCTTGACCACGCCATCGCCCTGGCAAGCCTCGCAGCGGCCGCCCTTCACATTGAATGAAAAGCGGCCAGGGTCATAGCCGCGCGTGCGCGCTTCGGGCACGCCGGCGAAGAGTTCCCGTATGGGGGTCAACATGCCCGTATACGTGGCGGGATTGCTGCGCGGCGTGCGGCCTATGGGGCTTTGATCGACATTGATGATCTTGTCGAAATTGGCCACCCCTTCCAGGCTGTCGTAGGGCGCCGGTTCGACCTGGCTGCGATGCAGTTGCCGCGCCACCGCCACGGCCAGTGTGTCATTGATCAAGGTCGATTTGCCCGAGCCCGAGACGCCGGTGATGCACACCAGCCTGCCCGCCGGGATGGCCAGATCGACCGACTTCAGGTTGTTTCCGCGGCAACCTTTGATTTCCAGCCTGGGCACATCCGGCGTGACGGGGCGCCGCGCGGGCAGGGCGATGCGGCGCTGGCCGCTGAGGTATTGCCCGGTCAGGGACGCCGGGTTGGCGGCCAATTCCTGCGGCGTGCCCTGGGCCACTATCCTGCCGCCATGCTCGCCGGCGCCGGGACCCATGTCCAGGACGAAATCCGCCGACCGTATCATGTCTTCGTCGTGTTCGACGACGATGACGCTGTTGCCCAGGTCGCGCAGATGCTGCAAGGTCTGGATCAAGCGGTCGTTGTCGCGCTGGTGCAGGCCGATGGAGGGCTCATCCAGCACGTACATCACCCCGGTCAGCCCCGAGCCTATCTGGCTGGCCAGGCGTATGCGCTGCGCTTCGCCGCCGGAAATGGTGTCGGCGCTGCGGTCCAGCGACAAATAATTCAGCCCCACATTGTTCAGAAACTGGAGCCGGGATACGATTTCGCGCACGATGCGGTCGGCGATTTCCTTTTTCGCTCCGCCCAGGGACAGCGCCTGGAACCATTCCAGGCAGGCGGACAGCGACAAGGCTTCCACTTCGAAAATCGCTTTCCCGCGGCGCTGCCCTTCGCCGGGTTCGTCGCCTATCAGCACATGGCGCGCTTCCGTGCGCAGGCGCGAGCCCTTGCATTCGGGGCAGATTTTGCTGTGCCGATACTTGCCGAGCTCTTCGCGCACCGCGCTGGAATCGGTTTCCCGCCAGCGCCGCTCCAGGTTGGGGATAATGCCTTCGAAAGGGTGCTTCTTGACGGTGCTGCGGCCCTTTTGGTTCAAGTACAGGAAGGATATTTCTTCTTCGCCCGAGCCGTAGAGCACGCGCTCCTGGACTTCCTTGGGCAGATCCTCGAAAGGCGTGTCCAGGTCGAAGCCATAGTGGGCCGCCAGGCTGGTCAGCAGAGTATGGGTGAAGGCGTTGCGCCTATCCCAGCCGCTGACTGCGCCGCTGGCCAGGCTCAGTTCGGGAAAGGCGACCACCCGCCTGGGATCGAAGAAGTCCACGCAGCCCAGGCCGTCGCAGGCCGGACAGGCGCCGACGGGATTGTTGAAGCTGAACAGGCGCGGCTCCAGCTCGGTCAGACTGTGGTGGCAGACCGGACAGGCATAGCGGCTGGAAAACGGCTGCTCGTCGCCGGTGTCCATGTTCAGGGCGATGGCCCGCCCTTCGGCCAGATTCAGCGCGGTTTCGAAGCTTTCAGCCAGGCGCTGCTGGCTTTCGGGCTTGATGCGCAGGCGGTCCACGACCACGTCGAAATCGTGCTTTTCCGTCTTCTTCAAGGGGCCCAGCTCATCGATGGATACCATCTGGCCGTTCACGCGCAGCCGCACGAAGCCCTGCGCCTGCAGGCTGGTGCATTCCTCTTCGAAGCTGCCCTTGCGCGAGCGCGCCAGCGGCGCCAGGATGGCCAGGCGGGTGCCGGGCGCCCAGGCCTGCACTTTGTCGACCATCTGGCTGACGCTCTGCGCTTGCAGAGGCAGGCCGTGCTCGGGACAATACGGGGTGCCCACGCGTGCGTACAATAGGCGCAGGTAGTCGTGGATTTCCGTAATGGTGCCTACGGTCGATCGGGGGTTGTGTCCCGCCGATTTCTGCTCGATGGAAATGGCGGGCGACAGGCCCTCGATCAAGTCCACGTCGGGCTTGTCCATGAGCTGCAGGAACTGGCGCGCATAGGCTGAAAGGCTTTCGACGTAGCGTCGCTGGCCTTCCGCGTACAGGGTGTCGAAGGCCAGCGACGATTTCCCGGATCCCGACAGCCCGGTCACGACCACGAGCTTGCGGCGCGGCAGGTCCACGGAAATGTTCTTTAGATTATGCGTTCTGGCGCCCCGGATGCGTATTGCTTCCATCAGCTTTGAGTCAAGGTTTTCAGAGGCTAACTTGTTACTATAACGCGCGGCCCGATTCCGCGCGCCAGCGTCCAGCTGGCCGGCGCGTCGGGCCGGAACCGGCACAGTGCCGTCAACCTACAGAGTTTTTATGAGTGACCCAGCCGACCAACCCGGCCGTTCCCCGCGAACCAAACTCAAGCTGACCCCGACCGAAAGGCGGGCCAGCATCACCCTGGCCCTGCTGTTTGCGTCCAGGATGCTGGGCCTGTTTTTGCTTACGCCCATTTTCGCCGTGGCGGCGCAATCCCTGCCCGGCGGCAATGATCCCGCGCGCGTGGGCCTGGCCCTGGGCGCCTATGGCCTGACCCAGGCGGTGCTGCAGATTCCGCTGGGCATGGCGTCGGACCGCTACGGGCGCCGGCCCGTCATCGTCGCGGGCATGTTGCTGTTCATCATCGGCGGGGTGATCTGCGCCCTGGCTGAAAACGTGGACTGGATCATCGTGGGCCGCACCATCCAGGGCCTGGGGGCGGTGTCCGCCGCCATCACGGCCTGGGTGGCGGACGCCACCCGCCCCGAAGTGCGCACGCGGGCGATGGCCATGGTGGGCGGCTCCATCGGCATTTCCTTCGCGGTTTCGCTGGTGCTTTCGCCCATGCTGGTGGGGGAATTCGGCTTGTCCGGCCTGTTCTGGGCGATCAGCCTGCTGGGTTTCGTCTGCCTGCTGATTGCCTGCTTCGTCGTGCCCGTCGTGCCTCTGGCCAAGACCCCCATCGTCCAGGCCCGCCCGCGCGACGTGCTGTCGCACGTCGATTTGCTGCGACTGAATTTCGGCGTTTTCTGCCTGCACTTCATCCTGATGGCGCTGTTCATCGTGGCGCCCGGGCTGCTGTCGGCGCTGGGCGGTTATACGTCCGCCAACTTGTGGGAAGTGTATCTGCCGGTCATCCTGATGTCCTTCGTCCTGATGGTGCCCGCGGTGTTCTATACGGAAACCCGCCGCGCCCACAAGATCGCGCTGGAAGCCGCGGTGGCCGGGCTGGGCGTGGTGCTGGCGCTGATGCCGCTGGCCAGCCAGAATTTCTTCGCCACGGTCGCGCTGCTCATAGGCTTTTTCATTGCGTTCAATATTCTCGAAGCCCTGCAGCCATCGCTGGTGTCCCGCGTCGCGCCCCCGGAATACAAAGGCCTGGCCTTGGGGTTCTACAACACGGCCCAGTCGCTGGGGGTTTTTCTGGGCGGCGCCACGGGCGGGCTGCTGGCTTCATCGGGCCGCGTTTCTGCCGTCTTCCTGCTGGCGGCGGCCCTGGCCTTCACCTGGTTCCTGACGGCGCGCGGCTTTAAGGACCAATCTTGACCACCAGCCAAAGTGCCAGCCTCGCCGTTCACGGCAAGGCCAAGCGAGGCAATATCAATGCGGCGCTAGAGGCGCCCCCTGCGTTGCGGCGAAGAAGCTCCGGCCTTCAGGCCGGGTTCTTCAATGGGCAATTTCAGCCACCGTGCTTCTACGCGCTTTGCTGGCGATCAGGGCGGTAATGGTCGATAATGGTGTTAATTAGAAATCTTCAAAGTTAAAAGGTATTGTCATGGCATCCGTCAACAAAGTCATACTCGTCGGCAATCTCGGGCGCGATCCGGAAGTGCGTTACAGCCCCGACGGCGCCGCGATCTGCAATGTGTCCATCGCCACCACGTCGCAATGGAAAGACAAGGCCACGGGCGAAAAGCGCGAAGAAACCGAATGGCACCGCGTCGTTTTCTACAACCGCCTCGCGGAAATCGCCGGCGAATACCTGCGCAAGGGCCGCTCGGTCTATGTCGAAGGCCGCCTCAAAACCCGCAAATGGCAAGACAAGGACACCGGGCAGGACCGCTATAGCACCGACATCGTCGCCGACCAGATGCAGATGCTGGGCGGGCGCGAAGGCGGCGAGGCCGGCATGGGCGGCGGCGATTACAACCAGGCGCCGCCCCCGCAGCAGCGCAGCCAGCGCCCCGCCCAGCAGCGTCCGGCCTCCCCCCAAGCCGCCCCGGCAGCGAACCTGGCGGATCTCGACGACGATATTCCGTTCTAGCGCTGCGTGATGCCGAATACCAGGCAGGCAGCGGCACAGCAGGCCACGCCCTTGCCGGGCATTCCGGCGACGGGCATATTGTTGGTCCTGAACGATGTTAATCCATGTGCCGAACAGGAATTTAACCTTTGGTATCAGGAACAGCATCTGCCCGAACGGCTAAGCGTCCCTGGATTCAGCTCGGGGCGCAGATATCGTGCGCTCAGTGACGGGCGGCGGTACATGGCACTTTATGAGTGCGAGACGATCGAAGTTCTGTCTTCCGCTGCATACGCGCAAAGGCTTGCGCATCCCACGGCCTGGACCACTAAAATGATGCCGCATTTCCGCAACATGCTGCGGTCGGCGTGCCGGGAAACATGGTCGCTGGGCCATGGAATTGGCGGGGTTGCGACAGTCACTTTCCTCAAGCCTGTTCAGGGAAAAGCAGATGAAGCCAGGCGATTTGTAAGTTCCGTGCTCGGGCCGGAGTGCAAGAACAGCGGTAGTCTGGTGCGTATGGCGCTGTGGGAAGCCGATGCAGGATATTCAGGCGGCGCCACGGCTGAAACAACGCTGCGTGGCCAGCCCGACGATGCTGCGGACTGGGTATTGTTCGCAGAAAGCATTGATGCTGGCCGCGCGAGCGAGGTACTTGCAGAGACGCTTCAGGAGCATTGCGGCCAGGCAGCCCAGATACTGGAGACTGGCGATTCTCTGGACTATCGTTTGTTATGTCAGGTCAATGGCTGGAACGCCGCATGCCACCATCCACCGGAATCACGGCGCCCGTAATATAGCGGGCTAGCGGTGAAGCCAAAAAAGCAGCTACATTTCCTATGTCCGCGGGCTCGCCAAAATAGCCGGCGGGGATATGATCGGCAATGAAGCTGCGCCTGGCCTGTTCCGTAGGATGCAATGTTTTCAGGATCTGCTCGCTATTGATGCGTCCAGGGGCAATCGTATTTACGGTTATGCCTTCAGCCGCAACGTCGCAGGACAGCCCTTTGGCCCAAAGATGCAAGGCGGCCTTTGCCGCGATTGCGGCATTCAGGCCTCGCGGCTCCATGGAGCCGCTTATGTTGATAATGCGTCCCCATTTCCTTTGTCGCATTGACGGAAGTACGGCTTCGGCCAGGCGCCTGGCTGCGGTGAAATTCAGCGCAAAGGCTTCGTCCCAGACAGTATCTCCAGCTTCCAGGGTAATGGGACGGGAGCCTCCTGCGCAATTTACCAGTATGTCGATAGGCCCCACCAGCTGCATTGCATTGGTAACGAGGCGCTTGACCTCTTCACCGTTTGCGACGTCGCCTGGCAATGTCACCGGGCGCGGGCAACCTTGAGCTGCAATTTCGTTCGCTAACTGTTCGAGCAGCGGCGCCCTTCGCGCCACCATGATGAGCCGTACATCTTCCCTTGCCAGTATGCGCGTTATGCCCGCTCCTATACCGGCACTGGCGCCAGAGATAAATGCTGTTCGCCCCTGTAGTTGCAGATCCATGAATAGCCCTGTGAAGTTGCATGATTGATGTGCGCTGCAGAACAGTATTCTACTGCCCCGACATGCGCCTGCAGCATGGCGGCATTCATGGCAGCCTTGACGACCTGCGAAGAGGGGTTGAGAAAATATCGATTGCTGTAGCGAACTGCTTTAGTACAACATTCGGATAAAACAGATTTATCGAAGGAGACTGCAATGGAGCCAACCGGCCTCCAGCCTTATGAGGTGTACGCGCTAAAGTACGCCCACCATGAGCGGAATGCTAATCAGAACTTCATCAGCGCGGACCTCCATGAGGGGCGTATGCCGATGGACTATTTTATCTGGATCATCCGCAACGCAGACAGGACAATCGTTATCGATACTGGCTTTGGGCGTGAGGTCGCAGAAAAGCGCGGACGTGAATTCCTGCGCTGCCCGGTCACGTCGCTGGCATTACTCGGTATTGATCCGCAAAAAGTGCGGGACGTGGTCATTACCCATATGCATTACGATCACGTTGGCAATTTCGAACTGTTTCCGGAGGCGCGGTTCCATTTGCAGGACAGGGAAATGAGCTTTGCCACAGGCCGCTATATGTGCCATCCCTGTCTGCGTGGCGCATATGAAGCGGACGACGTCGCCCAGATGGTGCGGAAGGTATATCAGGACCGCGTGGTCTTCCACGACGGCGGCGTCCAGCTGTTTCCTGGTATCAGTCTGCACCTGGTGGGCGGCCATACCCACGGACTGCAGGTCGTGCGTGTCTGGACATCCAGGGGATGGCTGGTTCTGGCGTCGGACGCGTCGCACTATTACGCGAATATGGAACTGGGAGCACCATTTCCCCTGGTGTTCAATGTCGGTGACATGCTGGAAGGTCAGAAACGCCTGTATCAGATGGCCGATGCTCCTGAACTTATCATCCCTGGGCATGACCCTGCAGTCTTTGACCGGTTTCCTTCGGCTGGGCCCGGTCTGGAAGGGATCGTAATTCAATTTACGTAGTTATTCAGGCCCGCAGCCGCTAAAACATAATGATGTTTTATGCGACAGATTGTGTAGCCTGAAAAGACATTGCCTACATTCGAACTGCTTATCAAACCTGGTAGCCTTCTATTACACGAGATGGCACGGCCTTTGCTTAAAAGTTTTCAGGAGACACTCGCGACTTGGCAACACCATGCAGGAAAAGCACATCAGCGCAGAACGCGCAGGTGTCATTCTGGTTTGATATCAAAACAGCAGTTACGCCGTTGTACGGCGGAGCACGAAACAAGAATAAGGTGAGAAATATGTCAATGAGCAGAATCGGACGTTTGCAAAAGGGCATGGAGTCCATTCTAGGCATCATGCTTGGGATTATGGTCGTGCTTGTATTCGGAAATGTGGTACTGCGCTATGGGTTCAATTCCGGGATAGCCGTTTCCGATGAGGTCGCACGCTATATCTTTGTGTGGATGATATTTTTCGGCGCTATTGTGGCAGTTCGAGAGCATACCCACCTGGGCGTCGATTCTCTGGTGCGCAGGCTGCCGTATAAGGGCAAGGTATTCTGCGCCGTCGTGAGCGACCTGCTTATTCTGGCAGCCATGTGGCTCCTGTTTAGGGGCAGCTGGACGCAGACTATCATCAACTATCCTACCGCCTCGCCCGTCTCGGGTATTTCGATGGCAGTGCTGTATGTGCCGGGAGTCATCGCCAGCCTTGCCATGAGCGCGCTCCTGGTGCTTCATGTGTTTCAGGTGCTTTTTCGTGGAGCAAAGGAAGAGGATTTGATACTTAGCGCTGGTTCCGAAGAAAGCGTGAACATTGAAAATCTCCAGCCTGTAAACGGCAAATAGCCTCTCGCCAGCGAACTCGAGCGGCGGAAATTCAAATGGCGAGACTCTCATGACAATCTTCATCTTTATCAGCTCATTATTGGGCACCATGGCGCTAGGGATGCCTATCGCGTTTGCTCTGCTAATGGCGAGCATGGCGCTGATGTTCTTACTGGATCTGTTCGATGCGCAAATCCTCGCCCAGAACCTCATTAATGGAGCTAACAGCTACCCGTTACTGGCAGTGCCCTTCTTCCTGCTTGCTGGTGAATTGATGAATGTAGGGGGATTATCCAGGCGGGTCGTCGATATAGCGATGAGCTTGATGGGTCATGTACGGGGCGGTTTAGGCTATGTCGCTATTATTGCAGCAGTTATCCTGGCCAGCCTGTCGGGATCAGCTGTAGCAGACACGGCTGCTCTGGCCGCGGTCCTGCTGCCTATGATGAAAAAAGCGGGCTACGATGAAAACAGGGCTTGCGGGCTGATTGCAGCAGGAGGAATTATTGCGCCTATCATCCCTCCAAGCATAGGATTCATTATTTTTGGAGTGGCTGGCAGCGTATCCATAACAAAGCTGTTTATGGCCGGTATTGTGCCGGGCATCCTTATGGGTTTGAGTCTATTTGTCGCATGGTGGTTCCTGTGTCGCAAAGAGTCCATCAAGGCGGGACCGCGCCCCTCTTTAAAAGCGGTATTCAAGACGCTGGGCGACGGGTTTTGGGCATTGATGCTGCCTGTCATTATTATCGGCGGGCTCCGGTTCGGTATATTCACCCCCACTGAGGCAGGCGTTGTGGCTGCGGTGTATTCGCTGCTGATCAGCATCTTCATATACCACTCGATACGCTGGACGGAACTCAAGAGATGTTTCATCAGCGCTGCCAAAACTACAAGCGTCGTAATGTTTTTGGTATCTGCCGCGATGGTTGTATCCTGGCTCATTACGGTGGCTGAACTGCCGGATGAAATCATCGATCTGCTTGGTCCATTCATGGACAATCCCACAGTATTGCTCTGCGTTATTCTTGCTCTCGTCCTGCTCATAGGCATGGCTATGGATTTCGTGCCGATCATTCTGATCCTGACACCCGTTCTGATGCCGGTAATTACTGCTGCGGGTATCGATCCTGTTTATTTTGGCGTGCTATTCATCATGGCTACGTCGATAGGCTTGATTACCCCGCCTGTCGGAACAGTATTAAACACAGTAGCAGGTGTGGGCAAGGTGAAAATGGATGGGGTAATTGTCGGCGTTGTTCCGTTTATTCTTGCACTTGCCGCTGTCATGTTCCTGATGGTTCTGTTTCCTTCGCTGGTCCTGGTGCCCGCGCGCTGGTTTAGCTAGGACGTAAGCCTGGACCATGGAAAGCATTCTCCTGTTGAAGCTGCTCCTGGTGCCAACATTGATTGGCGCTATTACCCTGGCAGGTCGCCGCTGGGGGCCCGCTCTGGCAGGATGGCTATCAGGATTCCCCGTATTTGCGGGGCCGGTCCTCCTGATTATTGCCATTGAGCAGGGAGCATACTTTACGGGTATTGCAGCGTGGGGCGCATTGGGAAGTGTGCCTGGAAATACCCTGTTTTGTCTGGCATACGCCTGGTGTGCAATGCGGTGTCCATGGTGGCTATGCCTGCCCGCCGCTCTCCTTGCTTACATCGGAACGGAATATTTCATCATCTCGATGGCCTTGCCAACGCCAGTCCTGTACCTGCTGACGCTTGCTGCGTTATGGATTTCGGCCAGGCTTTTTCCCAATATCGGGATTGCCGTCAGGGTGGCGCCACCTTTATGGCCTGAACTATTCATACGTATGGTCGCAGGCGCTGCGCTGGTGATGATAATAACTTTCAGTGCCGAAAAGCTGGGTCCGCAACTCAGTGGCCTGTTATCGGCCGTGCCTTTGCTTGCAACCATACTCGCTGTCTTTTCGCAGGCGACGCTTGGCCCAAGTGCCGCGATTTATTTATTACGCGGTATGGTGGGCGGATTTTATGCGCTGGCGACCTTTTGCTTTGTTCTGACGTTCGCCGTCACAAGATCGAGCATAGGTCTGGCGTTTATTGTGGCACTGATCAGTGCAATTGCAGCCCAGTTTTTTTCATTGAAGCTCAGGCCTGCCAGGTACCACGATTCCCGATCTCCTCGCGGAGATATTTCGGTTTCAGAAAAATGCGTTCCAAAGCTGCCGTAATGCCTTCCATTCCATGGGGCAGAACAAGCGGCGCCATGGTATGGGCATTCAGGCTTATACAGATGTGACATGTCAAAACGCTGTCCATGTGAAGGGTTATCCAGGCAGTACATCCATATAAATATCAAAGGAGATAAAGCAATGGCTAGAAATATGATTGGGCGGAAGCTGGCCCTGACCCTGCTGATAGGGGCGAGCCTGTGCGTTGCGTCGCTGGCGCATGCCGACGACGTCCAGAAGCGGACGATACGCTGGGGTCATTTACTCAACAAGGACCATCCATTAAGCGCAGGGGTACAGAAGTTCGCTGAATTGGCGGCGAAAAAAAGCGGAGGCAAATTTAAAGTTCGGGAATTCCCGTCCTCCCAGCTCGGAAGTGAGCTGCAGCAGCAATCAGCCTTGCAGGGTGGTTCGCAGGAAATGATGTCGGCGGCTACGTCAACGCTTGCAGGCATCGTACCTGAGTACGGCATTCTGGACTTTCCGTTTATCTTTGCGAACGAAGAAGAAGCCGATAAGCTTTTGGACGGTAAAGTAGGAAACATGCTGGGACAAAAGCTTGCGAAGCACGGCCTGATAGGTTTGGGTTTCTGGGAAAATGGCTTCCGCAATGTAACCAACAGCCGGCGGCCGATCACCAAACCGGAAGACCTGAGCGGCCTGAAGATTCGGGTGATGCCCAACCCTGTGTACTTGCAGACCTTTCAGGCGGTAAATGCCAATCCCATACCCTTGGCATTCAGCGAGCTGTTTACCGCGCTTGAAACGGGCGCTGTAGATGCACAGGAGAATCCTTACGCAATTATCCTGTCGAACAGGTTCAATGAAGTTCAGAAATATCTGAGTGTGACGAATCACACATATAACGCATTTGCGGTCATCGTCAGCAAGGTCTTCTGGGACAAGTTGTCACCCGCCGAACAGCGCATTCTCCAGGAGTCGGCTGTTGAAGCGCGCGCTTATCAGCGTGAAGTCAGCCGGAAAGCAAGCCGTGCCGCGCTGGACGAGCTAAAACAGAAAGGCATGGAAATGAATACGCTCGAAAAAGAACAATTAGTGCGCATGCGTGAAATTACACAACCGGTTATCGACAAGTTCGCCGCCAGTTACGACCAGGAATTGGTGAAGGCGTTCTATGCCGAAGTGGAGAAAATACGGGGTAATTGAGCGTTGCATGAATCTTTGGTTCGGCTTTGCAGTGTATGTGGTAACAACCCCACCCTGAGATATACGGTTCAAGCTCTGCAGCAACGCTTTGCATGTTGGATAACGGTATGGCAAAACAAAAAGCATTGATCGCCGGGGCGACTGGCGTTGTAGGCAGGAATCTTCTCAAGCACCTGCTGGATCGAGGTGATTGGGAAGTGGTTGCATTATCCCGCCGGAGACCGGATATCGAAGGGGATTATCAACACATACCAGCCGATTTGATGGACGCTGCAAACTGCAGAATCCAGCTAGGGGGCTTAAGTGACGTAACCCATATCTTCTATGCTGCGTACGTAGAAAAAGCGGATCTGACGGAATGGGTCGATAGCAACGTGGCGATGCTGCGCAATCTGGTAGAAGCAATGGAAGCCATCGCGCCCGGGCTAAAACATATCCATGTCATGCATGGCACCAAATGGTATGGTAACCATATCGGGCCATTTCGCACGCCTGCCAAGGAAGACGATCCACGACATATGCCGCCGAACTTTTACTATGATCAGTGGGACTACCTGCTTAACAGACAGAAGTCGACGGGATGGACATGCTCATCCGCCAGGCCGCATGCCATTTGCGGTCTCGCAATTGGCAATCCGATGAATCTCACCATGGTCATATCGGTATACGCGGCCATATCCAAAGAACTTGGTCTCCCACTGAGTTACCCAGGAACTCCGGGGAACTACCATGCGTTATATCAGTGCACCGACGCCAGACTGCTGGCCCGCGCTATGGTCTGGATGGCGACCACTCCAGAATGTGCCAATGAAGCGTTCAATATTACAAATGGCGATCTGATACGGTGGGAGAATACCTGGCCCAAAATTGCCGCTTATTTTGGGATGGAGCCTGGTCCTTCGCGCCACATTAAACTTGCTAAATACATGGCGGACAAAGAGCCGGTATGGAACCGTATCGTTGCAAAATATGGCTTGCAGCCAATTGCTTATCAACAGGTCGTTTCCTGGCCTTATGGTGATTTTGTTTTCGAACCCGGGTTCGACATTATTTCCGATATGGGCAAGGCACGCCGGTTTGGGTTTCACGAAAGTATAGATACTGAGATGATGCTATTTGAAATCTGGGATCACCTACGTGCGGAGCGGATCATTCCTTCTTGAGTGTAATCATGAGAAAAATCCTGGTCCTGCAAGGTGCAAATATGGCATTTCTGGGTCGCCGGCAGCCGGAGTTTTACGGCACGACCAGCGCGACCGATCTGGATGCCATGCTGCAGGCGCATGCCGGGCGCCATGGCTATGCTCTGGAAATCTTTTATACACATGTGGAAGGTGAAGCAATTACCCGTTTATATCAGGCGGCGGATGAAGGACTGGATGGGCTCGTCATGAATCCGGCAGGATTTTTATATGCGGGCTATGCCTTGCGTGATTGCATACGTTCGCTTCCTTTCCCATATATCGAGGTGCATATGACAAATATTGAAAAGCGCAACATGCACTCGGTATTGGCGGACGCCAGCATCGGCATGATTACTGGCTTTGGTGTGCATTCATATTTGCTTGGACTTGATGCCATGCTTGCTCATTTACAGGCTGCCGCCGCCTGATAAGCGGCATGGTCGGCCAATGGCTTCGCAGCGGTCATTTGGAATCCCCGGCCATGGCGGCTTTCGAAACGGCGGATAGGCGAGCCGCTGAAACAATGCCTGCTTCTGTCGCGCCGCTGCCATCTTTGTCGGCGTAGCCCTTTGGGTTATTCCGCTGCCAGCGCCAGCCGTCGGCGCACATTTCATCCAGCGTACGGCGCGCCTGCCATCCGAGGATGCGGGCCGCGAGGCCGGGGTCGGCCCAGATGGCGTCGATGTCGCCCGGCCGGCGTGCCGCGATATGCAGGGGGATGCGCAAGCCGCTCACCCGCTCGAATGTACGCACCAGCTCCAGCACACTGACGCCCCGGCCCGTGCCCAGGTTCAATGTCAGGCAGCCGGGGCTCTGAAACGCATGCTCCAAGGCCAGCACATGGCCCTCGGCCAGGTCCATGACATGCAGGTAGTCGCGTACGCCAGTCCCGTCGGCCGTGTCATAGTCATTGCCGAATATGGACAGGCGGTCGCGGATTCCCGCAGCCACTTGCGTAATATAAGGAAACACATTGGCCGGCTCGCCCTGGGGGCATTCGCCGATATGGCCGCTGGCGTGCGCGCCTATCGGATTGAAATAGCGCAGGATCGCCACCCCCAAGCCTCGATCCGCCCGGCTCTGGTCGCGCAGCATCTCCTCGATGGCCAGCTTGGTGCGCCCGTAGGGGTTGGCGGGCGTGAGGACGGCTTGTTCGTTCACCGGCACGGCGTCGGGACGGCCATAGACCGTGGCCGAAGAGCTGAACACCATACTGCGTATGCGATGCCTATGCATCGCGCGCAGCAAGCGGACCGACGCGCATACATTGGATTCGTAATACTTCAGCGGAGCGGCCACGGATTCACCGACGGCTTTGCGGCCCGCCAAGTGGATGATGCCTGCGAACGGGCGCTCCATGGACGCATAGCGGTGCATCACCGCATCGGCCGCGCCTTCTTTCGTCAAGTCGACGACTTCGAGCGGTATGGCTTGTCCGGCCAGAGCGGCCGCGCGTTCCACGGCGGCACGGTTGCCATTGCTCAGATCGTCGACCGCGACCGGCCGATACCCGGCTTCTGCCAAGCTGACCAATACGTGGCTGCCGATATAGCCCGCGCCGCCCGTCACCATCACCGTAGCACCCATGTTTTCTTCCTCCGCCCGGCGCTCCGCGCCGCCTGCGGATGGGAGCAACCCTCGTGCCGGTGGAAAGATGGACTGTGAGGACTCGTCTTTGTCGTCCAGCCCGTTTTGACCGGAGGAAACGATGGGACCGTGAGCTTGAGCAATACCGCAGCCGCCCGCAGTCTCGCGGGGCTATCCGTGTACATAGGGGCGGTAATGAGAACCCGTGGCGCTTTGTAAAACTTACCGCTGCGATATATCGAGCCGCCGCGCTTCGGTTGCTGGCGCGTTGTTTGGCTGATTCGAATGCACGAACCAGCCAAACAACGCACTAGGCCATGTATTTCATCAGCTGTTCGATGCTCGACGCTTCATCGAGCGTCTGCACCGCCTGCACCATGCCGCTTTGCGCATCCGGCTTCAGCAGGCCGGCCGTTATGCTCATGAACTTGGGTTCGACCACCGCCCATTTATCCTTGGCGGTGGCGCTGCGTTGCCGCAGGTCGACATGCTGGCGCAGCGTCTGGCCGCTGGCCGTATGGATGGTCGCAATCGCTTCCGGCCAGGCGAGCCCGCTTCCTTCAGAGATCGCGGTCAGCGCGCGCAGCGACCGCAGCCCGGGTTCACGGACGCGCGCGTCTGTGAAGTCTTCCGCGCGCGCCTGGCCATAGGCCAGCGCCTGCGCCATGGCGTGGGGCAGGCTGAATTTGGCTTCCATGCCGGTGTTCGGCTCCGCGATGCGGGCGTTTTCTATGGAGTTGCGGCTGACTTCGCCCCGCATGGAATGCACTTGGTCGGCTCGCAGGCCATGTTGCGCCCTCAAGGCCAGCACCGCTTCGATCAAGGCCTGCGTGCAAAACGAAGAGGCATGCGTTTTATACAGGATGCCGTACATGGACCATGGCCGGCTGCCGACGCTCCAGTCGGTCAAGGCGAAGCGCCACGCCGGTTTGTTCCATGCGGGGTCATCCGATGAAACCGCCCCGAAGCCGTAGCTGCCGCCCAGGATATCGCTTGCGCTGGTGAAGCCGCGCGCGGCCAGCAAGGCGGCCATGATGCCGTTGCGGGCGGCCAGGCCCGCGTGCAGCGGCTTGGTCATCGTGCCGAAGGTCTCTTTCAGGCCGCAAGCCTGCGTGCCCGCAATCCCCAGCGCGGCTACCGTCTGTTCATCCGACAACCCCATCAGGACGGATGCGGCGATCGCGGCGCCGAAGTGGCCCAGCGTTCCCGTGGCATGCCAACCGCGTTTGTAATGGCTGGGATTGACGGCGGCGCCGATACGGATCTCGGCTTCGATGCCCAAGGCTATGGCGCGCAGCAGTTCGATGCCGCTCTTGCGCGCATGCTCGGCCACCGCCAGGGCGGCCGCCACGACCGGCGCGCTCGGATGCATGGCCGAAGCGATATGCATGTCGTCGAAATCCAGCGCGTGAGCGGCGGCGCCATTGACCAGCGCCGCCTCGTGCATCGGCCCTCGGCGGCCGCGCCTCCATAGCGTGGCCTGAGGCGCGCCTTCGAATACGGCGAGGGTTTTATCCAGAATGTCCACCAATTCCTGGCTTTGGCCGGCGGCCGCTACCCCCAAGGCATCCAGCAAGCAGGCTTTGGCGGTATCGATGGCTTCCTGCGGGACATGGCCCGCGCGGGCGGCCGTCAGAGCCTGCACGAACTCAGCGGTGACGCTTTTCATAAGGCAATCGCCCCCGTCATTGGCGCTTGATTTCGCCGCCGGAATCGTCCACCACCTTGTTCCACTTGGCGATTTCCTCTTTTACCACTGCCGCGAAGTTTTCCTTGGAGCGGACTTCGACAACCAGTCCCTGATCGCCCAGGCTTTTCAGCACTGCGGGATCCTTCAGCGTTTCCTCTATTGCAGCGTGTATTTTATCGATGACGGCGGGTGGCGTTCCGGCCACGCCCCATATGCCCAGCCAGATGTCCGCCGCATAGCCCGGCACGGTTTCCGAAATAGCGGGAAGATCCGGCAAGGTCTTCAAGCGCTGTCCGGATGTCACGGCGATGGGCTTGAGCTTGCCTCCTGAAATAAAGCCCTGGGACGCGGGCAGCGAGGCAAACGATAGAGGCACTTCACCGCCCGCAACGGCGATCAAGGCGGGGGACGTGCCGCGGAAAGGCACGTGCAGCATGTCTATATTGGCCATCTTGCTGAACATGGCCGCGAACAAATGGTTCGGCGACCCTATGCCCGCGGAGGCATACTGCAGCTTGCCGGGGTTTTGCTTCGCATAGCTGATCAGCTCGCTGATCGACCCTATCGGCAGACTGGGGTTCAGCAGCACCAATGTGGGAATCACGCCTATGGAGGTGATGGGTATGAAGTCTTTGATGGGATCATAGGGCAGCTTGCTTTGCACGGCCGGGATGATGCCGAACTGGTTGCTGGAGATCAGCAGGGTGTAGCCATCCGGCTTCGCCCGCGCGGCGCTTTGGTTGCCGATGATGCCGCCCGCGCCCGCCTTGTTATCGATGATGACCGGCTGCCCGAGCGCTTTTGCCAGCCTTTCCGACATGGCGCGCGCGGCGAGATCCGTGCCGCCGCCCGGCCCCGTCGGCACGACGAGCGTGACGGGGGCCGAAGGATAGTCGGCCGCCCACCCGGCTCCCATAACGCCAGCCAGCAGGCACGTCAGCATGAGGCGCTGCATTTTTTTCTGGAAATTGAGCATGTTTGTCTCCTCGTTGTATGGAGAGCCTCAGGGCGCAAGCCCCTGGCGCTCGCTATAAGACCGGATGGTCCGTGCCATCTCGTTAGTGACGATCATCACGCCTTCGTCCAGGCCCAGGCCGGGCTTGCCCAGGAATTCCACAGGCTGCACGGCGAGTGCAACATGCGCCGCCACGCGGGCGGAAATATCCGTTTCATTGCAGCTTCCGCCCAGATACACGCCGACCCCGCCATCCTTGCAGCTCATGCAGGCTTCGACGGTATTGTCTACGCCACCCAGATCGGGCATCTTGATCTGGATGAGATCGCAGCAGCCCTCCTCGACGAAATAGGCGACATCCTCGCGCGTATTGCACCATTCGTCGGCGATCAGCCTGATGCGGGATCCGGAGCGCTGTAGCGCATCGCGCAGGCGTCCCATCAGCCTGACTTGCGGCTCGCGGGCGCCGGCGTCCAGGGGATCTTCGAATAGCACCGGGTAGGGGCCGCTCGCGTCTTCCACGCGCTTCAGGTAGCTGACCGCCGCATCCAGATCTTCACCCACGCGTTCCGACAACAAGCCGTGCAGATCGTAGTGCAGAGTGGGGAAAAAGCCGGGCGCGCCGATCTCCTGGACACGCTTGCTGATCCAGCCGGCATACTCCGGCAAGGCGTCCAGTTGATCCAGCCGCACCATGGCGGTCTGCGGGAAATAGGGCAGTTCGCGCAATATGGCCTTGTCGATGTTCTCGTACCAGTTGCCCCCGCAGGAACCGAGCAGGTCGCAGGGTTTCGAGGCCAGCGCCAAGCCATATTCGGCTGCGAGCACCTCGGCCATGGTCAGCCTGCGGTCGGCGGCGACGCATTGCAGCAGTATCTGCGACATCCCGTAGCGCAAGGCCATGTGCAGCCGGTGGCCATCGATGGACATTTCGTCGATTTGGCGCGCCGCTGCGCGGAAGGAAGATATATCCCACCGGCGGAGCCATGCCGATAGCGGCCCTTCGGCCTGGGCAATGAGCTCCGCGGCGATGGGGGCCTGCTGCCGCCCCGACCGGAACGCATGATTAACGGTGGCGCAGTCGCCATGGATTTCGCGGCCGTCGTCGGCCTGGGCGGTAAGCAGCACCGTAGAGCTGACCTGGATGATGGACGTGAAACCGGGAGTCAGCGGCGTGCCGCGGTACAGAAAGCCGTCGCGTTCCGCGCCGCGGGCGATGGCTTCCTGATCGCGCCAGTAGTAGCCGCCTATTCCTTCTGTGGCCATCAGCCCCGAAATTTTCATTTACCGCCCTCCTTTTGTTTACTGAAACATCGTTGGCGGAAGTATGGATGGTCCGGTTTTATATGTCATTCAATGAAATGTAAATTCCATTGGTCGGAACATAAAAAGAGAAAGGCCATCGCTTCGATTCAAAGAGAAGCGATCGGAGAAAGAAGGAAGGAAGCGGGCACGAGCCGACTGCGAAATGCGGGTGCGGAACGCGACGTGCGAGAGGGAATGAGCAAGGCCCGCTGCGGAAAAGCGCGGGGCGCGGCCGGTCAGCGGGAATGGACGATTCTGGTGCCGCTCAGCACATCGGAAAGTTCGCGCGCCTCTTTGACGACCAGCCGCGCCAGGTCGCTTTCCCGAGATTCCGGGTAGCGCATGCGTGGAATGAACAGCGAGAAGCAGCCCACGATGCGGTTCGATGGACCGAAAATTGCGGCGGAAACCCCTGCCGCGCCGTCTATCTTCTCGCCCCGCTTGCTGACGGAAAAGCCTTGCTCACGGATGAGCGCCAGTTCTTTAGTCAGCGCCCGCATGGGGAGGGGAGGCAGTCCGGTCGGAGAGCGCGGTTCTTTCTTCAACAGGCTTTTTATACGTTCGGGAGGCAGGTGGGCCAAGATCGAATGCCCCGAAGCGCCCCAAAGAACGGATACCGGCTTGTACAAATCCAACTGATAGCGCAACTGCTGCGGCGACTCGACGCTGGCGGCGAACACCAGCGTGGCGTCGTCATCGCGATACAGCCCCAGCGCGCAGGACTCGTTGGTATAGGCCACGATGCGATGCAAAGACGCGGTCGCCAGTTGCACCACGTTCACCTTGTTCGCAATCATGGCTCCCAGGCGGTACATCTCCGGCCCGAACTCGTAGCGGCGCGCGCCATGCACGCGTTGCATCATATCCAGCGCCATCAACTGCTGTATCAGCCGGTGCGCCGTGCTTTGCGGAAGCTGCAGCTCGTCGGCGATTTCCTTGATGCCCACATCGCCTTCTTTGGAGGCCAGATAGCTGATCAGCTTGACGATGCGCTCGACGGTGCCGCGTTCGTTTTCCATATCGTTCCGTGCCGCAGTCCCGCTTTATTTATTTATGAATGGTAAGGAAGTCCGTCACGCCTATCCGCGAGGGGCGGAACTGATTGGCCGGAGCGTCCGGGTCTTCGTACCCCATCGACATGCCGCATACGACGACCTCGGATGCCGGAATGTTCAGGTGCCGCTTGACGATATCCGGATAGTTGGCCAGCGCCGCCTGGGGGCAGGTCGCCAGGCCATGCGCTGTCGCTACCACCATGATGCTCTGCAAAAACATGCCATAGTCCAGCCAGCTGCCTTTGCCCAGATCGTCGTCTATGGTGAAAAGAAGCACGCAAGGCGCGCCGAAGAATGCATAGTTCCTGGCATGCTGATGGGATGACGCCGCTCTGTCTCCCTTGGCTATGCCCAGCGTGCTGTACAGGCCCCAGCCTGTAGCGCGCCGCCGCTCTTGATAAGGGCTGCGCCAGGTCGTCGGATAATAGTCATACTCGCGTTCCGCAGGCGTCCCTTCATAGTGCGCCCGGGTCAGCGCCGCCGAGAGCGCGTCGCGGTTGGCTCCCGTAAGCAGGTGCGCTTTCCAGGGCTGGATATTGCTGCCGCTGGGCGCATAGGCTGCCACGGAAAGGATACGTTCCACCAGCTCCAGCGGAACCGGCCGGGGCAAAAACCCCCGCACGCTTTTGCGTGAACGAACGGCGTGTTCTACGGGATCGGGGCAAGCCAGGGGCATATCTGCAATCAATATGGTTGTTCCGGTTCCCTGAAAATATCAGCCATCGGGCCGGAAAGCTCTGTTATACAAGCGCAAATCAATGCCCGCTAGTGTAATGTGAGCTGGCCGGTGGCTGCACAACACGCCTTCGCCTTCCCAACCAGGGTTGGCGAAGACGCCTCGCGTAGCCGGGGCATCAAGGAATTTCGAGTCCGCAGAGCGGCCCGTGCTGCTGGGCACCATACACGTCACGATCGAAGCCCGACCCGCTGCCGCGGGTGCCCCACCGCCGCGGCAGGGTTATCTTGATAGCCCGCACGCGGTCGAAGGGAATAATCCGAACTTTTTCCGGAACTACCTTGTAAAGCCGGGCGATACGTTCGGAGGTCAATACGCCCGCTTCAAGGACGCGACGATAATCATCATTCTTTTCGAACATGATATCTATGGTGATTTGAAAGGGTCCCGCATTTTTGCTGCGCAGCACATCGGCCAGAGATTCCAGGGTAGCCATTGTCAGACCTCTTCATACTCGATGGGAAATAGCGACGCGGCATCATCCACGTCCATTAAGTGATAAGCACTGAATTCGAAGACTTGTCCCGCCTCGATATCGGAGGGGGAAAAAGGAAAGGCCAGATTGCCTGCGGTGGTTTTTCTCCCTTCAAAGGGACAGTGAAGAAACGATGAGCGTGCCAGCGAAAGCACATAGCTGGCTGTGAGCTGGTCGTTGGCAATGACCTCGATCAGGACACCCACTTCACGAGGCGGAATGTGGCGGTCTGGCTCCAGCTCGCCGAGGACGGCATCGCGGCCATAATACGTAAATTCCAGCCGGAAGTCCGCATCCTTCACCGCGACGCTGAGATTGCGGCGGACGGCGCCGCGCACAGTGGACTCGATCACGTCGAGATTGCGGATGACCGAAGCGTCGCGAACGCCAGCAATGGTAAACGCACGATATCCGATTCGGCGCGCTCCCTCCAGCTTGATACGCAGACGCGGCGCGGCAGTAAAGCGCGAGCCGCTTACGCGGACGGTTTGCCGGTCGATTTGCTCGAATTCGGCCTGGTCCAGATCGACCCGCCCTTCAGGCTCATAGATGACCAGGGGATCTCCCTGTTCATACATCGTGTGCGCAGCGACCGAATCGGGCGTGCAGATGCGGTGTTGGGCGAGAGGACGGATAAGGAAGTGATCCTGACGTATCACCCCTAGCAGGCTGTCGTTCGGCGCCAGGGGAATGGCGCATTGTGCGCCGCATTCCATGATTTTGGCCATATGCAGCGCCAGGCCGGGATCGTAGCCGCGTGCAATGGGCAGGGCTGCATAAATGGCGGTGTCACAAGATCGGCCGGCCAATACTACATCTGCTCCCGCTGCCAGTGCGTTTGCAAAAGGCTGGGTGCCCATTTGGCCGACGATACGCTCGCTTTGCATGACACTGTCCTGTGTCAGCTCCGGCACATCGTCCATGGGTGTGATGCTTCCGTTACGTAGCGCCTTGCAGATCTCTGCCTTGTCGATTTCCGCATGAATGGTGGCAAGCTTGAAGTGCAGGCCTTCTTCACGCGCGATGTCGATCAATATCCGCTTGACCCATTGCAGATTAGGTTCCCCGCCCGCCATGCCTGCCGAGCCGATTACAAAGGGAATTTTCGCGGCGCGCGCGCGAATCAGCGCGTTGCTGAGATCACGATGGACCTGTTCACGCTTGACCAGCGCAGTGCCCGATCCCAAATAATATGGCCCTGCGTCGGTCGACCCTGCGTCTCCACCCAGCAATTGCGGCTTCAGCGAAAGGCCGGCCTCGAGGCTTTGCACGTCATAGCCATAGCCCAGATTTCCGTTCAACGCAACGATGCGCATTTCTTCCATGTGTCCTTCTCCAGACTTCTTTACAAGATTAATCATGTAATTGGTGACTATTCCAGTTTGATGCCGGCTGACTTGAGGAAATTCGTCCAGGCGGGGATTTCCTGCTCAATGAACGCGGCGAACTCGGCCGAGGGCGTAGCCAGCGATTCGAATCCTAAAGTTTCCAGCCGCCTGGCCATCGCCGGAGATTTCATTGCGGTCCGCGCTGCCTCATCCAGCTTTTGTACGATGGCATCGGGTGTCCCGGCCGGCACCATAAGGCCGAACCATGAATACACGGCGAAATCGGGATAACCGCTTTCAATGACTGTCGGCACATTGGGCAGGGCTTGCGTACGCTCCGCTGAGGTGACGGCAAGTGCCCGGAGCTTGCCGCCTCGCACCAGCGGGAGCGCCGCGGCCATGGTCTCGGCAGTAAACAGGGTGACGCCCGCTGCGACGTCCGACACCGACTGCGCGGACCCTTTGTAAGGAATGTGGGTCGCCTTGGCGCCCGCAGCGCGTACGAATCGCTCACCGGTCAGATGGACTATGGTCCCCATGCCTGAGCTCGCATAGTTGGCATTTCCCGCCTTGAGCCGATCCACGAGCCCGGAGAGTGTCTTGGGCGCCTCCGGCGTATTTGCAGTAACAATGACAAAATTGGTGCGGGCAAGGCCGGTTACCGGCTTGAAGTCCTTTTGGACGGTGTACCTCGCGGCGGGATTGAGGTAGGGATTTGTGATGAGAGTGCTTGTCGTGCCCATCGTCATGGTGTAGCCATCCGGCGCCGACCGCGCGACATGGTCTGTACCGACAATGCCCCCGCCACCTGGCCGGTTTTCTACCACGATGGCTTGACCCAGAGGGCCAGCCATCGCCTCTGCCAGCATGCGTGAAAGCGCATCGCTCCCTGTACCGGGTGCAAAAGCGACGACCAGCTTGACTGGCTGATTGGGAAAATCCAGTGCTGCGGAAGTATCGGCAGCGTTGGCCGACAAGGCTGCTGGCGACACGAGGGCCAGCGCCAGTACCGTACCGAGCAGCGTGCACAGACGTTGGCGATGAGAAGCGAAAGAAAGTCCGGACATGTGAATTGTCTCCTCCTGGTTGTCTGATGCATCGATATGCATCAATATTCGAATGTACGTACATTTAATTTACGATAGACTTGTCCGGCCAGTCAAGAATTTATTGTGGAAGCATCCTTGAATATTTATCGCCGCGCTCCTCGCTACTCTGCTGTAGCCGCCAGTCTTTTTGACGATATTGAAAAGGGCCGCTATCCCGTCGGGGCACCTTTACCTACGGAAGCCGAATTACGCAGGCACTATGGAGTCAGCAGGCACACTGTGCGCGAAGCATTGCGCGAGCTCAAGGACCTGGGTCTGATCACTTCCCGGGCGGGCGTTGGTACGCATGTTCGGGCAAAGCCTGGAGAACAGAATTTCATCCACGGCGTCAGTACTATCGACGAGCTATTGCAGGTTGTGGAATCAACGGAGCAGGAAGTGATCTGCATCCGTGACCTGACGGCGGATGCGGAATGGGCAGGGTTGCTGCGTTGTGGTATTGGCCGCCGTTGGCTGGAACTGCGTGCTCTGAGGCGCGTTGCCGGCAAGCATGAGGCGATCGGTATCGTGACGGCATACATCCCTCCGGAGTACGAACGGATCGTGCCCGAAATCGAAACATCACACAAACCCATATTCCGTTTGATCGAGGAACACGGCGGAGCCCACGTAGTGGAAATCCGCCAGGAAATCGTAGCCACGACCCTGGACGCGGAACAGGCTGAAATACTGCATGCCAGCGCGGGCGACAAGGCGTTGAAAATCATTCGCCACCATCTGGATGCCAATGATCAGGTCACCCAGGCGGCGATAGGTATCTATCCCGAAGGACGCTCCAGCTACGTCACGCGTTTTCGGGTGCATCGGGGTGCGAATAATGATTTGAGCTGAGCAGGCGATGTCCAGGCGTCCGACTGCCCGGATAAGCCATCAAGGCGGCACTTCCGGGCTGTCCTTCAGCGGGAGGTCGTCGCGTATCGGCACGGTCTGGCGTTCGATCATGCGATGCACGCGGGGCGGGTTCTTGCCGCGATGCAGGGCCAGCAGCTTTTC
>Ga0180220_1000454_pt1 | contig 45400 bp, 40 predicted proteins | sample eDN5th37CBELigBY_FD_151335 | JGI IMG/M metagenome (GOLD analysis project Ga0180220, IMG submission 151335) | Enriched backyard soil microbial communities from Emeryville, California, USA - eDNA 5th pass 37_C BE-Lig BY (version 2) (version 2) | ecosystem: Environmental > Terrestrial > Soil >...
AGCACCGCGTCCGCTGCCGCCGAAGGCCGCCGCCGTCACCGCCACATATTGGCGCCCGTCCTTGCCCATATAGGTGATGGGCACGGCATGCGCGCTCTGGTCGAGCCGGGTGCTCCACAATTCCTTGCCGGTCTTGGCGTCGAAGGCGCGGAAGCGGCGGTCATCAGTGGCGCCAACGAAGACGAGCCCCCCGGCGGTTACGATGGGCCCGCCCGAGCCGTTGTTGCGACCGGTCTCGCGCTTGCCCTCGGGCAGGTCGTCGCTCGTGCCGAGTGGTGTGGCCCAGGCGATCTCGCCGGTATTGGCATCCACCGCGATCAGCCGGCCCCAGGGCGGCCGGATGCACGGCAGGGTCACTGTCTTGCCGGTCTCGTCCTTGTAGCTGGCGGCGAAGGAGGCATAGGCGCCGGGGCCGGTCATGTTGGCCCGGTCATAGGTCTGGTTGGAGCCGGCCGTGCCGCGGCCGTAATCGAGGCCGGGCTTGCGCTTTTCCATCCAGCCGATGCTGCCGCCTTCGCTGACGTTCACATAGACCAAGCCCGTATTGGGATCGGCCGCGCTGCCGCCCCACACCGATCCACCGTTCATTGGCAGGTTGATGGACGCCTTCCAGGGCTTGCCTTCCTCCTTGAGGAAGAAGGGTGTGAAGGGGCCGGCATTGTAGAAGGTGCCGCCATATTGCGCGAGCAGCGCTTTGCAGGCCGCGACATGCGCGGGGTTGGTATCCTCTGGCGTGACGATATCAGCGGGCGTCCAGTGTTTGCGCGAGAGCGCCTCGGGCTTGCGGGGAATGGGTTGGGTCGGTGAATACCACTCGCCCGGCACGTCGCCCTTGGCGACGGGTACTTCGTCCACGCCGAACACAGGCTCGCCGGTATGGCGATCGAGAATATACATGTAGCTGGTCTTGCCGGTCTCGGCGAGCGCCTCCACCTTGCGGCCGTTGACGGTCACGTCCAGCAGTACGGGCGGCGCGGGCAGGTCGCTATCCCACAGATCGTGGTGGATGGTCTGGAAGTGCCACTTGTACTTGCCGGTGTTGATGTCCACCGCCACTACGGAATTGCCGAAGAGATTGGCACCCGGCCGCGAGGTGCCGTCATAATTGGGCGAGGGGCCGCCGACCGGCATGTAGAGCGTGTCGGTCTTTTCATCGACCGTCATGTACCAGATCCAGACATTGGTGCCGGAGCGGTTCTTCCAGCTATCCCCTTCCCAGGTCTCATGGCCGACTTCGCCGGGGCGCGGCACAGTGTGAAAAGTCCAGAGGTGCTTACCCGTCACCGCGTCGAAGGCGTTGGTGTCGCCGGGCTCGCCCTCAATCATCTCCTGCGTCTGCGCGCCCACCACCAGGACATTCTTGTAGATGGTCGGCGGATAGCCATAGGGGACTTCCAGCTCGATGCTGCCCTGCTTGCCGAAGCTCGGATCGACCTGGCCGGTCTTGGCATCGAGCGCCCAGATGGTCTTGCCGGTGGAGAAATAGATGCGCGGACCATGGTTGGCATCGCCGGGCCAGTAGGAGACGGCGCGCCGTGCCGCCCCGCCGGTCACCGGGTGCCGCCAGATTTCGCGCCCCGTTTCCGGCTCCAGCGCCACCACGGCGCTACCGAGCGGATAATACATGACGCCCGCTACCACGATGGGCGTGGCACTGGAGACGAGCGCGCCGCCACCCTGCGGCGCGACGCGCAGCGACCAGGCGGTGGTGAGGTTGCCGACATTCTCGCGGTTGATCTGGTCGAGCGGCGAATAGCGTGTGCCGCTCATGTCGCGTGCGTAGCGCGGCCAGTCGCCGGGCGCGGGCGCCTCTTGCGCCGGAAGCGATGAAACCAGACCCGGAAGGCCAATGAAAGCCGCTCCAAGCGCCAGGGCGATCCGCCAGTGCATCGTCGTCAACATCCTCTCCGAATGACGTGCGGCCTTGTCAGCAGGCCCGTTCTCGCCGCAGCCTAGCGGCAGAGAGACGCCGGCGCAATTTGGTTGCGGCTGTCGTCGATACACAGGGCGCCGGCCCCGGTGCGGCTGGCGAAACAGGTCGCGCCCGCCCCCTCTTGTTGCTAGAGGCTTGGGCGGTATTGCTTTGTGGCACCGCTGGCGGGGCCCAGAACGGAAAATCGAGGCTGGTGACAGACGCAGACGAGATGGAAAGACTGTCCGCCGCCGCGGCGCACATTCGTGGCGCGGGCGGCCTGGGGCGCTCGCGCATGCTCCACCGGCTGTTCGACTATCTGCTGGAGCGCACGCTGAGCGGCGAGACGCCCAAGGAAGTGGAAGTCGCCGCCGATGTCTTCGGCAAGGCGGAAGCGGACCTGCTGGTGGACGCTTCGGTGCGCGTGTATGTTCACCGTCTGCGCAAAAAGCTGGACGAATATTATGCCGGAAGCGGGCAGGCCGACGAGGACCGGCTGATACTGCCCAAGGGCGATTACCGGTTCCGCCTCGCCAATCCCGATGAGGCGCCCGAGGCCGAAGACGCGCCCGCGCCGGAGGAAAGCCCGGCTCCGGGTCGGAAGACGAGCACGCTGCTTGCCGCGTTGATTGGCGGGCTGGTGGCTGGCGCGCTGCTCATGTTTCTCGCAATGCCCGCTTGGCGGCCGGATGATGGGCTTGCCGCCGTGCGGGCCTCGCCGGTCTGGGCGCCGCTGGTCGAGAGCCATCGGCCACTCATCGTGGTGCCGGGCGACTATTACATCATGGGCGAGCGCACGCAGCCGGGCCTGGAGCCGGCGCGTCTGGTGCGGGATTATACTGTCAACTCGCGCGAAGACCTGGATGCCATGCTCATGGACCACCCGGAATTGCGCGACCGGCTCGTCGACCTCAACCTCTATTATCTGCCGGTGAGCACCGCCTATGCGCTGCGCACCGTGATGCCGATCGTGACGCCGGGCCTAGGCGCCCGGCCCAGCGTGCCAATGGTGCCATCCTCCAAGCTTTCGCCGGGGGACTTCAAGAATGGCGACATCGTCTATGTGGGTCTGATGAGTGGCCTCGGCCTGCTCCAGCGGCCCGTCTTTGCCAATTCACGCTTCGAAGTGGCCGGCAGCTTCGACGAACTGATCGATACCGAGACCGGGCAGATCTATGTCGCCGATCCGCCGCAGGACGGGCTGACGGCGCGGCGCAACTATGCCTATGTCGCAATGCTGCCCGGCCCGAGCGGCAATCGCATTCTCATCATCGCCGGTACGCGCGACCCGGCGTTGCAGCAGGCGGCCGACATCGTCAGCACGCCCGCCATGCTCGAGAAGCTGGCGGCGGCTGGCAAGGACGGCTATTTCGAGGCACTGTTCGCCGTCGACGGTGTCGGCGACGAAAATCTCAAGGGCACGCTCATCGCTTCCGGTCCGCGAAGCCTCGAGGGACTGTGGACCGGCGTCGCGACCGTCTCCGCGCGCGACGGGGAATGACGCGGCGGCGCGGCCCGTCTTCCATTCGGTAACGTTACACCCCCTGGCGGCAACCGTATGTTACTTGCGGGCAAGCGAGGCGGCGTTAGCGCCGGTTCTCGGCGGATCGGCATGGTTTCTGCGCGCCGCATCGAACATTGATCTCAAGAGGAGCAAGACCTTTATGCGACGTCCAATGGGCGCGCTGCTCATGCTGGCCTGTGCGTGGCCAGCGGCGGTGCAGGCGCAGGTGGCCGACCAGGAGCGGCCGCAGAGCGGGATAGCCCCATCGGATGAGACCGAGCAGGCGGACGACGGGGGCGAGATCATCATCTTCGGCCGCGGCGAGAACAAGATCGGGATCGCCGGCGCCGCTAGCGAAGGCGGCATCAGCGGATCGGACCTGCTGGTGCGGCCGCTGCTCAAGGTGGCCGAACTGCTGGAGGCGGTGCCCGGCCTGGTCGCGGCCCAGCATAGCGGCTCGGGCAAGGCGAACCAGTATTTCCTGCGCGGCTTCAATCTCGACCATGGGTCGGACTTCACGACCTATATCGATGGCGTGCAGATGAACTTCCGCACTCATGGCCACGGTCAGGGCTATCTGGACCTCAATGGTCTCATTCCCGAGATCGTGGCGCGCGAGGATTTCCGCAAAGGGCCCTATCGTGCCGATGGGGGCGACTTCGCCATGGCGGGCGCGGCCTATATCACCACCGTCGACCGGTTCGATGCGCCGTGGGTCTCAGCCGAGATCGGCTCCTATGGATGGCGCCGCGCGGCGGCCGGCGCGAGCCTCTCCGCCGGGCCGGAGGGTGCGCTCACTTTTGCCGTCCAGGGCAAGGTCTATGACGGCCCCTGGCAAGCGCCTGAGAAACTCCGCCATGTCTCGGGCTTCCTCAAATACAGCCAGCCGGTCGGGGCGGCGGACCTCTCCGTCTCGCTGCACGGCTATCACGCGACCTGGAATCCCACCGAGCAGATCCCCGAGCGCATCGAGGGCACGGCCATTTGCGCGGACGTCTTCTGCGCACCCGATCCGACCGCCAAGGGCATGACCACGCGCTTCATCGGCGATGTCGGCCTGAAGGGGCAGAGCTTCAAAGCGAATGCCTCGGCGCAATATTACAACTGGTGGATGTTCTCGAACCCCACTTATGCCGATGCGAACGGAACGAGCGCCCAGATCCGGCAGTTCGACCGGCGCTGGATCTTCCAGGCAAGTGGCGAGAAATGGTGGGACGTCGCGGAGACGCTGCGTCTCACCATCGGCGCGCAGGGGCAGATTGACGACATCGGCAATGTCGGCGTCCATCACACGATCGACCGCGCCTTTGCCGAGAGCTTCGGCGCCTATCGCGTGAGCGAGGGTTCGATCGCGGGCTATGCGGAAGCGACGTGGACGCTGATGCCGGGCTTACGCGTCATCGGCGGCCTGCGGGCGGACCATTACTGGTACACTGTGACCGCCCGTGATGCCGAAGCCGCGCTGCTGGGCGAGGGGGCCGGCAAGGACACGCTGGTCTCGCCCAAGGCGGCGCTGGCGTGGCAAGTGCTGCCGCAGGTCGAGCTCTATGCCAATTGGGGCAGGGGCTTCCACTCCAACGACGTGCGCGGCGCGGTGACGGCAACGCCGGTGCCTGTGCTCGTTTCCGGCACCGGCAAGGAACTGGGCGCGCGTGTGCAGATCGGCAAGCTGACGCTCACCGGCGCCTATTGGTGGCTGAACCTGGGCAGCGAGCTACGCTTCGTGGGCGATTCCAACGCCGTGGAGCCGAGCGGCGCCAGCCGGCGCCATGGCTATGAGCTGACGGCCTTCTGGCGCCCTGTTGCCTGGCTGGCTGTGGATGGCAGCTATACCGGCAGCCACTCGCGTTACGATAATGGCGATCACATTCCCAATGCCTTCGAGAATGCCGGGCAGATCGGGGTCACGCTGCTGCCGGGCAAATGGAAATTCTCTGCGCGCCTGCGCCATCTGGGGCCTTATCCGCTGATCGAGGACAACAGTATGCGCGACACGGGCAGCAATGTCGTCAACCTGCGCGGCGCTTATGCGCTCGGCCCAGCCGAGCTCTACGCGGAAGTGACCAATGTGTTCGACAGCCGCGACAAGGACATTGCTTATTATTACGAATCCTACATTCCTGGCTTCGACGCCGGGCCGGTGGAAGGCCGGCTCAGTCGCGTCGTTGAGCCGAGGACGCTGCGCGTGGGCGTGACGATGAAATTCTAGGCGCCCCCTTTCCTCCTTCGTTCAGGACCGGAGATCCGCGCCCGGGCCTGAAGCGCCGGTCCGCCCAAGACGCACGGTGGCGGACCGGCGATTTTTCTTTTTCAGCCCGGCTGCGTCATGCGCGCAACGGCCGGGCCTTGTCATTCCCGCGCAAAGGCTCCAATGCGGGCAGGGCAGTTCGCCGATGCGCGGCTCGCGCCGGCCGAGAAGGAGACAAGCCATGAAGATCGCGATCATGGGCGCCACCGGCAATGCAGGCCAGCGCCTCGTCACCGAAGCACTCAGCCGTGGTCACAGCGTCACCGGCATCGCCCGCCACGCCGGCGATCAGGCGCCGCGCGAGGGTGTGACGTGGGTGAATGCCGACATCAACGACGTGGATGCCATGGCCGCCGCGATTGCAGGCCATGACGCGGCGATCCTCTCCATGCCATTCAACGGCCTGAATGCCGACGCCGTCTTCGAGGTGGCGCGCAAAGCCGGCGTGTGGCTGCTCGTCGTGGGTGGCGCGGCCTCGCTCAAGACCGAGGACGGCGTCGTGCTCATCGATACGCCCGGCTTCCCGGATTTCATCAAGGCCGAGGCCGAGCCGGCGCGGCAGTTCCTGAACCGACTGCGCAGCGAAGCGGACTTCCCGTGGACCTTCCTCTCGCCCTCCATGTTCTTCGGCCCCGGCGAGCGCACTGGCAGCTTCCGCCTGGGCGACGAGACGCTGCTGACGGCCGCGGACGGCAAGAGCTCCATCTCCTACGAGGATTTCGCCATCGCCATGATCGACGAAATCGAGACGCCGCGCCACCGCAACGCTCGCTTCACCGTGGGCTACTGAGAAGGGGGCGTCAGCGCGCCGAGGCGCGCTTGCCGCCTGCTGCCCGATAACCATTGGAAGAGCGTCGACGGTGAGCTATCTTAAACCCGTGAACAGCTGCCAGACATGCGTGATCCGAAATCGGGCAATCTGCTCCTCGCTCAATGAGCAGGAGTTGGAGACGCTGAATCGTATCGGGCGGCGTGTCACCGTGCATCGCGGCCAGACGCTGATGTGGGAAGGCGATGACAGCTCGCTTGTCGCCAATGTGATCGACGGCGTGCTGAAGCTCTCCACTTCCACCGCCGATGGGCGCGAGCAGATCGTGGGCGTGGTCTATCCCTCGGACTTCATCGGCCGGCCGTTCGGCACCACCACCCAGCACAGCGTGACGGCCTTGTGCGACGCGACCGTGTGCATGTTCACGCGCGCGGCGTTCGACGAGTTCGCGCGCGAACATCCCGAGCTGGGCCATAAGCTGCTGGAGCGCACGCTCACCGAGCTGGACCGGGCGCGGCACTGGATGCTGCTGCTCGGCCGCAAGAGCGCGGGCGAGCGCGTCGCCACCTTCCTGCTGGAAATGGCGCAGCGCCTCGCAGAATCCCATTGCACCACCAAGGCCGACCGTGTGGACCGCTTCGACCTGCCGCTGAGCCGGCAGCAGATGGCGGATCTGCTCGGTCTCACCATCGAGACGGTCAGCCGCCAGCTCACCCGGCTGCGCCAGGCCGGCATCATCGACCTGCCGGATCGGCGCGCGGTCGTCATACTGGATCATGAGGCGATGGAGGCCGAAGCCGGCAATGGCTGAGCGGCCGCGCGCGGAGGGCGCGGCCGCATTTCTCCTTCGTTTTGCCGGCCTCCCAAGGGGCCGGTAAAGAGCTTCGGGACCGTGCAGGGCGGTCCGTTGACCCAGGTCAATGACTGGGGTGCCCCTCGGAGCGAGGGGGTGCCAAGGTCATCCGACCGAGCTGCTGCATGAGGTGATCATGACAAGTCTCACAATGCGCGCGGGCTTATGGCTCGTTGTCGCCATCCTCGCCATATTCGCGTCCGCCGCGGCGCTCGACCGTCCCTTCGCCGTCCATATGGCGATCGCTGCCGCCGCCGCTTTGCTGGCCATGGCCGGCACGCTGCGCTCAGCCGATTATCGCGCGATCAGCCGGGGCTGGCTGCGCATGCCCGACGAGGGGAAGTATGACGACGACCCCATTCGCTGGGGTGTCATTGCCACGGTGTTCTGGGGCGTTGTGGGCTTTCTCGTCGGTGTCTTCATCGCCGCGCAGCTTGCTTTTCCCTCGCTGAACCTGGGGCTTGAATATACCAGCTTCGGCCGGTTGCGGCCGCTGCATACCTCCGCCGTGGTCTTCGCTTTCGGCGGCAACGCGTTGATCGCGACCAGCTATTATGTGGTGCAGCGCACCTGCCGCGCGCGCCTGGCGCTGCCCTGGCTCGCCCGCTTCGTGTTCTGGGGCTACCAGCTCTTCCTGGTGCTGGCCGCCACCGGCTATGTCATGGGTGTCACCGGCGCGCGTGAATATGCCGAGCCGGAATGGTATGTGGACGTGTGGCTGACCATCGTGTGGGTCGCCTATTTCGCGGTCTTCGTCGGCACCATCATCAAGCGCCACGAGCCGCATATCTATGTGGCCAACTGGTTCTACCTGAGCTTCATCATCACCATCGCGATGCTCCACATCGTCAACAATCTGGCGGTGCCGGTGAGCTTCCTGGGCTCAAAGAGCTACAGCGCCTTCGCCGGCGTGCAGGATGCGCTGACGCAATGGTGGTACGGGCACAATGCGGTCGCCTTCTTCCTGACCGTGCCGTTCCTGGCAATGATGTATTATTTCGTGCCCAAGCAGGCGCAGCGGCCGATCTACAGCTATCGCCTGTCGATCATCCACTTCTGGAGCCTGATCTTCCTCTACATCTGGGCGGGCCCGCACCATCTGCTCTACACCGCGCTCCCTGACTGGGCGCAGACGCTGGGCATGGTGTTCTCGGTCATGCTGTGGATGCCGAGCTGGGGCGGCATGATTAACGGCCTGATGACGCTCAACGGCGCCTGGGACAAGGTGCGCACCGATCCCATCATCCGCATGATGGTCATCGCGCTCGCCTTCTACGGCATGGCCACGTTCGAGGGGCCGATGCTGAGCATCAAGTTCGTGAACAGCCTCTCGCACTATACGGACTGGACCATCGGTCACGTCCATGCCGGCGCGCTGGGCTGGAACGGCATGATTACCTTCGCTGCCGTCTATTATCTGACGCCGCGCCTGTGGAACCGCGAGCGGCTCTACTCGCTGCGCATGGTGAACTGGCACTTCTGGCTCGCCACCATCGGCATCGTCTTCTACGCCTCGGCCATGTGGGTCGCGGGCATCGTGCAGGGCCTGATGTGGCGCGAATATGGGCCGGACGGCTATCTGGTCTGGTCCTTCGCAGACACGGTGAAGCAGATGTTCCCCTATTACGTCATCCGCGTCACCGGCGGCCTGCTCTACCTGGCCGGCGGAGTCCTCATGGTGGTGAACGTGTGGCGGACCATCCAGGGCCGCGTGCGCGAGGAGGCGCCCATGGCGCAGACCCCGCCCGATCCGCAGAGTGACAAGCCCATCGTTGCGCCCCAGGCGCAGCCGGCGGAATAAGGAGGCAAGGGACATGAGCATACTTGCCGAGAAGCACAAGAAGCTCGAGCGCAACATCACCTGGCTGAGCGTGGGTGCGTTTATCGCCGTTGCCATTGGCGGCGTGGTGGAGATCGCTCCGCTCTTCTGGATCGACAACACCATCGAGAAAGTGGAGGGCATGCGGCCCTACACGCCGCTGGAGCTGGCCGGACGCAACATCTACATCCGCGAGGGCTGCTACAATTGCCACTCGCAGATGATCCGGCCCTTCCGCGACGAGGTGGAGCGCTACGGCCATTACAGCCTGGCCGCCGAGAGCATGTACGACCATCCCTTCCAGTGGGGATCCAAGCGCACCGGGCCGGACCTGGCGCGCGTGGGCGGCCGCTACTCGGATGAGTGGCATGTGCAGCATCTCAAGGATCCGCGCAGCGTGGTGCCGGAATCGATCATGCCGGGTTACGCCTTCCTGGCCGACAAGGACCTGGATGCGGGCGACATGCGCGCGCACCTCAAGACCCAGCGGGCCGTAGGCGTGCCTTATGCCGATGTGGATGTGGAACAGGCCAATGCGGATCTCGCCGCGCAGGCCGATCCCAATCTCGATGCGGGCGATTTCGCCGAACGCTATCCCAAGGCGCAGATCCGCGATTTCGACGGCAATCCCTCGCGGCTGACCGAGATGGACGCGCTCGTCGCCTATCTCCAGATGCTCGGCACGCTCGTCGATTTCGAGAGCGCGGCGCCGCAGGAGATGAATCGATGAACGATTACGACAAGATCCGGCATTTCGCCGACAGCTATGGCCTGGTGGCCATGATGTTCGTGTTCGTCGTCTTCATCCTGTGGCCGTTCCGGCCGGGCAAGCGCGGCCATTATGACGAGGCCGCCTCGCTCATCTTCACCGAGGACAACGAGACTTCCTCCGCCAGCAAGGACAAGAGCCATGGCTGAGAACAAGCGTATCGATGAGCCGACCGGCACGCAGACCGTCGGCCATGAATGGGATGGCATCGAGGAACTGGATACGCCCATGCCGCGCTGGTGGCTGTGGTCGCTCTATGCCTCCATCGTCTTTGCACTGGGCTATACGGTGTTCTATCCCGCGTGGCCGGGTATCACCGGCGCAACCAAGGGCCTGTGGAACTGGTCGAGCCGGCAGGAACTCACCGAGACGATGGATGCCGTCGCGCGCCAGCGGGCACCCGTGCTCTCGGCCATCGCCGCAACGCCTATTGCCGAGCTGACCGCCAAGCCCGACCTGTTCGAGGAAGCGGCGCGCGGCGGTGAGGCGGCGTTCAAGGTGCATTGCGTGCAGTGCCATGGCTCCGGCGCGGATGGCGTGCGCATGGGCTCGGGCTACCCCAACCTCAATGACGACGACTGGCTCTGGGGCGGCGACATGGAGAGCCTGGAATATACCATCACGCATGGCATCCGGAACCCGGACCTGGCCGAAACGCGCCAAAGCATCATGCCTGCCTTCGGCAAAGACGGCATTCTCACCGCCTCGCAGGTGCAGGACACCGTGAGCTATGTCCGCGTGCTGAGCGGACAGGAGAAGGCAAGTGCCGCGTCCCGCCGTGGCGCCGCCCTGTTCGAGGCCAATTGCACGGTCTGCCACGGCCCGGACGGCAAGGGCATCCGCCAGCTCGGCTCGCCCAACCTCACGGACGGCATCTGGCTCTATGGCGGTAGCCGCGAGGCGCTGACCCATACCGTGACTTACAGCCGTCACGGCGTGATGCCGGCCTGGGGCAATCGCCTTGACCCGGTGACGATCAAGATGCTGGCCGCCTATGTCTATTCGCGCGGTGGCGGCGAGGCGGCGCCTGCGCCGGACGCCGAGGAGGCAGAAAACGCGGAAGGCGAGGCCGCTGCCGCTGCCCCGGCGGAGAATGCCGGCGCCTGAGCCTGGCGCGCGCCCTGCCCGCGGGGCGCGCGCGAAAGCGGCAAAGCGGGACGCATGCCTCTTCTTTCCGTGAACGGAAGGGCTATATGAGCGGCATGCTTCCCGCCGCCGTCGCACGGCAAACGCTCCGGCGCACCATGTGCCGCCGGATGCGTGTGCGCATGCAAGAGAAGGCGCTGCAGGAGAACGATGCGGGAGAGGACAGAGGACAGCCGTTGATCTGGCTCAATGCCCATAGGGCGAGCCAGGCCTAGGCGCCACACGGAACCAGCGCGGCTCCGGTGCGGTTTGCCGCCCGCCGCCGCCATATGCGAGTGAACGGACGCTGCCATGTCCATGACTGACGACCTCATCCGGGCCCCCGAGCCCCCCAAGAGCCTCTACGAGAAGCGCAAGGCAGTCTATCCCAAGCAGGTGGACGGCCCGTTCCGCCGCTTCAAGTGGCTGGTGATGGCCGTCACGCTTGCCATCTACTGGGGGACGCCGTGGATCCGTTGGGATCGCGGGCCCCATGCGCCCGATCAAGCGGTGCTGGTCGACCTCGCCAATCGCCGCTTCTACATGTTCGGCATCGAAATCTGGCCGCACGAATTTTATTATGTGGCGGGCCTGCTCATCATGGCCGGTGTTGGCCTGTTCCTCGTCACTTCCGCCGTTGGCCGCGCCTGGTGCGGTTATGCCTGCCCGCAGACGGTGTGGACAGACCTCTTCCAGCATGTCGAGCGCTGGCTGGACGGTGACCGCAATGCCCAGCTCCGCCTCGAAAAGGCGCCGTGGACGGCCGGCAAGCTCTACAAGCGGCTGCGCAAATGGACGATCTGGCTGCTCATCTCCTTCGCCACAGGCGGTGCCTGGATCTTCTATTTCGCTGACGCGCCCACGCTCCAGCATCGCTTCTGGACGGGCGATGCGCCGTTCATCGCCTATGCGACGGTGTTCGTGCTCACCATGACCACCTTCATCTTCGGCGGTTTCATGCGGGAGCAGGTGTGCATCTACATGTGCCCCTGGCCGCGCATCCAGACCGCGATGATGGACGAGAAGACGCTTATCGTCACCTACAAGCACTGGCGGGGCGAGCCGCGCAGCCGGGGCAAGAAGCGCGCGGAAGAAGAGCCGCAGCAGGCCTTCGGCGACTGTATCGATTGCATGCAATGCGTGCAGGTCTGCCCCACCGGCATCGACATTCGCGAGGGGCCGCAGATCGGCTGCATCACCTGTGCACTCTGCATCGATGCGTGCGACAAGGTGATGGAGCAGATCGGCCGGCCGCGCGGCCTCATCGATTATGCCACCGAGCTGGACAGCCAGAAGGAGATGCGCGGCGAGACGCCCACGCCCGTGCTCAAGTCGCTGTTCCGCCCGCGCACCATTGCCTATTTCATGGTGTGGGCGGGCATCGGCCTCGCCATGCTGTTCGTGCTCGGCACGCGCACGCGCATCGACATCGGCGCCAATGCGGACCGCAACCCGCAGTTCGTACAGCTTTCGGACGGCTCGATCCGCAATGCCTATCTCGTCAAGATCAGCAATATGGAGAGCCGCCCGCGCCAGATGGAGTATCGGCTGGAGGGTCTGCCCGGCGCCGTGATGTGGGCGGAAGGATCGACGCGCGACAAGGCTGCACGCAGCATCCGCATCGCCGTGCCGGCCGACCAGGTGCTCAAGGAGCGCGTCTATGTGGTTGCCCCCGCCGCCGGGCCGGAGCATGAGGACTTCACCTTCGCCCTCAAGGCGCTCGACGGGGGCGAGGAGCAAGCCACGCATGGCGAGCGCTTCGTGCGGCCGGAGACGGAACAATGAACGGCAAGACTTTCACCGGGCGGCATATGACGCTCATCCTCGTCGCCTTCTTCGGGGTGGTGATCGCGGTCAATCTGGTGATGGCGACGCTGGCGAGCCGAACCTTCGGCGGGTTGGTGGTGCAGAACAGCTATGTCGAAAGCCAGAAGTTCAACAGCTATCTGGAGGCTGCGCGGCAGGATGAGGCGCTGGGCTGGACGCTGACCACGCAGCGCCTGCCCGACGGGCGACTGGGGCTGCACCTGGCGGATCGGCAAGGCGCGTTGGCTGGCGCTGAGATCACAGGGCTGGCGCGCCACCCGCTCGGTCGCGAGCCCGAGCGCGCGCTGCGCTTCGCCGGGCTGGGCGAGGGCCGCTATGAGAGCCGCGAGGCGCTGCCCGCCGGTCGCTGGATCGTCCATGTCGAGGCCCATGCGGCCGGCAGTACGATCCGGCGCATCGTCGATCTGCAATGAGCTACGTCGCGCCCAGTGAGGACTGGACCAGCGTCCCGGTCGAAACCCGCTTCGCGGTGCCGGAAATGCATTGCGCCGGCTGTATCTCCAAGATCGAGCGGCTGCTGCCCGAACAGGCCGGGATCCGCACCGCGCGGGTCAACTTCTCGGCCAAGACAGTATCGGTGGCGCACCGGCCCGATATGGCCGAGCCCGATCTTATCCGCGCCTTCGACGCCATCGGCTTCGAGGCGCAGCCGCTCCATGGCGCCGCGGCCGTGCAGCGCGGGGCGACGCTCAAGCGCCTGATGCGCGCGCTGGCGGTGGCCGGCTTCGCGGCGATGAACGTGATGCTGCTCTCCGTCTCGGTCTGGTCCGGTGCGGAAGGGAGCGCGCGCGAGCTGTTCCACTGGCTCTCGGCGATCATCGCGCTGCCTGCCGTCGCTTATGCCGGCCGGCCGTTCTTTGCCTCGGCGTGGAAGGCGCTGCGGGCGGGCACCACCAACATGGACGTGCCGATTTCCATCGGCGTCTCGCTTGCAACGCTGATGAGCCTTTACGAGACGGCGACGGGCGGGCGCCATGTCTGGTTCGATGGCGCGCTGATGCTGCTGGCCTTCCTGCTGGCCGGTCGCGTGCTCGATGAGATGATGCGCGGCCGCGCGGCGAGCGGCGCCGAGACACTGGTGAAGCGCACCGCGCCGGGCGCCATGCGCCTCGCCGAGGATGGCGCCAGCCAGTGGGTGGCGGCGGACGATCTCCGGCCCGGCGACCGCGTGCTGGTCGCGGCCGGCGAGCGGCTGGCGGCGGACGGCATGATCGAGAGTGGCACAAGTCGGTTCGACCTCTCGCTACTCACCGGTGAGAGCCGCCCCGTGACGCTTGGCCCCGGCGCTGCCGCGACAGCGGGTACGCTCAACCTTGATGCGCCGGTGACGCTGCGCGTGACGGCCGTGGGCGAGGCCCGTGCCATCGCCGAGATCGCGCGGCTGATGGAGAGCGCCACGCAGGCCAAGTCCGCCTATGTGCGCATCGCTGACCGTGCTTCGCGCCTCTATGCGCCGGTGGTACATCTGCTGGCCGCGCTGACCTTCGCTGGCTGGATGATTGCGGGGGCCGGTTGGCACCAGTCGCTGCTGGTTGCCATCGCCGTGCTCATCATCACGTGCCCTTGCGCGCTGGGCCTGGCCGTGCCGGTGGCGCAGGTGGTGGTGTGCGGCGCGATGATGCGCAGCGGCCTGCTGGTCAAGAACGGCAGTGCGCTGGAGCGGCTGGCGCAGGCCGATATGGCATTGTTCGACAAGACCGGTACGCTGACGCTGGGTCGCCCCGAGCCGAGTGGCCTCAATGCACTGGACGAGCAGGAACGCGCCGTCGCGCGTGGCCTCGCCATGGCGAGCCGGCACCCGCTCGCCGTCGCGCTGCGTCAGGCGCTGGGCGGCGCGCAGGTGGGGCCTGCCGTGCTCGATGAGATTGCAGAGATACCGGGCGAGGGTGTGCATGCGCGCTGGCAGGGCAAGCCCGTGGCGATGCGCCGACCGACGGCAGACGAGCTGGCCGCCGGCCCGGCGGTGGACGATCTCACCATGACCGTCGCGCTCGATCTGGGCGGCGGGCGCGTGCATGTCATCCGCTTTGCCGACGCGGTGCGGCCCGATGCGGCGCGGGCGCTGGCGGAGTTGCGCGCGCTGGGCCTGCCGGCCGCGATCATGTCCGGCGACCGGGCGGACGCGGTGGCGGCGCTGGCCGCTTCGCTCGGCGTGCCGGGGCAGGGCGGTATGCGTCCGGCCGACAAGCTCGCCCGACTGGAGGAAGAAGCTGCCGCAGGGTGCAAGCCGCTGATGGTCGGCGACGGACTCAATGACGGGCCGGCGCTCGCGGCCGCCCATGTCTCCATGGCGCCGGCCTCGGCCAGCGACGTGGGCCAGCAGGCGGCGGACATCGTCTTTCTGGGCGACAGCCTGATCGGTGTGCCTCGTGCGATCCGCGCCGCCCGCGCGTCCATGCGCACGGTGAAGGAGAATTTCGGCCTGGCCATCGGCTACAATGTGCTGGCGGTGCCACTTGCCATTGCCGGCTATGTGACGCCGCTGGTGGCGGCCGTCGCGATGTCCACCAGTTCGCTCATCGTCATTGCCAACAGCCTGCGGCTGCGTTGGGCGGTACGATGAACATCCTGCTCATCCTCATTCCCTGCGCGCTGCTGCTGGGCATAGCGGGTCTTGCGGCCTTCTTCTGGTCCATGCGCCATGGCCAGTTCGAGGACCCGGACGGTGCGGCGATGCGTATCCTCATCGATGAGGACGAGGACCGGCCCCGACAGGACTGAAGCGAGACGGCGTCCTCTGGCGGACTGGGGATTGATCCACGTCCGTGGGAGCGTGACCGGGCCGCCCAACATCCCTTGGGTGATCGGGTGGGCCCGCGACGAATTCATCTTTGCTGAACCAGTCTTTCGCGGACAAGAAAGAGCCCCGCCTCCGGGAGGGATGGAGGCGGGGCTTGAGCGCGGCACCGGTCTTGGGGGGAGGGGAACCGGGCCGGGGTCCAACAGGGGAGACCTGATGCCGGTATAGCGGCGGCCTCTTCCTAGATGAAACCGATTAAAAAACTGTCAGTGATCGAATTTGACGATCAGAACCGATAGGCAAGCCCTGCGCTCACCACCCAGGGGTCGAGTTTGTGCCGGGTGGAGAGCGCCTCGACGCCGGCTGCCGTGTAGAAGCTGGCAACAGGCCGCACGAAATAGCGCTTGGCATCCAGTGAGAGACCCAGGCCCCGATCGTTGAGGGCAACGTCAACGCCGGCCTGGAGAGCGAAGCCGAGCTTGGAATTGACCTTGGCGCTCGCCGCGCCCAGCGTCTTGCCGCCAGCGCCGACCTTGGAATCGAGAATGAGGAAGTAGCTAGGCCCCACGCCCACATAGGGCTTGAGCGCGCCCAGCCCGGTCGCGTGTGCCTTCAGCGTCACCGTCGCGGGCAGGATGAGCACGTTGTCGACGAGGTTGCTGATCGCGCCGATCGCGCCCGCACCGTCAACATGATGTGCGGTAAGGCAGCAGATCGTCTCGATCGAGATATTGGGCGAAACGAAATATTCGATGGCGGCCGTGGGCACCCAGTTATCGTTCGCCTTGGTTTGCGTGCCGGCGGGCACACCGATGAGATCGGTGCGCACGGCATCGATCTTGCCGTCGGGCAGAACGCCGCTCATCATCAGCTTGACCTGCACCTTGCCGTCGCTTGCGCCGGCATGGGCAGCGACGGGCATGGTGAGCGCCGCGACGCCGGCCAGACAGGAGAGCAGATGCGTTTTCATGGGGTTTCCTTTCTTTCCCTGAACCATGGCCATCTGCTAGCGGCCGGCCCGTGGGCGCTCATTGATGCGGCGCAAGCGCAGGCTTGATCGAGGTCAAGGCCCCCCGGCGCGGTGCGGCGTAGTCCAATGGCCATGTGGCCTTATCATCCCGATCTGCTGTCCCGGCCCGTACCGCGCTATACGAGCTACCCGACCGCCGCCGAGTTCACCGAGGAGGTTGCCGAGGCGGCGCTGGCGCAGGGCCTAGCTAATGTGCGCGATGACCAGCGCGTGTCGCTCTATCTGCACATCCCCTTCTGCCAGGAGATCTGCTGGTATTGTGGCTGTAACACCGGCCGCGCCAATCGTTCGCAGCGGCTAGACAGCTATATCGAGGCGTTGCGGGCCGAGATCCGCACCGTTGCGGCGCGACTGGAGGGGCGCGGGCGGATCGACCGGATCGCCTTTGGCGGCGGCAGCCCCAATGCGCTGGAGCCCGTGACCTTCGCGCGGCTGGTGGACGACGTGCTCGTCGCCTTCGGCACCGGCGCGCCCACGCTCTCGGTGGAAATTGACCCGCGCAGCTTCGGCCCCGGCTGGGCGATGACGCTCGGCAAGACCGGCACCAAGCGTGTCAGCCTGGGCGTGCAGACCTTCGATGCGGACATTCAGGCCGCCATCGGCCGGGTACAGCCCACGGCGATGATCGTGAGCGCGGTCGATCGGCTGCGGGCCAATGGCGTGCGCTCAATCAACTTCGATCTCATGTACGGCTTGCCGGGCCAGGACCGCGCGCGGCTGGAGGCAACGCTGGATCAGGCCATTGCCTTGCGGCCGGACCGCGTCGCGCTGTTCGGCTATGCGCATGTGCCGCATATGCTGCCCCGCCAGCGCCGTATCGACGCCACCAATTTGCCGGATCAGGCCGAGCGCTTCGCCATGGCGGCGCTGGGCCATGAGCGGCTGCTCGCGGCGGGCTACGAGCCCATCGGGTTCGATCACTTCGCGCTGCCGCATGACGAATTGGCGAAGGCGGCGCGGACGGGGCAGTTGCGGCGCAACTTCCAGGGCTTCACCGAGGATCAGGCCGACGTGCTCATTGGCCTGGGCGCCACCGCGATCAGCCAGTTCCCGGACCGCATTGTCCAGAATGACAAGAATAACGGCCGCTATCGCATGCGGGCCATTGCCGGACGCCTCACGGCCGAGCGCGGCGTCGAGCGCGACGCCGAAGACCAGCAGCGCGGCGCCGTCATTGAGGCGCTGCTGTGCGGTGGGGCGGCACAGGTCGAACCCTGGCTGCGCGACGGGACGCTCGGGGCGGCCCTCACGCCCTTCCTTAACCGCGCGCTGGCCGTGCTGGAAGACGGACGGCTGCGCGTGACCGAGGATGGGCGGCCTTACGCCCGCGCCATCGCCAGCCTGTTCGATCGTCATCGCGCCCACTCGCCACAGCGTTTCAGCAGCGCTATTTGAAAGCATGATCCGATTGGGTTGAATCGGATCATGCTTTAGGTCCCTGTTTTCACATTATCCGAGCCGACAGATGCACCCATCTCACTTGAAAAGGCTCTAGGCGCCCTTGGCGGCCGCGATCACCTTCGGAGGCGGAGTCCTGCTGGGCTTCGCGTCGAGCCTGCACTGCATTGGCATGTGCGGAGGGATTGCGCTGCTGTTGGGCCTGCCGCCCGCGCGGCGCGGAGCGGAGAACCGGGGCGGACGGATCGGAGCGCTGGCGTTCACGCTCGCCGGCCATGTGCCGCTGCATCTGGGGCGCGCGCTTGCTTATATGACGCTTGGCGGCCTTGCCGGCGGCATTGGTGCGGCCGCGATCGGCGCGGTGGCAATGGAGCAGGCGCATCTCTTCATGCGCTGGGCGGCTGCCATGGCGCTGGCCTGGGTGGGCTTTTCCGTGCTGGGCCTCATGCCCTCGCCGGCGACTGTGGGCCATGCGCTGCTGCCCCGGATGGGACACGGTCATCCCTCTCTCTCGCTGCCGACGCCGCTGGCGCGGCTGATGGCCGGGCTTGGCTGGGGCTTCATGCCCTGCGGCATGGTCTATGGCGCGCTGCTCTTCGCGACCTTTGCCGGATCCGCTCTGGGCGGCATGGCCGTGATGGGCGGGTTCGCGCTCGGCACCATGCCCTCGCTGATGCTGGTCCATGGCGGCCATGCCACGCTCGCCCGGTTCGCGCGCCGCGCCCAGGCGCGCTGGATCACCGGCGCCGCGATCCTGTTCCTCGCGCTGCTCAGCCTGCTGGCGCCGGAGACGGGTTTCCGCGCCTTCTGCCGCAGCCTGGGCCTGCCTGTCTAAGCGGATCGACCGCAAGGTGTGAATTTAGATTCATAAATTGACGTGAAATCCTGTATCATGCCCTCACCATCGATTGCCGGACGCCGGGGAGGGGAGGATGACGAGGGCCATCGTGCCGCCGCTATGGGGCAGCCTGTCGCTGGACCGCGCCGGGGAGCAATCGTTGCAGGCACAGGTCGTCGCCTATTTCCGCGCCGCCATCGTCGAGGACCGCCTGCGCCGGGGCCTGCGCCTGCCCAGTTCGCGCCAACTCGCCCACGATCATGGGATTTCCCGCACTACGGCTGTGGAGGCTTATGAGCGCCTGATCGCGGAGGGCTATCTCGTCTCGCGGCCGGGCTCCGGTCTGTTTGTGGCGGAACGCATCCCGGAAGATTTCGCGCCCGAGGATGCTGCCGGTGCAGGGCAGGCGGCGCCTGCGGGCTATGCGGCCAAGCGCGTCGAGATCCTCGACCTGCGCAACTATCACCTGCCGCTGGCGCCCGGCATGCCGGCCGTGGATCTCTTCCCCTGGACCGAGTGGAACCGCCATATCGCCGCCGTGCTGCGTGCCCGGCCGCATTGCGAGATCGCGCATGGCGATCCGTTCGGCGAACGGCCGCTGCGCGAGGCGATCACCGATTATCTCGCCGCCATGAAGGGGATTCGCTGCCACCCGGATCAGATCGTGGTGGTGGGCGGCACGGTGCAGATCTTCGAGCTGGCGCTGGAACTCATGCGCGGGCCGCCGGCTGCTGCGATCATCGAGGACCCATCTTATCCCTTCGTGCGTGAGCGCATTCTCCAGATGGGCCATCGGCTGGTCGGCGGGCCTATCGATGCGGACGGCATGGACGTCACGCGGGCGCTCGCGCTGGCACCGGATGCTGCCTTCGCCTTCGTCTCGCCGTCCAGCAACGTGCCCTCCGGCGCCTGCCTCTCGCTTGCTCGACGCAAGGCGCTGGTCGACTGGGCCGACCGCACCGGCGCCTGGATCATCGAAAACGAGTTCGACGGTGATTTCCGCTTCACCTCGCGGCCGTTGCCCACCTGCTATTCGCTCTCGCGCACCAATCGCGTCATTCTCATCGGCAGCATGAGCAAGCCGGTGGGGCCGGGGTTGCGGCTGGGCTATCTGCTTCTGCCCGAAGCGCTGATGGAGCGCGCGCATGGGCTGGCTGTGCCGCAGGCGGCGGTCTCCCCACAGCTCGCCATGGCACGCTTCTGCGCCTCGGGCGGGTTCGCGACGCATCTGCGCCACCTGCGCACTGTCCATGCGCACCGCCGCGCGCTGTTGCTGGCGGCGGTCGAGCGTCACATGGCGGGCCTCGTCGAGCTGGTCCACGCACCAGAAGCAGGCCTGCGCGTGGTTCTCTCGCTGCCGGCAGGCACCGACGATATGGGCCTGGTGATTGCCGCCCATGCCATTGCGGTGAAGGCCGAGGCCCTCTCGGGCTGCTTTGTCGACCGGCCCCGTCGAAGTGGGTTGGTGCTGGGCTTTGGCTCCACGCCGGAGGAAGAGATCGAGCCGGCGGTCAAGCGGCTGGCGGTACTGGTCGACGCGCATCTGAACGACCGCGGCGGCGCCCTGTCGCGCGCGTAGACAAGGACCGCCTGAGCACTGGTCTTATCCAGTTTCGCGAAAGCGGCCCTACTGGCCTGGGCCCTGCGCTGATAGCTGCAACCAAAATGTGAATATGAAATCACAATTAGGGGGAGATGCCATGTCCATATCCTTGCGAGGAGCGCGCGCGCTCCGCCGCTCCATTCTTGCCTCGGCCAGCCTCACGGGGCTCGCGGCCAGCGCGCCGGCGCTGGCGCAGGCCAGTGCCGCGGGAGCCAGCGAGGAGATGCAGGCCATTGTCATCACCGGCTCGCGAATCGTGCAGACGGGCATGGATACACCCGTGCCAGTGACGGCCGTGCAAGCCGACGAGCTCAAGGCCATGGACCCGACGACGCTTATCAACAGCGTCAGCCAATTGCCTCAATTCTATGGCAATCAGACGCCGAACAACTCGGCCTTCTTTACACGCGCCGGCACCGGCAATCTCAACATGCGCGGCCTGGGGGCCAACCGCACACTGACGCTGCTTAACGGCCGCCGCATGGCCTCTTCCAGCGCGTTCGGCGGTGTCGACATCAACATCTTTCCCGAGGCGATGATAAAGGGCATCGAGACGGTCACTGGCGGCGCTTCGGCAGCCTATGGCACGGACGCCGTCGCCGGTGTGGTCAATTTCCTGCTCGACACTCGCTATGAGGGCCTATCGCTGGAAGTGCAGGGCGGCATGACGTCGCGGGGCGATGGGGGCAATTACGAGGCCTCCTTCGCCTTTGGCACGCGCCTGGGCGAACGGGGTCACTTCCTCATCTCCGTCGAGCGCGCCGAGCAGGAAGGCATTCACAATTATGTCGGCCGCAACTGGTATCAGGGGTGGGGTGCCGCGCAGGTCGGCGGCATCTGGCGGGGCTACCCCCATATGAAATCGATGAACGGCTCGTTCGACGGCATCATTCTTGCGCCCGGCACGGCGATTCAGGGCCTGAAGTTCGACCGCAACGGCAATGTCTCGCCGTTTGTGCCGGGAGCAGTCGCAACACCCATGAATCCGGATGGCAGCGTGAACCTGAATGCCATCGGTACACCCGGCGCGCGCACCGTGGGCGGCGATGGCGACGATCTGGGCGGCGACCCGACCGAGCCCTTCACGCTCTGGCCGGATACTGACCGCTCGGCCATCTTCGCTTATGCCGATTATGAGATCGGAAATAATTTCAAAGTGTTCGCGCAATATGTTCGCGGCACAAATCATCTCTGGCAGTGGAACACGCCGCGCGGCTCGCTGCTGGGGCAGCCGACCGCGATCACCATTTTCCAGGACAATGCCTATCTACCAGAGGCGCTGCGCCAGACGATGATCGACAATGATATCGCGTCCTTCTCGCTCCGTCGCACCGGCAGCCTGAAGGATATCGGCAATGCCTATTTTGAGGATTGGACGACCCAGAATGTGGGGACGGTCGGCTTCGAGGGCACGCTGCGCACCGGCGGCTTCCTCGATAACTGGAGCGTGCAGGGCTACTACCAATATGGCCACAGCAAGCGCGTCTGGGATCAATATGGTATGCGCGTCGACCGCATCTTCGCGGCGGTGGATGCCGTAGACGACAGCAATGGCAACATCGTCTGCCGCGTCTCCACCTTCGCGGGCGGGGCCGAGGCCTTCCCCGGCTGCCAGCCGCTCAACCTGTTCGGACGCGGTAACGCATCGCCTCAGGCTGTCGACTATGTGCTGGGCAATGATGTGGGCGAGCAGATTAGCACGCCGCTCTTCTTCGCCAATCTGGGCTTTACCGGCGAGACCGACAGCTACACGGCCACCAAGGCGAAGCGGAACATCACCACCTTCCAGCAGCATCTGGCCGAACTCTCGCTCTCCGGCACGCTGTTCGACAACTGGGCCGGGCCGGTGTCGCTCGCCCTTGGCGGCGCTTATCGCCGGGAGTCGATCTACCAGGTCGTGCGGGATTCGACGAACCGCGCATCGAACCACGATAGCCCAGCCGCGGGCGGCTTCACGCCGGTGCGCTGCAACGATCCCACCATTGGCCTGCGCGGCGTGAGCGTGCCGGATTGCGGCAACACCGTGGGCTATCAATATTCCAAGGTTTCCAACATCCAGGGCAGCACCACGGTCAAGGAAGCCTTTGTCGAGACGCTCTTCCCGCTGGTCTCCGAGCAATCATGGATGAAGCAGGCGAGCCTGAGCGCGGCGGGGCGCTGGGCCAATTATTCCGGTGCGGGGGACATCTGGGCCTATAAGATCGGCCTCGATCTTGCCTTTTCCAACGCTATCCGCCTGCGCGGCACCTATTCGCGCGACGTGCGCGCGGGCAATCTCTCCGAGCGTTTCGACAAGACCGGCGGCGCCGCCAATGTGGACGATCCGCGTACGACCGACGTGCAGGAGGCCATTCCTGTCACCATCTTCTCGGGCGGCAACCCGGCGATCAAGCCGGAGAAGGCGGATACCTTCACGGCTGGTGCGGTGTTCGAGCCCGGCTTCATTCCCGGCTTCTCGGCCTCGGTCGACTGGTATCGGGTGAGCATCAAGGATGCGATCGGCCGCGTCGGCACCAACGAGGTGCTGCGGCGCTGCCTGATCGACAACGATCCGCAGTTCTGCAACCTGGTAACGCTGGTCAGCGATGTGCCCAGCCTGATCGGCGACCAATATGTGAATGTCGCCAAGTCGCAGGTGGAGGGCGTGGATGCCGAGATTGCCTATCGCCGCGGCGTCCGGCTGTTCGGCGGCGATGAATCCATCGCCACGCGCCTTTTCGCGTCCTGGCTCATCACCCGGTCGGATACCGGGGCGCCCAATGCCGCCAATCCCAATGGCGTGACCACCAGTTTCGACGGGCTCACCGGTATCGCGCCCGATACCGGCGCACTGGGCATGTTCCCCAGCTTAAAGATGACCGGCAGCCTCACCTATCGCAATGGCGGGTTCACGACCTTTTTCAACGGCCGCTATATTGGCAAAGGCAAGAACGCCCATCTCATCAGCGGCCAGCCCGCGCAGGTGGGCGTCAACATCGCCGACAATTCCGTGCCGGGTATTTTCTATCTCGACATGCGGCTGAGCTACCGCGCCGAGATCGCCAATGCCGATGCGGAAATTTTCCTCTCCGTCACCAACCTGCTCGACAAGGACCCACCGATCACGCCAACCTTCGCGGCCTTCACCGGCTATGCGACGCAGGCGAACGTGTCGCTGTTCGACGTGCTGGGACGGCGCTGGGTGATCGGCGCCAAGGTGAAGTTCTAGAGAGGGAGGGCGCGCTCGGGCGGCCGGTCGAACACTGATCGTCTGAGCGGACGGGCCCGTCCCGGCCTCTCGCGGCGCGCCCGACCTGTTTGGGTCCGCCTTGTGCCCCCGTGCGGGTGGCGAAGGTGAAAAGGATGAGTCGGGCGCTTGCCAAAAGCGGTCCCAGGCACCAACAAGCGAGCGCACGTCCCGCAACGGATCGGCCCCGCCGTTCCGTGCGCGGGCTATCTGTCTGTCCGGGCCAAGGGAGAGAGCCGAACATGAAAACACGCGCCGCCGTCGCTTTCGAGGCGAAGAAGCCGCTTGAGATCGTCGAACTCGATCTGGAGGGCCCCAAGGCGGGGGAAGTGCTGGTTGAGATCATGGCGACCGGCATCTGCCACACCGACGCTTACACGCTGGACGGGCTGGACAGCGAGGGCATCTTCCCCTCCGTGCTCGGCCATGAGGGCGCGGGCATCGTCCGCGAGGTCGGGGCTGGCGTCACCTCGGTGAAGCCCGGCGACCATGTCATCCCGCTCTACACGCCCGAGTGCCGCCAGTGTAAATCCTGCCTCTCGGGCAAGACCAACCTGTGCACCGCGATCCGCACGACGCAGGGCAAGGGTCTGATGCCGGACGGTACGACCCGCTTCTCCTACAAGGGCCAGCCGATCTACCACTATATGGGCTGCTCGACCTTCTCCAACTTCACCGTGCTGCCGGAGATCGCCGTCGCCAAGATCCGGGAGGATGCGCCGTTCAAGACGAGCTGCTATATCGGCTGCGGCGTGACCACGGGTGTCGGCGCGGTTATCAATACCGCCAAGGTGCAGGTGGGCGACAATGTCGTGGTCTTTGGCCTCGGCGGCATTGGCCTCAACGTGATCCAGGGCGCGCGCCTTGCCGGCGCCAACAAGATCATCGGCGTCGACATCAACCCGGACCGCGAGGAATGGGGCCGCAAGTTCGGCATGACCGAGTTCCTGAACTCGCGCGGCATGAGCCGTGAGGATGTGGTCGCGCGGATCGTGCAGATGACCGATGGCGGCGCGGATTACACCTTCGACGCCACCGGCAACACCGATGTGATGCGCACGGCGCTGGAAGCTTGCCATCGCGGTTGGGGCACCTCGATCATCATCGGCGTGGCCGAAGCGGGCAAGGAGATCGCCACGCGCCCGTTCCAGCTCGTCACCGGCCGCAACTGGCGTGGCACGGCCTTCGGCGGCGCCAAGGGCCGCACGGACGTGCCCAAGATCGTTGACATGTACATGACCGGCAAGATCGAGATCGACCCGATGATTACGCACGTCATGGGCCTGGAAGAGATCAACACCGCTTTCGACCTCATGCATGCCGGCAAGAGCATCCGTTCGGTGGTCGTGTACTGACGATCTGATTTCCTGCGTCGCCCCGCCGGGCCTGAGGCCCGATCCTGCGGGGCAACGCGCCTTTTTTCCTCCACCTGCTCAACAAGGAGAGACTGCAATGTTCACGCACGTCATGGTCGGCGCCAAGGATGTCGCCCAGTCCAAGGCCTTCTACGATGCCACGCTGGGCGCACTCGGCGCCGCGCCGGGCAATGCCTTCGGCCCGGGCCGGGTCTTCTATAATCACAATGGCGGCACCTTCGGCTTCGGCCCGCCGGCGGACGGCAAGGAAGCGTGCCATGCCAATGGCGGCACCATCGGCTTCGCCGCTCAGAACAAGGCACAGGTGGACGCCTGGCACGCGGCCGGTCTCGCCAATGGCGGCACCTGCGAGGGGGCGCCGGGCAAGCGCCCGCAGGCACCGGGCAATGCCTATGGCGCCTATCTGCGCGACCCGACGGGCAACAAGATCTGCACCTTCTGCCAGCTTCCCGAAGGCGAATAAGGCGGATTGCCGCGTTCGGACCGGCTGGCGACATGAGGTCGCCGGCCGGCCCGGCGTGGACAGGAATGACAAGGGAGACAGGGCTTGTTCAGCCATCAGACGCTCGGATCGAACGACATTGAGCGGTCGAAGCGCTTCTACGATGCGCTGTTCGCGGCCATGGGCGGCGCGCCCGGCACTATCGACGCAAAAGGCCGCCTCATCTATACGCATGACGGCGGGCGGCTCATCATCACCCGGCCGGTCAACGGCGAGGCGGCGAGCCATGGCAATGGCAGCACGCTCGGTCTGGCGATGACGAGCCCGCAGCAGGTCGATGCCTGGCACGCGGCCGGCGTCGTCCATGGCGGCACGAGCTGCGAAGACCCGCCCGGTATCCGCGAGGCGACCGAAGGACGCCGGCTCTATCTCGCCTATCTGCGCGATCCCGACGGCAACAAGCTGTGTGCGCTTCACCGGATCAGTTGAGGAGGAACGGGCGATGACCGCCGAAACGACGCTGGAAACACTCTCGACCAACAAGGCCTTTGGCGGCGTGCAGGGTGTCTATCGCCATGACTCGCGCGAGACCGGCACGGCCATGACCTTCGCCGTGTTTGTGCCGGAGCATGCGCCGGGCGAGACGTTGCCGGTGCTCTGGTATCTTTCCGGCCTCACCTGCACCCACGCCAATGTGATGGAGAAGGGCGAGTATCGCCGCGCCTGCGCGGAGCAGCGCATCATCTTCGTTGCGCCGGACACCAGCCCCCGCGGACCGGCGCTCGATGGCGCGGACGTGCCGGACGATGCCGAGGGCGCCTATGATTTCGGCCTGGGCGCCGGCTTCTACGTGGATGCGACGCAGGCGCCCTGGTCGACGCATTACCGCATGCGCGCCTATGTCGAGCAGGAACTGCCGGCGCTGGTCGCAGCGCACTTTCCCGTCGACATGGACCGGCAGGGCATTACCGGCCACAGCATGGGCGGCCATGGCGCGCTCACCGTGGCGCTGCGCAATCCCGGCCGCTTCCGCTCCGTCTCCGCCTTCGCGCCCATCGTCGCCCCGAACCAGGTACCGTGGGGCGAGAAGGCGCTCGGGGGCTATCTGGGCGAGGACCGTGCCGCCTGGGCCCAATATGATGCCTGCGCCCTCATTGCCGCCGGCGCGCGTCTGCCCGACCTGCTGGTCGATCAGGGCGAGGCCGACCAGTTCCTGGAAGGCCAACTCCGCACGTCCCTGCTGGAGGACGCCTGCGCCGCCGCCGGCCAGAAGGCGACGATCCGCATGCAGCCGGGCTACGACCACAGCTATTATTTCATCTCCACCTTCATGGGCGATCATGTCCGCTGGCATGCCGAACGGTTGAGATAAGCGGGGAGAGGAGTGGGATCGGCGTCGTTGCGGTCCCTCCACCTCGCTCCCGATGCCGTGTCTTCGCCATCCCAGCTTTCACTAGGATGACGGGGATGGCTCACGGGCGAGTCGCGCAAAAGGAGGGCGGCTTCCGACGGTGCCCCGCCATATCCTAACTGCAATCCATGCTCTCGCGCGGGCAGAGCCCCGGGCGTGCGAACGCTCCAGAGTCCATGGCCTCCGACCGTCAGCCCGTGAAGGCGGTACGCTCCTGAACTGACAGTGCTCCGGCGTGCCGGTTCTGCGCGGCGCTCAGCCCGCCGTCTGTTCCCGCCGGACCGACTCTGCTTCCTTGCGGCGCAGAAAGGGCTCGTTGAGGAAAGTGCCGAAGGGAATGAACGACGCGAAGAAGGTGCGCAGCCAGCCGAGCAGACCGAAGCGGTTGCCGGGCAGCGCCACGATCATCATCGCCACATAGGCGAGGAAGGCAAAGCCGTGCATCATGCCGACAGGGCGGATCAGCGCCGGATAATCGAACCCATATTTGAGCGGCATCGCGATGAGGAACAGCGCGAGCGTGGTCACGCCTTCGATCAGGGCGATATAGCGAAAGATCTTGAGCAAAGCGGCCTCCGGCTTGGCGAATCCGGCTGCTCATAATGGCTCGCGGGGCATTGCGCCAGTGTTGCTATTGCAACTCATTCCTGCTTTTTTTGCCTGCTTGGGCGCATGAAATTCCCTCGGCCGAGGGGCAGGCACACCACCATTGCGGCGCGGTTGGCCTCGCCCCTGATGGCTGCGGCTCTTCGCGACGCCGCGCAGGCGAGGCATGAAGGGTCGTCCTGAACTGTAAGCTGCAACGGACGGTAGTTTTGCCCTTCGTCGGCAGCTTCCGCAATCCGCACGATCCGGCGCCGCCGGGAGAACGCACCGTGAGGTCGTGCGACTTTCTACCCTGTCGAGCCGAAGGAGGTCCCGCCGCCGATGGGCGATCATTGTCGGCATCGATGCCCGCTCCGACGCGCCGGACGACGTCGCAACTCTTCCAGATCGTCGTGCAGCCGTCTCAATCCGGTGAGTCCATGAGAGCCGGTGTGCCTTGTGAGATGCGCACGGCCCCCGCGTCAAAGGTCGTGGCCACGCCTATTTGACCGGGGGTATGCAGGTTAATTGCGGAGGCTTGCGATTCCGGTAGACAAGGTCAACTCAGTTGCTAATCTGGTGGGATCGCGACACTGCCAGCATCGATCAATGGCGGGGCGCAAAGGGGAGGCGTCATTGGCGGACTGGCTGCAACAGGCGACCGAAGGATTGAGCGCGTTGCCCGCGCACGAAACGGTGCGCGACGTGCTGTGGATCGTCCCGGCCTCCCAGACTGTGCATATCCTCGCGGTGAGCGTGGTGTTTTCCGGCTCGCTGGTCATTGCGTTGCGAGCGCTGGGCCTGGCAGGCACGCACTGGACGCTTGGCCGCTGGCACCGGCGCCTTTCGCTGTGGACCGGGGTCTCGCTGCTTCTTCTCCTGCTCTCGGGCGCCGTGCTGGTGCTGGCCGAGCCGGAGCGCGAACTGCTCAACAGCTTCTTCCAGATCAAGATTCCGCTGGTCGTCGCCACGGCGCTGCTCAGCTACGGGCTGGCCCGGCAATTCGGCCGGAACGGCGATCGGCGCGTCTCGCTCGGCGTCAAGCTGGGCGCGGTGCTCGTGTTCGCCCTCTGGGCGATCATCATGGGGCTTGGCCGCTGGATCGCCTATGCCGGCTGACCTGAAGGGAATGCGGACAGCATCATGATCGACTCCATTCTCGAAGCGCTCTCCAACAGCCGCCTTGGCATCGCCATTGCCGAGGACCCGGTGCTGTTCCCCTGGATCGAAGTGGGCCATGTGCTGGCGATCACGCTGGTGTTCGGTTCGATTCTGCTGGTTGACCTGCGACTGGTGGGCCTGGCCGCGCGCGATTATCCCATTCTGAAGCTCAGCCGGACCATTGTGCCGGTGACGTGGATCGCCTTCATCATCGCCGTCATCACCGGCGGGCTGATGTTCGTCTCCAATCCTTACACATATTTCGGCAACAGCTATTTCCGCGCGAAGATCCTGCTGATGCTCGGCGCGGGCCTCAATATGGCCATCTTCCATTTCTGGACGATGCGCGGCATCCGGCAATGGGACGACTCTCCGCGAATCCCGCTTGCGGCGCGCGCGGCGGGGCTTATCTCCATCCTGCTCTGGGTCGGAGTCATCGCCTGCGGGCGATGGATTGGTTTCACCATGGCGCCCTTCTAGGTGCAGGGAACGGGCGGCGTGTGGCACGGATGAGGAGGTCACGCTGACGGAATTGAATATGGCTGCCACCCCGGGTGAGCGCGATCAGCCCATGCATCTGCGCCTTGTGAGTGCGCGGCTGATTACGCTCCTGAGACTTTTGCGGGAAAGCGGCGGGCCGCAATATGGCCGTAGCGTGGATTTGAACGGCCTCAATCGGCAGCTCATCAGCACCATCGGCACGCGTGGCGGCCTCAGCTCCAGTGCGCTGGTCGCCTTCACGGGCCATGAGAAGGCGCAGATCAGCCGCGCGGTGAAGACGCTGGAGGGCATGGGGCTGATCGAACGGCCCAGCCTGCGCGCCAAGTTGACCCTGCGGCCCGCCGGCCAGCGCATCTACGACGATATGATGGTCATCAGCCGGCGCCGCGACCAGGCGCTGGCTGCGGGCTTCTCGCGCGCGGAGCGGGCGGATTTCTCTGCCATGACGCAGGCGCTCACTGTCCGTGCGGCGCAAATCTATGCCGAGGAGCGCCGCCTCTCCGCCGAGGCTGCCGCCGCCGGGCAGGGGCCACCGCCGCCGCCCATTCCCTCCTTCGACGAGGAGGGGCAGGACCGCTCCGGCATCGCCAGCCTGATCGGTCCGCAACTCACCGCGCTCGCCTCCTATCTGCGGCGCAGCGCCATGCTCGCCTATCAGCGCGAACAGGGCCTCTCCAATTTCCAATGGATGATCCTCTCCCAAATCGGCGAATATGAGCCGCTGCCGCTGGCGCGCCTCATCGAGATCATGGGGCGTGACAAGAGCCAGGTGGGCCGCACTGTGGCCTATTTCGAGCAGAGCGGTCTGGTGGTGCGCCAGCGCGTGGCGCGCAAGCGCGACATTCTGGTGACGACAACGCCGCATGGTGCCGAGGTCTATGAGCGAATGTGTGGCATCGCCATACGCCGGGACAATGCCCTGACAGCGGACCTGGGTCCGGCACGGCGCGCGACCTATATGGCCATGCTCGATCGGCTGGAGACGAACGCCCGCGCCATGGCGGCCGAGCAGAAGGACGCTCCGGACGCTTGAGGGGGTCGGTGTGCCGGGCCTCGCACAAGGTCGAGGCACCGCTTGTGGGGGAACGTTGTCGTCATCCAAGCGGAAGTTGGAATCTCGGCCGGACTGCTCGACACTACGCGAGATGCCAGCTTTCGCTGGGATGACGGAGATCATGGGTGGCGGACGACGCTCCTGCACCGACAGGCTGGCGCAGGGAGATGAAGCGCTGAAGTCACGGGACGCCATAGGCGGCGGCAAAAATACGGCAACCGACAGAGTGAGACGTTGGAGTGGCGTGAACGCCTGCACCTGCGCCGGCGGCACCGGCATTGGCGGACAAGTGCCGCAATAGCGGATACGTTTCCCATGGACGAGCGAGAATGCCTCCCGCTCGTCCCCATTTCACCAAGCAAACGCCATTACAGGCGCTTGTCTCAGCGGTCCTGCGCGGGGTTGGTGTTGGGGCTTTCCAGCTGCTTGAGCACCTTGCCGTCCGGGAAGGTCACGGTGACGTTGAAGCCACCCTTGCGGCCGTCCTTGAGCGGATAATAGGTAAGGTTGATCTTGTCGCCCGGCTTGAGCGAGCGCTTGGTCCAGCCGTTGCGGCCGAGATGGTTGGGGCTCATGCCCTCCAGCGCCCAGCGCTCGCCGTTGGCGGTGACGTAGAGGAAGGTGTGCGGATTGGTCCAGTCCCAGCGCTCCACCGTGGCGTTCTTCATTTCCACGGCCTTGCCCCATTCGAACATCGCAGTTGAATGATGCGCGGGTGTGGACGTGGCGACCAGCACCGTCAGGGCACTTGCGGCCGTTGCCAGGATTACGCGGCGGGAAGCGATTCGGGGCATATCCACTCCTGAAAAGCGTCAATTCTTGTCCGCGGGGCAGGCCAGCGGTATCGTTTACAGTGCTCTATTTCGACGTTCCGGTGGACAAAATCAACGCCGAAAGCGAAGCGCAATATATTTTATGGGGTACACTGTGACATGCGCGCATGAACCGGACATTGCGCTTGACTCGCAGTTGAGCAAGTCCACTATTGCCCGGATTTGATGGGGATGCCCGCCGTGCGGCGGAGCGTGACCCGCGCGACAGGGAGAGGAAAGGCTTGTGATGCAGGCAGGCAAATGGGTGCGTTTCGCCATGATCGGCGCGGCTTCTGCAATGGCGTTGGCGGCAGCGCCGATGACAGTAGCCGCCAAGGGCTATGCCGAGCTCGACCAGCTGCCGGATTGGTCCGGCGTGTGGCAACCCGATTGGTCGAGCCTCTTTGCTGGTCGGGGCGGCAACGGCCCGCCGGCGGGCCCCAAGCTGACGCCGGAAGCGGCCAAGGCATTGGCGGCGTTCAACGAGAAGAAGAAGGAGGGCATGAACCTCCAGACCGAGGCGGCCAACTGCATACCGCCGGGCATGCCGGGCATCATGCGCATGCCGTATCCGCTGGAGTTCGTCTATTCGCCGGGCCGGGTGAACATCCTGCACGAGACCTACAGCCAGGTGCGCCGCATCTATACCGACGGGCGGCCGATTCCCGAGGACCCCGATCCGCAGTTCAATGGCAACAGCGTGGGCCATTGGGACGGCGACACGCTGATTGTCGATACTGTGGGCCTCAACCCGCAAACCACGCTCTCCGAGGGCATCCACCCCACCGAGAACACGCGTATCCACGAGGTCTTCAAGCTGGCCAAGCCGGGCCTGCTCCAGGTCACGACCACGATCAGCGATCCGGCCATCTACCTTGAGCCCTACACCACCGTGCAGAACTATGCGCGGGAAGAGGGCTGGGTGATGCGCGAATATGTCTGCGAGGAAAATAATCGCGACGCGGCGGATCCCTTTGGCCGGCCGTCCATGGACATCAGCATGCCCGACGAGAAATGATCGGCAGCCGGCGGTGACCTACAGCGCCACCGAGCGCCGCAATCTCGACATGGCCACGGCCATGTATCACGAGATGCTGATGTGCTTTGATTCGAGGCATGTCGATCGCTTCATCGCCGAAGATTATATCCAGCACTCCACGGCCGCCAGCGGCGGTCGTGAAGGGCTGCGCGCCTTTCTGGACGATCGGCGCGCGGGCTTTCCGGACATCGATATCCGCATCAAGCGCAGCCTCGCGGATGGCCATTTCACGATTTTCCACATCCACACCGTGCGTCATCCCGGCGATCCGGGCATGAATATCGTCGACATCTTCCGCCACTGTGCCGATGGCAAGGTGCAGGAGCATTGGGAAGTGCTCCAGATGATCCCCGAAACGCTGCCGCACGAGAATGGGGTGTTTTGAGGGAGGCCGGAGCGACGTTGCCAGCGGAGGATGGCGACGTCGGCATCATGCAGTTGCTTTGAGTGCCTTTTTACGCGTTCATGCGTTTGGACCGGAAGCCATGAGGTTGGAACTCGCTGGCCGGACCTGCGGATGAAAGGATCATGTCCATGAACGCGCCGTTCCCCAAAGCCGCCTTTGCCCTTCCGCTCGCCATAGCCGTCGCGCTCGGGCTCGCTGGGTGCGTGCAGCCCCCGGGGGGCGTGCCAGACGCGGCGCACAGCAGCCGCAACGCGCTGGATTGGGCCGGCACCTATCGCGGCGTACTGCCCTGCGCGGATTGCCCGGGCATCGAGACGGTGCTGACGCTCACCGACGACGACCGTTATGTGCTGCGTACGCGCTATCTCGAGCGGGGCGATCAGGTCTTTACCACGCAGGGCCGCTTCGACTGGAGTGCCGCCGGCGATGCCATCACGCTCTCGGGCGAACGGCCGTTGCGCTATAAGGTGGGCGAGAACCGCCTGACCCAGCTCGCGCTCGACGGCACGCCAGTCACCGGCGCGCTGGCTGATCATTATGTGCTCGCGAAAACCGGCGGGATTGCGGGCACTTACTGGAAGCTTGTCGAACTGCGCGGCCAGCCGGTGCCAGCGCTGCCCAAGGCGCCCTGGCTGCGGCTGGAGGCCGAGGGCATGCGCGCTTCCGGCTTCGGCGGCTGCAACGGCTTCGGCGGCACCTATACCCTGGACGGGGCGGCGCTGCGTGTCCGCTTTAGCCAGATGGTCTCCACCATGAAGGCCTGCCCGCAGGGGATGGACGTCGAGCGGACTCTGGCCGAGGTGATGGAGCAGGTGGACAATTATTCGCTGAGCGGCACGCATCTCAGCCTCAATCGCGCGCGCATGGCGCCGCTTGCCCGCTTCGAGGCCGTGCCGCTGCCGGATTGACGAAGACGGGCAGGCGCGGGGCCGGGTGCGGTTCTGCCGTGGTCGTGCACGAAGCGAAGAGCCTGCCGGCTCACTAGGCCGGCGCCAGCGACCGCATTGCCGACCGTCTGGTGCGCACCTCGGCCTGGGGCACAGAATGTCCGATGCGTGCGAAAGGCCGATCGGCGCGGTGGAGGAAGGGGCGGCGGCTGCCGGCGACATCGCTAAGGGAGCGACCAGCGCACGCCGGCAAGGAGCATCGGCCAGAGCGCGGACCGGGTCGCGCGTGGGGCAGCGGCGATGGAGCAGCGCGTGCCGTGTGGCTCAACGATCAGCGCGGCGGCGGGCTGTCCGCTCAGGCTGCGCGCGCCCACGGAGCGTTTCATGGATCAGTTGCGACGAGGAGGGAATCGTCGCCCGACACGCGCGTCAGTCATCTGGATTGGCGAACATGTCCTCCACGGTGTGGACCAGCCCCATGTCCTTGGGAATGTAGCCGGGGAGCTGGTTGACCGCATCGTGGAACTCGGGTCCGCGCAGCAGGGCGAGCAGGCGCCTCATCGACTCCAGCTCCAAGGCCTCGGTACGGCAGACGAAGAAATAATCCTCGGTGAGCAGCCGCACGAAATCGAGGTCGAACTGGCGCGCGGCGGCCTCCACGCCGAAGGCCACGTCCGCCATGTCGCTGGCCACATAAGCGGCGACGGCGGCATGCGTGAACTCGGTCTTCTGATAGCCGTGGATGCGGCGCGGATCGAGGTCATATTCCTGAAGGAGCTGATCGAAGGCCAGGCGGGAGCCGGAATTGGGATCGCGATTGACGAAGCGTACCGCCGGATCGAGCAGCCGCTCCAGATTGTAGATACGCAGTGGATTGCCGCGCTTGACGATGAGGCCCATCTCGCGCGTGACGAATCCGACGACGCGGTGCTTGGCCGGGTCGACATAGGCGCGCGCGGCCACGATGTTGCTCTTGCGCAGCGGCCCCTGCGGCAGGTGCATGCCGGCAAGGTCGCAGCCGTCGCGGGCCAGCGCGACCAGCGAGGCGGGGTTGCTCACATAGCGCAGGTCCACTGGCATGTCGGGCTCATGGTCGATCATTTCGCGCAGGGCGGAGACAGCAAAGCCGTGGCTGGCGTGGATGCGCAGCGTGCTGGCGCTATGCGGGAGGAGCTGGTTGATTTCTGTCTCCAGCTCTTGCGAGAGATTCTGGAGCTGCGGGCCCAGCCGCGCCTGCAAGCGCTGGCCGGCCCAGACCAGTCGTTCGCCCAGCGGTGTGAGATGCGTCCCCTTGCCTCGCTGCCGCTCGACCAGCGGCGCCTCGAAGAACTTGCCCCAGCTTTCGATGAGGTTCCACGCATGGCGATAGGAGAGCCCCGCCTGCACGGCGGCCTGGGTGATCTTGCCGGTCGCCCGCACCTCGTTGAGGAAATCGAGCAGCACGAACACCGTCTGGGGATCATTATCCCGCCGGAAGCGCCATTGCGGCGCGATTTCAATGCGGATCATCTCGCGTCTCCCGCCGGCAAAGCCGGTGTTTAATATGCAATGAAGTGCATATTAGGATTTTTCGTATATGCACTCCATTGCATAATGTGAGCCCAAGTTTCGGCTGAATATATCATATTCAAGACCGGCATCCGCGCACCTATCTAGCACCCGATCCGCTGATGCCGTATTGCCTGGAACTTCTATATATGCATTTTACCTCATATTGTCACCTGATGATGCACGCTGCGGCGTCCCGGCACGGGAGCGGGCGCGCGCAATGAGCAAGGCCAATTTCATCGGCAAGCGCTCGGCGGCCGCCGGCGGCTGGGGCGCTCTCAAGAGCTGCGGCAAGCAATTGCTGGGCAGTGGCGCGCCGCTCATGGGCGCCAAGACCATGCTCAAGGCCAATCAGCCCGATGGCTTTGATTGCCCGGGCTGTGCCTGGGGCGATCCGGAGCATGGCTCGTCCTTCGAGTTCTGCGAGAACGGCGTGAAGGCGGTGGCCTGGGAAGCGACCGAGAAGCGCGTGCCGCCGGATTTCTTTGCCACGCACAGCGTCACCACGCTGCGGACCTGGTCGGATTTCGAACTGGAGAAGCAGGGGCGCCTCACGCACCCGATGCGCTACGATGCCGCCAGCGACCGCTATCTGCCGGTCTCGTGGGACAGTGCCTTCGCCGAGATCGGGGCCATCCTGCGCGGGCTCGATCATCCCGACCGCGCCGAGTTCTACACGTCCGGTCGCGCCAGCAACGAGGCGGCCTTCCTCTACCAGCTCTTCGTGCGGCTCTATGGCACCAACAATTTCCCCGATTGCTCCAACATGTGCCACGAGGCGAGCGGCGTCGGCCTCACGCAAGCCGTGGGCGTGGGCAAGGGCACAGTGCTACTGGAGGATTTCGAGAAGGCGGACGCCATTTTCGTGATCGGGCAGAATCCGGGGACCAACCATCCGCGCATGCTGGGCGACCTGCGTCGCGCCGCCGAGCGGGGCGCGCGCATCGTGGTGCTCAATCCGGTGAAGGAGCGCGGCCTGGAGCGCTTCGCCGATCCGCAGCGCAAGGTGGAGATGCTTCACGGCGGCAGCGGGCAGGTGGCGACCCATTATTTCCAGCCGCGCCTGGGTGGCGACATGGCGGCGGTGCGCGGCATCGCCAAGGCCATCTTCGCACGCGAGGACGCCGCGCAGGCCGCCGGTGAACCCTCGCTGCTCGATCGGGCGTTCCTGGCCGAGCACAGCGTCGATTTCGACGGCTATCGCGCCGCTGTTGACGCGACGAGCTGGGAGGCCATCGAGGATCAGTCCGGTCTCGCCCGCGCCGACATGGAGGCGATGGCGGAAATCTATCTCGGCGCGGACAGCGTCATCTGCTCCTGGGCGATGGGCGTGACCCAGCACCGCCATAGCGTGCCGACCATCCGCGAGATCGCCAATCTCATGTTCCTGCGCGGTAATATTGGCCGGCCCGGTGCGGGCCTCTGCCCGGTGCGCGGCCACTCCAACGTGCAGGGCGACCGCACCATGGGCATTCACGAGAAGGCGCCCACGGCACTACTCGATGCGCTGGAGCGCGAGTTCGGCGTGTCCATGCCGCGCAAGCCGGGGCATAATGTGCTCGGGGCGATCGGCGCGATGCTGGATGGCTCGGCGCAGGCATTCATTGGCCTGGGCGGCAATTTCGCGCGTGCAACGCCGGACAGCGCACTGATCGGCAAGGCGCTCGCCAGCCAGAAGCTCACCGTGCATGTCGCCACCAAGCTCAACCATTCGCATCTGGTGCCGGGCGCCGTCAGCTTCCTGCTGCCCTGCCTTGGACGCACGGAGATCGACCGCAACAGCAAGGGCGTTTCCCAGATCGTCACGGTCGAGGACAGCATGAGCATGGTGCACGGCTCGGGCGGCATCAATCCGCCCGCCTCGCCGGAACTGCGCTCGGAAGTGCGGATCGTCGCAGGCATTGCTGCCGCGACGCTCGGCTCGGACGTGGTGGACTGGGCCGCGCTAGCGGACGATTACGACCTGATCCGTGACCGGATCGCGCGCGTCATTCCCGGCTTTACGGATTACAATACACGCGTGCGCAAGCCTCGCGGCTTCCATCTGCGCAACAGCGCCGCGCACCGCGAATGGAACACCAAGACCGGCAAGGCGACTTTCTTCACCGGCCCGCTGCCCGATGCCGTTGAGCATCAGGTGGCGCGCAGCGGTGAGGGGCTGTTTGTGCTCCAGACCTTCCGCTCGCACGATCAGTACAACACTACCATCTACGGCATGAGCGACCGCTACCGCGGCATCTACGGCAAGCGGACCATCGTGTTCGTGAACCCGGCGGACCTGGAAGCGATCGGCGCCAAGTCCGGGGACGTGGTCGATGTGGTGGGTCAGCATGACGACGGCGTCAGTCGCGTGGCGGAGGGCTTCAGCCTTGTCGCCTACGACATTCCGCGCGGCTGTGTGGCGGGCTATTATCCCGAGCTGAACTGCCTGGTGCCGCTCTCTACCTTCGGCGACGAGAGCTTCACGCCCACCTCCAAGTCGGTGATCGTCTCGTTCCGCAAGCGCGCGCAGAGCGTGGCAGCCTAGGGCGGCACCATGTCGGACATGCACGATGCCGCCGTCCGCTACATGGCGCAGGTGGAGGCCGTCTGCGCGGCCGATCCGGCGCTCTCGCCGCTGGGCGGGGGCATCCTCGCCGCGCTCGCGCTGAAGATCGTGGCGGATAGCCGGAGCTTCGCGCGGACGTTCGGACTGGAACATGCGCTGGTGCTGCGTGAAATCCAGCAGCTGGTGGACATGGACCGGCTCATCGTCACCCGGCGCGACGAGCGCACGCAGCGCTGCGTTTATGCGGCGGCGCCATCCGGTGAGGCGCATCGCCGCGCCGCCTGAGCGTCACTGGAACTGGAATTATCGCATGGACCCGTGCTCCTGCGCGGGCGCGTGACCGACGCACTCTAGGAGCGATCGGCGCCATCGCGCGGCTCCAGGCCCTGTTCGGCGCGATCACGATAGAGCGCCGCGCGCGCCAGCAGCATGAAGGCAATGGGGGTCGTCGCGGTCATGAAGATGCCGATCAGGATTTCATGCACGGAGGGACGCGCGCGCAGCACCGAGAAGCAGACGATGGACCCCAGCACGATCAGCGCCATGCCCATCGTGCTGCCCAGCGTCGGCGGATGGACCCGCTCATAGAAGGTCTTGAACCGCAGCAGCCCGAGTGAGCCGATCAACGTCATTGTGGCGCCTGCGAGCACCAGCAGCGCTACGATCAGCGCCGCCCAGCCGGGGAGGTCGGGAGCCTGGATCATTCGATCACCTCGCCGCGCATGAGGAATTTGGCCAGCGCCACCGTGCCCACGAAACCGAGCAGGGCAATGATGAGCGTTGCCTCGAAATAGAGTGTCCGCCCGGTCTGGATGCCGAAGGTCAGCAACATCAGCATGGCGTTGACATAAAGCGTATCGAGCGCAAGCACGCGGTCCTGCGCGCGCGGGCCCATGATGAGGCGATAGGCCACGCACAGCATGGCCATGCCGAGCATGACCTGCGCCACCGTAATCACCCAGGCGAGCATCAGGGTGGTCATGATTCGAAGATCTCCATCAGCCGGGCCTCGTAGCGGGTCTTGATGAGCTGGATCCACGCCTCCTCGTCGACCAAATCGAGCACATGGATGAGGAGCATGCCGCGCCGCCGGTTGAAATCCACCCAAATGGTGCCCGGTGTCGCCGTGATGATGAGCGCCAGCAGGGCTAGGCCGTGGCGGTCGCTCAGCGTAAGCGGCAGGCGGATGAAGCCGGAGACACGCTTTTTGCGCGGCGAAAGGATGAGGCGCGCCACGGCGATGTTGGACCGGATGATGTCTCCGATCACGTCCCGGGCCAGGCTGAACAGCGTTCGATAGGAGCGGATCGGCGAGCGCTCGGGCTGGAGCGCGGCCATCGCCCGCGTGGCGAAGAGCGTGACAAGAATGCCGAGCAGCACTTGGCCCGGCGAGAAGGACTGGGTGAGCAGCAGCCACATCACGAACAGGCCGATCGCGAGCAGCGGGTAGGGCAGCAGGCGCCGTATCATGGCTGCATGCTCCCTGCGCCGGCGGGCGGTGCGCTGAGGACGGAGCGGATATAGCCCTGCCGGTCCGTGAGCGACTGGCCGGCGCGCTCCATGTAGCGCATGGTGGGGCCCGCAAAGACCATCAGCCCCAGGCATACGGCGAGCAGGATGCCCACCGGCAACGCCTCGGCCATCCGCAGCACCGGCTGCGGCTTGTCCGAGGGCGTCCAGATGAGGTCGATGCCCGCGCGTGTGGTGGCGATGAGTGTTGCCATGCCGGAGACCACGATAAGCCCGATGAGCCACCAGATCGGTGTCGCCACGCCGTCATCGAGGCCGAGCAGCCCGTCAATGATGGCGAACTTGGCGATGAAGCCCGAGAGCGGGGGCAGGCCGGCGATCAGCAGTGCGCAGAAGGCAAAGCCGCCGCCGACAATGGCGATGGTGGCAGGGATCACGATGCCGATTTCGTCCTCCTGATCGCCACGCGCGATGGTATATTCATCGTCGAACACTGCGCCGCCGGTCTGGAGGGCGGTGTCGCCCTCGCGTCGCTCCACCAGCTCGATGAGCAGATAAAAGGCGCTGACCGCCAGGGTGGAACTGACGAGATAGAAGAGCGCGCCTGCCAGCACTGCGCCTTCGCCCGCGCCGATAGTGGCGAGCAGCGTGCCCGACGAGATGATGACGCAATAGCCCGCCACGTGCGAGAGGGTGCGCACAGCCAGCACGCCGATGGCGCCGAAGGCGATGGTCGCCATGCCGCCGAACAGCAGCCATTCCTCGCCGGAACTGGCCGTCCAGCCTTCGTCGCCGCCGAGCAGCAGCAGATAGACGCGCAGCACCGCATAGATGCCGACTTTGCTCAGGATCGCGAAGATCGCGGCGACCGGGGGCACAGCGGCGGCGTAAGTGCGCGGCAGCCAGAAGCCCAGTGGCCACATGCCCGCCTTGACGAGGAAAGCGATGCCCAGAATGGCCATGCCGCCCTGGAGCAGCGCCAGGTCCGAGCCGGTCACAAGCGGGATGCGGGTCGCAAGATCGGCCATGTTGAGCGTGCCGGTCACGCCGTAGATCAGCGCCGCGCCAATCAGGAAGAGCAGCGAGGTGGCGATGTTGATCGAGACGTAATGCAGCCCGGCCTTCACCCGCACCGGGCCCGAGCCGTGCAGCAGCAGCCCGTAGGAGGCGGCGAGCAGCACCTCGAAGAAGACGAACAGGTTGAAGAGGTCGCCGGTGAGGAAGGCGCCGTTCAGCCCCATGAGCTGGAGCAGGAACAGCGCGTGGAAGCGCGGCCCAGCGCGGTCCCAGCGGGCCAGCGAATAGATGAGTGAGGTCAATCCCAGCAGGGCGGTGAGCACCAGCATCAGCGCCGAGAGCCAGTCGATCACCAGCACGATGCCGAAGGGCGCGGGCCAGTTGCCGATGAGATAGGCCGTGGTGGCCGGCTCACCCGCGAAGCCCGCCGAGGCGGCGCCGCGCAACAGGAGAATGGCGATGACGAGCAGCGCGCTGGCGGTGCTGAGCGCGATGACGTTCTTGAGCAGCCGCCGGCGCTCGTTGAACAGTAGCATCAGCGCGGCGCCAATGAGGGGCAGCAGGACCGGCGCGACGATCAGATGGTGAGTCCAGGACAGAGTCATTCGCCATCGTCTCCGTCGACATGGTCCGTCCCCGTCAGCCCGCGCGAGGCGAGCAACATGACCAGCAGCAGCGCGGTCATGGCGAAGGAGATGACGATGGCGGTGAGCACCAGCGCCTGGGGCACCGGGTCCACATAATCGGCCGGGTCGGCAAGGCCGGAGCCGACGATGGGCGGGGCGTCCACCTTGAGGCGGCCCATGGCGTAAATGAACAGATTAACGGCATAGGAGACCAGCGAGAGACCGACGATCACCTGAAAGGTGCGCGGCCGCAGGATCAGCCAGACGCCCGATCCGGTGAGGATGCCGATGCCAAGCGAGAGGACGATTTCCATCAGGCCTGCTCCGGCTCGGGATCGGGCCGCGCGGGCAGCTCACGGGGCGTACGGATCGACTGGTGGGCGATGGCGATCAGGATGACGGCCGTGGCGCCGACCACCAGCAGGAACACGCCCAGATCGAACAGCAGCGCCGTCGCCAGTGGCACCTTGCCGAAGACCGGCAGGTCCAGATAGCGGAACCACGAACTGAGGAAGGGATAGCCGAACAGCAGCGCGCCCAGTCCGGTCGCGATGGCGATGACCAACCCCAAGCCCATCCAGTGAACCGGCTGCACGCGCAGGCGCGCCTCCACACTGCGCGTGCCTGAAGCCATATATTGCAGCGTCAGGGCAATGGACATGGTGACGCCCGCCGCAAAGCCGCCGCCGGGCAGGTCGTGCCCACGGATCAGCAGGTAGAGCGCCAGGACGATGATGACGGGGAAGACCCATTCCATGATAACCCGGGGAACGAAGAGATAATCGGCCAGCGTATCGCCCACCTTGCGATCCTCGCGCGCCTCGTCAAACGCATCCTGGAAGCGCTGCTGCTCAGGGCTGAGCACGCTCTCCTGTGCGGGCCGGAAGCGGCGTAGCAGCGAGAAGACTGTGAGCGCCACGATGGCGAGCACGGTGATCTCGCCCAGCGTATCGAACGCGCGGAAATCGACGAGGATGACATTGACGACATTGCGTCCGCCGGCATCGGGATAGGCGTGCTCGACGAAGAAGCGCGAGATGGTCTCGGGCAGCGGCCGGGTCATGACGGCGTAAGCGAGCAGCGTCATGCCCAGGCCGGCGGCGAGTGCGATGGAGAGATCGGTCGCACGGCGCAGCCGGACCTTCCAGGGCGTGCGCTCCTCCGGCCAGATCTCCTCGATCCGCTTGGGCAGCCAGCGCAGGCCGAGCAGCAGCAGCACCGTCGTCACCGATTCCACCAGAAGCTGCGTGAGCGCGAGATCCGGCGCGGAAAGCCACACGAAGCTGATGCAGCTCACCAGCCCAGCGCCGGCCATGAGGATGAGGGCGGCGAGACGGTGATATTTGGCCTGCCAGGCCGCGCCCAGCGCACAAGCGCCCGCGACGATCCAGATCACGCCGAAGCCGGGGTCCAGCACCGTGCCGATCTCCTTGCCCGGCATGTAGCCGTAGCGCAGGAAGGGGAGGAGCCCGGCCAGGCAGACAATGACGACCATCACCCGGAGCTGGGGCTGGAGCCGCTGTGTGCCGAGCACCCCTTCCAGCCGGCGCGCGCCGGTAATGACGATGGAGAGCACCGTTTCGAACATGCGGCGGCCCTTGAGACGGCCGATCACCGGCGTCACGGGCACGGCGTTCAGCCGGTCGCGCAGCAGCATATAGCCGGCCGCGCCCAGGAAGAAGGCGGCGAAGCTCAGCAGCAGCGGCGTGGTGAAGCCGTGCCAGATGGCGAGGCTGTAGGCCGGCGTCGCGTCGCCGAGCACCGAGCGCACCGCGCTGGCGAGGAAGGGGCCGATCGTCGCGGCCGGGAAGATGCCCACAAGCAGACAGGCGAGCACCAGCACTTCGATAGGCAGCCGCATCCACGGCGGCGCCTCCTTGGGTTGATGCGGCAGGTCGGTAGGTGGCGGGCCGAAGAAGCTCTGGTGGATGAAGCGCACCGAATAGAGCACGCTGAATGCCAAGCCCAGCGTCGCCAGATAGGGCATGGCCTGATCGAGCGCCGTGTCGCTATAATCGCCCAGCGCCTCGGCCAGGAACATCTCCTTGGAGAGGAAGCCGTTGAGCAGCGGCACGCCGGCCATGGCGGCGGCGGCGACCATGGCCAAGGTGGCTGTGATGGGCATGAAGCGGTAGAGGCCGCTCAGCCGCCGCAGATCGCGCGTGCCCGTCTCATGGTCGATGATGCCCACCGCCATGAACAGGGAGGCCTTGAAGGTGGCGTGGTTCACCGTGTGGAAGATCGCGGCCACCGTCGCCAGCGGACTGCCCAGCCCGAGCAGCAGCACGATGAGGCCCAGATGGCTGATCGTCGAATAGGCCAGCATGCCCTTGAGGTCTTGCTGGAAGATCGCCGCCCAGGCGCCGGCAATAAGCGTGACGAGGCCCACGCTGGTCACGGAGAAGTGCCACAGGTCAGTGCCCGCAATGGCGGGTGACAGGCGGATGAGTACGAAGATGCCGGCCTTCACCATCGTTGCGGAGTGGAGATAGGCCGAGACCGGCGTGGGCGCGGCCATGGCATGCGGCAGCCAGAAATGGAACGGGAATTGTGCGCTTTTGGTGCAGGCGCCGATCAGGATGAGGAACAGCGCTGGCGCATAAAGCGGGCTGGCGTGAATGCGGTCCGTCGCGGCCAGCACGGCGTCGAGATCGTAGCTTCCCGCCATCTTGCCGAGCAGAAGCAGGCCGATCAGCAGGCACAGGCCGCCCGCCGCCGTGACGATAAGCGCCATGCGTGCCGCGCTGCGCGCCGTCTCATTGTGATGCCAGTAGCCGATGAGCAGGAAGGAGAAGAGGCTGGTCAACTCCCAGAAAAAGGCGATCTGAACGATATTGCCCGAGAGTACCAGCCCCAGCATCGCGCCCATGAAGGCGAGCAGGAAAGAGAAGAAGCGCGGAACCGGGTCTTCCGTGGCCATGTAGTAGCGGGCGTACACCACCACGAGAAAGCCGATGGCGAGCACCAGGAAGGCGAAGATCCAGGAGAGCCCGTCCAGCCGCACGATGAGATTGAGGCCCAGCGAGGGGAGCCACTGGATCTCGCCGCGCAGCACCAGCCCGTTCGCTACGGAAGGGTAGAGGCTGATGAGCAGGATCGTGCCGACGAGAGCAACGCCGCCCGCCACCAGACCAGCGGCATCGCGCGCCCGCGAAGGAAGAAGGGCGGCGAGCAGGCTCCCCAGGAAGGGAAGCGAAAGCATCAGCCACAACAAGTTGCTGCCGGGCGCTGTTATATGCACTCTCCTTGGTGACGGGGTCTTTGCTGGACGGACTGTCCATAAGGGGCGGAACGACTCCGCCGCAACCCCTTCCGGCCGCCCTTGCGCGAGAGGGATAGCTTTTTCTGTTGAGGAATCGCGAGAGGGGGCGCGCGCAGGCGCTGCGCCGGTTCGGCCGACGAGGTGCGTGAGGGGGCTTCTAGATGCAGGCCCGCGCAGTAATTGCGCTGCTAACACGCACCTTCGGCATCGCAGCCGCGTGCGGGATCGGAGCCGTCCTCAGCACTGCACCGGCGGTTCAGGCCCTTTCGGTGTGCTCCTGCGCAGGAGGACGAGGGTGTTAGCCGGGAGGGGAGGGCAGAGCGGGAGGATTGACGAGCAGCCTGGTGCCGGCGCCTCAGCCATCGGGGCCATCCGGCAGCACGGGCGTCTCAGCCAGGATAATTCGGCGCCGGTGCCTCAAGCTCCCGCGCGCCCTCATTGCAAGAAGCGGGGCGCGCCCTCGTGTCGACGGCGCGCGCCGAACGCGGCAAGGCCGCGCGCTTCCTCTTGCGTCAGTTCGCGGGCGTGCCGGCGGGCGCTGCGCCGGCGCGGCGGTTGGCGCCCACCTGCGCATAATAGTTGGTGACCCCATCGGGATCGTTGAGCCACACGGTGGTGAGATCGAACCCGCGCAGCTTGTTGAGCGGGGTCTCCACCTTGACATGGCGGGCCTTGCCCTTGGCATCGGCCATGGCGGCATCGCTGATCACATATTGGATGCCCGCGCTGCCGGTGTCGGCGGGCAGATCATTGCCGGCCTTGTAGAGGTAGAGCGTCGTCTCCTTGTGGCGATAGGGATATTTGGTGAGGCCCAGGAGCTTGTCCTCGACCGGCGGCAGCTCGTCGAGGCCGACGAACTCGCGATAGAAGGCGCGGCTCTTCTCCAGGTCCGAGACGTTGATGCCCACGCCCACGCCATCGTTGCTGCCATCCTTGGCGCCAGGGCGGATGACCAGCTCGATCTGGAACCCGCCCGGATCGGAGACCAGCGCCGCGCGCGTGCCATCGCCCTGATCGGTGAAGGCAGGCGCTGCAAAGCCGGCATCGGTGAAGCGCCTGGTGACGGTGGCCTCGTCGGGATAGCTCAAGGTGAAGAAGCGGATGCCGGTGGCGGCCTTGTAGCCGCCGCCCACATAGGAGCGATTGCCCTGCTGGCCGGCGGAAAGCTTGATCTGGCCCGAGCCAACGCCAGTGAGCAGCATCTGCTGGCTGGAGGTGAGCTGGATGGGGCTCAAGGAGCGCAGCGCCAGCGCCTGGGTGTAGAAGACGACCATGCGCTCGGTGGCCTCACGCGGGAAGCGGCGGAAGACGTTCATCGAATCCTGCCGGAAGAGACTGCGCGTGGAGCTCATGAGTTGCTCCTGCGTCAGTTCGCCGGGCTTGTAGGCAATGTCGTCGGCGGCCTCCATCAGCGCGCCCTCGGGCGTGGTGATGGCGGCGCGCTGCTGCGCCTGGGCAGGCAGCGCCGCGCCCAGCAGGCCCAGCGCCAGCACGCCCGCGGTTGCAAGCAGGGTTGTCCTCATGGCTCTATCTCTCTCCAGTTCAATCCAAGACCGCCCCCTCACCTGGGCAGCGCAAACACCACCAGCGATTC
>Ga0180220_1000455_pt1 | contig 45200 bp, 40 predicted proteins | sample eDN5th37CBELigBY_FD_151335 | JGI IMG/M metagenome (GOLD analysis project Ga0180220, IMG submission 151335) | Enriched backyard soil microbial communities from Emeryville, California, USA - eDNA 5th pass 37_C BE-Lig BY (version 2) (version 2) | ecosystem: Environmental > Terrestrial > Soil >...
ATCTGCTTGCATCTGACTAGGATATGCGTACTGGATGCTAACAAGCTGAGAGATCGCACCAAATGGAAAAGCCGCTATACGCGGCTTTTCGCTTTTTCTGGCCAGGATATGCGTACTGGCTGGACCTCGTCTACAGACTGACAGACGCTGGATGCTGGCGCTCGGCGTACGGCCGGCTAGCCGTGCTGGCAAAGCTCGCCCTGTTTCCTTATCATCGAGGCGTCCATGAGGCGCTTTTCCGTTCCTGCGCACCCACTAAAGCTTTATTTTGCCTATTCAAGCAGAAACAGCGTGAGCAGGTTCGACCTCAAGATCGCCGCCGGAATGCTCGGCCTGCCACAGGTCATAGGCGACTTGGCCGCGAAGCCATGTCTCGGCGCTGGGGCCACGCCCCTCGGGCTTACGCAACCAAGCCTCGAGCCTGCGAGCCAGGTCCACCGAAACCGCTGCATGTCCATGCAGTACGCGCGACAACGCTACCCTACTTACACCGAGTTGGCGCGCAGCCTCCGAGACAGACAGCCCCAATGCCGGGAGCACATCCTCGCGTAATGTCTCGCCAGGATGGGGAGGGTTATGCATACGCATCGTGTTCTCCTAGTGATAGTCGTGGTAATCAACCAGAATGGCGTCCTGGCCTTCGAACATGAACGTCAGCCGCCAATTCCCGTCAACCCATACAGACCAGTGGCCTTTCAAGTCCCGTCCTTTCAACGGGTGCAAATTCCAGCCGGGCAAGTCCATGTCTTCCGGCCCTGTCGCATCGTTCAATTGCCGCAACTGACGCGCCAGCTTAGAAGCATGCGCCGCCTGTATGCCGGCCTTCGAGCCCGTTTCAAAAAAACGCTGTAGGCCCCGATGTCTGAAGGTCTTGATCATGAGCTATTGTATCGCGTTGCTATACACTGTGCAACACGGACGCGACGCAATTCAGCCCTGGTTTACGGTCCGCCCCTGAAACCGGCACGGATATTCAAGCCTCGGATTTTTCAAGGCCGACTCAATAACCAGACATCACCCACCGTTCTTCGGCACCTGAGAATTCGGCACGAACGCATCGGAAAAGCAGTAGTCTTCGACCAGGCCGTGCGACAGGAAATCGGGTACGGCGGCTTCGACCATGCGCACTGAACCGCAAACGTAGATCTCGTAGCCGTTGAGATCGGGATGATCGGTCAATAACGCCTGGTGCACCAAGCCGCGCCGCCCTTTCCAGGGGGCTTCGTCCGCGAGGCCGGACAACACTGGCACATACTTGAAATTATCATGTTCGGCCTGCCAGCGTTCAAGCTGGTCCTGGAGGTAGAGATCTTCTTCCGTGCGGGCGCCCCAGTAAAGCTGGATGGGCCGCCGCACACCGCGGCGAAAGGCGTCTTCGAGGATGCTCTTGATCGGCGCAAAGCCCGTGGCGCCGGCGATCATCAGGATGGGGCGCTCGCTGTCGCGCAGCGTGAAGCGCCCGATCGGTCCTTCGAAATCGACAGTGTCGCCGACCCGCATGTGCTCGAACACATGGGTGGTGAAACGCCCTCCTTCGACCCGGCGCACGTGCAGTTCGATGATGCCGTCATCAGGCGCGGGAGCAGGCTGCGCCGGATCGGGCGGCGCTTTGGCAAAGGAAAAAGAACGCTTGGAGCCGTCGTCGAGGATGATATTGATGTATTGCCCAGCCTGATAATTCAGGACCTTGCCCGGCGGCAACGCGATGAACAGCCGCATCAGCTCCGGCCCGAGCCGCTCCATGCGCTGCACCCTGCCTTGCCAGCGCTGCGGCGCCTGCGCCTGATCGAGCGACAGCGAAGCGACGCCTTCCACTTCGAATTCGACATCTTCCAGCGCAACGGCGCAGCACATCAAGGCCATGCCGCGCGCGCGCATCGCCGGCGTCAGCGCCGCTTCCTGGTATGGCCCCAGATCGACGCGCCCATTGATCACCGTGCAGACGCAGACCCCGCAACCACCCGAGCGGCAGTCATAGGGCAAGGCCAGGTCGGCGCGCAGGCCGGCTTCGAGCAAGGTCTCATCACGGCGCGCCACGGCGTGCGCGGGCCCTGGGTGTATGGTCAAGCTGTATGCCGCCGCGGAACGGCGGTGCAGCTTCAACCACGGCAGCGCAATGCCCGCCAGCGTCAAGCCGACGGCCGCTGCCCAGATCAGGCCCAGACGGCCTTCCTGTATGAGCGGAAAAATAGGCAGCAGAAACCAGTCCAGCAAGAGCTCCAGCGGCACAGTGTGCAGGTCGGCCGGCCCCTGGCTGGCTACCGGCACGGCGATGGACACCGCCGCCAGCGTCAGCAGCAGCGCCACCGCCATGGGCCGCGGCGGCTGCGTGCTGGCCTTGGCCACGCGCTGCACATGGATCCACATCAGCAACAACAGCAGCAGCGGTATGCCTATGTGCATGAACACCAGCAGCGAAAAAAGCCGGTTGGTGACATGCTCCGGAAGTATGAAGTTGCGAATCAGCCGGCCGCCGAAGCCGGGCAGCCAGTCCAGCCATTCGAAACTGGCCTGTGTAATGAACTGCGCCAGGCGGTCCCAAGGCAGCATGAAGCCATTGATGCCGGAAACATAGGTCAACCACAACAGGCCCACGCCGGTGATCCAGGAAAACGCCCGGAATCCGCGCAGGCGATCGAGCGCGAAATAGCGCAGCATATGCAGCAGCATGGTCAGCACCATGGCATCGGAGCCATAGCGATGCAGTCCGCGCATCAAATTGCCCAGGCCCCAGCCGCCGTGGGAGACCGCCTCCACCGACCGGTAAGCGCCCTCCACACTGGTGTCAAAAAAAGCGTATAGCACCAGGCCCGTGATGGAGATCACCCAGAACAGGAAGAAGGAAATCTTGCCCAGGTGATAAAAAGGATTCATGCGGTTGCCGAAAGCACGGTTGAATACGGCTTCGATAGCCATGAATCCGGCTCGCAGTATGCGTTGCACCAAGGTTATCATGCTGCGCCATCCCTTTGTTGTTGTTCAGTGAGCGTGGCCGCGGTTGTTCGCATGGCGCGGATGACCACCAAGGCGAACAGCATGCCTCCGGCAATGGCCAACAGCCCGCCCAGGCCCATCAAACCCATGCCGGCGATCTCGCCGGTGCTGCGCAGCACCTGCTCCGCGCCGGCCACCTTGCGTTGCACGCCATAGCCGCCCGACCACATCAGGCCGATGATGTGCAGCAATTGCCCGCCGCCGAACAGCCAGGGCTGCAGCAGCGCCATGCGATCCGAGGGCGCAGCGTAGCCGAGCTTGGGCAGCAGCCAATAGACCATGCCCATCAAGGCCAGCGTGACGCCCACTATGCTGCCGTGGTAGTGGGCGGGAATGCGCACATTGCTGCCATTGATGGTCAACCCGATCAGGCCGCCGGCCACGAACAGCAGCAGCGACGCCAGGACGGCCGCCCGTAGCGGCCGCAGATTCGGCGCCAGCCGCCGCAGCGGCGCAAGGCCAAGCAGCACCGCCAATATCAGCGGCGCAATCGCCATCCCGCCGCCCAGGCGCATGGCCCAGGTATGCATGTTGCGATGCTCCACGCTGCCGATATCGTGCATGAGATAGGCGAGCGGCGTCACGAAGACGCCCGCCAGCGCCAGCGCGAACAACAGCAATACGATGCGCGGACTGAGCGGCGCCTGGCCGCCGCAGGCATGCACCAGGACCAGCCACGACACCAGCATGAGCAGCGTCCAGGTGAACTGCAATGCATGGCCGCCTCCCCAGTAAAGAATTTCATAATAGGCGTCGGCCGGCAAGCCCTCGGGCATCACCGCCAGGGACCAGCCGAAGGCCAGCAGCGCCACCGCCGCCGCCACCGCGCTGGCGTGCAGGCCGAAACGCAGGGCGCCCGTGCCATCGACCGCCGGGCCGATGGGCACCGTGTAGATCATGGTCAGCAGCACGAGCACGAGAGCGCCGGCGGCAAAAACCAGCAATGCGGCGCGAAAGGCCGCGCTGTCTATCATGGGAATGTAGTTCGCCATGATGGCCGCGCCTGAATCGACGAAAGGCGCCAGAGCCATTCCCAGCGCGCCCGCCGCGCACAGCGCCCATGCGAGCTGAGCCGCCAGGCGCGTTCCCGATGTGATCACCGGCCTGAGATTCAGGCTCCAGAGCATACCGGCAATGGCGACGAACCACACGAGGACCGACAGATCGACGTGCACCACCAGCGCCACGCGAAAGAAATCACCGCGTGGCAGCAGCGTATTGACTCCCGGCGTACGCGCCAGCACCAGCAGCAGGGAAAACAGGCCCGAGCCGAGCAGCGCCGCCAGCGCGAGCCAGAGCCAGGCGCGCGCCAGCCGGCGGCTGCCGGCCGTTGTTCCCGGCAGCACATAGTGCGCGGGGGTGGAAGCCGTAATATGGCTCTTGCCGTCGTGGACTGATACCGTATGTGTGTTCATAGCAAGACTATGCCGCCTTTCTCTGCATCGAAATCAATGACCAGAACCTGGCCGGGCGCCAGCGTCACGTCGGCGTCGTACTCGTAGATCCGCGCTCCCGGCCGCACATCGTCATTGAAGCGCACACTGATTTGCTGCTTGCCCGCGGGCACCACCAGGCGCTCGTAAATCGCCGCGGCGCCGTCCTTGGACAGGCCTCCGGGCTCGGCCACGCGCTTGAGCATCCGGGCGCCGTTGACATGCACCTCCATGCTGAGCGGCGAGCGCTCGCGCGGACACCGTATCGGGTCGCGCATGTTGGGCGGCAGCTTGGCCAATTCCTCGTCGCTGAGCCGCCGGCATTCGCCGACCGGCTGGCCCAAGCGGGCAACGCTGACCTTGATCAGCGCCTGGTCCGCGCCCAGCGGATGGTAGGGGGGCCATTGCGTGAACACGCCGATGAACACTGCAAACAGGCCGTAAAGAAGGAATTGCCCCAGCCACCGGACAGGGCCGGCGGGGCGGCTGCGCGGCGTGCCGGCAACGATGGGATCAGTGGATGGCTTCATTTGCGTTCATGCTCATATGAGGGGACATGGCAGGTATGCGCTCCCGCAGGCCATGCAAGGCTTGGTCCAGCAGAGGTTCTTCACCGGGCCCGGCGAAAGCCAACTGCAACGGCACGGCCGACGCATGGATGCGCAGTTGCGGCATCCGTTGACGCATCAGGCGTTGCGCCATCCAGCGCTCTCCCAGGCGAAACTCGCATCCCCCTTCACGACAGGCGGCCACGAGCACTCCCGCCGCGCCATGCCGCATGGCGTATTCGATGAAAGAAGGCGGCAACTGCCCCGCGCAAAGCAGCTCGATGACATGCAGATCGGCGCCGCGCGGGCCAGCGCCGCGCGGATTAGCGCCGCGCAAATGCGCATCGGACGCCCCGTGGCGACACGAAAACATCACTATCGGCCGCTCCTCCTTCGACGTCGCCAAGCCGGCGTGCAGGCGCCGGCGCAAAGCGTCGATGGGCAACTGGGGCATGTCGATGCCGGTGACCAGCCGCTGGCCGGCGCGAAACGGCGTGGACGACGGGCAGGCGCCAGCGCAGATGCCGCAGCTCGTGCAAAGGTCGGCATCCACCTGCGCCAGCAGATGCCCCGGGTGATCGGGATGGGGCGCCATGGTTATCGCCGCATAAGGGCAATCGACCGAACACCACGTGCATCCACTGCAGTTCTTTGGGTCGACCACAGCCACCGCGGGACGCGGCGTACGCGGCAAAAAAGGCAAAGCCAGCAGAACCAGGACGGCGGCGCCGGCCAAGGCCAGGGTAAAGCCTGGGGAGGTGGCGTCGGTGAGCGGGTGCAGCCACAGCAGCAGCCAGTCCAGCCGCAACTGCGCCGGCACCTGATCCAGGGCGGCCGGCGCGTGGCTGAGCACCGGGCGCGCCAGCGCCAGCAGCGCCAGCGCCAGAATCACCCCGAACGCCAGGCGCCTGGGCGGCAGCATGGCGACATGCGCCAGGCGCTGAATATGGAACCACAGGCCGAACAGCAACAGCAGAGGCAACCCTACGTGCACGAAGATGAACAATGAAAACATCCGGTCATTGAATGACGCATGGGAAAGGAAGTTGCGAGCCAATGGCGACGCCAGCAAGGGAAGCGCGTCCAGCCATTCAGCCGTGGACAGCGCCGAATACTGGCCCAACCGATCCCAGGCCAGCCAGAAGCCGCCGATGGCGCTCATGGAACAAAACACCAGCAAAGGCACGCCCGTCAACCAGTGGAAACGGCGCGCGCCATGCTCATGGCCGTGCAGCCATTCCCGCAAAACATGCAAAGACACCCCCAGCATCAGCAAATCCGCCGCATACCGATGCAGGCCGCGCAGCAGGCGCCCCAGCCCCATGGGCAAATGCGCCAGGCCTTCTACCGAGAGCCAGGCGCCATCGACAGAAGTGTCGTACAGGGCATACAGCAGGACGCCGCTGGCCGCCAGCAGCCAGAGCGCCAGGAAACCGATAGTGCCCAGGTGGCGCAGCGGATTCAGGGCCGAACCGAACGCCATATCGAAATACCGTTCGACGGTTCTCCAGCCCTTCAGACCTCTCTGCCGGAGACCGCGTGTGTTGATGACGGACATGACAATCCCGTTTGGCGATGCTGGCGTCTTTGCCGGCGCCACTCGCCAAACAGCCAGATGAACATGGTCAGAAAAAACAGCAGACCACTTACCAACTGCAGTATCAGTTTCCAGTCATAGCGGTATTCTCCGGTCCTGGCGTCATAGACTGTGCACAGGATGCGCACCCGCTCGATCAGGTGATCGAGGGCGCCGGACACGGTTTGCGGCTGCTCGTAAAGCAATAGACGGCGCAGGGGCGTGCCCAGGCGGTCGGCGCGCAGCGCGTCGCCCAGCACCTGGCTGTGGATGCGCCCCTCGGCGTCGACCACGGTGACGCCCAGCACATGGTCGAAACCCGCGGGCGTGGCGACCCAGCTGAAACCGAAGGCGCGCGTCAAGGCTTCGACATCATTGGGCCGAGGACTCAGGAATTCCCAGTTTCGATGCTTGATGCGATGCTGCGCGGCAAAAGCGCGCATGGCTTTCGGGTCATCGAAGGGTTGGTTGAAGCCGATGCTGATGATGTTGAACTGGTTCTCGCCGAGCATGTTGTCCAGGCCCTGGACCGCCTCATATAGGCTGCGCGTCTGCGCGGGGCAGATTTCAAAACAGCCGGTGTAGATGAAGCTGACCAACAAAGGTTTGCCTCGATAACTGCTCAGCCGTACCGCCTTGCCGTTGCGATCGCGGAATTCGAAATCCGGCACCGTGCGGCCCACCGCGTCTTCGGCCAGGCGAACGGCCTGGGCTTCATCGATAGCCGGAAGCTCGCCGGACGCGCGCGGCGCGGCGCCGACGCCAGCCGCGGCTACGCCAGCTGCAGCCACACCGGCCGCGCCTGCGCCGATCGCGGCAGGGCCGGCTGCACCTACGCCGGTCGCAGCCCAGGCGGCGCTGGCAAACCAGACCAGCATGCCGGCGCACAACACGCCCCGCCAGCGCGCCGATTGCCGGTGCGCCCGCCGCGAGATCGCCGGCCGCCGGAACGCCAGCCGCCACAACGAAGCCAGGTCACCGCAATGCTGCATCGAGCCAGACTCCCAGAATGAGCACACTCAGCTGCATCATGGATGCGAAGAATGCCGCCATCGCGCGTGCACGCACCGGCTCGCGAGCAAGGGCGGACGTCTTGCGCAGGAAATTCGCGCCGCCCAGCGCCGCCGCCAGCCCATACGCCCAGCCGGCGCCGAAACCCAAGGGCAGCAGCGTAGCGAACACCAGCGCTATCGTGCTCCAGTGCACGATACGTGCGGCACGCTCGGGCCCCACGACCACGGGCAGCATGGGCACGCCGGCGGCGGCATACTGATCGCAGTTGGCAATGGCCAGGCTCCAGAAATGAGGCGGCGTCCACAGCAATAAAACCAGCGCCAGCAGCCATGCCAGGGGCCCCACCTGCGGACTCGCCGCGGCCGCGCCGGCCAGCACGGCGAAAGCGCCGGCGGCGCCGCCTATGACGATATTCCATGGCGTACGCCGCTTCAGCCCCACGGTATAGACCAGCGCATAAGTCAAAGCGCCCAGCAGCACGAATAGCGCGGCGATCCAGTTGGTGACCACGCCGGTCGCCGCCACGGCCGCGGCCAGCATGGCCAGCATGAGCGCCAGCCAGCGCGGGCCGCGCTGCAATGCGCCGCTGGCGAAAGCACGGCTTTTCGTGCGCGCCATGAGACGGTCGCTGTCGGCTTCCACATATTGATTGAAGGCTCCCGCGCTGGCGGAGGCCACGAGCACGCCCAGCGCCAGCACCAAGGTCTGCCAGGGCGTCGCCAACCCGTCGGGGACGATGGCCATTCCAGCGAGCGCCGTGAACATGATCAATACGCCGATGCGTAACTTAAATAAGCTGAGCACCAGCCGCCAGCGCGAATGCACAGGGCAGACGACCGGCGCCGGCGTGATCAGCGGGGGCGACGCAAGAGAGTTTTCGGTATGACTCATGCCTGCTCCAGCATCCACGCCCGCCTTGAAGCGGCAGGCGTGGCAGAGTGTTGATCAGCTCAGACCCCACAAGGTGGACAAGTACTTCCAGTTGATGAAGTAATAGACCACGAAGGCCACCAGGAAAACCATGGCCAATGCGAAGGTGCCCGGCGCGGTGAAGCCGATCGAGCCATACGTCTGGGCCGCCATGCTGGGGGACGCGCGCCCCACGGGCGTGAAGGTCGGGCGGGCCGTGCCGGCTTCGAGCTTGCGGCCCCAGAGCAGCGAACCCAGCATGATGTAGATGAAGATCACGCCGCCGATGATGGCCGCGATGCCGCCCACGCCTACCAGCGCCATCATCAGATAAGCGGCGCCCGGCCATTCATAAGCCATTGCGGCGCCCTGGAAAGCCATGTCCCAGTGCCGGCGCGAAACGCCCAGCGTACCCGCCCCCATCATCACCAGGCAGAGGAAGTACATGGACAGGCCGAATATATAAGGCTGCCACCTGGCCAGCGTGGGAGCGATCAGTTCGCGCCTGAACAACACCGGTATCAGATAGTAGGTCACGCCCATGAAGGTCAGCGTCGTGCCGATCACCACGGTGGCGTGGAAGTGCCCTGGTACATATATGGTGTTATGGATGATCAGGTTGAGCTGTTCAGTGCCCATCATGACGCCGGTGATGCCGCCCAGAAAGCCGAAGCCGATGAGAGAAATGAACACCGACGAGAAAGAGGGATTGCTCCAGGGCGCTTTGCGCAGCCATTCGAACAAGCCCTTGGTGAAGCCCTTCTGGCGCTGCGCAACTTCCATGGCGCCGGGCACCGTGAGGCCGTGTAGCATCGAGGCCAGTACGGCAAGATACATGAAGTAGCTGGTATTGGTGATCTTCCAGGCCGTGGACAGGCCGGGATCGCCAAGCAGGTGGTGCGCGGCGGCCAGCTGCAGGAAAAGGATGTAAAGGAAGAAGGCTACGCGACTGACGCGTTCGCTCATGGGTTTGGCGCCCAGCACCACGGCGGCGACGAAATACCAGATCGTGACGTGCATGGCGACGTTGACCTGTTGCGACGAATGCCCCAGCGCCCACCATACGGTGCGGTAGATCAGCGGGTCGACAGTCATCAGGCCCAGCGACATCAGCCAGGCCGGGATGATGATGAATGCGCCCGACAGCAGCGTGAACACCATGATGATGGCTGCCGTCAAGCCGCCGAAAGTGACCAGGGGCATCGACCCCTCATAGGTTTTTTCGCGCTGCGCCACCACCAGCGTGCCGAAGAACACGGCGCAGCCTATCAGGGCGCCGACGGCGAACAGGATGATGCCCAGATAGAAATTCGGCTCGGCCATCATGGGCACGTAGCTGGTCATCATGACGCTGGAACCGCCGCGGAATACGGTGACATTGTTCAGCACGGAGCCGATCACCATCAGCGCAAAACCCAGCCAGGCGATTTTTGGCGTCGCGATACGGCATCGCAGCAGCACCGAGGCGCAGAAATACAAGAATGCGACCTCGAAGAACATGAGCCAGAAAATCAACATGTCGAGGCCATGGGCGGTAAGCACCATGTAGAAGGTATGCGCTTCCAGCCAGCGAATCGCCGGCCAGCGCGTGAGCACCACGCCTATGGCCAGCAGGCCGCCAAACGCCAGCCACAACACGCCGGCGACAATATTGAACTTGATGAGTCGCTCGGCATCGCGTTCGAATTGCAGGCCCGAGCGCGGGCAGGTACGGTAAGTGGTTGCCATGGTAGTCTCCTTTTTTCTTCTTATTTAACGTATAGGCGGCTCACCATGCGGTGATGGCCCAAGCCACAATATTCATTGCACACGAGCGAATAGGTCCCCGATTCGTTTGGGGTCACCGTAACCACGTGCTCAAAACCCGGCACTATCTGGATGTTGATATTGGCCGGCTGCAGGGAAAAACCGTGGTTGTAGTCCATGGACGTGAGGTGCAAACGGTAGGTCTTGTCTTTTTCCAGCTCGAGGATGGGCCAGAAACTCCATAGGCGCGCCAGCAGGTAGACATCGCTTCCCGCCGGCGGCGCGACCACGGGGATTTTTTCTTCGGTTTCAGTGCGCACGGTGTATTTATCCACCATGGCCTGTGCTTTCGCCATGAATTGCGCCGGTGTACTGCGGTAGGTCTCGGTCGAAAGATTCTGTTTGCCCCAGACGTGCCAGCCCGTCATCATGGCGAATAAAATGATGCACCAGATCAGGGCGATGGCAATCCAAGTCCCTTCAACCCTGTCGATCGGGTGCTTGTACCAAAGCCGGTCTGCCGGCGGAAGGATAGCGCTCATTTTTCTATACTCCGGATATTCCAGGTCATTTAGCGGTGGGCAGAAGCAGGATCTCGATGACTCCCCACAGGTTGTAGACGACCATCGGGATCATCACCCCCAGGGTAAGCAGAATGAACGGACTATCCAGCAGTCGCTGCATCCATGGTATGGGCGCATTGGCGTCGTTCAGATTATTATGATCAGGCGTTGTCATGGTTATTCTCCATCTCTCCATCTTCCATCTTTCAGCGTGCGGGACGATCAGCGCCGTTACACATTAGTGACCAATGAAAAATACGTCAATAGTTTGGATCGGCGATCTGGCCGATGCCAAACATAGATCAAGAATGAGCTGGGTTTACAGGCCCGCATCGAGGCCGGATGTGGTGTTTTTGCAGGGTAGCGGCGCTGCGCGACGATGCCCAGGCGCGTTTGCCGGCGGCAAGGCCATCGACCGTCTCTCGCTACAATGCCATCTTCAGGCGTACAGATCTTCCGCCTACGCTCTTGAGCGAATCTTGAGCGAAACCAGGCCGGGATTGCCCCGAACTTGCTCCAATCCCGTGCCGCTATTTAATTAACTATTGGTCTTGATGGAAAAAACAGATATAAGCACACACACTCCGATGATGCGGCAATATCTGCAGCTAAAGGCGGAGGCCGGGTCGCATCTGCTGTTCTACCGCATGGGGGATTTCTATGAGATGTTCTACGAGGATGCGGAACGCGGCGCGCGGCTGCTGAATCTGACGCTTACCAAGCGCGGAACTTCCAACGGCGCGCCCATACCCATGGCCGGCGTGCCCTTCCATGCCATGGAAGGCTATCTGGCCAGGCTGGTCGCTCTGGGCGAGTCGGTCGCCATCTGCGAACAGATCGGCGACCCGGCCAACTCCAAGGGGCCGGTGGAACGCAAGATCGTGCGCATCGTCACGCCCGGCACGCTGACCGACGAAGCGCTGCTGCCCGCCAAGGCGGACCGCTGCATAGCCGCTGTCTGGAAGGCGCGCGCCAATCGCAGCGAGCGCTGCGGGCTGGCCTGGATGAATCTGGCCAATGGCGAATTCCGCGTATGCGAATGCGCCCCTGACATGCTCGACACCGAGCTGCACCGCATCGCGCCGGCGGAGCTGGTCTGCGCTGAAAGCGCGCGCGTCCAGGGCGGCAATGGCATTGCGGTCAGCGCCATTCCGGACTGGCATTTTGAAAGCGACGGCGCGCGCGATGTGCTGCAACGGCACTTCCAGGTGGATACGCTCGCCGGCTTCGGTCTGCTCGACCACCCGATAGGGTTGTGCGCGGCAGGCGCCCTGCTGCGCTATGTCAGCCAGACGCAGTCGCAATCTTTGTCGCACGTCCAAAACATCAGGGTGGATCAAGCCGGCGAATACGTGGTGCTGGATCCGGTGACGCGCAAGAACCTGGAGATCACGGAGACCATCAGCGGTGAGGACAGCCCCACCCTGTTTTCCACGCTGGACCATTGCGCGACCCCCATGGGCAGCCGTTTGCTGCGCCGCTGGCTGCACCATCCGCTGCGCGACAATGCGCCCGCCATGGAACGCCAGCGTATCGTGGCGTCCTTTCTCGCCGCGGCGTCCGCCGGCGCGGCTCTGGAAGCCGAAGCGCCGCTGGACAGCCTGCGGCGCATGCTGGATCGCTATCCCGATCTGGAACGCATCGCCACGCGCATTGCGTTGCGGTCGGTGCGGCCGCGCGAACTGGCCAGCCTGCGCGAAGCCCTGACATTGCTGCCCGCGTTGGCGCAGCACCTGGAGCGATCCTTTGAATGCGCGGAGCTGGCGGAATATATACAACGTATAAACATCACGCCCGATGTCGCCGCCCTGCTGCTGCGAGCCATCGACCCGGAACCTGCGCTGCTGGTGCGCGAAGGCGGCGTCATCGCCGCCGGCTACGATGCGCAGCTCGACGAGCTGCGCAGGCTGGCAAGCGACAGCGGCGAATTCCTGCTCGAACTGGAAGCGCGCGAGCGCGAGCGCAGCGGTATCGCCAATCTGCGCGTGGAGTTCAACCGCGTTCATGGCTTCTATATCGAGGTGACGCGGGCGCAGGCGGACAAGGTCCCGCCCGACTATCGGCGCCGCCAGACGCTGAAGAATGTCGAACGCTATATCACCCCCGAACTGAAAGAATGGGAAGACAAGGTGCTGTCCGCCAAGGACCGCAGCCTGATGCGTGAAAAATGGCTGTTCGAACAGTTGCTGGACCAGTTGTCCGGCCATACGGCGGCGCTATCGCAATGCGCGTCCGCTTTGGCCATCGTCGATGCGTTGGCGGCTTTCGCCGAGCATGCGCGGGACAATGGCTGGACGGCGCCCGTCCTCACGGAAAACACCGAAATAGTCATCGAAGCCGGCCGCCATCCCGTGGTCGAGCGCAGCATCGAACAGTTCACCCCCAACGATTGCGACCTGGGGCCGCAGCGGCGCATGCTGCTGATCACCGGGCCCAATATGGGCGGCAAATCCACCTATATGCGCCAGATCGCATTGATTGCGCTGTTGGCTCGCGTGGGCAGCTTCGTGCCAGCACTATCCGCGCGCATCGGCCGCATGGATCGCATCTTCACCCGCATCGGCGCGGCCGACGACCTGGCGGGCGGACGCTCCACCTTCATGATGGAGATGACGGAAGCGGCGGCGATTCTGGCCGCCAGCACGCCTCAAAGCCTGGTGCTGATGGACGAAATCGGACGCGGCACATCGACTTATGACGGGCTGGCGCTGGCATGGGCCATCGCTTACCGGCTGCTGACCCATAACCAGGCCTTGACGCTGTTCGCCACGCATTATTTCGAGATCACGCGCCTGCCTGGCGAGGCGCCGGCCGCCGCCAACGTGCATCTGGCGGCGGCGGAATCATCGGGAGGCATCGTTTTCCTGCATGAAGTGCGGCCCGGCCCCGCCAGCCGCAGCTATGGCATACAGGTGGCGCAGCGCGCCGGCGTGCCCCAGGCCGTGATCCGCCATGCCAGCAAAGAACTGTCCCGGCTGGAAGCGCGGGGCGAGCCCACGCCGCAACTGGATCTATTCGCCGCGGCCGCGAACCACGAAGCAAGCGCCGAGGATGCCGCCCTCGAAGAACAGCCCGATAGCGGCTTGCGCGCCGCGCTGTCCGCCATCGACCCCGACCAGCTCAGCCCCCGCGAGGCGCTGGATCTACTCTACCGATTACGCAACGAATATCTATGACCCTGGACACAGCCACAGCACTGCTGGGCGGCCTGACGCCGCGCCAGTTCATGAAACGCCACTGGCAGCACAAGCCTTTGCTGATACGGCAAGCCATACCGGGCTTTCAGCCGTCCTTGTCCATGGCCGACATCCGCAAGCTGGTCAGGCGGGAAGAAGTCGAGTCGCGGCTGATCTGGCGCGACGATCGGGGCTGGAACATGAAAAGCGGGCCGTTCGCGCGCTTGCCCTCCTTCCAAAAGCCGGGCTGGACGGTGCTGGCGCAAAGCGTCGACCTGCACGATGACGCCACCGCCGAACTCATGCGCCGCTTCCGCTTCATTTCGGACGCCCGGCTGGACGACGCCATGATCAGCGTCGCCAGCGATGGTGGCGGCGTCGGCCCGCACTTCGACAGCTATGACGTCTTTCTGCTGCAAGCCCACGGCCGGCGCCGATGGCGCATCAGCCGGCAGAAAGATCTGTCCCTGGAATCCGGCCTGCCGCTGAAAATACTCAGCGACTTCCAGTCCGAAGAGGAATTCATCCTGGAGCCGGGCGACATGCTCTATCTTCCCCCGCATGTGGCCCATGACGGCATCGCGCAAGGGGACTGCATGACTATATCCATAGGCTTTCGCGCGCCCACCCAGGCGACGCTGGCCAGCGGCATGCTCGAGGCGGCCAATGACCGGATCATGGCCGGGCTGGGCAATATGGGCGGCCTGTATGCCGAGCCCCCGCTGCCCGGCCCCGATCTTTCCTCAACTTATGCAGACCGCGGCGTTTCCGCCACCGGGACTCCCGCGGAATTGCCGCAAGCCATGCTGGACGCGGCGCTCGCGGCCGTCCGGAAAATCCGCTACGACGAAGCGCTGGCCACGCGTTTTCTGGGGGTGTGGCTGACCGAACCGCCCACCCATGCCTATTTCGAACCCGGCGAAGACCGCCCCGCGCTGGAACAAGCGCTGCCCGCTACAGGCAGGCTGGTGCTGGACCGCTGCACGCGTTTGATGTACCGCGGCAAGCAGCTCTTCATCAATGGCGAAGTGGCCCAGGCGTCCGCAAGCGCCCCGTTGAAACAGCTGGCCGATACCCGGTCCCTCGATTGCGCCGGCCCCTTGGCCAGGCGCCTGGACCCGGCTGCCCGGGCCATGCTGGAGCAATGGCTGGAAGACGGCTGGCTGCATTATTCCGCAACCTGACTGCGCAAGCCCTACCATCGCTCATAACCATATAAGCAATATAGAAATAAAGATCCAATCGTTCGCCTTGGGGGCCGCACTGCCTAGAATTGAAGGGTATTCCATCAATGAGCGCACCCCATGCTGGCCCCTTCTTATCTTCCCGAATCCAAGCATACCCTGATCACCGAGTTGGCCGAAGGCCTGGAATCCAATGCCCTGAGCTGGCTTTCCGGTTATTTCGCCGGGGTTGCCCAAGTCAGGCAGGCGGGCCGGCTCGCGCCGCCGCCCGTGGTCGCCGCCGTACCCGGCACGGCCGCCGCCAAGCGGCTGACCATCGTGTATGGCAGCCAGACCGGCAATGCCAAGCGCGTCGCCGAGTCGCTGGCCGAGCGCACGGAAGAACTGGGCCTGAACGTGCGATTGCTGCGCGCGGACCGCTATCCGGCCCGCGAGCTCAAGGAAGAGCAGCTGCTGTACATCGTCATCAGCACTCAGGGCGATGGCGAAGCGCCCGACGACTCCCTGGCGTTCGTGGAATTCCTGTCCAGCCGGCGTGCTCCCAAGCTGCCGCAATTGAAATACGCGGTGCTGGGCCTGGGCGACTCCAGCTATCCTTTGTTCTGCGGCATAGCGCAGAACATCGATGCCCGCCTGGCCGAACTGGGTGCGGAGCGCCTGCAGGAAGTCGGCACGGCCGACCTGGATATCGAGACCGTGGCCCTGCCCTGGCAGGCCGCCGTCATCGGCCATGCGCAGAAAGCGCTCAAGCAAGCCGAAGCGCCGGCCGCCAGCGTCACGCCGCTGCGCCCCCAGGCATCCAAAGCCACCCGGGAACAGCCTTTCCTGGCCGAACTGCTGCTCAATCAGCCCATTACCGGCCGCGGCAGCGACAAGGATGTGCGCCACCTGGAAATCTCCCTGGAAGGCAGCCACATCGAATATCAGCCCGGCGACGCGCTGGGCATCTGGCCCACGCAATCGCCGGCGCTCGTGGAAGGAGTCCTGGGCATCCTCAATCTGGACGGCGAGGAAAGCATCGAGATCAATCACGTCAGGCGTAGCCTGAAGGAATGGCTGAGCCGGCATCGCGAACTGACGCAGCTCACCAAGCCCTTCCTCACCGCCCATGCCGAGCTGGCGGGCGACGCCAACCTGCACGCCCTGCTGCAGCCGCAGTCCATCGATGCGCTCAAGGCGCTTCTGGAAAGCCGCCAGCTCATCGATATACTCAAGGCCTATCCAGCCAAATGGACGGGCGCCGCGCTGGTCAAGGCCCTCAGGCCCTTGACGCCGCGCATGTACTCCATCGCCTCCAGCCAGTCGGTGGTCGAGAACGAAGTGCACCTGACGCTGGCCAACGTCGCCTATGAATACGCAGGCGAAGCGCGCTGGGGCGCGGCGTCCAACTTTCTCGCGCACTTGCCCGAAGGCGGGCGAGTGCCCGTCTTCGTCGAAGAGAACCAGCGCTTCCGCCTGCCCTCCGACAGCTCGCGCGACATCATCATGATCGGCCCCGGAACCGGCATCGCTCCCTTCCGCGCCTTCGTCCAGGAGCGCGGCGCGGCCGGCGCCAGCGGCCGCAATTGGCTGTTCTTCGGCAACCCGCATTTCTCTTCGGATTTTCTCTACCAGACGGAGTGGCAGCGCGCCCTGCAGGACGGCCACCTGCACCGCCTGGACCTGGCGTTCTCCCGCGATCAGGCCGAGAAAGTCTATGTGCAGGACAAGCTGCTGGAACACGCCGGCGACCTGTACGACTGGATACAGGGCGGAGCCCATGTCTATGTCTGCGGGGATGCCACGCGCATGGCGCGCGACGTGCAGCAAGCCCTGCTGCGCATCGCCCGCCAGGAGGGCGGGCTGGACGAGGCGCAGGCCAAGGAATGGCTGGACGACCTGGCGGCGCAGGGGCGTTACGCCCGCGACGTCTACTAGCGGCTGCCCCTGATACAGGCTGCAGCGGCCCCGCGCCCGCTACCACGCATACCGGTTTTTCAGGATATCCATGAGCAATACCCTTTCCCATTTAGAGCAAGTCAAGGCGGACAGCCGGCATCTGCGCGGCACCATAGAGGAAGGCCTGCGCGACCCGGTCACGGGCGCCATCGGCGACGACGACAACAAACTGCTGAAGTTCCATGGCAGCTACCAGCAGGACGACCGCGACTTGCGCGAAGAACGCCGCAAGCAAAAGCTGGAGCCCGCCTATGCCTTCATGATACGCGCCCGTCTGCCGGGCGGCGTGGTGACGCCGGCCCAGTGGCTGGTGTTCGATGACATCGCCACCACGTATGCCGGCCGGGGGCTGCGCATCACCACACGCCAGACGTTCCAGTGGCACGGCATCATCAAGCGCGATCTCAAGCCCACCATGCAGGCCATCAACAAAGCGCTGGCGACGACCATCGCCGCTTGCGGCGACGTCAACCGCCAGGTGGTGAGCTCGGTCAATCCCTACCTGTCCAGCCAGCATCGGCTGGTGCAGGAATGGGCGCACAAGCTATCGGACCATTTCATCCCGCGCACCCGCGCCTATCATGAGATCTGGCTGGACGGCGAGAAGATCACCGGCGAACCGGAAGAGGAACCGATATACGGCGACACCTATCTGCCGCGCAAATTCAAGATGGGCCTCGCCATACCGCCCACCAACGATGTGGACGTCTTCGCCCAGGACCTGGGGCTGATCGCCATCATCGAAAACGGCCGGCTGCAAGGCTTCAATGTGGCCATCGGCGGCGGCATGGGCGCGACCCACGGGGACGACAGCACCTACCCGCGCCTGGGCAGCCTGATCGGTTTCGTGACGCCCGACCGGCTGATCGCGGTGGCCGAGGGCGTCGTCACCTTGCAGCGCGATTACGGCAACCGCTCGGAACGCCAGCATGCGCGGCTGAAGTACACCCTGGACCACCACGGCCTGGAATGGTTCAAAGAGCAACTGGAGCAGCGCATAGGCTTTGCCTTGCAGCCCAGCCGTCCTTACCGTTTCGAATCGAATGGCGACCGCTACGGCTGGGCCGAGGGCGAGGACGGCCTCTGGCATCTGGGCTTGTATATCGAATCCGGCCGCCTATGGGATGCGAACGGTCTGCAACTGCAGACCGGCGTGCGTGAAATCGCCAAGATCCATAAAGGCGAATTCCGCATGACCTGTAATCAGAATCTGGTCATCGCCAATGTCGCCGCCGAAGACCGCGGCGAGATAGACCGGCTGGTCGCCCAATATGGCCTGGACGGCTATAAGCGGCAAAGCGGCATCCGTCGGCACAGCATCGCCTGCGTGGCCCTGCCCACCTGCGGACTGGCCATGGCGGAAAGCGAGCGTTATGCGCCTGTGCTGCTGTCCAAGCTGGAAGCCTTGCTGAGCAAGCACGGCCTGGAAGAAGCGCCCATCCTGCTGCGCATTTCGGGCTGCCCCAACGGCTGTTCGCGCCCCTATCTAGGCGAGATCGCCCTGGTGGGCAGGGCCGTGGGCCGCTATGACTTGCGCCTGGGCGCGGATTTCACCGGCGAGCGCCTGAACATCGCTTATCGCGAGAACATCGCGGAACCGGAGATACTCGGCACGCTGGACGGCTTGTTCGGCGCCTATGCCGCGGGCAGGCAAGGCGACGAGAAATTCGGCGATTTTCTGGTGCGCACCGGCGTCATACCGGCCCCTGGCCAGAACCTGACCCCCATCATGCTGGGGCCGACCCACGCCGGGGAATCGGCATGAGCCTGCAAATCGCCGGCCGTCAAAGCGCGGCCCACTGTCAGTGCATGTCTTCGACCGGCATCGATTGATATCACGGCATCAGCGGGCCGCCTGCCGAAGATCGCCGGACCCCCGCGCTCGATCCGCCTCCTTTTTTTGAGTTCCGCCATGAAATTGTTCCCTCTCTTTGCCGACCTGCGCGGCCGGCGCGTGCTGGTCGTCGGCGGCGGCGTGGTGGCCGAAAGGAAAGTCAAAAGCCTGCTCGCCTGCGAGGCCCGGATCGTGGTCGGCGCCCTCGATGCCTCCCGATGCCTGCAAGAGCTGTCCCGGCAAGGCCGCATAGAACTGATCCAGGGCGTTTTCGAGCCCGGCTGGCTGGCCGGCGCATGGCTGGCGGTGGCGGCCACCGACGACCGCGAACTCAACCGGCGTGTCGCCGCGCTGGCGGGCGAACATAGACTGTTCGTCAACGTCGTCGACGATCCCGAGCTGTCTTCCTTCCAGGTGCCTTCGATCGTCGACCGCTCCCCCCTGACCATTGCCATTTCATCGGCGGGCAGCGCGCCGGTCCTCGCGCGCCGCGTGCGCGAACGTATAGAAAGCCTGTTCGATCACAGCCTGGGCTCCCTGGCCGCATTGGCGGCGCGCAAGCGCCAAGCGATACGCGCCGCCAGGCCAGGCCTGCGCCAGCGCCGGGCATTCTATGACTGGCTGATGGACGGTCCCGTAGCCACGGCGCTGCGCGCGCAGCGGCCTCTGCAGGCCGAGCGCCTGCTGGACGTCGAACTGCGGCAAGCGCAAGGCCGCCCCATTGGCAAGGTGATACTGGTGGGCGCCGGGCCCGGCGACCCCGGCCTGCTGACGCTGAAAGCCTTGCGCGCGCTCAACGAAGCGGACGTCATTTTGCACGACCGCCTGGTCGGCGAAGAAATCCTGGATTTGGCGCGGCGCGACGCCACGCAAATCGCCGTGGGCAAGATACCCGGCGAAAATCACGACGCCACGCAAGCCCGCATCCACGAGCTGATGCTGGCGCATGCGAGGCAGGGGCGCCTGGTCGTCCGGCTGAAAGGCGGCGACGCCTTTGTGTTCGGCCGCGGCGGCGAGGAACTGCAATTTCTTCGGCGCCACGGCGTGCCGTATGAAGTCGTGCCCGGTATTACCGCCGCGCTGGCCTGCGCTGCCTACGCCGGCATACCGCTGACCCATCGCGACCATGCGCAATCCGTCCGCCTGATCACCGCGCACTGCCGGCAGGACAATCAACTGGAGGATTGGCCATCGCTGGCCCGCGGCAAACAGACATTGGCGTTTTACATGGGCGCAAGCCAGCTGGACTGGCTGGCCCGGCAATTGATGTCGAACGGCAGGCCGGGCGATACGCCCTGCGCCGTCATCGAGAACGGCACCCGCAGCAACCAGCGGGTATGGCACGGACGGCTGGAAAACCTGGCCGAGCAGGCGAAGCGGCATGAAATCAAGGCGCCCTCTTTGCTGCTGGTGGGCGAGGTCGCCGCGCTGGCGCCGGAACTGGAATGGTTCGGCGCCAGCGTGGGGCAAGAAGAGCAGGAACGGCAGGCGCTGAGCGCGTAGCCGCCCGAGGCGGCTACCCGGCAGGCCTTAGCTGCCCTTCATGTGCGTCAGCAGCACAGTGATGATGCGCTTGGCCGTATCGGTTTCTTGGGCTTGGCCATTCTGGTCGAGCACGGTCACCACGGAACCCGAGCCCTGGCCCGCAACGTGGATGCGGTAGGGCGTGGCCTCGGCCGTATTCTTCGATCCGAACAGGCGGCCGAAGAAATTCTGCTGCTCGATCTTTTCGCCCGTGTCGCTGTCCAGGTAGCGGATGTAGTAATCGCCCGTGGAACGATCGCGGTCGTCGACGGCGAAGCCCGCCGAATCGATCGCCACGCCGACGCGGCGCCATGCGCGGTCAAAAGGTTCGCCCAGCGTAATGGCCGCCTGGCCGCCCGCCGCCTGCGTAACTTCCGGCTGGCTCGGGTCTTTTTCGGCCTGAGCGACGAGGTCGTGGGCCCTCTGCACGTCGGTTCCGAGGAACACCATGAGGCGGGCCACCATGGCGGCGTTCAGGCCCGGGTCTTCCTTGCCATGCACCCATTTGAACGTGGAGCCGTCCTGCGTGGGGGTTTCGACCATCTGCTGGTGGCTGATGTAGACTTCGGTCTTGCCGCCGACCCGCTCGATGCGGGTACGGAAGCGCTCGCGCTCGCCGCTGTCGAATACTGTGTCGATGATGGCGCCCAGCGCGCTGCGTATCCAGCCCTCGGGAATCTTGGCGCGGTTTTCAGCCCAATCGGTCTCGATCAGGCCGGCGCGCGGATCCTGGGACTTGATGGTGAAGCCTTGTTCGCCCCAAAAATCGATGATTTTGGGGTAGACGTCTTCGGCGGGCTTGTCGACGACCAGCCAGCGCAAATCGCCGTCGCGCTTGACTTCTATGCCCTGGGCTTGCGGCAGGATGCGATCCGCGCCCTTCAAGTTTTGCTGCGCCTGCTGGCTTTGCGCATACTGGCTGTATGTGGCCGACCCTTCGGGCGCCCGATAATGGGCGTCGCGATTCGCCTGGGTCAAGTCGGGCGGAATGCTGAGCGGATCGCCGGCCACCGTGCTTTTGTAATCCACGGCCTCTTCGCGGCCCATGAACTGGTTCAGGGTCGAGCAGCCGGACAGTGCCAGCAAGCCAAGGCCCAGGGCCAGGCCGGCGTAGCGTTTGTTCATACGCGTATTTATCATTAGATCAAGCCTGCGTCTTTCAATGCGTTGCGCACCAGGGAACGATGCTGTTCTTGCAAGGGGGTTAAAGGTAGGCGGTAGCCCAGGCTGGACAAGCCCATTTCAGCGACAGCCCATTTGACGGGGATGGGGTTGGCTTCAACGAAAAGCACCTTGTTCAGCGTGCCCAGCTTCGCGTTCAGCTGCCGCGCAAGGACCCCATCGCCCTTGATGGCGGCGGCGCACAGATCGCGCATCAGCCGCGGCGCGACGTTGGCGGTCACTGAAATATTGCCGCGCCCGCCCAGCAGCATCAGGGCCGCGGCGGTAGGGTCGTCGCCGCTGAAGACCTGGAAGCCTTCCGGCGCATCGCGTATCAGCAGGGCGCCGCGGCCGATATCGCCCGTGGCGTCTTTGATGCCGATGATGCCGGGCACTTGCGCCAGGCGCAGCACCGTGTCGTTGGACATGTCGGCCACCGTGCGGCCGGGCACGTTGTACAGGATGCAGGGCAGGTCCACCGTTTCCGCGACGCGGCGGAAATGCTGATACAGGCCTTCCTGGGTGGGCTTGTTGTAGTAGGGAACGACCGATAGGCCGGCCTGCGCCCCCACCGCCTTGGCGTGCTCCGAGAGCTCGACCGCTTCGGCGGTCGAGTTGCCGCCGACGCCCGCGATGACCGGAATGCGCCCGGCCGCGTGTTCGACCGCCACTTTGATGAGTTCCGCGTGCTCCGCCATGTCCACCGTCGGGGATTCGCCCGAGGTTCCCACCACCACCAAAGCGTTGGTCCCCTGCTCTACATGCCAGTCGATCAGTTTTCGGTAGGCGTCGAAATCCAGGCTGCCGTCCGGATGCATAGGGGTGACCAGGGCAACCATGCTGCCCTGAAAGGTGGGAATCGCAGAACCCGTGCTTGTTGCCATGATAGGAATGATCTCCTGAGCTCACTGTAAAGGCGTAGATGCCTGGCGTCCGTCCGGGGCTGATTCGGCATGGAAAGAGCGGACGGGGCGCTGGATCGGAATTAACTCACAAGTTTACCGGATATGCGCCCGATTTTATAAGAACCAACTGATAATTGATTGGCCCAGGGCCAGCAAAGGTTGCAATACCACCCACAACACCCCGGTCAGCATCAGGACGATCAGGATCAGCAGCCCGTAGGGCTCGATGCGGGAATACTGCCACGCCATGCGGCTGGGCAGCAGACTGAAAACCACCCTGCCGCCATCCAGGGGCGGCAGCGGGACCATATTCAACGCCATCAGGATCAGATTGACCTGTATGCCGGCTATCGCCATCTGCACCCAGAAATCGCCCTGGCCCGCCCCCGTTTCGGCCAGCATCCGCAAGCCCAGGGCCCAGATGATGGCCATCGCCAGGTTGGAGCCGGGCCCGGCAAGCGCCACCCACAGCATGTCTTTCTTGGGGCGGCGCAAGCGGCTCCAGTCCACGGGCACAGGCTTGGCCCAGCCGAACAGCAAGCCGGCCCCGCCCAGCAGCTTGGTGCTGAACAACAGCACCAAAGGCACCACGATGGTGCCCACCGGATCGATATGCCGTATGGGATTCAGACTGACCCGGCCCTGTTGCCATGCGGTGGGATCCCCCAGCATTCTGGCCACATAGCCATGCGCGGCCTCGTGCAAGGTGATACCGAATAACACCGGCAAGGCGTAAACGGTAATTGTTTGTATCAGGGCATCCATAAATTTCCGTAAGAAAGGCCGCCGATACGACAGGCGGCCTATAGGTTTAAGGCTGTAGAAAGCTGAAAAAGTTCGCTAAGCGAGCCCCAGCGAGGCAAGATCGCCCTGCCCGCGGCGGACGATTTCCGGCGCCGGGCCGGTCAGGTCGATCACGGTGGTGGGCGACAAGGGGCAGGCCCCGCCGTCGATGACGGCGGCGAGCTGGTTCCCATAGCGGTCGAATATGGCCTGGGCCTCGTTCAGCGGATCTTCCTCGCCTTCCGGGATCAGCGTGGTGGACATCAGCGGCGAGCCGGCCGCTTCGAGCAGGGCCAGCGTCACCGGGTGTTTGGGAACCCGTATGCCTATGGTTTTGCGGGAGGGATGCGAGACGCGCCGGGGCACTTCGCGCGTCGCCTCGAGAATGAACGTCCACGGCCCCGGGGTGGCCATTTTCAGCAAGCGGTACTGCTTGTTGTCCACCCGCGCGAAATGCCCTATTTCCGCCAGATCGCGGCACAGCAGGGTCAAGTGGTGGCGATCATCCAGCCCGCGCAGGCGGCGCAGCCCATCGGCGGCCTGCTTGTCGTCCAGGCGCGCCACCACCGCGTAGCTGGAATCGGTGGGCACGGCCACCAGGCCGCCGTCGGCCAGCATCTGGCCGGCCTGCTTCATCAAACGTGCTTGAGGATTTACGGGGTGTACGACGAAGAATTGAGCCATTACGTATCCTAACATTCTTGATGGTTGAGTTTAAAAGCCGGAGCAGCCGGAGGCAATAAAATTGGAGGGGCCGAAAGCCCGCCCCCATCCGGCCCCAAGGGCCGCCGACTGCACGACTCGCAATAAAGGAATCCGCCATGCGCCTGGACAATTCGCGCGAAAGCCGCAATATCGAAGATCGGCGCGGCCAACGCATGCGTATCGGCGGACGCGGGAAAATCGGTATCGGGACCATCATACTTGCATTGGTCGCCATGTATTTCGGCATCGATCCGGACATCGTCCTGCAGGGCGGGCTCGACGGTTCAGGCAGCGGCTACACCACTACGCAACAAGTCCCCGCCGACGCCACCACCGCCGCGCCGCCGCCTACCCCCGAAAGCCGGTTCGTGGCCAAGGTGCTGGGCGATACCGAAGATGCATGGGCCGCCATCTTTCAGGAAAAAGGCTGGGGCGCCTACCGCGAGCCCAAGCTGGTCCTGTTCGACGGTGCGACGCCCACTGCATGCGGAACGGGCATGTCCGCCATGGGGCCGTTCTATTGCCCCGGCGACAGCAAGGTCTATCTCGACCTGAGCTTCTTCCAGCAAATGGCGAGGGAACTGGATTCCCCGGGGGATTTCGCCCAGGCTTATGTCGTCGCGCACGAAGTCGCCCATCACGTACAGCATCTCCTTGGCATCACCGATCAGGTCGCACAGGCGCGTCAGCGCAACAGCGCCGCCGCCAACCAGCTATCCGTGCGGGTCGAGCTGCAAGCCGATTGTCTGGCCGGCGTATGGGCCAGGCATTCGGACACGCAACGCAACACGCTGGAGGAAGGCGACATCGAGGAAGGGCTCAACGCCGCCTCGGCCATCGGCGACGACCGCTTGCAGAAAAGATCGCAAGGCTATGTGGTGCCCGACTCCTTCACGCATGGAAGCTCCGCCCAACGCGTGCGCTGGTTCAGCCGCGGCTGGCGCAGCGGCGACCCGGCGCAGTGCGATACCTTCGCGGCCTCGTCCTTGTGACGCCGCGGCGCTCTTATTGCGGCCGCAGGCCGGTTCCCGGATTGACGCCTGGATGGGTTTCTATCGGAGCCTGGCCGCCCATGCCCGGCGTCGTCGGCGAGTAGCCGGATGAAGGCGTGGCGCCCGAGGACGGCATATTGGGCGAGGAAGGTTGAGAAGGCGCCGCCGACGGCGGCATGGACGAGCCGGGCTGGCCGGCCGTGCCCGGCCGGGTGGACGTAGCCGACGTGCCGGCGGGAATTTCCGTTTCGGTAATCTTCAGCGTGGGCTTGATATCGATTTTCTGCGCCTTGATCCAGGCCTCGTGACGCGCCTGATCGCTGCGCGCATGCGCGGCAGCCAGGGGCAGGGACAGCATGGCGGACGTCAGGAGTATTTTATGCAAGGTTTTCATTGAAACAGCTCCTTGTTGAAGATTGCGAGCCTTCATCGTAGAGGAAACTTCCGCGCCTGCAATTGCTCAAACGTTTCAATTCTTCACAGAAGCACTGCATCCCCGCGCCTTTCGGCCCAGAACCCGCAACCCGGCGCGCGCATTGCCGACATATCGCGTTTCAGTTTTTCCCGCAGGCCCTTCCGGGCGATACCGCGCCCAAGCTGGCCGCTCGCCTGCGTTTCGTGGAACCGGCGGTGCAAACAGCACCGGCGGCCCAAACGACACCGGCGGCTCAAGGACGCTGATGACTCAAGGACGTTGATGATCCAAGAATGCGTGGTGGCTCCAGCAAGCGGCATCGGCGCCGTATCATGCTAGAATCCCGCTGCCGCTACACGGCATATCTTGAATAAAAATGCTATACTCTTTTATTCTTCGATTGCATTACCAGTGGTGACCGTAGCTCAGTTGGTAGAGTCCCGGATTGTGATTCCGGTTGTCGTGGGTTCGAGCCCCATCGGTCACCCCAAATATTCCCGTTTTTCGATAGCTCGCGGTTTAGTAGATTTTCCGCGCTATGGAAATCAACAAGAACAAAAGTTTTCTCAAGAACAAATTAGCAGCCCCGCCGCGACAGCGACGGGGCTTTTTGTTTCGGGCCTCAAACACAGCTTCAGCGGCGGCTCGACGCCTCGGCCGCGATCCGAAGTTCCCGCGGCAATTCGATAAGCAAGAGGCCGGCGGTCCCGACCGCTTGAAGGGACGGGATCCGCTGCCCGGCCGAGCCCTGCCTCGCCATGACCGCGGCCGGGACGCCGGCGGCACGATGCTTGCTTGCCGCCCGCCGGAAGCAATTGGATTTCCCGATTGCCCTCACGGAGAGCGTCGCATGAATAAATCGCAAATACCCGCCGCCCAAAAGGAAGTGCTCAGCCTCTTGCTGGACGACCATAAGAAAGTCAAAAAACTATTCAAGGAATTCGAAGCGGAAAAGGACGGCGCCGCAAAAGAGAGGCTGGCGCAGGAAGCCTGTACGGAGCTCAGCGTGCATGCCAAGATCGAGGAGGAAATTTTCTACCCGTTCCTGCGCGATCAGAATCCCAAGGCCTTCGGCGACCTGCTCGACGAAGCGCTGGTGGAACATGCCAGCGCCAAGGAACTCATCGCCCAGATTCAGGGCTCGAGCATGGCGGAAGAACTGTACGAAGCGAAGGTAACGGTCCTGAACGAATATGTTCAACACCACGTTACCGAAGAAGAGGACGAGCTTTTTCCCAAAGTGATAGCCCAAAAAATCGACCTGCGTGATATCCTGACACCGCTCGTTCAACGCAAAGAAGAGCTTCTGGGGTCCACGGCCGTCGCCTGATCCGGGCCCGGCATCGCAGGCCGGCGCCCTTGCCGGTGCGGCCCATAGGTCCATAATGCCCCAGCGCCTCTTCGCTTCCATGCTGGGGTCTTTCTTTTGCCTATGCCTCCTGATGACTACACCCTCGACTGGAGATCGGCTCCCTCTGGCTGGGATTGGGCCGCGCAGGACGAAGACGGGCGCTGGTTCTGGTACAGAGTCCAGCCCGTGCTGGGCATAGGCGGCGGCGTTTGGCGCGCGCCTTCCAGGGCGCAAGCCCTGGCCGGCCAGGGGCCGCCCAACCCCCTCTGGCATCAAACGCTGCGCCAGCGGCCCCCCGGCTCCAACAGCCAGAAAGACGAATAGCCTCGGACACCTGCAAGAAGCAAGCAAGGCGGCAGCAAGCCGCCCACGCGGCGCAGTGTTCTATATACTTGGCCTTGGCATGGCTGCGCACCCGCAAAGCCGGCATCGCGGCCGGACATTCCGGACCTCATCACATAACAAGCTCGGGCGTTGAGTATGGCTTCGTTGGAATTTCTGATTCGGGAATACTGGCCGCATCTGGCTTTCTTGCTGAGCCTGGCCATAGGCGGCACGGCCGCCGTCCATGCGGCAATGACCAAGAACGATGTGCGCGCCGCCATAGGCTGGGTCGGCGTCATCATGATGTCCCCCCTGCTGGGCCCCCTGTTCTACCTGATCGCCGGCATCAACCGCATACGCCACGACCATATCTCGGAACAGCGCAATAAAGGCTTCAAGGACTACGCCCTGAATCCGCAGCTGCCGGCGGCGCAGATCGATGGGCTGAATGCGCCCCAGTTCGACTCCCTGAAAATACTGGGCGACCGGGTCAGCCGCTTTCCGCTGCGCGACGGCAACCATATACAGATACTCTGCGGCGGGGACGAAGCCTACCCGGCGATGATCGCCTCGATCGATGCCGCGCTAAAGTCCATCGCCCTCCAGACCTATATTTTCGATAATGACGTCGAGGGCCGCAAAGTCGCGCAGGCCCTGATCCGCGCGCACGAGCGCGGCGTCCAGGTGCGTGTCCTGATCGATTCGGTCGGATCCAAGTATTCGCCGCGCCCGCCCGTCGCCAGGCTGCTGCGCAAACACGGCGTGCGCACGGCGCTCTTCATGACGAATCCCCTGGGCATGCGCATGCCCTACGCCAACCTCCGCAGCCACCGCAAGATACTCATCATCGACGGCTGCACCGCCTATACCGGCGGCATGAACATCCGCGCCGGCTTCGTCCGCGAAGCGGCGGGCGAGAACACGGCCAGCGACACGCATTTCAAGGTGGAAGGCCCGGTGGTGCTGCAACTGATGTCGGTGTTCGCCCATGATTGGGATTTCACCACCAAGGAAAACCTGCCGTTCGATGGCTGGTGCTGCAGCAGCTGGAATCCGCCCAAGCCGCATGCGCTGGTGCGCTGCATACGTTCGGGGCCGGACCGCTATGTCATGAGCACCCATCACATGCTGCTGGGCGCTTTTGCGGTCGCCCAAAAGCACATCCGCATCCAGTCGCCCTATTTCCTGCCCGACCAGATCCTGCTGGGGGCCCTGAATACGGCCGCCAGGCGCGGCATCATCGTGGATATCGTCATACCGGGCCGCAACAACCTGCGGCTGGTCAACTACGCCATGACCGCGCAATTGGACCAGGTGATACGCAACGGCTGCCGCGTGTGGCGCACCCGGGGCAACTTCAATCATTCCAAGCTGATCACCATAGACGGCGCCTGGTCCTACGTGGGTTCCTCCAACCTGGACCCTCGCAGCCTGCGCCTGAACTTCGAGCTGGACATGGAGATCTACAGCCGCGAAACCGCCGCCCGGATCGAGCGCCTGATAGACCGCGAAATCAATGACGCCGAGGCCGTAACACTGGAAGGGCTGGCCGCCATTCCGTTCCGCAAGCGCCTGCGGAACCGGATCATATGGCTGGCCAGCCCCTATTTGTGAAGATCACCCTATTGCGGCGGTAGCGCGGGCGCGCGATGGACGCGATGCCCGCCCGTGCCGGAATGCCGCGCGCTCTCCTTACTGAGGCTCCACGCCCGCCTGCTTGACCACGCCGGCCCAGCGGGCGATTTCGCTATCCACGAACTTGCCGAAATCCGCGCCGGTCAGGTTGGGCACCTCGGTACCGTTGCTGGCCCACAGCTCTTTGATTTTCGGCGTGTTCAGGGCCTTGACGAGTTCCTCGGACATGCGCTTGACGATATCCGGAGGGGTGCCCGCCGGCGCCCACATGGCATACCATGTCGACACCTCATATTCGGGAATGCCCGCTTCCGCTACCGTGGGCACGTCCGGCAAGGAAGGCGCGCGCTCTTTCGAGGCCACGGCCAGGGGCCGGATGGAGCCCGCCCGGATGTGCGACGCGGACGAACCCAGCCCGTCGAAGGCGACATCGACCTGGCCGGTGATCAGGCCCGTCAGCATGGGGCCCGCCCCCTGGTAAGGGACGTGAGTCAGCTTGATGCCGGACTTCAAGGCGAACAGTTCGCCCGCCAGATGGTGGGTGCTGCCCATGCCCGCCGAACCGAAGTTGATCTGGCTGGGATTGGCGCGCGCCTTTTCCAGGAATTCCTTGACGTTGGTCACGGGCAGCTTGCTGGGGTTGACGACGATGATTTGCGGCGGCTGGGCCAGCAGGGCCACCGGGGTGAAGTCCTTCTGGATATCGTAATTGAGCTTCTTGTAGATGGAGGGCGCGACCGCGTGATGCGCCCCGCCCATGAAGAAGGTGTAGCCGTCGGCGGGCGCTCGCGCCGCAACGCCCGCGCCCAGCGTGCCGCCCGCGCCGCCCTTGTTGTCGACGACGACGCTTTGCCCCAGCTGCGCGCCCAGCTGATGGGCGAGCGGCCGGGCGAAGGTGTCGGTTCCTCCGCCTGCGGGAAAGGGGACGATGATGGTGATGGCGCGTTCCGGCCATGCGGCCTGCACCGGCCCCGCCACCGTCATCGCGGTCAATGCCATGGCCGCTGCGAGCATAAAGCGTTTCTTCATTAGAGGTCTCCTCTGTTTTTTATGACATGCGCCCCAACGGCGCACCCGGATGGACAAGAAAGACCCCGCAAACCAGCCGCGGGGAGTATTGCCGACTGCAGTGTCCTGTTTGGCCGCTACGCACAAAATGATGCACACGGAATCATGCGCGCGAAGTAAGCCGGCAGGACATTCGGCGAAGCAGCGCTTCGCCTTCAAGAAAACTGCTTGCGCAGTAGATTTTTCTGTACTTTCCCCATGGTGTTGCGCGGCAGTTCGTCGACCACGTGCAAGCGCTTGGGAACCTTGAAGTTCGCCAGCGAGCCCTTCAAGCCGGCCAGCATGGCCTGGGGGTCCAGCTTCGCCCCCGCCTTGGGCACCACCACGGCCACCACCGCTTCACCGAAATCCGGATGGGGCACGCCGATGACGGCCGATTCTTCCACGCCCGGCATCTCGTCGATGGCCAATTCGATCTCTTTGGGATAAACATTGAAGCCGCCGGAAATGATGAGATCCTTGCTGCGGCCCACGATGGACAGATAGCTGTCGGGGGCCTGCCCGCCGCCCCACTGCCCGACATCGCCGGTGCGGAACCAGCCATCGGCGGTGAACTCTTCTTTGGTTTTTTCGGGCATGCGCCAGTAGCCCGCGAACACATTCGGCCCGCGCACCTGCACGTTGCCGATTTCGCCCGGCCCCAGTACTTTGCCCTCGTCATCCACGATACGCACGGAAATACCCGGCAAGGGCCGGCCCACCGTACCGCCTATGCGTTCGCCCAGCGCGCTGTCGTAGGGATTGGAGGTCAGCATGACGGTCTCGCTCATGCCGTAGCGCTCGAGTATGGCGCTGCCGGCGCGCTCTTTGAATTCTTTGAAGGTTTCCGCCAGCAGGGGCGCGGAACCGGAAATGAAAAGGCGCATGTTCCGGCACACTTCGCGCCCGAAGCGCGGATCGGCCAGCAAACGCACGTAATAAGTCGGAACCCCCATCATCACGGTGCTGCGCGGCAGGTAGTGCAAGGCCTGATCGACGTTGAACTTGGGCAGCCAGATCATCTTCGCGCCCGCCAGCAAAGCTCCGTGCGACGCCACGAACAAGCCGTGCACATGGAAGATGGGCAGCATATGCAGCAATACATCGTCCTGGCGCCATCCCCAATAATCCTTCAGCACCAGCGCGTTGGACGAAAGGTTGCGGTGGCTGAGCATGGCGCCCTTGCTGCGCCCCGTGGTGCCCGAGGTATAGAGTATGGCCGCCAGGTCGTCCGGGCCGCGCGCCACGGTCTGGAATTCATCGCCCTGGCTGGCGGCCGCCACCGGCAGGCTGCCGCTGCCGTCATCGTCCAGCGTATAGACATGGGCCGTGCCGGCCTTGTCCGCCAAGGGGCGTATCCACTCCAGGTTGCGGCTGTCGCAGACCACCACCGCCGGTTCGGCGTCCGTAAGAAAGTATTCGATCTCGGCGGACCGATAGGCCGTGTTCAAAGGCAGATACACCAGGCCCGCCCGCAAGGTCGCCAGATAAAGCATCAAAGCCGCGGGGGATTTTTCGACCTGGACGGCCACGCGGGAGCCCGCCGGCAGGTTCAGGGCGTGCAGCAAGTTCGCGAGCCGCGCGCTCATTTCCTCGATGTCGTTCCAGCTGTACTGCTGGTCCGGAGTCTCGATGGCTGTTTGCGAGCGGTCCGCCGGGAAGCCCGACGCGAGCAAAGCGTATAGATTGGCGTTGCCTTCCAAATCAATCTCCTGAAAAAACCGGCTTTTCTCCGGCCAAAAAAGCCCGCACGCCTTCGCGATGATCACGGCTCTGGGCATAGCCGAACAGTGACCGAAGCTCCGCCTCGGTCAATGGTTCGGGCCGCGCGCACAAACGGGCTATCGTCCTTTTATTGATGCGGGCCGCCAATGGCGCGCCCGCGGCTATTCTCCGCGCCGTGCCCATGACGTCGGCGACCACCTCCGCGTCCGGCACGATGCGCGTCAACAAACCCTTGGCCAACGCTTCGTCGGCCCCGAACACCCGCCCTTCCAGCAGGATTTCCGTGGTGGCGGCCCGGCCGGCCAGGGCCAGCAAGCCGCGCATTTCCTCCGGAGCCATGGGGAAGCCCAGGCGGTTGATCGGCACGCCGAAGCGCGAGGAGCGGCCCGCTATGCGCAGATCGCACTGGCTGGCGATTTCCAGCCCGCCGCCGACGCAGACGCCGTCGATCTGCGCCAGTACCGGATGCATGCAGGACCCGATGGCTTCGAGAGCCGGCGCGATGATCTGCATGTGATAGCGCAGCACGCCATCCAGATCGGCGCGCGCTTCGGGAAACTCGCGTATGTCCGCGCCCGCTGCGAAATTCCCCCCATCGCCGCGCAGCACGACGCAGCGCAGGTCCGTCCTTTCCCCCAGTTGGGTGAATACACCTTGCAACGCCTGCCACATGGCAATGCTGATGGCATTCAGGCGACCGGGGTTGCTGAGCGTGACCAGGGCGATGGGCCCGTCGTATTCCAACACAACCGTGCCGGGCCCGGCGGCCGGCGACCCCGCCGGCGCTGCAGTGTTCACAGCCATCGCAGGTTCAACCCCGTTTTCGGTTTGCCCGCCGCCAATTGCGCCAGGTTGTCATCGAGCTGGTCGAGCTCGTACAGATAATTGACCATCATGCCGCAAGACTGCGCTATGCCCTTCGCCGAGCAGTCGGCGGCCCAGTTCATGCGCTCGATGCGCGCGCCATTGCCCAAATGGAAGCGTGCGACCGGGTCTATGGGCTGGCCGTTTTTCATGGTTTTCAGGTATTGGATGGCGAGCCGCAGGCCTGTGCGCTGCACCGCATCGGACGCCCGCCCCGCGGCGGCGGCCTGCAGGCGTTCGACCCATTTCTGGCCGGCGCCCGCGTCGTCCTGCGCCTGCTGCTTGTCGGCCTTGTCATGCAGCAGGGCTTGCATGGCCTTGCCGTCCTGCTTGCTCAGCCAGTCCACGAAACCGGGGATGGGCGACAGCGTCGCGAAACCCTTCAGGCGGGGCAATTCGCGCAGCAATTCGTCGATCACCCGCTTCAGCAGAAAATTGCCGAAACTGATGCCTCTGAGGCCGGGCTGGGTGTTGGATATGGAGTAGAAAATCGCCCAGCGCGCCTTGGCCGGATCACCGGGCGGCACTTGCGGATCCAGCAGCACCTGCACATTGCCCGCCATCTGCTCGGCGAATGCGACCTCGACGAAGATGAGAGGCACGTCGCTCATGCGGGGATGGAAGAAAGCATAGCAGCGGCGATGCTCCGCGACGCGATGGCGCAATTCGTCCCACGAACGGATTTCGTGCACGGCTTCGTACTGGATCAGCTTTTCCAGCAGGGAAGCGGGCGAATCCCAGTTGATGGGCCGCAATTCCAGCATGCCGACGTCGAACCAGCTGGCAAGCAAGCCTTCCAGTTCGCGTTCCAGCGGGCTCAGGCCGGCGACCTGGTTGCGCCAGCGCAGCATGTCGGCCCGCAGGTCGACGAGCAGCCTGAGGCTTTCCGCCTGGGCGTACAGGCGGCGGAACAGGCGCAGGCCTTGATCGCCGCGCGGCTCCAGGCCGGCGCTGGCCTGCGCGAGCCCGGCCAGCAGGCTGCGGCGCTCCTTGGCGTCCGCCGCGGCATAGCGCGCGCTCCATTGCTTGGCGAAGCGATTGGCGGCCACATCGGTCAGCCGGGCGGTAAACAGCGGCAGAATGTCGGACGGCGCGAAAGAGTGATCGCGTTCCAGCCATTTACCCAGGCGCGCCATCAGGCCGCGGCTTTCTTTTTCCTCGTCTTTGCGGGTTTCTTTCGCCGCGCTCTTGGCGTCGGGTTTCCGGATGACAGCCACTTCGTTCCTGGAGCTTGCCGGTGTGGGAGCGCGCACGGCGCTGGGTGTATCGCTTATCTGCATAGTCAGTCTCCTGAGTCGTGCGTGGCGGGTTCCGCCGCCGATGCGGCTTCCGGCGCGCCGGCCTGCCGGGCCAGAATATGGAGCGCATCGAGCTGGTGCATGAGATGCCGGCGCGTCAGCGCCTCGGCGCCTTCGGGGTCGCGGGCCTTGAGCGCGGCGAAAATGGCCAGGTGCTCGGCGCAGGATTCCGCAAGGCGGCCCGGCAGGACCAGGCTTTTGTGACGCGACAGGCTGAGCACCTTGCGCAAGCTGTCCACCAGGTCGGACAGCCAGCGGTTGTCGGCCAGGTCCTGGACGGCCTCGTGTATCAGCGCATTGGTGGCGTAATATTCATCGATGTTTCCCGCCTGGGCGTGCTCTTGCAGGCGCTGGTGCAAGGGTTCCAGGCGAAGCAGATCCTGAGCGCTCGCCTTGCGCGCGGCCTCGTAGGCGCAGCGCCCCTCGAGCATGGCCATGAGGGGAAAGATTTCGTCCACGTCGCGGCCGGAAAGTTCATTGACGAAACAGCCGCGCCGCGGTTCCAGCCGCAGCAGCCCTTCGGCCACCAGCACTTTCAAGGCCTCGCGCAGCGGCGTCCTGGAAATGCCCAATGCCGCGGTCAGGCGCGGTTCGTCTATCCATTCTCCGGCCTTCAGTTCGTTGGCCTGTATCATCGCCCGCAGGCGATCGGCCACCTCTTGGTACAGCACCTGCTGGACGATGCGCGTAGCCATGCCGGCTCCTGTTTCGATTTTCTATAATTCATAATTATGAATATTTGGGAAAATAAAACAAGCCCCTTTTTCCCTGATTCGATGAATTATTCATTATTCATGAGTCGGCCCGCCGACGCCAGGCCCAAGGCGATCCCCACCCCACCCACTCGGGAACCGTTCCGCAGACGGGGATACCGCCGCCTGACGCCTCGCGGGGGAAGCCCCCATTCCGCCCAAGCCCATGCCCCATAAGCCTATAAGGTATAAGCCTATAAGGTATAAGCGTCCGGCCCGAAAAATGAAAGGGCGTATGATGCAGACTATCGTTTTTACCGGCGGGCGCCACGTTCGCCGCAAGCTGGAGCCTACGCAATGACATCTTGGGCGCAACCCGAACAAGCTCATGCCGCCGAATGGCATGACGAGACCACTGTGCTGCACGGCGACGCCGCGCTGGCGACGGATTCCTCCGTATCGCCGCCCATACATTACACGGCGACCTTCAAGGCCGGCAGCGCCGAAGAATTCGCCGACATGGCCAACACAGCCAGGCATCCGGGCTTTTACACTCGTTACGGCAACCCGGTGCACAAGCGCGTAGAGGCGATCCTGGCGGAACTGGAAGGCACGGAAACCGCCCTGCTCATGGCTTCCGGCATGGGCGCGGTCAGCACCACCATACTCGGCCTGGTCGAACGCGGCGACCACGTCATCGCCCAGCAGCGCCACTACATGAGCACCTCCAAGCTGTTCGAGGAAGTATTGCCGCGCTTCGGCGTGCAAACCACCATCGTCGACCAGGCCGACCTCGGCGCTCTGGAAGCCGCCATACGGCCCGAAACCCGCTTGATCATGGTGGAAACTCCCGTCAATCCCACCCTGACCTTGACCGACCTGCAAGCCGTGGCGCGCCTGGCGCGTCCGCGCGGCATCCTGACCGTGGCCGACAACACGTTCGCCTCGCCGCTCAATCAGCGGCCGCATGCCCTGGGCATAGATGTGGTGGTTCACAGCGCCACCAAGTATTTCGGCGGCCATCATGACTTGACCGCTGGCGCCGTGTGCTGCAGCCAGGAATTGGCGGAACGCATCTGGGCCATGCATGTCACGCTCGGCGCGGTGCTGTCGCCCATGGATGCCTGGCTGCTGCTGCGCGGCCTGCGCACGCTCCCCTTGCGCATGGAGCGCATCAACGCCAACGCGTTGGCGCTGGCGCGCTGGCTGGAAAGCCGCGGCGAAATCGAACGGGTGTTCTATCCTGGGCTGGAAAGCCATCCCCAGCACGCGCTGGCCTTGCGCCAAATGAAAGGCTATGGCGCGGTGATCGCCTTTTCCATCAAAGGGGGATTCGACGCCACCAGCCGCTTCGTGTCGTCGCTCAGGCTGGCCACCCATGCCGTCAGCCTGGGCGGCGTCGAAACGCTGGCCGTCCATACCGCCGCCATGTGGGCCGGCACCATGACCGAGGCGCAGATGACCGCGGCCGGCATAGAACCGAACTTCATACGCATGTCCGTGGGCGTCGAACATATCGACGACCTGAAGCGGGACCTGGAACAGGCTTTGTCCGGTCTGGCGTAGCCCTGCCGCGGCCGGCATGGCCGGCCGGCGCGCGTGCCGCGCAGGGCACATATCGATACATCGCGACGGCGCTATGTTACATATTCGAAGGGCTTGAGCCTGCGCAAGAGCATCACCGCAAGCAGGCTCAAGCTGAACACGCAGGCAGCGGTCGCCGGAATGGCCCACCAGGACGAAACGCCGCCGCCCATCAGTCCCGTAGTCTCCTCAAGAAGATTCAGCACGAAAATGTGCACGCAATAGACACCTAGCGTGCAAGCGGCCACGCCCCGGATCGGGCCGGAAAAGTCCTGCGCCTTGGTGCCCAGGCCATACAGCACATTGAAGGCGCACACCGACGAGGCCAGCACAAAAGGGGACAGGTAGTCGTAGAAAAGCGCGTCCGGCTCGCCGGTATGCAGCGAATAGAGATAGGTCGCCGCCATGGTCAACGTGCTGAAAACCAGGAAGAGGCACAGGCTCCAGGACCAGTAGCGGCGCTTGTCCGCTTGCTTCGCCCACGCCTCTTGCACATAGGCGCCCAGGAACAAATAGCCGGCCAGGCCGACGAAAGGCCCCACCCCGTAGACCCGCAAAGGATCGGCTTCTATCTCGAGCACGGCGCCCACGGTGGGCCAGGCCGACACCGCCGCCCAGATAGCCAGGTACAGCCTTTTTTCGCCCGGCCGGGCGCCGTTCCATATGCTGCGCAAAAAGGGCACGAACAGATAAATGCCCACGATGGCGTACAAATACCAGAGATGGAAAACCACCGGCCCGTTCGCCAGCGCTTTCATCCACTCCAGGGCCGCCCCGTAATGCTCGCCGTTCCAGGTGTTCCAGGCCATGTAGAACAAGGACCAGAACAACAAAGGCGGCAGCACGCGCATAAAACGCTTCTTGAAAAACTCCGGCATGGGCTCCTGCCTGCGCAGCAGCAATACGCCCGTGATCATCAGGAACAGCGGCACGCAGCTGCGCGTCAAGGCATCGTAGAAATTGCTGGCCCACCACTGCTCATCGAAAACATTGAAATTCACCGCCGCCACGTGCAGCAGCACGACCATGAAACAAGCGCCCACCCTGGCTGTGTCCATGGCCGTGCTGAAACCGCGCTGATTGCCCTGCATGCTTCCTCCTGCTTGCGGGCCGGCCCGTCCGGCCCCTTGCCTGACCATAGAAGTAACATGCACGCCGCTGCCCAAAGCAAGCGGCCGCATCGGAATATATCTAAAAGCAACGATATCGCGCGCGGCGGGCGGCTCGGGCCGCATGCCCGCCATGCGTTTGATTGCCAATCGCTCGATCAGCCGATCGCCCGTACAACCCGGAGCCCGCGGCTTGCACAGCCAGCGGCCGACGCCTCGAATTGCTTTACACTAGAACGCTGGAATTTCCCGATCAGGCATATATGGCGGACACACAAGACATCGGCCCCCAACCCGACAAGCCCACCCTGCTTTACCCCTGCGGCGAGCCGCCTGCAAGCGGCGCCGCCTGCGAGGTGGCGCCCGGCGTGTTATGGATACGCATGCCCATGCCCTTTGCGCTCACCCACATCAATTTATGGGCGCTGGAAGACGGCGAGGGTTGGACCATCGTCGACACCGGCCTGCAAAGCGGCGAAACGGCCGCGGCATGGCAAGCGCTGCTGCCGGGCGCGCTGCGGAACAAGCCCGTAACGCGTGTGCTGGTTACGCATATGCACCCGGACCACGTCGGCATGGCGGGCTGGCTGACGCGCAAATTCCAGTGCCGGCTCTGGATGACGCGCCTCGAATATCTGACCTGCAGAACCCTGGTCGCCGATACCGGCCGCGCCCCGCCCGAGGACGGCCTGAGCTTCTATCGCACAGCGGGCTGGGGCGAAGATTCCATCGAGCGCTATCGCGCGCGTTTCGGCAGCTTCGGCAAAATGATGCACGCCCTGCCCGACAGCTATCGCCGGATCCATGGCGGCGAAACGCTGCGCATAGGCAGGCACGACTGGACTGTCGTCGTCGGCAACGGCCATTCGCCCGAGCATGCCTGTTTTTATTGTCCGGACTTGAAGCTGCTGATTTCGGGCGACCAGGTGTTGCCCCGCATTTCGTCCAATGTGTCGGTCTTTCCCACGGAGCCCGATGCGGATCCCCTGACGGACTGGATGAATTCGCTGGAAAGATTGAAGCGCTGCGTGCCGAACGATGTGCTGGTGCTGCCGGCGCATAACGAACCGTTCAAAGGGCTGCACGAACGCCTCGATTACCTGGCGGACAGCCAGAATCACGCCTTGCGCCGCTTGCAACACGCGCTGCGAGAGCCCAAACGGGCCATCGATGTATTCACCGAACTGTTTTCCAGGCCCATTCCCCCGGAAGACCATGGCCGCTTCAACCTGGCCACCGGGGAAAGCATCGCCCACCTGAATTATCTATTGCAGCGCGGCGCGGCGAAAGTCCATACCGATGAACAAGGCGTGAAGTGGTATAGCGGCGCTTAGATACATACCCTTAGCGCTTCAGTTGCACGGACTTGTACTCCAGGAATTCTTCCAGCCCGTACCTGCCCAGCTCACGCCCATAGCCCGACTGTTTATAGCCGCCGAACGGCGCCAGCATGTTGAATTCGCCGCCATTGATATCGATCTGCCCGGTGCGCAGACGCGCGGCCACGCGCAATGCGGCATCCTGATCCGCAGACCACACCGCGCCCGCCAGGCCGAAGGGGGTGCCGTTGGCGATATCCACCGCTTCGTCTTCACTGCGATAGGTAAGGATGGCGAGCACCGGCCCGAAAATTTCTTCTTGAGCTATGGTGCTGGACGCAGCCACTCTGCCGAATACGGTAGGCTGCACGTAATAGCCTTGTTTCAGGCCCTTGGGGGCGTCGGGGCCGCCCAGCAGCAATTGCGCCCCCTCTTCCAGCCCTTTGCGGATATAGGCTTGCACACGCTCGCGCTGCGTGGCGGAAATCAGCGGCCCCATGGTGGTGGCCTTGTCGAAAGGGTCGCCCAGCACGTATTTGGCCGCTTCCTCCGCCGCCATGCGCGCAACCTCGTCGTATTGCGATTCATGCACCAGCAGCCGCGTATGCGCGCTGCAGGTCTGCCCCGCGTTCATGAAGCATGAGGCGACAGTGCCCTTCACCGCCGCGGCCAAATCGGCGTCCTTCAGAAGTATGGCCGCGGATTTGCCGCCGAGCTCCAGCGAGACCCGCTTAACCGTGGCCGCCGCGAGTTCGGCCACCCGTTTTCCCGCCCGTGTGGAGCCGGTGAAGGACACCATGTCCACATCCGGACTGCGCGCCAGAGCCTCGCCGACAACAGGTCCATCGCCCGTGACCAGATTGAATACGCCCGGTGGCAAGCCCACCGACTCGATGATTTCGGCCAGGATGAATGCGTTCAGCGGCGCGACCTCGGACGGCTTCAGGATGACGGTGCATCCCGCCGCCAGCGCTGGGGCCACCTTGGCCGCAATCTGGTGCAAGGGATAGTTCCATGGCGTGATGCAAGCCGCCACCCCCACCGGCTCGCGCAGCACTACGGAATTGCCCACCTGCTCGCGCCATTCGAAATCGGGCAGCATCTTTGCATAGGAGGCGAAAGTGTATCGAGGCGACCCGGCCTGTATCTTGACAGCCTGCTCCAAGGGCATGCCGACTTCATGCGCGATGACCTCGCCTATCTCGGCGCTGCGCGCTTTCAGTTGCGCCTGAATGGCGTCCAGGCAGGCGGCGCGCCGCGCGGGGCCGGCGGCGGCCCAGCCGTCGAAAGCCCGGCTCGCGGCTTGAACGGCCTGCTCGACATCCTGCGCCGAGCCCGCGGGAATCCGGCCGATGACGGCTTCCGTCGAAGCGCTTTCGACGTCTATCATGTCGCTTGTCGATGGCCGTACCCAGCGCCCGTCTATGAACAGCTTGTCATGAACCTTCATACCACTTGCTCCTCGATGATTGAAATGCCGGGCGCCGGCGGCTTGCACCGCAAGACCCGTTCAGGAAGCCACCGGCTCTTGTATCTGGACCGCCAATAAGGACAGCATCCTGCGAAAGGGGCCGGGATCGGCGATGCCCCTGACCAACAGCAAAGCGCCCTCGACCCTGCAGACGGTGTCTTCCGCACGCTGGCGGGCGGCCCGCCTGGGCAGGCCCAGGTCGACCAGCGTGTCGGTAAGCGCATTGATCCATTCAAGCAGGCCGCGCTTGATGTGCGGGTGAAAAATGGCCGGCGTCGCGCTCATGGCCAGTACGCCCAGCAGGCAGGACTCCTGGCCCTTGCAATAATAGGCATCCAGATTGCGCAGCATCTGCGCGATGCGCGCCCCGGCGCTGGCCTGCGACCGCAGGGGCTGTATCACCTGCTCGGTAAACAGCGCGTTGGCCCGTTCGATGACGGCCATGGCCATCTCTTCCTTGCCGTTCGGGAAATGATAATAAAGGCTGGCCTTGCTCAGGCCCGATGCCTTCGAAAGCCTGGCCAGCGATGCGGCCTCGTAACCTTCGTCGCGAAACACCTTGGCGATGCGGTCCAGCACCTCATCGCGTACAGCCATGCCCTCTGCCATAGATCATTCCTTTTCCGCCCATCTTGCCAGGCGCCATGCAACCGTCTTGCGCCGATTCGAATATGCTTATTCTTCGATGATTATATACCGATCGTTCGGTAAAAAAAGTATTGACAGAAAAAAATGCAGCGCTTAATCTATGCCGACCTATACCGAACGTTCGGTATAAAAACTATAAGCGCAACCCTCAGGAGACAAGACATGTCCACTCAACAAGCGAAGAAAGCACGCAGCTTCGGATCCGCCGGCGTCAAAACCGCCGCGGCCATGGTTCTACTGGGCGTGTTCACGGCGGCAGCCGGGCAGGCCAGGGCGGATACCGTCAAGCTGAAGTTCGCCGACTGGCTGCCCCTATCCCATTACACGCTGACCGAGGGCGTCAAGCCCTGGATGGAAGCCACCACCAAAGCCTCGAATGGCTCGATACAGTTCGAATACTATCCCGCCCAGCAAATCGGCAAGGCCAAAGACATGGCCACGCTGGCCCAGTCAGGGGTGGCGGACATCGTCCACCTTTCTCCCGCCTACATCTCCGAAAAATTCCCGCTGTCCGGCGTGGCGGAGCTTCCCGACCTGTTCGACAATACGTGCGCCGGCAACAAGGCGCTGATGACCTTGCTGCGGCCCGGCGGCTTCCTGGCCGACCGGGAATACAAACCATTGGGGCTGCGCGTGTTGTGGGCCATGACTTACGCGCCCTACGCCATCGTCACCACCAATAAAAAAGTCACGACGCTGAATGACCTGCACGGCTTGAAGATGCGCACGGCGGGCGGGGCCATGGACATTACCGCAAGCCAGGTGGGCTCCGTTCCCATCAAGATGACAGGGCCCGATGTGCTGCCCTCCCTGCAGCGCGGCACCCTGGACGGCATGTTCGTCACCCTGCTCAGCCTGTATCCCTTCGACTGGCAAACCGCGCTCAAGTACATGACGACCAATGTCAGCACCGCGAGCTTCATATCCGTGTTCGCGATCACCGACCGCGGCTGGAAAAAACTGTCGCCCGAACAGCAGGCCACGCTCACCAAGACCAGCGAAGAAGCCGTCCGGAACATCTGCAATTGGGTGGACAAAACCAATAAAGACATCGTCGAACGCTTGAAGAAAGACGGCATGCAGGAAGTGCTGATGAGCGATGCGGAAAAAGCCAAGCTGGGCGAGAAGCTGGCCGAAACCAGGAAACGCTGGGCGAGCTCCCTGGATCAACTGGGCAAGCCGGGAACCGAAACACTGAAGCGCTACCAGGACGCCTTGTAAATGGCAGCGCCCGGGCGCATGGCCGGCCCGGGCCTCTCCGCCGCAGAGCCTTGCCTGCGCCGCTATGCACCGTACAGGCAAGAGGCCGGCCGCGGCGCGCCGCCACCTTCAGTTCTCGAGTGAACCCTATGCACAAGATTCTAGACCGCATCGACGCATGCCTGAATGTCATCGATGCAACGCTGATGTTCTTCGCCGTGCTGTGCCTGTGCGCCATAGGCTTGTTGACCACCGCCGACGTCGCCATGCGCTATGCCTTCAACAGCCCTTTTACCTTCGCCTTCGATCTGACTTCGATGTATTTGTTCCCGGCCAGCGTTCTGCTGGTACTGTCCGACGTCTTCCGCAAGAACGAGAACATCGATATCGACCTGCTTTCCCGCCGCCTGCCCTTGCGCCAGTGGCGCCTCTTCTCGCTGCTGGGGGGCCTGGCGGCCTGCGCGATCTTCGCCGTCATCGCGGCGCTGTATGTGGGCAAGACCATCCATGCCTATGAAGTCAATGAAATCACCTTCGGCGCCATCAACTGGAAGGTGTGGCCGGCGCAGGCCATTGCGGCTGTCGGCTTTTCTTTCCTGTCGCTGTCGATACTGTTCCGTTCCCTTCAACATATAGCCGGCGTCTCCGAACGCCCGGTGTCCGGCGGCCTGGCCGAATAGGGGCTACTCATGACTGTCGCCATCACACTAGCGCTGCTATTTGTTCTGCTCGCCCTGGGCATACCCGTCGCATTCACGCTGGCCATTGCAGGGGCCGCGGGGCTGCTGATGGTCGGCGGGCCGACCCTGCTGTACGGCATACTGGAATCGGCTCCGCTCTCGGCCCTGGACAGCTTCGAGTTCATCACCATTCCCATGTTCATCCTGATGGCGCAATTGCTGACCATCAGCGGCATCGCCGACAATCTTTTCAGCGCCGCCGCGGTCTGGCTGGGCCGAATCAAAGGCGGGCTGGCCATCGCCACCGCGATAACCGGGGCGGCCTTCGGCGCGATCTCGGGGTCCAGCACCGCATCGGCCGCCACACTCTCGTCGACCAGCATCCCGGCCATGATGCAGCAGGGCTACGAGCGCAAGTTCGCCAGCGGGGTCGTCGCCATATCCGGCACCCTGGCCATGCTGATCCCGCCCAGCATCGCCATCGTCTTCTATGGGCTGCTGAGCGGCGCCAGCATCGCCAAGCTGCTTATCGCCGGTGTCATTCCGGGCCTGGTGGTCACCGCCGCCATTGCCTTGACGGTGATTTTTCTAGTGCATAGGGAACCTGCGCTGGCGCCCCATCGCCAAAAATACACCTGGCCCGAAAAAGTCGCATCGCTGAAAGTCATCGGCCCTTTTTCACTGATCTTCGGTTTCGTTACGGGCTCCATCTACATCGGCCTGGCGACCCCGGTCGAAGCCTCGGTGTTGGGGGCGTTCAGCTCCATGGTGTACGCCATGGTCCTGCGGCGGCTCACCTGGCGCAATTTCTACCAGGCGGCCGTATCCACGGCCCGCACCACGGCAATGATCGCGCTCGTGCTGATCTGCGCCCAGATCTTCAGCTACTTCCTGACGCTCACCCAGACCACGCAATCCCTGATCCAGATGGTGGGCGATTCGGGCTGGCCGTCCTGGATGATATTGCTGAGCATCATTGTGATCTACCTGGCGCTGGGCTGTCTGCTGGACTTGATTTCCACGCTGATTCTCACGGTGCCCGTGGTGCTGCCCATCGTGATGGCGCTGGGCTACGACCCCATCTGGTTCGGCATCGTCGTCATCGTTACCGCGGAAGTCGGCATGATCACGCCGCCAGTCGGCCTGAATGTGTTCGTGGTGTCCAAGTACACCAATATCGCCGTCGTCGATGTATTCCGCGGGGTGGCGCCCCACTTCTATGCGCACCTGCTGGTCATCGCGCTGCTTTGCGTGTTTCCCGGCATCATCATGTGGCTGCCCAATCTCATGGGCTGACGCGCAAGTAGACCACGCCACTTCATCTGAACTTTTTTCGGAGCACTCATGTCCAGCCCACTAGTAAACATCGAGTATGAAGGCACGATCGCCCGCGTGCGCATGAACCGCGAAGACAAGCGCAACGCCCTGAACGTGGCGCTCATAGAACAACTGAACGAAGCCGCGCACGAACTGGGCAAGCGCCGCGATGTGAAGGTGGTCCTGCTGTGCGGAACGCCGAAATGCTTTTCCGCCGGGGCCGATTTGAACGACCCCTTGCAGTTCGATCCGGCGCTGACCCTGGCGGACAAGCGCCACTATGCCCTGCTGGGCGCCAATACCGCCCTGGCATGGGAACAGCTGCCGCAGCTTACCGTCGCCGCCGTCGAACGCTACGCCATCGGCGGCGGGCTTGGGCTGGCCCTGGCCTGCGATTTCCGCGTCGCCGGCCGCAGCGCCTTTCTCTGGGTGCCGGAAGTGCAAATCGGCGCCAACTACGGCTGGAATACAGTGCCGCGGCTCATCAGCCTGGTCGGTCCCGCCCGCGCGCGGCGCATGATCCTGCTCGCGCAACGCATACAGGCGCCGCAAGCGCTGGACTGGGGCCTGGTGGACGAAGTCGTGGACGATGGCTCGACGGAGGCCAAGGCCATGGAACTCGCGCAAGCCCTCGATGCCATGCCCAGCATGGCGCTCGCGGTCAGCAAGCGGGCCATCAATGCCGTCGCCGGCGCGCTGACGCAAATCTCCAGCCATGGCGACATGGAGCAAGTCCTGCTTTGCTTCAACGACTGGAGCCGGGAAAAAACCGGACACAAGGGAAACCCATGACAGCCGTTCATGCTTTTGCCAGCCTGGCCGAGTTCGCCGGCGACACGGCGCAAAACCATCCCGGCCGGCTTGCGCTCGCTTCCGAGCACACGCAATACACCTACGGCGAACTGGCCGAGCGTGTGCGCCTGCTCGCCAGCTTCCTGCTCGACCTGGGGGTACAGCCAGGCGATCGCATCGCCGTCCTGACGACGCCCAGGGCGGACTCCTATCTGCTGTTCCTTGCCATGAATGCCATTGGCGCCGTCTGGCTGGGCCTCAACCCACGCTATACCTTACCCGAAATCAGGTATGTGATGGACGACGCCCAGCCCCGGTTCCTGTTCTTCATCGCCAGCTTCCGGGACAGGGATTACCTGGAATTCGCAAGCGCATTGAAGCAGGACTGCGCGTACCTGGAAGCCATGTTCTGCCTGGATGACGACGCCTCGGCGGCGGAGCCGCTGCAAAAAGCGCTATTCTCCGTACGGGTGAGAGGCGAGCGCTACGAAGACATTCTCGCCCCTGGCCCGCGCGCCGACTACCCGGCCATGCTGGTGTACACATCCGGGTCGACCGGCAAGCCCAAGGGGGCGATGCTGAGCAACGGCGCCATGGTGCGCCGCAGCCTCAATCAGCTAGTGTGCTGTCTGATTAATGGTGATTCTTACGAGCGATGCTTTGTTTAGCGCGCTCGACCTTGGCCAAAATGACTTCAGCACTTTTCGTCCAACGGAACGGCTTTGCCCCGTAAGCATTATGAGC
>Ga0180220_1000456_pt1 | contig 45082 bp, 37 predicted proteins | sample eDN5th37CBELigBY_FD_151335 | JGI IMG/M metagenome (GOLD analysis project Ga0180220, IMG submission 151335) | Enriched backyard soil microbial communities from Emeryville, California, USA - eDNA 5th pass 37_C BE-Lig BY (version 2) (version 2) | ecosystem: Environmental > Terrestrial > Soil >...
TGTTACTCACCCGTCCGCCGCTAATCTTTGGGAGCAAGCTCCCTCAGATTCGCTCGACTTGCATGTATTAGGCACGCCGCCAGCGTTCGTCCTGAGCCAGGATCAAACTCTCCAATAAAGTGTTTGATGTAGCTCATAAAAAAATTGTACTATATAGTACGTTTTTGTTAATCGAAATTAACGTTGGCACGCTTGGTTTTGTTTAGTTTTCAAAGATCATTTGTCAGTCGTTCTCTCAGAGGCGACTTTATTAATATAACATGTATCTAATAAATAAGTCAACATGTTTTTTAAAAAAATTTATCAACCCAGAAGTAATTCAATACCTCTCAGATGACCTTCACTACTATATCAACTATATAACCTATAGTCAACACTAAATTTTATTCAAAATAAAAAAAGGGAAGCAAGTGCTCCCTTATTATTAGACTAAGAATATAAAATATAGAATAAAGATAACAAACAATCCGTACATAACAGGATGTATATCCTTCGCTTTACCTTTCATAATCATAGTAATCGGATAAAAGATAAAGCCAATTGCGATTCCTGTTGCTATACTGTATGCCAATGGCATTGTAATAATTGTTAAGAAAGCTGGTACAGCAATTTCAAATCGACCCCAATCAATCTTTCCTAGGGACGATACCATTAATGCTCCAACAATGATTAATGCTGGTGCAGTTACCGCAGATGTAATAACTCCTAATAGTGGAGAGAAGAATAAAGCTAGTAAAAAGAAAGCCGCTGTTACTACTGATGCAAAGCCTGATCGAGCACCTGCAGCCACCCCTGCAGAAGATTCAACATATGATGTTGTTGTAGATGTACCTAAAACAGAACCTACAACTGTTGCTGCTGAATCAGCAAATAAAGCTTTTCCCGCTCTAGGTAATTTATTATCTTTCATTAGACCAGCTTGGTTAGCTACTCCAACTAAGGTTCCCGCAGTATCAAAGAAATCTACAAATAGGAACGTTAAGATAACAACAAGCATTTGCACTGTAAAGATCTGATCAAGATTCATAAATGCCTGTCCAAAAGTTGGTGCTAAACTAGGTATTGCTCCAACAACCTTGTCTGGTACAGCAATTTGTTGTGTAAGCATTCCTATAATAGCTGTAATAAGCATACCGTAAAAGATTCCGCCTTTTACTCCACGAACCATTAAAATCACTGTTACGAAAATACCGAAAATCGCAAGTAAGGTTTGAGGATTAGTAAGATCACCTAAACCAACTAGAGTAGCATCATTGTTCACGATAATCCCTGCATTTTGAAAACCAACAAACGTTATAAATAAACCGATCCCAGCACTTACAGCAAACTTTAATTCTGCCGGAATCGAATTAATGATTCTTTCACGTAGTCCCGATAAAGTAAGAAGAATAAAAATCAACCCTGACACTAAAACACCTGATAATGCTGTTTGCCAAGGGACACCCATTGTCAGTACAACTGTAAAAGAGAAAAATGCATTTAATCCCATACCAGGCGCTAAAGCAATTGGATACTTAGCTATAAGCCCCATTAACAATGACCCCACTGCTGCCGCTATTGCAGTAGCTGTAAAAATCGCTCCTGTATCCATTCTCATTTCAGCAGGCAAATCCGGGATAGAAGTCATTGCAAGAGTATTAGGGTTTACAAATAAAATATAAGCCATTGATAAGAACGTTGTTAATCCACCAATAAATTCACGTCGATAATTTGTACCTAATTCATCAAACTGAAAAAACTTTTTCATAAATAGGTATTCCTCCTCAGTATTAGTTATAAGCAAACATGACTATTTTCCCCATTAATATCCAAAATAAAAAGCGCCCAACTGTACGTGAGCGCTTGACTAATAAAATATTAATGGCAGGTACAATAGTACCCTTGCTATTAATACCTCGTAGTCAAGCCATTTACGGTAGCTTGGTAGAAACTTTCGAGCCATATCCTCGACATTATACGACGTATTCCGACTTATTTAATTCTAAGTTTATTTTATCAGCACCTCCCTTATTCGTCAACATAAAAAAGCGAACATTATTTCAAATAATGTTCGCTTCGTTCGTATTTTACTCCCACTCAATCGTTGCAGGTGGCTTACTTGTAATATCATAAACAACACGGTTAATATGTTTGACCTCATTTACGATTCTTGTTGAAATAACCTCTAATACTTCCCATGGAATTCTAGCCCAATCAGACGTCATTCCATCAATTGAAGTTACCGCTCTAATCCCAATTGTGTAATCATAGGTTCTTGCATCACCCATTACACCAACACTGCGGATATCAGGTAAAACCGTAAAGTACTGCCAAATATCACGATCAAGTCCAGCTTTTTTAATTTCTTCACGTAAAATATAGTCTGATTCACGAACGATCTCTAATTTCTCTTCTGTAATTTCACCAAGTACACGAATACCTAATCCAGGACCTGGGAATGGCTGTCTCCAAACAATTTCATCAGGAATACCCAGTTCTGTACCTAAAGCACGAACCTCATCTTTAAATAATGTATTTAATGGTTCAATAAGTTGGAATTCCATATCCTCTGGTAAACCGCCAACATTATGGTGTGATTTAATTGTTTGAGCTGTTGCAGTTCCACTCTCGATAATATCTGTATAAAGAGTACCTTGAGCTAAAAATTCAATTCCTTCTAATTTTGCCGACTCATCGTCAAAAACATAAATGAATTCATTACCGATGATTTTACGTTTTTGCTCTGGATCTGAAACACCTTTTAATTTATCTAGGAATCGGTCCTTTGCATCAACTTTAATAACGTTCATGTTAAAGCCTTCACTAAATGTCTTCATAACACTTTCTGCTTCATTTTTACGTAATAGACCATGGTCTACAAAGATACATGTCAATTGATCACCAATTGCTTTGTGAATTAATACAGCTACAACAGAAGAATCTACACCACCGCTTAATGCACAAAGAACCTTTTTGTTACCTACTTTTTGCTTAAGCTTATCTGTTTCCATTTCAATGAAATTCTCCATTGACCAGTTACCTTCACAGCCACAAACGTTAAAGACAAAATTCTTTAGTAGTTCATTCCCGAATTCAGAATGACGAACTTCCGGGTGGAATTGAACACCATAAAATTTACGATCTTCATTACTCATTGCTGCAAATGGACATGAAGTGCTAGTAGCATCTACATGAAAATCTTCTGGGATTTCTTGTACTAAATCACCATGGCTCATCCAAACAACTTGTTGCTCAGGCAGGTCTGCAAAAAGAGCTGGTTTACCGTGAACATCAATTGTTGCTTTTCCATATTCACGGTGATCAGCAGGAACTACTTTCCCACCAAGTTTATGTGTCATAAGCTGCATTCCGTAACAAATACCAAGAACAGGAATACCTAAGTCAAAAATTGCTTCATCACAGTCAAACGCATTTTCTCCATACACACTATTAGGACCACCAGAAAGAATAACTCCCTTTGGATTCATTTGTTTAATTTCTTCTGCTGTAAGAGTGTGTGGGTGTAACTCGCTGTATACTCCCAATTCACGGATACGTCTTGTGATTAATTGATTGTACTGACTACCGAAGTCTAAAACTACTACCATTTCATGAATGTTTGCCACCATCGTCACCTCATCGTATATTTCATGCATTTATTAGTATGCTAAAAAGACCATAGTATCCATACAAAAGGATCATAACCCAGGAAATACCACCTGTCACTTCGTCTAAATAGCAAAAAAACTAGAATCCACCTTCATCATGGACAAGATGTCCATTTATATCACAACCAAAAAAAGTGTGATCATTGAAGAAGGCAGAATTCTAGTTACTTTTCGAACTTATTCTGCCTTCATAGTCGGGAGATTTAAGGTTACCCGGTAGAGACTCTCGATCCATATTATCGAGGATATATGAAGGTCCTATTAATTTTTCTATTCTATCAATCTCTCATATGATTGGTCAAGATGATGTCCTTTTAATTAAATTTTCCCACAATTCAACAGATTTCCGCCATTCTTCTTTTGCATTATCCTGTCTGTACAACGCTTTTTCATAGTTTTTGGTTAATGCGGTCATATGAACCATTTGAAAATATTCATCAATGTATCGGGCATATTCTCTTAAGGTTTGACCTTCTTGTCTTTTAATCCCGCGTCGTGCAAATTGTTTAAGCAGAGATTCATATGCTTGGAAAAACACATCGTCATCTGTTCTATTCCTATACTTTAAGATCATTAATCTTGGCATCCATTTCATTCTTGTTCGATATACAACATACATGGTTAAAGCAAGCACAATTAATATTCCATACAATCCCTTGCTGCCTAAACGAAAGTCCATCATGTTTAAAACGGGGTTATTCGTTGATGCTGAAGCGTCCTCTACTTCCGAATCCTCTGGTTTTTCTGGAGTTTCTTCAGGTTCTACTTCTTCCGTGACTTCCTCAGGTTCTTTTGTTTCCTCAGTCTCAGACACATCTCTATAATCATTTGTTAATGTATAAGGATTAACAAAACCCTTAGTTGGTTCAAATGGTACCCAACCAACACCATCAAAGTAAATCTCCACCCAAGAGTGAGCATGATTGTTTGTTACAACATATTCTCTTTGATTATTCTCTACCGTTGATACAAATTCACCTTCTGTATAGCCTTTAACCCACCTTGCCGGAATGTCGATAGATCTCAACAAAACAATCATCGAGGTTGAAAAATTATCACAATAACCTTTAAATGTCTCAAACAGAAACTGATCCACGTAATCTTGTTCACCTTCAGGGACAGGAACATCTTCTTTATCATAGGTATATTCTGGACTACCTAAATAGTCTTCAATTGCCTTCGCTTTATCATATTGATTATCTTCAGATTCCGTTATAGATATCGCAAGCTCTCGAACACGCTCTGGTAGTGTTTCAGGTAATTGTGTATACCTTTCAATAAATCCTTCTTGTACACTCTCAAATGTTTGTCCCTTTTTCATCTCATTTAGTGGATATAACGGGAGATCGTATGTCACATCATAGGATAGAAAATCTTCCCTTGATCCTTCATTTTCCTGAAACGGATAAATCATTTCGGTATTCCTGTTAAGATATAAAGGTAATTCCGCTTCAGTTTGAACAGATGTTAAGCCGAGAGGATAAATAACATGTAGATATCGATAATCTTGATTAATGGTGATCGTAGATTCAAGACTTCTAGTTTCTACCCTTTCATCAAACCAGCTTAACTCATCCTGTATAGTAGAAATTTCTTCCCTTGCCGCTTCTGGATCAGAAGCCAGCCAACCCTTACCTGTATAAACATCCTTGGTTTCCACTCTCCAGTAATGCCTATCAGTTGATATATGTTTAAAAACCTCGGTGTCATCACTGACAAACGACCCTCCCAGTGATTCATCATTTGGACTATATCCAATCCTTTTTGTGTCTCCTCCTCCTTCACCTTGTTGGCCAACAGCTGTTATATAAGGAACCGGATCAGGCCACTGCGGCGAGGCTTTGGGTGCTAATATGGCGAGAATCATTGAAGAAACAATAAAGGCAATAAGAGGTAAAATCCACCGTAAAGAAGCAATTCGTTTCATTTTAAGATTTTCAAGCTTCTTTAACCGATCAAAATAAAGCAATCCGAGCATAAAAAATCCAATTAATACAACTCTAACAATAGCGTAGGTAGCATCATAGGGTGTAAATGTGTCTAATACCGTAATATAAACTAAAGTTAACACAAAGAAAAAAAGAATTTTCTTCTGATATAAAATCCAGTAATGAATTAAATACACTAAGAGCCATAATAAGATAAAGAATAGTAATGATCGAAAATTAGATGTCATTCCCATCCAATCAGCACTCGGAATGAGAGAGAAATTAAATCCAATATCCCGAATTAAATCCCTTACCCATAAAAAGTTAAAAAATACTCCTTCAAAATACAATCCATGCAGCATAAACATGATGATAAATATTTTTACAGGAAAGGTAATATACCATTTCGTATGAAAAAACGTCATCAGAAAGCTAACACCAATAAAAAACACGAAGATAAATGTATTCCCCGTATCTGTAAATACACCTAGAGGTCTAAGCCACTCCCATAACAATATAAATGCGAAGATATAATATAATAAAGCCACTGATTTCCCCTCAAAACTATCGGATGCCCTCATGAGTTGATCACCTCTTTATAGTTTTGACTTTTCACAATATGAAGTTGAATTTGTCGTTGCGCCAACCTTTCAACTAACACACTTTCCTCATTTGATAGATTTTCATGTTTACCTTTCACAAGGTATAAAATAAACATTCTTTGCTGTCCAGACAAAAATTCCAATTTTCTAGTCAAATCGAGGTTAAGATTTGAGGTTACGACAATGCTGGCAGCCTGCTTTATCTCTGTATTTAATCTATTTTCCTCTAATATAGAGGCAAAAGATGTTTGACTATCACAATCAACTATCGCTAAATGGTAGAACAAATTCCTTATATGCTGATCATCAGAATGTAAAGGAAATACTCGCGATTGTTTTCCAATTGACACGAATCCCACTCGCGCACCGCTTTTGGCAATCACTTGGACCAGAGAAGCAGCATAGGAAACAGTTGTTTCGAATAACGATGAGTCTGTTCGATCTAAGAAGATCACAACATCATGGCTTTGCATTTGTTCGAACTCTTTTGTCATAATTGAATTCCTTCTAGCTGTTGCTTTCCAATCAATCCACGCGAACTTATCACCTGGCTGGTATTCCCTAACTCCAACCGCCATTGTTGAATCCTGCCAATATTTAGTTAAGGTCGATGATGCCCCTTGTTCATATTGCTTTTGGTTTGAACGATAGACAAGATCGACAGTCGAGGGATACACTAAGAAATAATTCTGCGCCTCAATTTTGACTTCTTTTTCAATTAACCCAAAAAGATCGCCTGTTCTTAATCGGATTGTTCTAAAATGATGCTCACCACGAGGTATTTCTAGGAGCTCATACCGAAATGACACCGTTTTTTTAAACCAAGGGAAAAAGAGTTTTTTAGGCTCTTCTAATCGTTTCACTCCTTTTAGTTTATCAGTTAACTCATCTTCAACAAGTAAATAAAATAAAGGGAAAGGAAAAGATCTCTTAACTGTAATTGTACCGGTCAGTCGCTGTCCGACCGAAAATTGATCTTGATTTATTCGTCTCGTAACACGGAAAGAACGGATAGGGTAAATCATTAATAAAAAGGAGTAAATAGCAAAGGGAAGAAAGCTGTAAAATAAAAACCAGCTTACAAAACCACCTTGAAACATCGCATAACTAAAAGCAGCCAATGTAAGAAATAAGAGGGAAACGACTTTCCAACCAACCTTTAAACTCTTCAAAAATCTATTCATTTACGACTCAATGCCCTTTGAACTGGTATTGAGGTTTTCGTAATGATTTCCTTCACAATGTCATCAGCTGTTTTCCCCTCAAATTTTGCTTCAGATCTCAAAATAATTCGATGAGCTAATGTGAATGGAGCTAGATATTGAATATCATCAGGGATGATATAATCCCGGCCAATTATAAACGCATATGCTTGAGCAGCCTTCATTAAAGCTATCGATGCACGTGGACTAGCACCTAAGTAAACAGATGGATGTAATCTAGATTTCGAGGTGAGATCGATAATATAATTCTTTATTGTCTCATCAACATAGACAAACTGCATTTCATTTTGCAGTTCCACTAACTCCTCTTTTGTAATCACACTATCAATTTTATGAATAGGTCTCTCTCTTTCAGCTAATGTTAAAACTTCTAATTCTTCTGCCTTCGTTGGGTATCCCATTCTAAGCTTAAATAAAAAACGGTCTAACTGTGCCTCCGGCAATGGATATGTCCCCTCATAATCTACAGGGTTTTGAGTTGCCATGACAAAGAATGGTTTAGTAAGCACTCTTGTTACACCATCAACTGTGATACTTCCTTCCTCCATCCCCTCAAGAAGTGCTGATTGAGTTTTAGGTGAAGTACGGTTAATTTCGTCTGCTAATATAATATTTCCAAAAATAGGGCCTTCTCGAAATTCAAACTTCAATTCCTTGGGGTTATAAATTGATACCCCCGTTACATCAGAAGGAAGTAAATCCGGCGTGAACTGGATTCTTTTAAATTCTGCGCCCACTGATTTTGCAAGAGCACGCACCATCATTGTCTTCCCGACACCTGGCACATCTTCTAGTAAAACATGTCCATTCGCAAGAATCGCCACAAGACTCAGCATACTAACATCTCTTTTTCCAACCATAACTTTTTCAATATTTTTAATAACTCGACCGAGTTTTGGATGCATTTCTTCAATTTGAGACATGATTTTCCTCCTACGGTGAAATTCTATCTATTTTCTATTATAGTATTCTTTAGAAACTTAACAAAATCCTTTAGCATATTTAACAATATGTTCTAATTAAATAGACTACTTTGCCTTAATTTTTATTATATGATTATCCATGCTCTGAAAACAAAGCACAAAAAAACGGCTTTCGCTTCGTATCTGAAAGGAATTAGAAGCTCTTTGAAGAAGTTTGTAAGGGTAAGCTTATAATATGAAAAGGAGAGGATGCAATGGGATTTTTAGATGGCCTTTTGGGTAATGCTTCAACCGCTACCAAAGAGGAGGTAACAAAGGAACTGGACCCCATTTTAACTGCTGGTGAGGAAATTGATGTTGCTTTTAAACTTGTTAGAGATCTAATTGTGTTTACGAATAAGCGCTTATTATTAGTAGACAAACAGGGATTAACAGGCAAGAAAGTGGAATATCACTCGATTCCTTTTAAAAGCATTTCCCATTTCAGTGTTGAAACAGCTGGACACTTCGACTTGGATGCAGAGTTAAAAATATGGATTTCAGGCGCTCAAGCTCCCGCTATCTCGAAGCAATTTAAAAAGGATAATAGTATTTACGATATTCAGAAAGTACTAGCAACTGTATGTAGTTAGATAGTAAGATTTTTTCTTATATGATCATTTTTGCGTACAAATAGAAACGCCTCTCTATGCATAAGATACATGGAGAAGCGTTTTTATCGTGATATAATATTTTCTCATCACATATTGATATTAATATTTCTTTTCTCATTTCGTTTTTGAAAAAATTTCACGATTGCTGGATAGCATAATGAAATAATCGTTAAGAACAATAATGTGATAGAGATCGGTGATGCGAAGAAAATATCCATACTTCCATTTGAAGATAAGATTGCTTTTCGGAAATTTTGTTCCATATCGGCACCAACAATTAACGCTAACACAAGTGGAGCGATTGGAAAATCCAATACCTTAAGCATAAGCCCAAATAATCCAAAGATTAATAGCAGGAAAAAGTCAATTGCACTATAGCTCAATGTATACGTTCCAATGAATGCTAGTAACACAATAATCGGATATAAGACCTTAGCTGGCGTATCGAGTATTTTAACGAGTAGCCCTACTAATAAAATATTAATGATCACCAAGGCGATGTTTCCAATAAACATACTATTAATCAATGACCATATAGTAGTTGGATCATTTTCAAAAAGAAGCGGCCCCGGTTTAATGCCAAGCATGATCAGCGCACCAAGCATGACAGCTGTTGTACCAGATCCAGGAATACCCATTGTTAATAATGGAATCATAGCACCAACAGATGCAGCATTATTCGCTGATTCTGGAGCTGCAAGCCCTTCGACAGCACCTTTTCCAAACTCTTCCGGCTTTTTTGATATTTGCTTTTCAGTAGAATAACTAATCATTGATGCTATCGAACCACCAGCTCCAGGCAGCACACCAATAATAAACCCTAATGGCCCTGCTCTTAGGATCGGCCATTTAGATCTCTTCCATTGCTCTTTACTAAACCAAATTTTCCCTACATCTTTCTTTTCTTTTTTCATTTTATCAATTGAAAGGAAATTGTATAGAACTTCCCCAATCGCATAAACTCCAATGATGACAATTAGAAAATCAATACCCTCACTGAGGTGGGGGATACCTAATGTAAAACGATAGACACCAGTTTGTGTATCGATTCCAATAGTACTTAATAATAAGCCCAGTGACATAGCTAGAAACCCTTTTACCATTTTTCCAATCGATAGAGAAACAATAGCAGAAAGAGTAAGAAGCATTAATAGAAAATATTCCGCCGGTCCAAACTTTAAAGCAAAGTTCGCAAGCGGCTCAGCTAAGAAAATGAAGCCGATTACAGCCATAACTCCTCCAATAAATGAAGCTACTGCTGATATGGCCATCGCCTGTCCTGCTTGACCTTTTTTCGCCATAGGATACCCATCAAACGTGGCAGCAATCGCAGAACCATCACCAGGAGTATTTAGCAGGATTGAACTTCTTGACCCCCCATACATTGCTCCATAGTAGATAGCAGCCATTAAAATAATCGCACTTACCGGTTCCATTCCAAATGTAATTGGTATTAGTACAGCTACAGCTGTTGCAGGACCTAAGCCTGGCAGCATCCCGACGATCGTACCTAAGAAACCACCTATAACCACCCACATAATATTAATTGGCTCTAATGAAGTCATTAGCCCTTCTAGAAAACTGTTCATATCCATCACATCACCCCCTAAGGTAAACTAACACCTAGTAATACACTAAACGCATACCAGGACAAAAACGAAAAACATATTGTTACAATAATGTTGGCTTTCCATTTTTGTTTTCCATTAACGACAAATAGGAGGGCACCTAAAAAAAGCACTGTCGAAAACAAAAAACCGAGTTGCTCAAAAATCAATGAATACCCTACTCCTAATAAAACCGTTAATCCAATTAGTTTTGGTGTTCGCCCCGAAAGCATTTGTTTTATTTTCTTGTTTTCTTTATCTAAAGTTTTAAGTTCCTGAAATAAGTACAAGATACTAAAAATTAACAGTAATACACTCAAACCAATCGGAAAATATAAAGGCCCGTTTGGATTCCCTAGATTCGCTTTTGGCAAATTGAAAGACCCAATTAAAAAGGAGCAGCTAAGCAAGATTAAGAAGATCGGCATAGCTAGTTTTAATATTTTCATCAAGATTCGCCCCCTTCACTTTTTTAAATGTAACGATTATAAAAGGGGGCCTTCTCTTTATATCTGCTTTTGTTTAGCACTGTAAAACTTACAGCATCCTTTCTTAAAGAGAAGGCCCTTTCATATAAGTCCATTCAACATTCTATCTATTATTTAACAAGACCTGATTCATTTACTAACTCGGTATATGATTCTTCTTGTTCAGCTATAAAACTTTTTGTATCGACACTATTTTTATAGAAATCATCCCAATCATTATTCTCAAGGACTTTTTGCCATTCTTCTGTTTTAACCAATTCACTAATTTTTTCATCCCAATACGCTATTTCTTCTTCTGTCATATTTGGCGGTCCCATAATTCCTCTCCAATGAGGAAAAACCATGTCCACACCTTGCTCTTTCCAAGTTGCTACATCATCAAGTTCTTCCACTCTTTCTTCAGAAGAAACGGCTAAAATCTTCAACTTGCCTGCTAAGTGTTGATCCTTAACTTCTGAGAGTGCAGTTGTAATAACATCCACATGGTTACCTAACAAAGCTGTTACAACATCTCCTCCGCCTTCATAGACTAAAAAGTCAAGTTCAGAAGGATCTCCACCGTATTCACTAAAGGCTTGAACGAAGGATAGGTGGTCATTGTTTCCAAGTGCAGGTCCTACCCCAATCTTAAGTGACTTTGGATCTTCTTTTAGTTTTTCCATCACTTCTGTAGCGGATGTAAATTCAGAATCTGCTGGTACCGCAATCGAGATCCATTCTGTTGCAAGTGTAGCGAGTGGTGTAAATTGTTCATGTGTTAACTCACTTTGGCCTAATAAATTATTTGTCAGTAGTAGACTAGAGTTTACAGCTAAATAATGAGCATCTTTAGACTCTAAGTATTTCCAACCAACCTCGCCGCCACCGCCCGGCTTATTTATAACATTAATATTGTTATCTACTAATTTATTATCCTTTAATCCTTGTTGAATCGACCTTGCAGTTAAGTCCCATCCACCACCTGGTGAAGCTGGAGCTACAATCTCAATATTCTTGCTCGGAAATTCCTTATTTCCTGAAGCAGAATTTGAACATGCTGTTAAAATAGCCATTAATAATAAAAGAATCCCTAATTTTTTCATCATCTCACAACACCCCTCTTAAACTTTTTCTCATTATTATCCACTAAAGCAATATTTTAGTTATAGTGATTTATCTATTCTTATCCTATCTTCTCCCTGCTTCCATGTAAACGTTTCCAAAATATTGAGTTTTAAAGAAATAAAAGTTAGTTTTGTTCATTTTGTTCACAAAAGCGCAAGTGCCCTGTTCTGCTCCGAAGCACTTTGCCTTCAATTCCAAATTGGCTTATAACCTCGGGGGCTAGGCACTGGCAGTCCTAAACACGACATCAATCTTCAAGACTGCACTTGCACGTCCTGTGCTTCGGAACTGAACATCGCTTAACCACAGTTCCTGCAATTAAAATTTCCTGTATAAAAAAATAAACGCTACTATTTTGGATAGTAGCGTCGCTCAGGCCTGCCAACAATACCATATACATGTTCAGATGTTGCTTCATTTGTTCCAACTAAATATTCTAAATACCTTCTAGCTGTTGTTCTGGAAGCCCCCATTTTTTTCCCAACCTTTTCAGATGTGATTCCATCTGTTTCGGATGCTATGATTTCTCTGACCTTTTTTAATGTTACAAAATCAATCCCTGATGGGAGCAAAGGTTTTTCCATTTCTTTATCAGCTCTACCAAACAACGTATCTAGTAGATCTTGATTCACTTCCGTAACAGTGCTAAATAGCTTCTTCTTCTTTTTATATTGCTCCATTGTGTCCTTAAATCGTTCAATTGTAATTGGCTTTACTAAATAATGTTCCACACCGTAATTCAATGCTTTATTTATAAAAGTCTTATCTGTAGCTGCAGTAATCATAATGATATCCACTTCAGGATAGTTTTCTCTAATGATTTTCAGTAGATCTGTCCCTAACTTATCAGGCATATAAACATCTAATAGGATTAAATCCACCTTTTGCTTATCCATTAATTCAAGTGTTTCCTTCGCATTACTTGCCTTTCCAACTACATTCATTTGCTCTACTTCTGCTAAGTATGCCTCATGGATTTGTGCTACACGGAAGTCATCTTCAGCAATAATGACATTTATCATGATGTTTCTCCCCTTTTTCTTTCTGAACAAAAGCCAAGCGCCTTGATTAGCCTAGGGCAAATAAGATGATTTTAGTATAGAAGGCGTTTTTGCCTTCAATTCTAAATTAGCTAGACCCTAGAGGCAGTCTAAAATCGTGACGTTAATTTCCACGACTGCATTTGCACATCCTATGCGAGCTGAGGCTAGGCGCTGGAGCTGGATGTCGTACGCTTATCCATAGTTCAAGAATTTTAAAATTCCTAAGCCTAAATAATTGTCATCCATTCTTAGGTAAAAAAACTGCAAAGACAGCCCCGCCATCTTCTGTATTTGTAATTTCTATTGAACCGCCAAGACCTTCAACCTCTTCTTTTACATTCGCCAATCCATACCCTCTATTTTTCCCTTTAAGCGAGTAACCCCTTTCAAAAATCGATTCTTCCATTCCATAAGGGATTCCTTTTCCACTATCTGAAACTTCAAAAAGAACATTATTCCCTATATCAGTTACGAAAAAGGACACTTTTTTTTGTTTGCTTTCGGATACTGCCTCAAAGGCATTATCTAATAAATTGCCTAAGATTACGATTAATGGCGAAAGTTCAATCGTATCAGGAAGGAATCCTAATGAACTCTCCTTATCGATCTGAAACTGGATTTTTTTTTCAGAGGCCTTTGCAATTTTGCCAAGTAAAATAGCCTGTACCTTTTCATCCTTTATGTTGTTAAAAAGTAGTTCTGTATGATGTTCTTGTATTTTTGTTTCCTCTTGGATTAATTGAATGGCTTCTTCCCTTTTATTAAGTTGAATCAATCCCAAAATAACATATAGCTTATTTGTAAACTCATGAGCCTGTGCCCGTAAATCCTCAGAATATTGCTTTACCTCTGAAAAAGCATCAACCATCTTTTTCATTTCTGTCTTATCTCTAAAACTAGCAACTGTTCCTACCCGTTTCCCATCCTCTAAAACTGGTTGAGTGTTCACGATGATCGTTTTATTATTGTATTGAACTTCTTTATTTGTTTCATCTGATACAGATTTCATTAACTTCAAAATTTGATCAGAAAAAATCATTTCGTTAATTTTTCTGGATTCTATCTCTCCAGGTACATCCAATATATGTTGAGCAGATTTATTCATCATTGTCACTCTGTCATCTTGATCAATTGCAACGATACCTTCCTTTACAGATTGCAGAATGGCATTTCTTTCTCTGTATAGTGAAGCGATTTCAAAAGGTTCTAAGCCAAGAGTATCCTTTCGAATATTCCGTGCAAGTAAAGTACTTCCTACAATCCCTATAAAAAGAAAAGCACTCGATGTTGCAATCATCTTTTTTACCTCTTTAGATATTTGCTCGCGAATAGTACTCATTTTAAATTCGACGATAACTGCTCCTTCAACCTTAGAAAAATCTCCGTGATCAAGAATAATTGGAGCAACACCTTTTAAAACCTCTTTCTCGCCCTCACCTGCGTGGATAACATAAGAACTTCCAAACACTAAAGCTTTATACGTTTCTCTCATCTCTGAATGCATATCCTCTTTTTGTGAATATGCCTCAGATATGATCTTCTTCGATCGATCTTCAACCAAAATACGTGAAGCATCTACTTGACCTAAAATCTTTTCAGTCAGTAAATCTAGCCTTTGCTTGTTGTGATCTGAACGAAACGCCTCTTGAACCGCTGGCATATATGATAGTGTTTGCGCCGTTTGCAGCGCAAGATCCTCAGACTGTTTTACATCCTCTTTTGTTTCATTGTAAACAAACATAGCCGTTAATGACCCAAGAACTAATAAAATAAGAATGAATACTAATCCTAATATTTTCGTTTGAAGTGAAACCTGGAAACTCCCTTTCATACCATCCTCCAATATTAGTGTTATCTAAAAATTTACAGTGGTTTAGAGATAATCCAATGTTCAGAAAATTTAATATATAGTATCTAAAAAACTAGGATATCATTTTTTATGCGTAAATGGACATCTTTAACGTTAAAATTTTTATTTTAAGATAGTATCGCTGTTAAGATGATGAACTTTTGACTATATGTTGATATAATTTAGATTAAAGACTGGATTTCTATCATAATAAGGGGCATCAATATGTTAAAAACCAAAAGACTAGATCAAATTAAAGAATATGTTTTTAAGCATAAGAATGTATCATTGGATGAGCTTGTAGAAGTATTTAATGTTTCGAAAAACACGATAAGAAGAGACGTGAAACTGTTAGTTGACCAAGGGGAATTAAAAAAAGTGTACGGAGGGGTGTCAGTTAATCATTCTACTCTTGTTTCCTTTAATGACCGAAAAGTTCGGAACCAGAGTGAAAAACAAAAAATTGCTAAACTAGCCTCTCAATATGTTGTAGATGGTGACATCCTTTTTATCGATTCAGGAACAACTACATTTGAAATGTTGGAGTATATAAAAGAAAAGAATATTACGGTTGTGACAAACAACGTCGATTTTATCGTTGAAGCTATGCCATATGACAATTTAAACGTCTACTCGACAGGTGGGATGCTTGAAAGAAATACAAATTCATTTGTAAGCTATAAAGGACTAGACATCTTTAATACTTATAATATTAACAAGGCGTTTATGGCTTCAACAGGCATTTCTATTTCTAATGGTGTGACAAACTCTTCACCTCTTGAAAGTGAAATAAAGAGGTCTGCTGTAAAAAAATGTCCACAAGTATTTTTACTAGTAGATCATCAAAAATTTGATCAATACGCATTAACAACCTATTGTGAATTAGCAGATATCGACTATCTCGTTACAGATAAAAATCCTAATGTGCAGTATCAAGAGTACTTTAAAGAAAATGACATTAAGTTAATCTATTAAATCATTTAGAATAACTAAAAAAGGTTGTTCTTCACAAAAAGAAAAGAACAACCTTTTTCATTAAATTATAATTCTCCTGTAAGAAACTGAGCCCTACCAAAACCGAAGCTCCAGTCAGCATTTCCATTTGTAACGATTGATATCATAATATCATTCGGCTCAATTCCACACTGTTGATTAAGTTCTTTAACGATTAATTCATAAAATAGCTGTTTTTGAGCTTCTGTTCGTTCTTTGCTTGTTACACTTATGACAACAACATCTTTGCTGCGCTCAAAACCTAACCCTGTATCTTCAATAATCATCTCATTTGCAGGATGCTGATAAACAATTTGGTAGCGATCTCTTTCTGGTACTTGAAAAGCCTGTACCATTGCACGATGTGCGGCATCTAACAATTTTCGTAGTGATTGATCATCACGACCCTCTATTAAATCAAATCGAATTAAAGGCATAACTAGTCTCTCCTTTTTTAATAAGATGTATCGTTCTTCTTACATTTACCTTTTTTGTAGCTTCTTTATATTGTTTGAGAACCTTGATACAGGTTCGCCTTGCCGCTCGTGTTAAACTCTCTTATTTTTTCTTTAATTGTTTCTTTTACTGCTTGCTTACCCGGTGTTAAAATGGACCGAGGATCATATAGTTCGGGATTTGTACTTAATACATTACGAACTGCCTTCGTCCAAGCTTGTAAACACTCCGTATTGACATTAATCTTAGCATGACCAAGTTGGATCGCTTTTTGAATTTGGCGAGTCGGAATTCCTGATCCCCCATGTAAAACTAGCGGAACTCCTGTTAATTCAGATATTTGCTTCATTTCTTCAAATCCTAATTTCGGTTCTCCATTATATGGACCATGAACTGATCCAAGAGCTGCTGCCAAGGCATCAATATCCGTTTCCTGTACAAGTCGATAACACTCAAGAGGATCCGCATATTTGATTCCGCCAATTAAACCGTCTTCATTTCCGCCAACTGTGCCGACCTCAGCTTCTACAGAAACACCATGTGCTTTCGCATAGTCAACTACCTGTTTAGTCATGATAATATTTTCTTCAATAGGATAATGAGATCCATCAATCATAACAGATGTATACCCTGCATCAATTGCTTGTTTACAGCGCTCTACACTCATACCATGATCTAAATGTAATGCAACTGGAACTGTTATTTCTTTTTCTTTCACTAAAGAATTCACCATTGCCGCAATAATACGAAAGCCGCCTAAGTAATCAACAAGGCGATCAGATGATGCTAAGATGACAGGTGCATTTTCTTCTTGTGCTGCTTCTAATGTTGCTTCAATCCATTGAAAACTATTTATATTGTACTGCCCTACTGCATAGCCTTCCTCTTTTGCTTGTATGAGCATATCCTTCATCGAAACCAATCTCATTCGCTTCCCCTCCATTTCCTGAAATACTATACACGGATCATGGTTATTACTTATTACTCACACTTACTCATCTTCTTTTGGTAAGAAACCCAATTATAAAGCGATTACAATAAATCACTTACGATAGGTGTCTCCTTACTGACAAACCATTATCTCCATGAAATCATCCGGTTTATTTTTGGTTATATCATGGTTAACTTTTGGTTAATTATTAAACCTATCATAATATTTAAATCTCGCTTAGTCAATAACTCTATAAAACTTTTTCTTTAATCAGGGAGGTTTGTCATAATATAAAACAGTTTCTTACTCCTTTTTCGTATAAAAAAAAGCCTCCGCTAGTCATAAAACTAACGGAGGACTCTGTCTTGGTTTACTTAACACGATACGAGACAGTTATCATTTCGTTAAAAAGTTTTCAGTGTAAAAAGGACGTGAATCAGGACTAAAGGCTACTCCGACTCCTAGTCTTTCAAAATCTGATTGTAAAATATTTTTCCGATGGCCAAGCGAGTTCATTAAGCCTTCATGGGCAAAGATACTGCTTATTTGACCTGTGGCAAGATTCTCTCCAGCCATTCGGTACGTAATATTGTCTTCTGTCATCCGTTCAAACGGAGATTGACCATCTTGGTTTGTATGACTAAAGTAGTTGTTATCAGCCATATCTTGGCTGTGGTCACGAGCTGTTTCTCGTACCGCTTCATCCCAGCTGAGCACAGAGAGGCCATGTGCTACTCTAGCAGCATTTGTTAGGTCAAACAGCTGATACTCAAAGCCTTCCTTTAATTCTTCACTTGGGACAGGATAGAATTTTTCCCTTTGCTGTTCTAGTTCCTCACTAATAATTTGAATGGCTGTTACTGTTTGAGCTTTATGCTTATCATAAAAGATTGTTACATAATTCTGATCAATAAGAAATGTATCGTATTCCTCGTTGTTTTGAACTTTATAAGACACTAATCCCTTTTGAATGCTTGTAAGTGGTTCATCCGTCACTGTAAGAACTGCTTCTCTTGATCTTGAGAAGGAGATTCCCATTGTAGACGTTAGTAAATCCTGATTTGTATATAATCCAGCCACCTCATTTTGATCATTATACGCGACCATGACAAAGTTTTGATAATTTTCGTGGTAAGCTACCCAGTCTACTCCATATTCATTTAAGGAAGACCGTTGTGGAGCACCAAATTGCTGTTCCACCTGTTGCTGAGAATCTCCAATCTCAACATTATAAACTGAAAACGATTGTTCAGATGGAGCATTTAGCTCCGGAGGATCTATAACTTGTTGCTTTTCCGGTTCCTTTTCCGGTAAAGTTTGTATCAGTTTTTGAAACAAAAGCTGGATTTCATTGCTAACTTTAGTTACTGCAGAAACAACTTTAGGATTTTCCTTTATCTCTGTTATATCTGTACGTACTTCTTCAACTACACCTTGAACACCAACCTGTTGGTAGGTATCTCCATAAAAATACCAAAACCCGCCTGCAACCAAAAGCAAAGCGATTATATTTTGTACTCTCGGCAAAAACGACACTCCAGTCTCGAATTTCATTTTGTCATGATTTTAGCAAATACATAGAACATAAACAAATTACATTCTATGTTCAAAAAAAATTCAACGAGCTAATCAAAAGCCTTCTTTTAGATATCTTCGAGGTAAAAGCTAAACAATGACCTTACCTTGATGATAACGGACAATGATGAAAATTTGGTGAAAGGGGACATTGTAGTTATGTTAAAATAAATGAATTACTAAAGGTAGAGAATACTTTGTTATTCTCGTAGATATGCAATAAGGGTAACTTAGGAGTGTAATTTAATTATGAATAAAAAAGATATCGCACATATTCGAAAGCAATTCAAAATAGGTAATGACTTACTCAAAATTTCTGACATTTTTAATGTCTATATTATGAAGGAATCAAGTGAGATTTACCATCACCAAAGTCAACCATTTGAAATGCTTGACGAAGATCAAAAAGAGTTATTTATGAATAATTTCAAAAAATTACTTGCTGGCCAAATGGATGAGAAGCTCTTTGAATTAAAGTTTCAAAGAGATGCTGCAAATAACAGTCAGCTTATTTTACATCAAGGATTACTGAGCCATGATGTGGAGGGCTGGAAGGAGCAGATGCTTCAAATCGTAAACAAAATGCTCAAGGACAAACAATTTGAAATGGATATTGTTGTCACATTCATTCGCGGAGAATATTTAAAGCCCATGAAACGCCGAAATGAGGAAGCTGAAGAAAGTGAACGGGATACTGTTTTCTCCCACCCCTTTATTTTATGCAGTATCAATAATACACAAGAGCCAAAAAAAGAACTGCTTTTTGACTACGTGGAGAAAGAGTTCAAGTACAATTTTGTTGTAGACCCAATCATTAACCTCAATGCTCCAATGGGAGGGTTTCTATTTCCTTGTTTTACTGATAATGCAGCAGATGTCAACCACATTCTGTACTCCGCTGGTAAGGTTCATGAGCCCGATCATCAATTCATCGAGGAAGTTTTAAATGGCGAAGAAACGATGACTGCAAAAGATGACAAAATCGTCTTTGAAGAAATTATAAAAGATGTAACAGGAGATCAGCTAAATACATCAACTCTCTCCAATGTATATGAAGAGATTAACCGTATGATCGTAGAAAATGAAGAGGAAGAACAACCAAAATTGGATTCCATGGATGTTGCTAGGGTTTTAAAGATGAGTGGCCTTGAAGATGTAAATACAGAAAAGGTAGAATCAGCCTTCCAAAAAATTATAGATGATGACAAATATGAGATAAAAGCTAGCAGCGTATTGCCGAAGTTCACTTCAAAATCGATTAAAATCAATACAAAAATAGCTAACATTTCTATTAGTCCGCAAGATTTAAGATATGTCAAGCAGGTTCAATTAAGCGGGAAACGTTATCTCATGATTGAAGTGGAAGAAGATACTGTGATTGAAGGTTTTACGATGATACCGGAAGCTTTTGGTGTGAACCCGGAGGAATAATATATACTGATATTCAATCAAGAGAAAAAGAAGCTTTTCAAAAGTCTGCGAACTTATGAAAAGCTTCTTTTTTTATAATTATCTATATTAACAAATATGTTTACGTTTCCCCTACAAATTAAGAAGTACGTTTTACTTTCAATCCTTGCTCAACTGTTAGATTTCCTGCACGCTTTAATTTTCCCCAGCCAACCCTGGTTCCTTTTAGTGCCGCAAAAATGGATTTCCACGTTACCCATAGCAATAAATATCGGTAACAAATTCTTTGCAGGATCAGGGAAATAAGCGGTTTATAGCTTAGCTTCTCCATCCTAAAAGCCACTAAGCAAAGAAGAAGATCGATCAAAAAGTAACTACCAAAAATCCATATTGATTTTTGCGCATTTCCTGACAAGATCCCCATAATAAACAATAAATCTACAAGCGGAGCAAAGAAAGGAACAATAAATTGAAATAAAAACATATTAGGGAGGGCAATGAAACCTAGTGCTTTATGCTTTCTTCCCCCAAATGCTTTCTTATGCTTCCAAAAGCACTGTAAAGTTCCAAAAGTCCATCTGAACCGCTGTTTTAGGAAATCTCTAATCTTCTCTGGTGCCTCCGTATAGGCATAAGCCTGTTCATCGATCACAACTTTATAGCCGTGGCGAAGGATTTTTAAGGTCATGTCTGTATCTTCTGCAAGAGTATCATCAGTAAAATAGCCTAACTCTTCCACCACCTGTTTTCTCCATGCCCCTAACGCTCCCGGGACAACTGGGACACAATTAAGAGTAGCAAAGGCGCGCTTTTCCAAGTTAAATCCAGTTACATATTCAATATGCTGCCAGGCGGTTAACAAGCTTTTTCTGTTCCCAACTCTAATGTTTCCAGATGCCGCTGCAATATTTTCATCAGCAAAGTGCCGAATAAGCATCGAAATTGAATCAGGAGGAACAATTGTGTCCGCATCAATCGCAACAAGAATATCACCCTTTGCCTTCTTGACTCCCAAATTGATAGCTGAAGATTTTCCTTCGTTCTTCTTCCTGAAAAGATGAACCTTTTTATTTGCTTCATATTCCTGGGTTACAACCAAGGAAGTCTGGTCTTTGGAACCATCATCGACAACAATGACTTCCAGGTTTGGATAATCACTTTTCAGGATTGACTCGATGGTTCTTCCTATAACCTTTTCTTCATTGTAAGCCGCGATAATAACACTTACAGATGGGCTAGATTGCTTCAAAGGAAGACTGGCATGTTTTTTATGTTTAAACGCTAAACTGCCAATAATCAAAATGCGCAAAGCTAAAATGAACATCACACTATAAAGCAAGATGGAAATACCTTCTTTAAAGTTTGCAATATTAAACAGCATCACTTTGGAGCTTTGCATAATCGGATTTTCCACCTCTGTGACAGGAGGCATGATCGTACTTTTGTTTTTATTCATTAACTCGCTTACCGCCACAAATTTATATCCTTTATTCTGTAGCTGTTCGATAATTCCAGGCAACGCCTCAACGGTAGCCTGCCTATCTCCACCACCGTCGTGAAGTAAAACAATATCGCCGCTTGATGCCTGCTTCAAGACATTTTCAACAATAGCCTCACTATCACGCAGCTTCCAGTCCTTTGAATCGATATCATAATTGACAGTAACATACCCCATCTGTGTTACATCCTGTAACCTTTGAAAATGTGATGGCATATACTTTGCCTCTTCATCTCCATATGGGGACCGATACAACGTGGTGCTGCGTCCAGTAATTCCTTGAATGATGCGTTGAGTACTATTTAACTCAAGCTTTAACTGTTGATCTGACATCTCAATAGCTTTTGGGTGGGAAAATGTATGGTTTCCAATTTCATGTCCATCCCGATATATTCGTTCAACAATATCCTGATTTTGGATAGCCTTATTACCAATTACAAAAAACGAAGCCTTAACCTGGTATTGTTTTAGGATCTCTAAAATTCTTTCCGTATATTTAGGGTCTGGCCCATCATCAAAGGTTAGAACTATTTCTTTGTCCTCTGGTTTGCTTAAACGTTCAAACTCTGAAGAAACTGGGTTGGTAACATAAGTTTCCCGCGTAATAAAGCCAGAGTTATCAAACTGAATACTGCGTTCTCCTTCTTTCCAACTCTCTTTCGCACGATAAATATTCCCTTCACCTGTGCTGTAAATATTTCCTCCATTTTTGACAGTAAGCAACTCTTCCGTCTTATGCCCTTTAAGAATATCCCAAACAGATGGATCCTCCGAACCAAGCCTCCAAAGTGCAACTCCCTGCGCTCCAGCCTCAGTAGACATTTTCAATTGATTGTAGAAGGTTGCACTGTCTAGGAACCATACTTCATGAACTTTGTTGTTCTCCATATATTTGAGATAAGGTGTTTGGCTCATATCATCCCATTGAATGTTCAAGTTGGCTTTTTCGGCCATTCTTGTCACGTCATCAAAGGAAACAACTTCTCCTGGCTCCTGGCTTTCCCATTCCCAGTCATATCCATAACTCCCTAGTGCGACAATCAGCTTTTCCCTGGGTAATTTTGAGAGAGTGTCTTTAAACCAAGATGTAGACGCAATGGTACCAGGGTTGTCCACATTCTCATCGTATGCCATCACAATCATCTGATCAACGTACTTTTCCAGTTTTTTGTAATCAAACGCCTTATTGTTAGGTGGTACATCGATGGAAACTGTGAGACCATCCGCATGAAAAACCGTGTAGAGCTCCTTTATAAACTGGGTCAATAAATCCCGGTCGTTCTTGTTTAAATTCTCAAAGTCGATATTGATCCCATCAAAGCCTTGCTTTTTTATTTGTTCATGCAGTTTTTTTATGAATTTTGATTGTTCTTCAGGAGAATTTAAAAGCTGATGAACCGTCTCCTGATTCCACTTGCCATCTTGTATGTTATGAAGTAACGGGACGATTTTAACATCATTCTTTTTGGCGAGCTCTACTATTTCCGGCTGAATATCGCTTTCAAGTCCAAATTCCTCATTTATACTCAACCATTGTGGGATTAGAACATCAATTGTATCAATATTTTTTCTTAACGATTGTTCACTGTTGCTGTCCCAATTCACATAGAATGCATAAACATCATCCTTATATGCGACTTCCTGCTTGAGAAACTTTTCATTCGTTTCGGTAGTTGCAGTTGTTACCTGAGGAGAAGTCATGGTTTCAGATGGGCTGATGTGTGAAAATTCATCCGTTTCTTTTATCTCCAATTTAGGAATATTGGGATTAGCATAAAGCCCTAAGCCAGAAAAAAAGATCACCAGGCAAAACAGAACAGCTAGGAGAGCAAAAAATATAATTAGTAGATTCCACCGTTTGCTCGATTCACTTTCAAAGATAAAATCTTTTTGATCAGGTTCAAGCTGTAAATGTGTTTTTTTCCTTTTACTTTCGCTGCCGAAGACCTTTTTTTTCATGTTGTTACCTACCTCATATCATTTTTTAGCCTTGCATATCAACAATCTACAAGGATCTATCCGACTTTGTTCGCATTTTCACAAATAACTAGGAAACTTTTCACGCAGATATCAAAAGCCGTAATTTCTATTAGTCTTCCAATCCATTAAAAGAGTAACAAGAGGATTTACAAGAAGAAATAAGCTAATTTGTCCAATTTTTATTGACATCAACTACTACCGAGAGATCCCCCCGGAATAATTACCTAAAATACAATTATTTATTTGACAATATACCTAGTTCCCTCTGTGAAATTTCCCTTTTTATTGCTAAACTAAGGAAATTTGAGCGGGACCACAGCCACTATTTTCATAAAATAATGATTCTTAATGTTTTTGTAATACCGGCTTAATATGGCAGAAACGTTTTGAAAACTAAAAAGGGTCCGATATCCCAGGTATATTATACTCCCTAAGAGGGTTATTGCCATTTTGTCGCTTCTCTAGTTAATTTGTCGAATACCTGTATATTTTTTGAGATGCTAAAATAAAACGAAATTACTGCAAAGGAAGTGATTGTATGGAACAGGAAAACATATCCCCGTCTACTAAAAAAGGAAAACTGGGCTTTAAAATTACACTTGGATTCATTTTCCTTCTTATTATAGGTGCAGGCACGTACGGATTTACCGTATATAACTCTGTTGCCGGCACGATCCAAAAAACACATGCACCACTGAAACGTTCAGAATCAGAGCAACGTGTTATTAACTTAGCAGAGGGAGATCCCTTCTCCATTTTATTATTTGGGGTGGACCAGCGTGAGGGAGACCGCGGACGTCCTGACTCATTAATTCTATTAACAGCAAATCCCAAAGATAAATCTATTAAAATGGTGAGTATCCCTCGTGATACATACACCGAAATTATCGGCAAGGGAATAAAGGATAAAATCAATCATTCGTATACATACGGCGGAGTTGACATGACCATTAACACTGTTAAAAATTTCCTTGATATCCCAATTGACTACTACGTGCAAGTCAATATGGACGGCTTTAAGGATCTTGTTGATGCTGTTGGCGGTGTAACTATTGATAACACCTTGGAATTTTCCTATGAAAAGTCAGACTTTCCTATTGGTCAACTAGAATTAAACGGCGAAGAAGCTCTGAAGTATTCTCGTATGCGTTATGAGGACCCAAAGGGGGACATAGGCCGACAAGAACGCCAGCGCAAAATCATTCAAGCTTTTCTCAAAGAAGCGGTTAAAATTGACACCCTCACAAACTATGGAAACATATTAGAGGTAATTGGCGAGAATGTAAAAACAAATTTAACGTTTGAGGAAATAAAAGAAATTCAAGCAAACTATTCCGAAACAAGGCACGACCTTGAAAAAATCCAAATAAACGGAAGCGGCAAGGAAGAAAATGGCGTCTATTACTACATGGTGCCTGAGGAAGAACGGACTAAGCTGTCTGAGACGATTAAGAAGCACTTGGATATAGAGTAGAGTAGTTTTAATTTCCTGCCCCAAAAAAAAGAATTAAGGACTTTGAAAGTCCTTAATTCCAATTATTTTACGAAATTTTTGTTTTACTATTACGATCTTCTGTACTACTATCTCTTTCTCTTTCTCTTACTCTATGGATCGCTTTTTTAGTTGATTCACTAATATTAGCATTAAAATATGGTTCATATGCTTCAAGGGGCGGTTTTTTAGTAGCAAAAACAGCAATCAAAACCCCTGCTAAAGAGACAACAGCAGCGATCAAAAAGGGATTGGTCGCGCCCATTGCTTTTGAAATAACATAGGTGACAGAACCGATAATAATCCCTGCGTAACCTCCAGCAGCATTCATTCTCTTCCAATACAATCCTAAGAAGACAACCAAGAAAAAGGCAGCTCCAAAACCTCCGTACACATAAACAAATCCCATTGCTAAAAACCAAGGTGGCTTAATAGCGCTAATCACTGCAACAAGTCCCATAACAAGAATAATCATTCTTAAACGCTTATTAAACGTTTTATCGTCAACTTTTGTTTTCTTAAAAATGCTTAAATACACATCATAGTAAAGAGTAGTACCAGCGGTTAACAACATCGAATTGGCCGTCGAAACAGCAGCACCGCAAAGAGCAACTAGCGTCATCGCCCCAACTAGAGGCGGTGCATAATCTTGAATAATTAACGGAACAATGTAATCTGTCGTTTTCCCTTCTGGAATACTTGGTAATAATGTTTTTGCTCCAAGTCCCATAATAATTAATGGACCCATAATAAAAATTAATACTCCAATTGTACCCATAACTTGTAAAATCGCTACTTTTGTATTCTTAGGGGCCAACATTCGACCAACCCAATGGGGGGAAGCCGGAGAACCTAATGAATTAGAGATAAAAATAGAAATTAATGCACCTAAACTAAAGGTTCCAAGCGGAGATAGGAGGATCCCTGGTTCCAACGGCTCTCCCCCCACATAGGTTGGAGCAGTCGTAGTGGCAAGTTTATCTAAAATACTTTCCATTCCCCCCGTTGCCGCTAAGACAGCACCACTTCCTAAAAGCATACCAATGACAATAAGCACTGTATTAAGCGTATCTGTTGCTGCTACAGACCAGAATCCACCTATACTTGTAAAAATTAAAAATATTAAAAAGGCAAAAATAGCAATTTTATAATCAATTCCGGTTATAGAAGCAAACACAATTCCAAATCCGTTTACCTGAATATGAACTAATAAGAAGTAACCAATCGTCATTAAAATTCCCACAATCATTCGTAACGGGCTATTTTTCTTATGTGGTTCATATCTAAGGTGAATATACTCCGGAAAGGTTCGAACAGGAGTCTCTGGTCTCCTAATTTTGTATGCAACAAGCGGAATTAACGCTCCACCTAAACACCAACCAGCTACCCATCCGATAATAGCAGCTACCCCAGAACTATATAAGTAGCCTGGTACTCCTAGAACGGATGCAACGCTTACCCAAGTAGCGGTGGTTGTACCAATTCCGATAAGTAAGCCCATTCTGTGCCCACCTGTCGTAAAATCAGAAATGGATTCTGTATTTTTTAAACTCTTAATGCTTGACCATACAATAAATAGCAAATAAAAACTAAGTACAATTAGGTACATCATGTTGTTTAAGCCCCTCTTTATTCTTATTTATATTTAAAAATTTTCCCAGTAGCGCCCCACCGCTTTACACCTGACTTTTCAATTTTATAGCAAAGATACGTGCCTAAAAGAAAAGAAAAAACCATCGTGCCAACCCAAATCATTAACGCAATAAACACTCAAATCCCCCCTTTATTAAAGTAAAGTTAAAAGCCCTATTCCCGAAGAAAATAGGGCTGACATGTAAACTAAAATTTGCTTTACACATTGCTTCTCATCTTCGGAACAGCGTTTTCCACCTTCCTCTGAAATTGGCACCGTGCATCAAACTTTCTTAGCCGGTTGCCGAGGTTTCATCGGGTCAGTCCCTCAACCTCTCTTAATAAGAAAAATATTTAAATTTTCAAAATATAAACTCTATTCTAGCATACTAAGTAATCTAGTCAACACAAAATATGAATAATACCAAAATTATAGTAAAAAGCAAAAATGTTTATTGGAGTTCATCTGAATATCTGTTAATTTATTATCTATATAAAAATAAAAAAGCTTTTTTATAAATAATGTTTATTCCCCAAACATAAAAGAGGCTTCCCACAAGTTTAGTCAACTTATGAGAAGCCTTCGTTAAATTCCTCAATGTTATCAAGGTGTTTAAATTAAAGTCTAACCTTTACTTCAGTACCATCCTTAGCTTTGACATCTACCAAGAGGAGTCCTTTGTGACGTTTCAGTTCCTTGAGGATTGGCTTTAGCATTTTTTTGTCGATTAGTGGAATCGTAAAGTTGAGGTTTTTTCTTTCCAAATTCCCTTTTGTCCACTCGTGTATACGATGTTGAAAAAATTTTGAGGACAAAATTGAAATACCAATGTTTAGAATGGCATTTGGGATTGGGATGGTGAACCGAACGTCTTTTGTTTTTACTTTTATTTGCAGCATATTTACCCCACTACTCAATGATGACAGAAACGGTATCCCCGTTTGCCGACTTAACATCTACAATTTGGCCATCCAATTCGTTTTCAATGGCTTCGATTATAAGGTTTATGTCAATATCTTTCACATATTTTTCTGATTCAGGTATACTCGCTGCGATGCTGTGGCCGGCCATTAACACTACCTTAACAAGTTTTATAGGTAAATTAACTGTGACGTTATCATTCTCAGAGGATACAACACGAAGTTTTAATGTTTTATCTAAATACTTATCCGCCTTTTCTAGTTGCTTGCTACTTTTTTCTTCTTTTTCTCTTAATAATTGGATCAGTTCTGAACCCTTATCAGCATCTATTTTCCCTTCTTGTACCATAGATAAAACTCTCATTATTTCCTCTTTCATGATAAATTCCTCCTTATTCATCTTTTAAAAGCTTAACGGCTTCCTCTGGAGTGATTTCACCATTTTCTAACATGGTGATAACCTTTTTCTCGTCTACTTCACTTTTCTTTTTCTGTACATATCCAAGGGATAAAACTATGTCTGAAAGCTTGCCGCGAACAGTCGGGTATGAAATCCCCAGTTCCTTTTCAACTTCTTTGATATTTCCTCTACATGTTAAAAATACTTCCACAAAATGAAGCTGATCCTTTGATAATGATGCCAATTTAGATAATTCAAATTCATTTTCAATCGTAGTGTTGCAATGAGTGCACTGCAACTTTGTAATCTTCAATGTTTTACTACAGACAGGACAATTTGTGATTACTTTATAAGCCATTTTGAAATCCCTTCCTTATATTTAATTTGATCTTACTGCAAATAATTAAAAATGTAAATAAGGAAGTTAATTTATTTAAAAATAAATATTGAAATAATTAATTACTTGATTAATATTATTAATTTATTTCATATCAATAAATAGGATTGGGGTAGTGTTTCATGCTGGTATAGTTTAAAGCAAATCATGGACAGACTTGCCTATCCCGATGATCAATTAGCAAAAATGTCTATCTCCATGGTACCCAAGAAATAAAAAGAAGCTTCCCACAAGTTAGCTGAACTCATGAGTAGCTTCCGTTAAAAGCCTCAATGTAAGCATTTCACTCTCATCTTACTCAAAAAACATTTATATCAAGGATTCGGGGGCATTATTACATCTACCGACCGTAACATGATAGTTTGTAATATCTTTTTGCCGACCGTACTTAACAAGTTTCGTCCTATCATGATGAACACAATCCCTACTTATCTATTTAATCTATGTTCCCTTTTAACCAATACATCATCAAAGTAGCTATTCGGGTTTCCCCAAGCATATAAAGCGATCGTACCATTTGAATGGGAATCATCGATAATAGGTTCTCCAAATATGTTGTTTCCGTCCTGAAACGCCTGGATCTGGTTGCCAATAACCTGGACTTCTAATTCAAAATTGGCACCTTGGGTATATCCTGATTTAGCCACATGGGCCAGTCTCGTTTCTACTCCATTAACGACTTTGAAGAGTTTGTAGAATTTACGCTCGTTGTCCAATTCTAGTTTATAGTAGTTTTCTGGATTCTGATAGCGGAACATCAGACCAATTCCGTCATTATCGGTGGAGCGTAATATAGCGGAAAACGAGTAATCCTTCCAAGAAAACGAACCGCTCTTGTCATAATAAGCAAAGGTACCCTTACGATTGTCAACAGCAGAAACATCCGGAGTATAGATGTTGGAAGATTGTACAACTTCTCCTCTCACAACTGACCATTTAGATGGTGCGTCAATCGTTCCCTCATCCACGACTTTCCAGTCTTTTATAGGACCGTCATCATCACGTTTCTTACCCCCACTAAAATCATCCATCAAGAGATCCCTAGATTGTTTAACATCATTAACCAGCACATCATCAAAGTAGTTACTCTGATTTCCCCACGAATATAAAGCTACCGTACCTTTTGAATGGGAATCATCAATAATAGGTCCTCCAAATATATCAATTCCATCTCGGTATGCCTGGATCTGATTCCCAACCACCTTGATTTCTAGTTCAAATTTGGTGTCTGGGACATACCCTGGTTCAGCCACATGAGCCAGGGTCGTTTCCACTCCATCAACGACTTTGAAGAGCTTGGAAAATTTACGTTGGTTGTCCAATTCTAGTTTATAATAGTTATCTTGATCCTGATAGCGGAACATCAAACCAATTCCGTCATTATCTGTGGCACTTAATGTAGCGGAAAAAGTGTAATCCTCCCAATTGATGGCACTGCTCTTGTCGTAATAAGCAAAGGTACCCTTACGATTGTCAACAGCAGGTACATTTGGACCATAGATGTTGGAAGATTGTACGACTTCCCCATTCACAACCGACCATTTGGATGGTGCGTCAATCGTTCCTTCATCCACGATCGTCCAGTCTTTCATATCCCCGTCATCATCACGTTTCTCATCTTCGGTAAAATCTTCATTGAATAGATACTTAATTTCTTTAACATTTGAAGCAGGAGTACCAAGATCAACGTTTGTATATTCAAATTCATTTTGCCAGTCTGTTTTGTATTCATCTAGATAAGGGGAGTAACTGGTTGCTTTTATCGTCCCTGCTTCCGGATCAATTTCCAGAAGACGTATAAAACCATTTCCTCCATTTGCTTGCATTTGATAGTTTGATAGCATTTGGTAGACTTTATTTCCATAGTCTCCTACCGATACACGACGACCTTGACCATCGTTCAATACGTGTCCACTAAGTACCATTGAGATATTTGGATGCAGCTTGACGAATTTCTGCCACATTTCTTCCCCGTCATTAACTCCACCTGGCTCTGAAGCTACACCATAATTATGGGCATTCCAGGCATGTCCTGTATTATGACGTGTCTCATCATAAAACATATAGCTATGCGTTACTACTATGACACGGTGATTGGGATGAGAAGAAACAACCTCGTTCGCCCAATCCAATACAGGATCTCTTGGTCCAAATTCCAGCGAAAGTACTAACCAGTCCGTTCCTCCAGCATTGAAGGTATGATAATTGTTATCGTACTTATCTGGTTCCGCCGGATAAACACCCCCAAAAGTTTCAGTTCCGGAAAAATCACTTACCGGAAAATAGGTATTATATAAAGTAGTATCTCGTGTATTTGCCGAACCTCCTGTACCAATATCATGGTTTCCAGGTAAAACCGTATAAGGAACAACCCCATCTAAAGTTCGCATCGCATCATAAGCAACCTCCCACTGGGGTATATTGTTATTGTTTGTGATGTCTCCCTCGTGAACGACAAACTTGATATTCTGTTCCTCCGAGTTGTCGGCAATCCACTGCGTTTGGGCGCGAAAGATTTCCGGATGGTTCCTTGCTAAGTTTTGGGTATCAGGCAGGACAGCAATTTTAAAAGCAGACGAGCTAGCCTCTGCTTGGGTGGACCCTTGGAAAGAAGAAATCACTATTAAACTGAAAATCATCATTAAAACAAAAACCATTTTAGTTGGTTTCATCTTTTACATCCTTCCTTTTTAATTTTTGGGATAAGGATCTTGAGGTTATCTTTTCCAATGGAAAAACGTCCGTCATTTAACGGGGTTATAAACAGCAAGAGATTATTCCATACCACTTACATAACTGAATTTTCTAAATACTCAACAGCTATAATTTGATCATTTTCTACTAAAATCTTCTCTCCATCTTTCACCTCCCTTAATTATGGTTATAGCATTTGGGGGTTAAGATTTAATTTGCTTTTTGTAAATATTGATTAAATTTTTTATTCTTTTCACAATTAATTGATATATTTGAGTAAGAAAAATATGGTTCCCAATAAAAAAGTCTTTAAAATATATTACCGAACAAGACTATACATCGTAATCTCTTCAACTTTAACTACTTAATTCTCAATACAATAATCAACAAATTTCCTAAAAAGCATTTCATAACTTTTTAGTTCATTTTAGTCGTGTTCTTGAAACGCCTGTCATCCCAATAGTCTTGGTACGCAAATTTTAACAACACAAAAAACCACTCCCTAACTTTTATAGGAAGTGGTTATTGCTATTAATATAAGTTTTTTCATGACTACTTCACAACTTAAGTGAAGATGGGTGAGAAATAGATTAAACTATTTTTTTGATGTCTGGCTTAAAAGCCTTACATCATGCCGCCCATTCCACCCATGCCGCCCATGCCGCTCATGTCTGGCATGCCGCCGCCTTCTTCAGGTTTATCAGCGATAACAGCTTCAGTTGTTAAGAACATAGCTGCTACAGAAGCTGCGTTTTGAAGTGCAGAACGAGTTACTTTAGTTGGGTCAACGATACCAGCTTCGAACATGTTTACCCAAGTTCCGTTAGCTGCATTGAAGCCGATGCCAACTTGTTCATTTTTCAAGCGCTCAACGATAACAGATCCTTCAAGGCCAGCGTTGTGAGCGATTTGACGTACCGGCTCTTCAAGAGAACGTAGGATGATGTTAACACCTGTTTGAGTGTCACCTTCTTCTTGAATTTGAGCAACTTTGTTATATACGTTTACTAGAGCAGTACCACCACCAGAAACGATACCTTCTTCTACTGCAGCGCGAGTAGAGTTAAGAGCATCTTCGATACGTAGTTTGCGCTCTTTTAATTCAGTTTCAGTTGCAGCACCAACTTTGATAACTGCTACACCGCCAGCTAATTTAGCTAAGCGCTCTTGTAATTTTTCTTTATCGAACTCAGAAGTTGTTTCTTCTAATTGCGCACGGATTTGACTTACGCGGCCTGCGATTTGATCAGCTTGGCCAGCACCTTCAACGATTGTTGTGTTTTCTTTTGTTACAACAATTTTAGAAGCGCGTCCTAATTGATCAATTGTTGCAGATTTAAGATCTAATCCTAATTCTTCAGTGATAACTTCACCGCCAGTTAGAATAGCAATATCTTCTAACATTGCTTTACGACGATCACCGAAACCAGGAGCTTTAACAGCAACAGCATTGAATGTTCCGCGAAGCTTGTTCACTACTAGAGTTGCTAATGCTTCACCTTCTACATCCTCAGCAATTAATAATAGTGGCTTGCCTTGTTGAACAACTTGCTCCAATACTGGTAAGATTTCTTGAATGTTTGTAATCTTTTTGTCTGTGATTAAGACATATGGGTTTTCAAGAACTGCTTCCATTTTGTCAGAATCAGTTACCATGTATGGAGATGCATAACCACGGTCAAATTGCATACCTTCTACTACCTCTAATTCAGTAGAGAAGCCTTTAGATTCTTCAATTGTGATAACACCGTCGTTACCAACACGTTCCATTGCTTCAGCGATTAATTGACCTACTTCTTCATCAGCAGCAGAAATCGCAGCAACTTGTGCAATTGATTCTTTTCCTTCGATTGGTTTAGAAATAGCTTGTAGCTCTTCTAATGCAACAGCAACAGCTTTTTCAATTCCTTTACGAACAACCATTGGGTTTGCTCCAGCAGTTACGTTCTTTAATCCTTCACGGATCATTGCTTGAGCTAATACAGTTGCAGTTGTAGTACCGTCACCAGCTACATCGTTTGTTTTGCTAGCAACCTCTGCTACAAGCTTAGCACCCATGTTTTCGAAAGCATCTTCTAATTCGATTTCTTTCGCAATTGTTACACCATCATTAGTGATTAAAGGAGAACCGAATTTCTTTTCTAATACAACGTTACGTCCTTTAGGTCCTAATGTTACTTTTACAGCATCTGCTAAAGCATCAACACCACGAAGCATCGCGCGGCGAGCTTCTTCGCTAAATTTAATATCTTTTGCCATGTTTACAAGACCTCCTCAAATTTTTAAATAAAATCTATTATGTGTGCTGTACGATTAACCGATTACAGCTAAAATGTCGTTTTCACGTAAAATTAAGTATTCAGTACCTTCGTATTTCACTTCAGTACCCGCATATTTTGAGAAGATAATACGATCGCCTTCCGCTACTTCAAGAGCCACTTTCTCTCCGCTATCTAGTACACGGCCTGTACCAACAGCAACTACTTTACCTTCTTGTGGCTTCTCTTTCGCACTATCAGGAAGAACGATACCACTAGCAGTTTTTTCTTCTGATTCAACTAACTCGATAATAACGCGATCACCTAATGGCTTTAACAAGTGAAACAACCTCCTCAAATTCTTTGAATAAATGATTATTTTTTCCTTTTTATTAGCACTCACTACCTTTGAGTGCTAACACAATTATTATAATATATAAGTTCTCTTTTAATTTCAAGTATGAAGTTTAAAATTTTTATAAGAACTTTTCTTCTTTTCTATCATTTAATAAAGTCACCCTGTAAACGATATCAAAAAATGATTCTTCACCAATTTGTCTCATTCTTAAGAGGTATCATACATAGGATGACATATAGGTATGTTACAATAAGATCTGATATCTTATTAAACGGCTAACGTGCTTTACTAAGGAGGTTTACATGAAAAAGCATTATTGGTTTATCATCATTACATATATGATTCTCCAATTATCAGGGTATGCGGGGATAAAGTTGTTTAGCTTATTGAATATTGGTGGAACTGATGTAGAAAGATTTGCTTATTGGACCATCTTTAGCTTTACACTTTCATTTTTAATTATTCTATATTTTTTAAGACATGAACGTCATGCAGAAAGTCGCTTTCGCGGCGAACCTGCCTCTATAGGAGCATCCATTGGTTGGGCTATTATCGGGTTTTTCTTAGCCATTTTTGTACAAGGTCTTGCTGCAAATATTGAGGTCAATGTATTTGGTGTAGATCCCGGTTCTGAAAATACCCAGAGAATTGTAAACTTGATTGAGCTTTTTCCTTTGGTCATGCTTGTGACTTCCATAATAGGCCCAATACTCGAAGAAATTATATTCCGAAAAATTCTTTTTGGCGTATTATATACAAGAACCAATTTTTTCATTGCGGCATTGATCAGTTCTCTCATTTTTTCTCTCCTGCATGGTGAACCACAGCATGTATTGTTGTATGGAGCAATGGGCTTTACCTTTGCTTTTCTATATGTTAAAACAAAACGTATTCTCGTTCCCATCTTCGCACATGTTTCAATGAACACAATGGTTGTGATCATTCAAACTGTTTTTCGAGAGGATATTGAAAGAATCATGCAGCAAATGGAACAATTAGAACAGATGCAAGTAATTATTGGGGGCTTTTTAAAATGAGAACAAACCCTATTTCCATGGCTATTTTTTATTTGATCATGGGGTTACTTTTTATCTATTTAGCGATTAACAGTGCAAGAGATGGTATTTTTACCTTTCCAACAATTTTATTGATGCTGATTGCAACATTCGATATTGGAGTAGCCATTAGAATGTTTATTTTATCTAGAAAAATCAAAAAGATGAACATAAAAAAATGAGACTATGAACAGTCTCATTTTTTGTTTTCTTCTTCAAATCTCAATTTTTGTGACTTCCGATATGTTGCTCTTGAAACCCAAATACTAATTTCATATAAAATAAATAGAGGTATAGATACCATTAAGTGTGAAGCTAATTCAGGCGGTGTAATAAGTGCTGCGATCACTAACAGTACAAAATAAGCATATTTTCGTACTTTTGATAAAAACATCGGTGTGACGATTCCTAATCTTGTTAAAAACATAATTACAACTGGTAACTGAAAGAGCAACCCAAACGGAAGAGTTAGTTGGATTAAAAAAGAAAAGTATTCATTGATTCCAATTACTTGGTTTACATCCAATTTATTTGATATTCTTTCCATAAAATCTATGACAAATGGAAAAAGAATAAAGTATGAGAAGGCCACGCCTAATAAAAACAGGAAAACTGAAATTGGTATGTAGCTTAAGGTTACTTTTCTTTCTTTTTCATATAAGCCAGGGCTTACAAAAGACCAAAGCTGATATAAAATGATTGGCGAAGTTATAACAAACGCAATAATAAATGCAAATTTCATGTAGACCATTAATGGGTCTGTAAGATTAAATGCATTTAATGTTAATGCCTTTGCTTCGTCGGTATGCTGTAAATATATAATGATCGGTCCTGAAAGCAGAAAACCAGCAATAACAGCTAAGAAAAAGAAAACGACAACAATGACGAGTCGTTTTCTCAGCTCTGTTATATGTTCAATGACCGACATTTCATCTTGTCTCATATCGGGTTTCATCCTATCTTACTTGACTTCTTCCTTATTCTTTTGCTTAGCATCTTGATCATCTTCATCATCATCCGCTAAACCTTTCGTAGCATTTTTAAACTCTCGTAATGTATTACCTGCTGCTTTTCCTAGCTGTGGCAACTTCTTTGGTCCAAAAATAAGTAGCGCAACAAAAACGATTAATAAAAGGCTTCCGATTCCTACTGATGGCATTGAATCCATCTCCTTTGTCTATTATTATTTTTCATCATTTGGATAATGCTTTAAAAAGTAAACAAGTGATTGAAGTTCGACTGCTAAATCAATATGATGAATCCTTATTTCATCAGGAACATTGATTCGCGCAGGTGTAAAATTAAGAATTCCTTTAATTCCCTTTGCGACTAAGCGATCGGTAATTGATTGTGCAACCGCTGCTGGTACTGTTAAAATAGCGACTGTCACATCATCAGGAAGCTGTTTCTCAAGATCATCTAAATGAAAAACAGGAACTCCACCAATTTCTGTCCCCACCTTATCTTGTGCGACATCAAATGCTAAGGAAATAACAGTATTGTTGTTCTTCGTAAAATTATAATGTAAAAAAGCAGTACCTAAGTTCCCTACTCCTATTAAACAAACCTTTGTTGTTTCATCTTGATCTAACGTTTTTCTAAAAAAGGATAACAAATAATTTACATTATAACCATACCCTTTCTTTCCTAACGCCCCAAAATATGAGAAATCTCTTCGAATCGTAGCAGAATCTACCTTTACAGCATCGCTTAGCTCAGCTGATGATACACGCTGCTTTCCTGATGAATGTAAATTTTTTAAAAAACGGTAATATAATGGCAACCTCTTTGCTGTTGCCTGCGGTATTTTCGTTTGGTCTATATTCAATCTGATCCCTCACATTCACACAAACACTTAAGAAAAGCGCAAGCGCCTTGGTCATCGCCGTACAAACTGGAGGAGCATCGACTAAAGATTTAGGAAACACGGTAAGCGAAGCGAACCGATGTTGACTTATCGTAGGGAGATGATCTGAAGTTTGATAGACGATAGGCGCTGGAGCTAGACACCTATACTAAGTACAAAATTTTATACTTTCTTATCTGTTAAGAAAAGCGCAAGCGCCTTGATCAGCCCCGACAGGCATAAGATGATTTGGAATAGAAGTCGTTCTTTGCCTTCAATTTTCAAATTGACTTATGTCCTCGAGGCAGTTAAAATCGCGGCGCCCGGTCCCAGTAACTGCACTCGCACGTCCTGTGCTTCGGGTCTAGGCATTGAGCTAGCCATCCAACTAAAGTACAAAACATATAAATTTTGTTACTTTGACAATAACAGCTACTCCTTTTTCACGCTTGTTGTCATCTTTCTTTTCTTAAAAAATCACCACTTTTGCCACCTGTTTTTTCAACTAAATAGGTTTCCCCTATGACCATACCTTTATCAACAGCTTTACACATGTCATAAACAGTAAGTGCTGTAATGCTTGCAGCGGTTAACGCTTCCATTTCAACACCTGTACTTCCTTTCGTTTTTACAGTTACTGAAATACATAAAGTATAAGAAGGATCCTTAACTTCCCATTCAAATTCAATATTTACACCTTTAATTGAAATTGGGTGACACATCGGAATAACGTTTGATGTTTGTTTTGCCGCCATAATGCCAGCTACCTGAGCAACGGATAGAACATCACCTTTACCAATCTCATGATGAATGACTTTCTTATAAACTTCTTCGGTAACAGTTATGCTAGTTCTAGCTTGAGCTGTTCTAACTGTTTCTTCCTTAGCAGAAATATCAACCATCTTTGCTCTGCCTTGTTCATTGAAATGAGTAAACTCTGACATATACAAATCCCCTTATACCTAGACTATACACTATTTTTTTGCTTCTGTCTGTCTTGTAATTGTGACAATTAGAGAATGATTTTTGACTTTTGTTCCTTCTATTTCCTATGAGGTACTTTTACCTCAAGTTCTCACTACCTTTTGTCACTTATCATCCAAATGAAGAGCTTTTCCTCAGATTCCTTCATTTAGAAATCTATCATTGTTGCTTATAAGTGCCTTATTAAGCTACACTTAAATCATTAGTAGAGGTGAAAAACAATGATATTGTTACAAATAAATCAACTTAGTAAATACTTTGGTGCTGATCCTATTTTATCGAATATTAAGCTAGAAGTACAAACTAGAGATAAAATTGCTCTCGTTGGCCGCAATGGAGCTGGTAAATCAACACTTTTAAAAATAATTTCTGGAGCGATGTCCTATGATTCCGGTGAAATCATTAAACCTAAGGATGTATCAATCGGTTACTTAGCACAAGATACCGGCCTGGAATCACAATTATCCATATGGGATGAGATGAATTTAGTTTTTAAGCATCTTAAATTAATGGAAGAAGAAATGCGGAATCTTGAACAACGCATGTCGACTGTTGATCCCAGTGGTGAAGCTCAAAAGTTTGAACAACTTTTAAAAGAATATGATACATTACAAGTGAAATTTAAAGAGGAAGGCGGTTATCAGTACGAAGCAGATATACGTTCCGTTCTACATGGATTAGGTTTTAGCAGCTTTAATCCGGAAACAAAAATATCCTCTTTAAGTGGCGGCCAAAAAACACGCTTAGCCTTGGGTAAATTGTTATTAACAAAACCAGATCTCTTAATTTTGGATGAGCCTACAAACCATCTTGACATAGAAACATTAACCTGGTTAGAACAATATCTGCAAAATTATCCAGGGGCTATATTGATTGTTTCACATGACAGATATTTTCTGGATAAAATTGTAACACAGGTTTATGAAATCAGCAGAAATACGAGTACTAAATACATTGGAAATTATAGTAATTATTTAACCCAAAAAGCTGAAAACTATGAAAAAGAATTAAAAAGCTTTGAAAGACAACAAGAGGAAGTTGCTAAACTTAAAGACTTTATTCAGAAAAACTTAGCTAGAGCCTCCACGACAAAACTTGCACAAAGCAGAAGAAAAAAGTTAGAAAAAATGGAGTTAATGACTAAACCCCTTGGAGATGAAAAGTCTGCAAGCTTTCAATTTGATATTGATAGACAAAGTGGAAATGATGTGTTAAAAGCAACAAATATCTCTGTTTCATATGATAAACAAAACCCTATCATATCAAATATCTCGTTTTCCATTTCTCGAGGAGATTCAATCGCACTTGTTGGTCCAAATGGAATTGGGAAATCAACTTTATTAAAGTCCATTGTTCAAAAGCTTGATGCCTTAACAGGTACGTTTTCATTAGGGTCCCATGTACAAATTGGTTATTATGATCAGCAGCAAGGTGATTTAACGTCAAATAAGCGAGTTTTGGACGAGCTTTGGGATGAATATCCACAGAAAACAGAAAAGGAAATTCGCACCGTGCTTGGAAACTTCCTATTTTCAGGTGATGATGTACTTAAGCCTGTTTCAACTTTAAGCGGTGGAGAAAAAACAAGGCTAGCCCTATCTAAGCTGATGTTGCAAAAAGCCAATTTCCTCATTCTTGACGAACCGACGAACCATCTAGATTTAGATAGTAAGGAAATTTTGGAGAATGCTTTAATTGATTTTCCAGGTACCATCCTTTTTGTTTCTCACGACCGTTATTTTATAAATCGTATTGCCACAAAAGTATTTGAGCTATCAAGTCATAACATAACTGAATACTTAGGTGACTATGATTATTTTATAACAAAGAAGGAAGAAAAATTAGAGCTTGAGCGACTGGAAGTAGAAGAGAAAAAGAACGTTTCGCAAAATACCAGTCATTCTGCATCAGAAGGAAAACTAAACTACCAGCAGGAAAAAGAACTCAAAAAGCTTGAACGACAAAAACAACGAAGAATTGAAGAAATTGAACAAAGCATTAGTAAGCTCGAAGAAAAAATTGAAGAGAATGAAGCTTTACTTTGCGATCCAACCGTTTATCAGGACCATGAGCAAGTACAAAAAATTAACACAGAAAATGAACAACTGAATTCAGAATTAGAGCAACTAATGACTGAATGGGAACAGCTCCACTAAAACAGCGAACTTGTCTTCGCTGTTTTTCTTATTCACTGGAATATATTTCGACAAATTTCATAGAGTCTCAGATAAGTTAAAAATTTGTTATGCACAATCCACTCTTTTATCCACATGTTGAATCCTTTATTTTCAACATATCAACAGACTTATACACATTATCCACAAATTTATGTTTATTTATCCAAGTTATACACATAGGATTTTTTACTGATTTGACAGCATTTTCACTCCTTTTACACAATTCTACAAAAAATCGTTAACATCCTGTGGATAACCATCCTTTTTAAGGATATTTACAGAACATGACTAAAATTGATGTGGAGAAATATGATTTTGTCGAAAAAAGCAGAACGAAAGTGCAAGCGCCTTGGTCATCCTCGGGCAAATATAGAATAGAAGGTGTTTTTAGTCTTCAATTCTATATTTGCATATGACCTCGAGGGGCTAGAAGCTGAAGGTTTAGCCTAAAAAAACAGAACCTGATCAGGTTCTGTTTCATTTTCAAATTTAATAAGAGTTAAGCTCTAAGCCGGGATTAGCATTAAGCGCTAAATCACTTCTAACTCCTTTTTCAAAAAGAATACTTCCTGCTGCGGCAATCATTGCCGCATTATCAGTACATAAGGATAATGGTGGAATAATTAACTCTACACCTTCTCTATTTAAAAATTCCTTTTCCAATGCTGTCCTTAAACCTTTATTCGCTGCTACTCCACCTGCTAATAGTAATTGCTTTACCTTATACTTATCCACAGCTTGTGCAGTTTTAGTTACCAATACATCAACAACACTTGCTTGAAAGCTTGCTGCTACGTCTTTTGGATCAAGTTCAATCCCTTTTTGCTTAGCATTGTGTAGTGTATTGATAACAGCTGATTTTAGACCACTGAAGCTAAAATCAAAGGATCCTTCACCAAGCCATGCTCTAGGTAGATCAATATTGGCCTGACCCTCATGGGCTAAACGATCAATATGAGGACCTCCTGGATATGGAAGCCCAATTGTTCTTGCTACCTTATCATAAGCCTCACCAGCAGCATCATCCAAAGTTTCCCCAATTACCTCGAAACTTCCATGCTCCTTCATATAAACCAATTCAGTATGACCGCCAGATACGACTAGAGCAAGTAAAGGAAATCTTAATTCTTGGACCAGACGATTTGCATAAATATGCCCTGCAATATGATGTACACCTATTAATGGAATAGAATGTGAGAAAGCTAAAGCCTTTGCTGCATTTATTCCTGTTAATAGTGCTCCTACTAAACCGGGTCCTTCTGTTACTGCAATAGCTGAAATATCATCAAATGAAAGTTCAGCTTGATTCATCGCTTCCTCAAATACAACTGTTAATTGCTCAACATGATGCCTTGAGGCAATCTCTGGAACAACTCCACCAAATCGCTTGTGACTCTCAATCTGAGATGCTACAACATTTGCTACAATTTCTCGGCCATTCTTCACAATGGCTGCAGCTGTTTCATCACAGCTAGTTTCAATTCCTAATATATATTGATCAGTTTGACTCATACTAAATTCACCCACATTACTAAAGCATCTTCTTGATTATCCGTATAATAATTTTTTCTTATGCCGCCAGGTTCAAACCCTGCTTTTTTGTATAAAGATTGGGCAATATGATTTGATACTCTTACCTCTAATGACAATCTTTTTGCTTTCATTTCCCTACTTAATTGAATAGCAAATCTCAGTAGGGCTTCCCCTATTTTTCGTCCTCGATAATCAGGATGAACGGCAATATTGGTGATCTGGGCATCGTCCATAATGACCCATAGCCCACAGTAGCCAATAACTTGTTCCTCAAGTTCTACGACTACATATTTTGCAAATAAATTTTGCTCTAATTCATAATATAAGGACTCTTTTGTCCAAGGTGCAGAAAAGGATAGACATTCAATTTGGTATACTTCGTCAATGTCCTCTTTTCTCATTTTCCTAATTGTGAATTGATTTTCCACTATAGCCACCATCTTACTTTTGTTGCTCCAGCCACTTGGCTTCAGCTTCAGCTAGTCTGATATAATTCGGAACAAGATGATGAACATCTGTTGCTTCTTTAGTTAAACCAATAAGTCCTAACTCGCTCGGTCTTGGATTATGTAATGCCACATTTGCTATTGCGGCTTTATCTCCAAGCATTTCTATTATCGTGTCTTGGTGGATATGAATATCATTTCCTAAAAATAAAATACGATTATCCCTCTTTAATAAATTACTCACCCAATCAGTTAAAAGTAAATTTTGGTCATTCTCAACTGTGGTTAATTCATTATTAACGTATTGATATAAGCCTGTATAGACTTGTCCTCGTCTTGCATCAAAAATCGGTGAAATAAGTCCGTCAAAATACCGGCCATTTGCAGCTAAAATTTCTAAACTAGATACTCCTACAATAGGAACCTGAAGAGCCCATGCCATTGTCTTTGCAATCGAAACTCCTATACGAACACCAGTATATGAACCCGGTCCTGTTGCAACAACTACTTTCTCTATATCCTTCGGTGTTAGATCACAATCATGTAAGAGACGTTCAATAGCAGGCATTGCCCGAACTGAATGATTCTTCTTTAAATTCGTTATATATTCTCCAATAACAGCCTTTTCTTCAACAATGGCAATTCCAAGCACATTATTCGTTGTGTCTATTGCTAATGCTTTCATCATTTAACTCCTTACATAGTTCAACATAATGAGGCCCTTTAGGTGTCATAATAATTTTCCTAGTCGTATCATCCACATAAAGAATCTTTATATCCAATCGTTCATCTGGAAGTTGATCTTCAATTAAATGAGCCCATTCCACTACAGTTATCCCATTTCCATGAAAATACTCATCAAAACCAAGGTCTTCATCAGCATCTTCAACACGGTACACATCCATATGATACAAGGGCAATCTGCCATCTTTATATTCTTTTATAATCGTAAATGTAGGGCTATTCACATTTCTGCTTATTCCAAGACCTTTCGCAAGTCCTTTAGTAAAAGTTGTTTTGCCAGCACCCAAATCCCCTTCAAGTGTAATGACATCTCTTTCTTTTAGTTTCTTTGATAAGAATATTGCAATCGCTGTTGTATCTTCAGTACTTTTTGTTATAAATTCATATTGTTCCACTTTTCCTCACCTAACTTATTTTTTAAAGTGGTTATACCCTAGTTTATCAAGTTTTATATAGCCTTGATTCTTTGTATTTAATAATACTCCTTTATGATTAGATTGAACTGTCCCTATTTTTGTCACTTGTACGCCTATATCATCACAAGCATGTTTCAATTTCTCCCATGACTCTTGTGAAGTCGTCCCAACTAGCTCGAAATCTTCTCCACCATATAGAACCCAGCTTTGGATATTATAGCTTGATTGTAATGATAAGAGTTCACCGCTTATAGGAAGGGCCTGTTCATCTATTGTAATCCCAACATCACTTGCCTCAGCAATCTCATTTAATTCACTTGCAAGTCCATCACTTACATCGTTTAATGATGCTCTGTTTAATCTCCCCGCAATCCTTCCAACTTTCACTTGAGGAGTTGGCATTTTATGCTTTTGGATTAAATATGTTTTTAATGATTGAGTATGTACAGTAGCTTTGCCTAATAAAATAGCTAAACCTGCAGCAGAATCACCGATTGTTCCCGTTACAAAGACGATATCATCTTTCTTTGCTTTACTTCTTAGTGTGCTTCGCCCCTGCTCCACTTCTCCAATTACTGTAACAGTAATCACGAGTTTATCTGTGGTAGAAACTGTATCGCCACCTAATAGATCCATTTTATATTCTCCTGATAACTGTCTCATTCCCTCATAAATTCCTAAAAGTTCATTTTCATGCCAATTAGGAGGAACAGCTAATGAAACCAAATAATAAAGAGGTGTTGCTGCCATTGCAGCTAAGTCACTTATATTGACAGCCAAAGCTTTGTATCCTACTTCAAAAGGGGAAGATAGACCTCTAAGAAAATGTACACCTTCAACCATTGTATCTACACAGACTACTTGTTGATAACCTTGAGATGATTCATAAATAGCTGCATCATCTCCAATAGCCACTTTTACATTTTGCTGAAAAGTACGATTTGGTTTTACTTTGTTTATAAAATCAAATTCATCCATTTCGATCTCCACATTCTATTATTTTGACCTATGAAAAAACCTTAGGAGTATTTCCTAAGGAAGCAATTTTTCGCAAAAAACTATTACTTAGTTTAACCAAGTTTGACACATTCTATCGTACCATATTTAATCTAATCGTGGTATTAGTAAGATTATAGTTCAATATCTATTAACTATAGACATAAAGAAAACTCGCCGATTGGCGAGCCTGGAAACGCGAATGCAGAGGCGATGTGCCCTTATACTCTACATACTTAAAATTGACCACTACCTCGAATCTTTTCTAGGCTGTCAATTTATATTTTTTATGTATAAAAAAAACGAAACAACTTTGTTTCGCAAGCAATCAATTATATGGCGGTCCGGACGGGACTCGAACCCGCGACCTCCTGCGTGACAGGCAGGCATTCTAACCAACTGAACTACCGGACCATAAACTATTTTTGATGTGTAAACATTATAATTGGTTGCGGGGACAGGATTTGAACCTGCGACCTTCGGGTTATGAGCCCGACGAGCTACCAGACTGCTCCACCCCGCGACGATAAAAGGTAAATCATAATTTCTATGCACTTTGTTACTTATTATCTATTTGGACCGTCCCGATTTCAGAAAGCTTAGTCAAGATGCTGCTCAATCGGTACGCTGAAGTGATTCGATGAAGCATATTCATTCGTGCTCCACCCCGCGATAATAAAAGCATACTACTTGGCGACGTCCTACTCTCACAGGGGGAAACCCCCAACTACCATCGGCGCTGAAGAGCTTAACTTCCGTGTTCGGCATGGGAACGGGTGTGACCTCTTCGCCATCATCACCAAATAATATGAAGTTTGAAGGC
>Ga0180220_1000458_pt1 | contig 44683 bp, 34 predicted proteins | sample eDN5th37CBELigBY_FD_151335 | JGI IMG/M metagenome (GOLD analysis project Ga0180220, IMG submission 151335) | Enriched backyard soil microbial communities from Emeryville, California, USA - eDNA 5th pass 37_C BE-Lig BY (version 2) (version 2) | ecosystem: Environmental > Terrestrial > Soil >...
GCCAACCTCCGGCCCCTGCCGCAGAAGGAGCGGGAGCGGTACGACCTGGCGCGCCACCTGCTCGTCGCCGAGATCACGGTGGCGCTCGGCGTCCCTCCGGCCACCGCCGAGGACTTCATCGATCTGGCGCTGCTGCCGCCCGCCGGCACCGTCCGCCCCGCCTCGAAGCCGAGGCGGCTGGCGGTGGTGACGCCCAAGCCCAGGCCGGTCGCGCGGCCGAGGCCTCGGGGCGACGGCGAGGACCTCGAGGAAGAGGAGCTCGGCCTCGAGGACGAGCTCGGCCTCGAGGAGGAAGAGGAGGAGCTCGCCCCGGTGGAGGAGGGCCTCGCGGAGGAGGGCGAGGAGGAGGAGCAGGCGCCCGCCGCCGTGGCCCGAGCGAAGAAGGCGGCGAAGCCCAAGGCCCCGGTGCGCGGAAAGGCCAGGGCGGGCGCCGCCAGGAAGATCCCACCCGCCGCCGTGAAGAAGACCGCGGCCACCGAGGAGGCGGCGCCTTCCGCCGGTGAAGAGAAGCCGCGAGTCGCCGCCGTGAAGACCGCCGGGGCGGATGCCGAGACGGCCGCCGCGAAGGAGACGCCGCCCGCCGACCAGGAGAAGCCGAAGGCTGAGGCAGAGGCGAAGGCGGCTGCCCCGAAGGAGGCGGCGCCCGCCGCCGAGAAGAAGCCGAAGACCGCGGCCGCGAAGAAGGCCGCCGCCGGCGCCGAGGCGAAGGCCGCTGCGACGAAGGCGAAGACGCCCGCCGCAGAGGAGAAGCGAAAGGCCGCGGCCGCGAAGAAGGCCGCCGCCGGGGCGGAGGCGAAGGCCGCCGTGACGAAGGCGAAGACGCCCGCCGCAGAGGAGAAGCGAAAGGCCACGGCCGCGAAGACGAAGCCGCCCGCCTCCGAGGAGAAGCCGAAGACGGAGCCCGCGAAGAGGACCGCCGCCGCGAAGAGGGCCGCGCCCTCCCCCGAGGCGAAGCCGAAGGCCAGCGCGGCGAGGAAGGCCGAGCCCTCGACCGAGGCGGCGAAGAAGGCGAGCCGCAAGAGCGCGACGCCCGCCAAGAAGGCGGCGCCGGAGGGCGGCGCCGCGGCGGCGCGGAAGACGGCGGCGAAGAAGGCCGGCGCCACGACCGCGAAGCGCCCGACCAAGGGCGCGGCGAAGAAGCGCAAGTCAGGAGACGAGGCGTGATCCGCGTGGTGAACCTCGACCCCTTCCACGAAGGCGACGTGGACGCGGTGTGCAAGTACCTCTTCCAGGCGTTCGGCCTGGGGTGCGAGCCCGCGGGCCGGCTGCCGCTGCCGGAGGAGGCCCGCCGCGACGACGGCACCTACGACGCGGCCCTGCTCCTCGAGGAGGCAGAGACCGTGAAGCTCGTCGCGGACGACAAGCTCCTCTACCTCACCCACGCCAACCTCGTGCAGCCGGAGGGGCCGGTGGGCCGCCCGCCGACCTTCGGCCTGGCGCAGCACGGCGGGAACCGGGCGGTGGCGAGCTGCGCGAATTTTCCCAAGACCCTCGAGGAGGGTTCGGACGAGTTCCGCAAGCGCCTCGCCAAGCAGGCCGTCCGCGAGATCGGGCGCACGTGGGAGCTGCACACCTGCATCGATCCCAAGTGCGCCATGCACCCTTCGTGGAGCGACGCCTTCGAGACCCATGTGGAGCCGGTCCTCTGCGCCTTCTGCCGCGAGAAGAGCGAGGAGCGCATCCGCATGGCGAAGACCTGATCCACGCCCCGCTCCGCCCTCGCGGATCCCGTGGGCGGCAGGGCCGCCGCTCCCTTACAATCCCTTCGACGGCGACGGATCGCCGCAGCGCCGGAAGGGGCCCTCGACGTGGATCGACATCCGCCACGCATCCTCAGCGACGAGATCGACCTCTACACCCGCACCTATTACTCGCTGCTGCGCAGCACGGGCGAGGTGCGGGTGCGCGCCTTCGAGGAGGCGCACGCCTACAGCGACTCGAGCCTGCACGCGGGGGCGCGGGATCCGGTGCCCGACGTGGCGGCCTTCGCGTACAGCGCCGCGCGGCTGCCGGAGTGCATGCCCCGGGTACGGCTGGTGGTGATGGGGCAATCGCACGAGCACTTCGAGAGCGCCGGCTTCGACGTGCGCTGCTGGGAGACGGTGCGCACCCGCGGGCGGAGGCGCCCCTTGCGCTGGGACGGAGGCGAGACGCTCGCCGCCTTCATCACCAGCACCAGCGACATCGACGATCTGGTGCCGATCCTCACCGCCTACCAGATCGAGTGGAACAAGCTGCACTTCGCGCTGGGGCCGGCGCCGCTGGGCCAGCTCCTGCGGGAGGCGCCTGAGGGCTCGCCGGTCGACGTGGAGCCCGACGACCTGCAGCGGGTGCTCGGCCTGGACGCCTCCGGGGTCGACACCCTGCGGGCGGCCTTCGGCACGAGCTGGGACGAGGGGATGCGCGCGGTGGCCAGCCGCCCCTCCGATCTCTCCGTGCGGCTCCTCGCGGGGTCTTTCTCACAGTATCAGAGAGCCGCACAAAGATGGTGGTCCGGGATCGACGGCGTGTACCTGCAGGAGGAGCGGCCCAGGCGGCGACCCGTCTACTTCGTCTCCTCCAACACCCACTCCCTCTCGAACCTGCTCGGCGGCTACGCCCTCGCCCACCAGGACGAGATCGTCGAGTTCGCCAGGCGGAAGAACCCCGAGAACCTCGCGCCCGTCCTCGAGAAGGCGATGGCGGGGGATCCCTCGGTGCAGAAGAGCAACCTCCTCTACTACCTGCTCCGGGAGTACATCCACGAGGATCGGGAGACGGGCAGGCGCCGCGCCGACGTCCAGCGCCACGACCGGGAGAGCGGCATCGTCACGGTGGAGACGCCCGGCCGCATCGACGTCATGGCGCAGCTCATCGAGCTCTCCTCGCTGCAGGTCGACAGGTTCGATCCGCGGCTGCCCATGGAGGGCCTCGAGCGCCTGAAGGAGAGCGACGCGGTGATCCTCAACATCGACTACCCGCTGGGGATGGCCGCCTACCACCACCTTTCCCGGGTGGGCCAGGGCGTGGGCGAGCTGCGCGGCATCTACGTGATGGGCAAGGCGGCCACGCTCAACGGCAAGGTGGGCGACGCGATGATCTCGTCCGTCGCCTACGACGAGCACGGGCGCAACACCTACCTCTTCCACAACTGCTTCCGCGCCGCCGACGTCCAACCCTACATGCGCTTCGGCACCGTGCTCGACAACCAGAAGAGCATCAGCGCCCGCGGCCCCTTCCTCCAGAACCGCCAGTACATGAGCACCTTCTATCGGGAGGGCTACACGGTGCTGGAGATGGAGGCCGGCCCCTACCTCGCGGCCATCTACGAGCTCGTCAACCCCAGCCGCCACCCCGTCGACCAGATCGTGCACCTCTCCCACACGATGCCGTTCGAGGTGGGCATCCTCCACTACGCGTCGGACACGCCCTACTCCCGCAGGCAGAGCCTGCTCTCCAAGAGCCTCTCGTACTTCGGCGTGGAGAGCACCTACGCGTGCGCGATCGCGATCCTGCGGCAGATCCTCCGGGCCGAGGTGGATCGCCTGTCGGAGTCGGGCGAGGGCCGATAGGGCCAGCGCCGCCTACACGAGGTCGACGAGGATGCGGCGGCAGTCCTCGGGCTCCAGCGGCCGCGGGCTCTTGCGGTGCGACGCGTCGGCCATCGCCTTCTCCACGATCGCAGGGATCATGTGGGGGACGACGCCGACCTCCGAGAGCTTCCTCGGGATGTGGAGGTCGCTGCAGAGCTGGGAGACGTGCATGCAGGCGGCGTCGGCCAGCTCACGCTCGGAGCGCCCCTGGCAGTCGACGCCCATGGCCTCGGCCACCCGGGCGAAGCGCGGGTGGGCCTGCATCTCGTTGAAGCGGCAGACCCGCGGAAGGACGATGGCGTTGACCAGCCCGTGGTGGACGTCGACCACGGCGCCCACCGCGTGGGCGATGGCGTGGGCCACGCCCAGGCCCTTGGTGAGCGCGATGCCGCCCATCATGGCGGCGGCCATCATGTCCGCCCGCGCGGACAGATCCCGGCCGTCGCGGCAGGCCCGGGGCAGGGCCCGGGAGGCGAGGCGGATCCCCTCGATGGCCAGCGCGTCGGCCAGGGGCTGATCGCCGATCGCCACGTACGCCTCGAGGCAGTGGGTGAAGGCGTCCATCCCCGTCCACGCCGTCGCCTTCTTGGGGAGGGACTCGGTGAGCACCGGATCGGCGATCGCGCACGTGGCCATCAGCCGCGGGCTGAAGAGCACGGTCTTGCGGTGGGTGTCGTCGAGGAGCACGACGGCGCTGCGCGACACCTCGCTCCCCGTCCCGGCGGTGGTGGGCACGGCGATCATCGGGCAGAGCGGCCCGGTGACGTTCGCGTCGCCGCCGACCGCGTCGTCGTAGCGGGACAGCGGCGGCGGGTGGTGGATCGCGAGGCGGATGGCGCGGGCGGTGTCGATCGCCGCCCCGCCCCCCACCGCCACGATCACGTCGGCGCCGTGATCCTGAAACGCGGCCACGCCGGCCCACACGTCGGATTCGATCGGGTTGGAGTGGACCTGGGCGAAGACCCGGTAGCGGAGCTGCGCCTCCCGCAGGAGCGGCTCGATCCGGTCGAGGATCCCCGCCTCGATGACGCCGCGATCGGTGACCAGGAGCGGGTGCAGCCCACCCGCGAGCCGAATCTCCTCCGCGAGCTTGGAGATGGCGCCCTCGCCCCAGACGACCCTCATGGGGAACGAGAAATGGCTCGGCATCCTTTCCCTCCCCGGGGCGGCGCTCCCCCGACCCGTCGTCCATCGGCCCGCGGACGCGGTCAGGGGCCGTCAGATGATCTCGAAGTACCGCTCGAGCTCCCAGCTCGTGACCGCCTGCTGGTACTGCCGCGCCTCCCACTGCCTGGTCCGCACGAAGTGATCGACGAAGTCGTCGCCGAGCAGCTCCCGGGCGCGCGCGCTCTCCTCGAGACGCGCCACCGCCTCGTCGAGGGTGCGCGGGAGCGCCGGCGCCTGCATCGCGGTGGCGTCTGCCCGCACGCCGGCCGGCGGCTCCAGGCCGCGCTCGATCCCGTACAGCCCGGCGGCGAGGAGCGTCGCCATGGTCAGATAGGGGTTCGAGTCCGCCGCGGGCTGGCGATGCTCGATCCGCGCGGACGTCCCGTCGGCCCCGCCGATCACCCGCAGGGCGCAGGTGCGGTTCTCGAAGCCCCACGACGCGTTGAGGGGCGCCCACACCCCCGGCACGTAGCGCTTGTAGGAGTTGACGGTGGGGGCTACGAGGGCGGTGAGCTCGGGCATGAGCTCGAGCTGGCCGGCGAGGAAGCGCCGCGAGGTGACCGACATCCCCCGCTCGCCCTTCGGATCGAAGAAGAGATTGCGCCCGCCGTCGAGGCTCCACAGGGACTGGTGCACGTGGCCGGAGCAGCCGGGGAGCTCCGCGTTCCACTTGGCCATGAAGCAGGCCATCACCCCGTGGCGGGAGCAGATCTCCTTGGCGGCGGTCTTGAAGAGCGCCGCGCGATCGGCCGCCTCCACCACGTCGTCGTACGCGATCGCCACCTCGTAGACGCCGGGCCCGGTCTCGGTGTGGAACCCCTCGATGGGGATCCGGAACGCCCTGCAGCCGTCCACCAGGTCGTGGACGATCGCCGCGTTCTCCGACGAGCGCAGCCACGAGTAGCCGAACATCCCCGGCGAGAGCGGCCGCAGGTTGCGGTAACCCTTGCGCCGCACGGTCTCCGGCGTCTCCCGGAAGAGGAAGAACTCGAACTCGTAGCTGTACCTGGGGGCGAAGCCCATCTCACGGGCGCGGGCGGCCACGCGCTTCAGCAGCCCCCGTGGCGACGCCGGATGCGGCCGGCCCTGCTCGTCCTCCACGTCGAGCAGGAACGCCGCGGCCCCCGTCTCCCACGGGATGGGCCGAAAGGTGGAGAGGTCCACCCGCGCCACCGCGTCCGGATAACCGGTGTGCCAGCCGGTGAGCCTGGAGTTGTCGTAGAGGCGATCCCCGCAGTCCCAGCCGAAGACCACGTCGCAGAAGCCCAGGCCCTTGCGCACGCCGGACCAGAGCTTGTCGAGGGCCACGTACTTGCCCCGGAAGATCCCGTCCACGTCGAAGACGCCGAGCTTGGCCACCTCGATGCGCTTCGCCTCGATCTCGCGCTTCAGCGCGGCGAGCGCGGCCTCGTCGGCGAAGCGCGCCTCGTCCCCGCGCGCCGCCTTCGAGCCCGCGGGCCTGCGGGCGGCGCGGGCCGCTGGCGCCGTCCGCCCCCGGGGTTTCGCCTCGGCCTTCCGACGAGGCGCGGGCTTTCGCGCCATCCGCCCCGGAGGCGATCGCCCGTGGATCCTCCTGCTCGCCATGGAGCCCCCCGGCGCCGTGCGCCCGCTCGCCCGCGTCCCGTGCAGGCGGGCATGCCCAGGTTTATATGCACACCCACCGGAGCGTGAAAGTGACCCTTCCCAAGCTACTCGTCATCGCCGCGGGCAGCACCCACCCGGAGGTGGTGCGGTCCTGCGGTGACTACGACGCGTGGTTCCGCCGAGCCCTCCCCGACGGCGAGTCCCGCTGCGAGACCGTCTCTCCCTTCGCCGGCGACGACCTCCCCGATCCATCCCGATACGGGGGGGCGATCATCACCGGCTCGCCTGCGTCCGTGCGGGACGAGGCGCCGTGGATGGCGAGGGTCGCGGCGTGGGCCCTCGCCGCCGCCGACGCGGGCGTCGCGGTGCTCGGGGTCTGCTTCGGCCACCAGCTCCTCGGCGAGGCCCTGGGAGGGAGGGTGGAGCCGTCGCCGAAGAGCCGGGAGCTGGGGACGATCGACGTGCACCTCACCGAGGAGGGCCGCGCCGATCCCCTCTTCGCCGGGCTCCCGGCCACGTTGCGGGTGCAGTCCACCCATGGCGACGAGCTGGCCCAGGGGCCCGATCCGTCCCGGGCGGTGCGCCTCGCCGGCAACGATCATTCGCGGTGGCAGGCCTTCGCCGCCGGCCCTCGGATCCGCGCCGTCCAGTTCCACCCCGAATCGACGGAGGCGATCCTCCGCCGGGTGCTGGAGGCGCACGGCCAGGGAGCTCCGATCGACGAGACCGGGCATGGCCTGGCGATCCTGCGCAACTGGGATCGCCACTTCGTCCGCGTGGCCGGCGAGGCGTAGTCGTCCCCCGCCGGCGCGCGGAAGGGCGCCGCGCGGCGTTGGCGGATCAGTCGTCGGGGAGGCAGGCCGGATCCTCGCCCGGCGTCACGTCGCAGCGCGGGGTGTTCCGCTCGTCCAGCGGACAGGCGACGCCGCGGTCCGGATCGCAGGAGTAGACGCACTGGGGCGGCTCCCCCTCGCGGAGCGGGCGGCACGTCTCACGCCGCGAGCAGTTCTCCTCGCAGACGTAGCGGCAGAAGCCGGCGCCGGCGACGCACTCCTTGCCGTCTGGGCAAGCGTTGGGATCGCGGGTGTCGCAGGCCGGCGAGACCGTGAGGTTCACGGTGTAGGCCTCGTCCTGCTGATCGGGCAGCGGCCCCTCGATCACCTCGAGCTCCTCGACGCAACCCCTCGCGTAGAGCAGGCCGCCCGGCTCGCCGGTATTGTTCTCCGGCGCCCTGGGCGACACGCTGTAGAAGCGGGAGAGCAGGAGGTGGGGCTTGTCGCCCTCCACCAGCGGGACCTTCTCGATGCGCGCCAGCATGAGCTGACCGCTGTCGATGTCCCGGACCTCGCCGTGGGTCCGGGAGAGGACGTTGGTCTCCGCGTCGGGATCGTCGAGGCGGAGCAGATCCCTGCAAGTGAGCGCCTTCCCGTCGGGCCTCACCGCGTGGTGCACCGTGAGCAGGTAGCCCTTCCCCTCGATGATGGAGACGTTCACGTTCTTGTCGAAGGTGTGCCAGACGTAGGTGCCCCCGGTGCGGAGCTTGCCTTCGTCGGTGCGGGGCCCGGTGGTGGCGCAGTTGCCCGCCTCGCAGATGCGATCCACCTCGAGGTCGGTGCGCACCGTGCCGCATTCGGACTGCGCCTTGCAGCCGCGGGAGCACACCGGGGTCGACTCGCAGCCCGGGAGGGAGCAGTCGAGCTCGCGGACCGTCTCGCCGTCCGCGCCCGTCCGCTCGACGTAGCACTCGTCGTAGGTGGGCTCCTCGCCGTCGCCGGAGTTGCAGGCCGCGATGGCGGCGGTGAGCCCCACGAGGAGGGAGAAGGGGAGGATGGCTCTCGTCGTGATCGCTTTCACAGGCACTCCGTATCGCAGCGTCCGTCCGCCGGGAAGCATCCCCGGCCGAACGCCGTACCGCTCGAGTCGACGAGCGTCTGGCACAAGAATCCCTTCGGACACCCGTCCTCCGGGCACGGGGGCGCGCAGCGCCCATCGATGCAGAAGCCGCCCAGACCGCAGTCCGCGTCGGGACCCGGCGAGGCGCACGCCGCGCAGTATCGCCGATCCGGGAAGTCGGCGTCGAACGCGAACCTGCACGACCCGGCCTCGCAGGCCTCGCAGGCGCCGCAGACGTCCGTGGTCTGACAGGCCCCGGGCCGCCGATCGCAGATGCCCTGGGACGCGTCGCAGCGGGCGTCCGGCGGACAATCCGCGTCGCCCCGGCACCCCGGGCGGCAGGCCCGGACCCCGTCCACGGTGGAGCAGACCTCTCCGATCGGGCACTCCGCGCTGGACCGACAGGTGGGGACGCACTCCGGAAAGCCGGTGACGGGATCGTGCCTGCAGACCTTCCCGGCGGGGCAGGACCCGTCGCTCGCGCACCTGACCATGGGCCGGCACAGGGCGTTTACGCATCGCTCGCCCACGGGGCAGGTGCTGTCGGAGAGGCAGCCGGGGACGCACTCGAAGGTGGCGTCGCAGGCGAACCCCGCCTCGCAGCCGGATCGCCGGGCCACGCAGACCGCCGTCGCCGGCTCGCAGAGCTGATCCTTTCCCTGGGTGCAGTCCGCGCTGCTCGCGCACGGCTGGAGGGTATCGGGCGTGCACGGCACCAGGGAGGCGCAGCCCTCGTCGGGGACGCACTGGCCCTGCACGCAGGAGGAGCCGCCGGGGCAGTTGACCGCGTTGTTGCAGGACTTGCCGCAGAATCTGCGGCCATCCTCTCCGCGGAGGCAGCGGTTCCTGGTTCCGCAGTCCTCGTCTCGGCTGCACGGCCCGCAGAACGGCTGGAGCGGCGCGCACACCCGGGTGGCCACGTCGCACCACTGATCCGCCCCGCAGTCGGCGTCGCGGAGGCAGCCGGGGACCTCGGCCACGCAGGTGCCGCTGAACGGGTTGCACTTCAGGCCGCCCGGGCAGTGCGAGTCGGATCGGCAGACGCAGACCCGCCGCACCGGATCGCAGGACAGGCCCGGCCGGCACTCCTCGTGGACCGAGCAGGCCTCGCCCGCCTCGAGCCCGTGGGCGCTGCCGCCGTGCGGCCCGGCGCCCGCCCCCCGATCGCCGTCGCAGGCCCCCGCGCCCAAGGCGAGGGCAAAGGCGACGACCTGCGTTCGGATCGACGTCGTGACCATGAGGAGTGCCCGCTCGGCGTGAACGCTCCCGAGCCTACGTCCCGCCCGATCCGGGGGTCAACCGCCAGGCCCCTCGATCGCCGACCCGGGCGGGCGCTCGGCGGTTGACCCGGTGAATTCGCGCGTTCTACAAGCTTCCGGTGGACACGACCGAGCCCAACCGCCCGAGCCCGGCCGGGCCCAGCCGCGCGGCGATCGTCCGTGCCGCGATCCTGTGGGGCTCGATCCTCGTGGCGATCGTGGCGTTCCGGAACGTCGCCCTCCCCTTCGGGATCGCGCTCCTCATCGCCTACGTCTGCGACCCGATCGTCACCTGGATCGCCCGCGTGCGCGTCGCCGGCAGGAACGTGCCGCGGTGGGCCGGCATCATCGCCGTCTACGCCGCCTTCGGCGTCGGAGTCTGGGGCTTCTCGGTGCTCGCGCTGCCGCAGCTCTACCGTGAGGTGGTGCGCCTCTCGGCGGAGGCCCGGCAGTTCTTCAACGAGTTGACGCCGGAGAAGATCGAGGCCTACACCCGCTCCGCGGAGGCGTGGCTGGACACCCACGGGATCCCGGTGGTCTTCGGCGAGGACGAGCCGCTGCCGGATCCGGGCCCCAAGCAGCCGGGGGGCCTCCTGGGGGAGAGCCGCAAGCTCCACTTCGACCTCGAGGCCGCGATCCGCCAGACCGTCTCCAACGGCACCGCGTGGGCGCGGACCCACCTCGTCGACATGGTGGAGTTCTCGCAGCGCCTGATCTCCCGCGTGCTCGGTGGGGTGTTCATGGCGTTCTTCGTGCTCATGGTGGCGGCCTTCCTCCTCATCGACACCGCGAGCATCCGCGCGTTCTTCCGCAGCCTGGTCCCGGTGGAGTGGCGGGGCGGCTTCGACGAGCTGCTCGCCGGGATCGACCAGAAGCTGGCGGGCGTGGTCCGCGGGCAGATCCTCATCTGCCTGATCAACGGCGCGCTCACCCTCCTGGGTCTGCTGCTCTTCAAGGTGAAGTTCGCGCTCATCCTCGCCATCGGCGCCACGGTGCTCTCGTTCATCCCCATCTTCGGCACGGTGATCTCCACCATCCCGATCGTGCTCGTGGCCCTCTCCCAGAGCTTCGGCACCGCCACCGCCGCCCTCTCCTGGGTGCTCGGCATCCACGCAGTCGAGGCGTACATGCTGAACCCGAAGGTGATGGGGACCTCCGCCCGGATCCACCCCGTGCTGGTGGCGTTCGCGCTCCTCGCCGGCGAGCGCACCTTCGGCTTCGTGGGCGCCCTGCTCGCGGTGCCGGTGGCGTCGGTGCTGCTCGCCGTCTTCGCGCACTTCAAGGCCCGCACCGATCGGCTGCAGGGGGAGGCGCCCGCGGCGCTCGCCCCCCACCCGCCCGATCCGGCGGAGAAGCCCACCTCGCTCGCGTCCGGCTGATCCCGCTGCGCGAAGGCGGCCTTGCCGAGGCCGCGGCGTGCGGATGCCCCCGCGCGCGAAACTTCAGCGATGGCAGGGTGCAGATGCCCGCGCGCGGAGTCCGGCGAGCGACCGCGGCGTGCGGAGCTCAGCGAGCGGCCGCGGCGCCTTCCTCGAACGCCTTCACCAGGACCGCGAGCTCGGGATCGTCCTCGAAGCCGTCGTGGAGGGCGATCGTCTCCACCCGGAAGCGCGGACCCCCCTGGGCGGGAAGCACACCGATCTGCCGGTCGACCTCCGCGATCCGCCGATCGAGGACCCGGATGGTCTCGGCGAGGGCCTCGCGGCTCTCGGGAGGCTGCTGCGCCGCGGTGGTGGAGTAGAGCTTCGATGCCTCGGCGAGGCGCGTGGCGAGCCCCTCCCTCTCCTCCACGAGGCGCGCCCGCTGCCCCTCGTCCATCAGCTCGCCCTCGCCTTCCAGGTTCATCCGGATCATGGAGATGGTGCGGCCGAGCCTCCCGGCGCCGACGATCCACGCGGCCTCGGGGCCGGTGCGGTAGGGGAGCGAAAGCGAGCCATCGTGAGAGGGGACGAGCAGATCCAGGCCCTCGATCGCCGCCACCTGCCGCACCAGGGCGGTGGGGCCGTGGACCAGCGCCACGACGAGATCGGCCCCTTCGGCGCGGAGGGCCTCGACCTGGGCGGCCGCGGCGGCGACGGGGTCCTCCACCACCAGGCCCGCGATCGGCCGCTGTCCCTCGCGCTGGCCGAAGACGGCAAAGACGCCGACCTCGGCGTCGTCCACTGCGAAGCGCTTGCGGGGCAGGAAGGGGCGCTCGCCGTCCTCCGTGCGAACGTTCGCGGAGAGAAGCGGCACCTCGTGCTCCCTGGCCGTGGCGACGAGCCAGTCGACGCCCAGGAGGAGATCCCGATCGCCGACGGCCATCGCCGCGGTGCGGGTGCGCCCCATCGAGGAGAGGATGAGGGCGGCCTTCTCCTCGTCCCCCTCCGTGCGCTGGGTCGTAGAGGAGAAGAGCGCGTCCCCCGCGTCGAGGAGGAGCGTGGGGCCCGCGTCGAAGGCCTGCCGCACGGCGGTGGCGCGGCGGGCGAGGCCGCCGTCCTGGCTCTGGGCGCAGCCGCAGGGCGCGATCTCGCCCCGGTTGTCCCCCTGCACCGCGATGGTGAACTCGGCCTTCACCACCGTGGGCGCAGGCGGAGGTGGCGGCGCCTGCCGCCCGTTGCCGGCACAACCGGCGGCGATGGCGACGGCGGTGACGACGAGCAGGCTTCGCATGGCGTCCCTCGGGCAAGGGGTGAGCGCCGGCCACGGGCGCGCGGATCACTTGCGAGACTTCAGCTCCTGAAGCTTCGCCCTGGCATCCTTCCCCGCCTGCTGGCCGGTGAACTTCGCGGCCTCCTCGAGGAAGGACATCGCCTCCTGCCTGAGGCCGAGCTCGGCGAAGGAGAGGCCCAGCTTGTAGAGCGCATCGGGGAGGAACCGGCTCGTCGGCCAGGTTTCGCGGACCTTCTGGTACTCGTAGATCGCGGGCCGGAACTGCTTCTCGGCGAAGTGGCTGTCGCCGATGAAGAGCTGCGCCCGCGGCGCCAGCTCGTCGTACTTCCACTTCTCGTTGGCGACGAACTCCTGAAACAGGGTGCGCGCCGAGACGTAGTCGCCGCGATCGAAGTGGCTCTTCGCCAGATCGAAGAACTTCTTCTTGTCGGTGGGGCGCTCCACCTGCCGCAGGGCCTGCTGCGCCTCCAGCTTGCGCAGGGCCTCCTCCCCGCCCAGCGCGGCCACGCGCCGCTCCAGGGCGTCGAAGCGCGCGGAGACGTCCTCGAAGCGGTAGTTCACCTCTTCGAGCTGGCCGCGGAGGACTTGCACCTTGCGGACCAAGTCGTCGGTCGCGGCGGCCACCTCGGCCGTGGTGCGATTCGACGAGGTGGCGAGCCGGTCGAGGGTCTGGTCCAGTTTGTCCAGCCTCTCGCCGAGATCCCGCCTCGTCTCGTCGAGGTGCTCCCGGTTCTCCCGCGTGGAGTTGTCGAGGGCGGTGACTCGATCGTCGAGCTGGTTTCCCAGCCAGAAAGGGTAGCAGGCGGCCGCCCCCAGGAGGGAGACGGCCGCCAGCGAGATGCGAAGGCGAGTCACGAAGGCCTTACTTGGCGAGCGTGAACTCGACCCGGCGGTTGGCGGCCCAGGCGGCCTCGTTCGAGCCGTAGACGGCGGGGCGCTCCTTGCCGTAGCTCACGGTGCGCAGCCGGCTCGACTCGACGCCGAGGTTGGAGAGGTACCGCTTCACCGCAGTGGCGCGCTTCTCGCCGAGGGTCATGTTGTACTCCTCGGTGCCGCGCTCGTCGCAGTGGCCCTCGAGGGTCACCGACGCGGTGGCCGCCTTCTTCTGGAGGCACTCGGCCAGCTCCTGGAGCGCGGTGCGGGCCTCCGGCGTCAGCGAGTACTCGTTGAAGCCGAAGCGGACCGGGGCCTGCTCGCAGGCGGGGCCGACGGCGACGCAGCTTCCCTCGATGCAGTTGCTGCCCGCGGTGCAGTCCTCGTCCACCGAGCACTCCGCCTTGGGCTGGCAGGCGCCGGCGTTGCAGACCATGTTGGCCCCGCACTGGGCGTCCCGAGCGCAGGGGATGCAGGCGCCGTCGACGCAGGCCTTCCCGCCGGTGCAGTCACGAGCCGTCTGGCACTCCGCCGCCGGCACGCAGCGGTTGCCGCCGCCGGCCTGCGTCTCGCACTTGAATCCGGCCTTGCAATCGGAGTCCGCTCCACACTCTTCGCAAAGTCCGTTGACACACACTCCGGTGTGTCCGTCGGTGTTGCAGTCCTCGTCGTCCGAGCACTTCGGATACTTCGACGAGCAGCCGGCCAGGAGGCCGATCAAGGCGGCGGTACCAATCGCGAGCAGAAAACGGGAACGGTGGGTCATCGGTCATCCTCCGAGCGGCGGCGGCGTTCTAGGCGACGGCCAGTCCATTGTCAATCATCCAAACTCTCCGCCCCAAACGCCCAGAATCGCGACGCGATCCGAGGATGCTGGCGGCGGTCGTCGCGCAGCGAACGGAACCTTCCGGGCGTGCGCGTCTCGAAATGCAACTTCTCATAGTTCCACAAAAGAAACCAGTCTTTGGAGAGCGCCTCGTGAGGAGAGGTGCGGCCGGACGAACGAGCGCCCGTTCGATTCAATTCCGGATGCGGTTCCGTGCAGCGACGCGGGCGCCCGGACCCACCGACTGCTTCCGGACGAACGCTTCCAGGCGGATCACATCGAGACTACCATGGTCTCGCAGATGTCACCTCCCCGATCCAGGCGCACGCGCCGCAGATCCCGCCGCAAGTCCCGGCTCCCCTGGCTCCAGGTCGCCGCGGCGCTGGTCGCCGCAGGCGCCGTCGCCGTCGGCGTCTTCGCCTACGCGGTCCTCGCCGACCTGCCCAGCGTCGAGCAGCTCGTCGACTGGGAGCCCAAGGAGAGCACCAAGGTCTTCTCCTCCGACGGCGAGCTGATCGCGGAGTTCTTCGAGGAGCGGCGCACTGCGATCCCGCCCGCGGAGATCCCGGAGAACCTCAAGCGCGCGATCCTCGCCGCGGAGGACAGCCACTTCTACCTGCACGACGGGCTCGACTACTTGGGCATCGCCCGCACCTTCGTGAAGAACCTGACCTCGGGTCGGATCCGCGGCGGCGCCTCGACGATCACGCAGCAGGTGGTGAAGACGTTCCTCCTCTCGCCGGAGCGGACCTACACGCGCAAGCTCAAGGAGGCGATCCTCGCCCGCAGGCTCGAGGAGACCTTCTCCAAGGACGAGATCCTCTACCTCTACCTGACCCAGATCAACTTCGGGCACGGCCGCTACGGCGTGGAGGAGGCGGCGCGCTTCTACTTCGGCAAGGGCGCGAAGGACCTCACCCTGAGAGAAAGCTCCCTCCTCGCCGGGCTCCCGCAGCGGCCCGCCGAGCTGTCGCCGTTGACCCACCCGGAGAACGCCAGGAATCGCCAGATCTACGTGCTGCGGCAGATGCTCCAGAACGGCTGGATCACGCAGGAGGAGCACGACCGGGAGGCGGGGCGGCCCATCGAGCTGGCGCCGCGCCCCGAGCCGCCGCCCGGCCCGTATTACGCCGAGGAGGTGCGCCGGTACCTCGTGGAGAGGTACGGCGTCGAGCGGACCCTCACCGGCGGTCTGCGCGTCACCATCGGCATGGACGCGAAGCTGCAGCGGGCCGCCGACGCGGCGCTTCGGGAGGGCCTCCTCGCCTACGACGAGCGGCGGCGGCCGAAGCTCGCCGAGGGGGAGGAGCGGGAGCCCGAGGTCCAGGGCGCGCTGGTGGCGATCGATCCGCGGACGCGGCGGGTACGGGCGCTGGTGGGCGGCTGGGACTTCTCCAAGAGCTCGTTCGACCGGGCCATGCAGGCGCGCCGCCAGCCCGGATCGGCGTTCAAGCCGTTCGTCTTCGGCGCCGCCCTCGAGAGCGGGCGGTGGACCCCGGCGAGCCTGGTGGCCGACACGCCCGAGACCTTTCGCGATCCCTGGACCGGGCGGGAGTGGAAGCCGCAGAACTACGAGCGCAACGTCTTCGAGGGGAACATGACGCTGCGCCGGTCGCTGGCCAGGTCCAAGAACACCGTGGCGGTGCGGCTCATCTCCGAGCTCGGCGTGGATCCGGTGATCGACTTCGCGCGCCGCGCGGGCATCGGCAGCGATCTGCCGGCGAACCTCACCCTCGCGCTGGGGACCGGCGAGGTGACGCCCATGGAGCTCGCCAACGCCTTCGCCACCCTCGCCGCCGGTGGCCAGCGGGCCGAGCCGATCCTGGTCGAGAAGGTCGTCGATCGGGACGGCACGGTCCTGGAGGAGGCCCAGGCCCGGACGGCGCAGGCGATCTCCCCCGCCCTCTCCTACGTGCTCACCCGGCTGCTCGAAGCCGTGGTCACCGAAGGCACCGGCAGGGCCGCCAACGTGCTCGGCCGGCCCACGGCGGGGAAGACCGGCACCACGAGCGACGGCCGCGACGCCTGGTTCGCCGGCTACACCGCGGATCTCGTGGCGGTCTCGTGGACGGGCTTCGACGAGCCCAAGCCGCTGGGCCGCGGGGAGACCGGCGGGCGCACCGCCATCGCCGCATGGGTGAAGCTGATGAAGGCGGCGCACGACGGCTTGCCCGCCCGCGACTTCCCGAGGCCGGAGGGGATCGAGGTCGCGGCGATCGATCCGGGGACGGGGCTGCTCGCGCCGATCGACGCGCCCGCGGATCAGGTGGAGTGGACCGCGTTCGTCGCCGGCACCGCGCCGACCGAGCGGGCCCTCGCGCCGGGCGTCGCCCACGAGGACGTGCCCGCGGAGCTCTTCCTGGGCGGAGGCGGCGCCGCGCCCTGAACCCGGCGCCGCGCCTCGAACCGCGGCAACGCACCCAATGCCGCGGCGCCGCGAGGGCGACCACCGCCTTGCGCCCGCCGCAGGGCTCGCCCCGGGCGGGTCGACCTCATGCCTCGATCGTGAAGGCTCGAGGAGGCGTCGCGCTTCGCGACGGGCAGGCCCGTTCGATCGGTCCCTGCGGACGCCGGCCCCGACCTCGGCGACGCATCCAAAGCCCACGTTCGGCGGCAGGCCGCATCCCGACCCGTCCGATCGATCGCCCAATGCGCGCCCGCCCGCGCGAAGGGTCGGGCGGGCGGGGCGAGGGTCTTCATCGTGGTGGACCCGCGGCCGCATCCCCGGACGGGCGCGGCCGCGGGCGCCGGGAGGGCCTACCGAGGCGTGAACCGGAAGCTGCGGCCCGCGAGCGGCAGCTCGGTGCGATGCAGCCCGTCGACGTGCGCGGTGCGGTCGGAGGGCTCGATGCCGATCCACGCGCTCGAGCCGCGGTAGTACTTGAACGCGGTCGTACCCGGCTCGGCCCCTTCCGAGTGGACGTCACCGAAGGCGACGATCACCTCGCCGGTGGGCCAGAGCTGGGCCTGCACGGTGAGGGATCCCGCCGTGGAGCCCCGCGTGAAGTTGGTCCACTGCACGATGAGCACGTCGTCGGTGCCGACGGTCCGCAGCTCGTAGTGCACGGTGCACGCCTGGCCGGTTGCGCGGTCGCACTTCAGGTCGTCCATGAACACCGCCACCAGCGGGCCCGCGGGGTTGGCGGTGCCGGAGCGTGGCAGCGACGTCGGCGAGGACGTACCGCTGGAGGGCTTCACGGCCGAGAACGAGATCCAGCCGTTGGAGGACGCCCAGATGGTGGACCCGACGATCTCGCCCTTGATCGGCATCGAGAAGCCGCGCACCGGCACCATGTCGATCCCGGAGTCCGCCTCGAGGGTGACGAGGCGCTTGCCGGTGGCGGAGATGTCGTGGAACGGCGCGGTCGAGCTGGGGTCGACGTCCATCCAGTCGTACCGGCAGCCCTCGGCGAGCGCGCCCGGCGTCCCCGCCGAGGTGCCCGCGCACCACCGCTCGAAGGTCCCGTCGACGGCCGAGCTCGGGACGTGCCAGCTCGGATCGAGGGAGAGCGTGGCGTCCGCCGGGATGAACCACGTCCCGCCCCACTCCACCGCGGTGATCTCCGACGCGCCGGCGCGGAGCACCAGCCGGTCGACCATCGTGTCGAGCGAGAGCGACGCCCCCCACTCGTGGTCGGGGACGAAGCCCACGCCCGCGGCGGAGGCGGCGAAGGTGACGAAGCCCCGGGAGGGCACCACCAGCGGACCCGTGATGGCGTGGGAGCCGGCGTTCGACTCGATCACGAAGCCGTCCAGGTCGATGGCGTCGTCGGAGAGGTTGCGGACCTCGAACCACTGCGATGCGGCGCCACCCGCCGGGTTGATCATCAGCTCGGTGATCAGGAGGTCGCCCGGCTCGGCCACCGGCCGGATCTCCACGTCCTTGCACTCGGTGAAGCCGTTCAGGGTGGCGCAGATCCGGTGGGTGCGGGCGGTGCCGCCCACCTGGACCTGAGCCTGCCCGTTCATCGAGGCGTCGAAGCGGAAGCTCCGGCCCTCCAGGCCGCCGGCGAAGGGCACGACCTCGGCGGCGGTGTTTCCGCCGAAGTGCATCTGGTAGCCCATCGTCCCGCCGACGTTCTGGTAGCCGATCGTCGCGCTCGACCCGTAGGAGGCTTCGAGCTCGCAGGTGCTGGGGTAGCAGCTCGAGTGCGAGAACGGCTGGGGCGGCGCCCGCATCGGCCCGTACCGGTACTCGAAGGAGCCGTCCGAGAAGAGCGCGAGCTGGAAGTTCAGGTCATAGAGCGACGTCGCGGAGGAGCCGGTCGACCGGTTGAAGTTCTTCCACTGGATCACGAACTCGTCTGGGGACGGCTGCCAGGACCAGACCGTGTCGTTCCCGCGCATGAACAGGTCGTCCCAGAACACGGCCATCTGGATCCTCGACTGGCTGCTCGCCGAGTTCGGGAGCGCCGTGTTCGACCCGACGCTGGTGGCGGTCGAGGGGACGAAGGAGGCGTAGCCGTCCGCCCAGATCCCGATCTCGGTCTGGATCTCGCCGAAGTACGGGAAGTCGAACGGGAGCGTGACGTACGCCTTCCCGTTCGGCGCGTCCATGGTGACCTCGGTCGCGCCGGGGATCAGGCTGATGTCTTGGTACGCGGACGGCTGGCCCGGGCTGGCGTCCACCTCGCTCATGGGCGAGGTGATCATCATCTGGCCGGCCTCTATGGGCGCGCCGGTCCAGGTGACGGGGACGGTGGTCCCGGGGAAGTACCTGCCGGCGGGCGGGCCCTGGACGTCGAAGTGGAAGGTCCGCTTCTCCACCACCCGCGTGACCGTCATCGTCCTCCCCAGGGAGGTCACGGTAAGGGTGTAGGCGGTGGTGCTGGTCAGGTTGTGGTTCACCGATCCGGAGGTAGGGATCGCCCCCGCCGGGTACGACTCCAGCGTCGTGCCGTCCGCCTCGAGGAGGAAGGAGTCGACGCCGGCGACGGTCCAGGAGAGCGTCACCGGATCGCCGGGAGCGGCCGACTCCGGGGTCGCGGTGAAGTCGAGGATGCCCCAGTCGACCTTCACCTCGACCGGCTCGGCGCACTCCACCTTGCCCGTCTCGGGCTCGAGGGCGCAGATGCGGTACTCGGTCGTCTCGGTGGGGGTCACCATCGCCGTGCCCGATCCCGAGGCGGCCTGGAAGACCCAGCTCCGGTGGGAGAGGGTCGGCGCCACCCACGGCTGGGTCAGCGAGCGTCCGTTGCCACCGAAGTGGACCATGTGGCCGTAGAGGCCCTCGGGCTCCTGGTAACCGATGGTGGCGCTGGATCCGTTCACCTCGGAGACGCAGGTGTTCGGCTGGCAGGTGGAGGAACCGCCGGGTACGGCGAGCATGTCGCCGTACCGGAAGTCGAAGCTGCCGTCGCGGCGGAGGACCACCGCGAAGTTCAAGTCGAACTCATTGCTCGCGGTCGAGCCCTGGTCGAGGCTCACGTGGCTCCACTGGACCACGTAGGTGTCGGCGTCGACGCGCTTGGCGAGGACCCGGCCGTTGGTCCGGGTGTTCAGGTCGTCCCAGAACGGCGCGATGTGCACCCGCTTGTACGCGGCGGTGGTGTTGGGGATGCGCTGGTTCGAGCCCGTGGAGGTCGTCGCCGCCGGCTCGAAGGAGAGGTAGCCGTCGGTGGAGACGCGCACCTCCGTCCTCTCCTTGCCCATGAACGGGAAGGCGAAGTCGGGATCGAAGGTGAGCACCGTCATCGCGCTGCCGGCGCCGGCGTCGTGCAGCACCTCGACGTCCGGATCGAGGCTGATGTCGACCTCGGCGAGGGTCCTGTCGGTGGCCTCCGCCATGGGCGCGATCACCACTGGGGTGAGGTTCGGATCGAAGTTCGTGAGGGTCCACGACACCGCGGCCGGCGCGCCGGGCATCGACACGCCAGCGGGACCGGTCGCCGTGATGTCGAAGCGGTCCATGTCGACCTCGATCACCGCGGACGCGGACCGCCCCGGCGCCGTGAGCTCCAGGGTGTAGGTGCTGCGGTACGGCGGGGTCACGAGGAGGGAGGCGCCGTCGATGTCATTCAGATCCGTGACGGTCTGGATGGCGGTGCCGTTCTCCTTGAGCACCAGGTTGGTGCCGCCCTTCGTCACCCACGACAGGGTGAAGGACTCCCCCGGCGCGACGAGGTCCGAGGTGGCGGTGAACGACTCGATCTCGAACGGCGCCAGAACCTCGAGATCCTTGCACACCTTCGAGGCGCCGGACGTGGCGCAGAAGACCAGGGTCTGGCTCTCGGTGGGCGTGAGGGTGAAGGTGCCGGTTCCGGTCACCGGCTGGTAGCGGAAGGTCCGCCCCTCCAGGCCTCCCGGGAACGGGACGTTCGCGGCGGCGTTGGTGGTGCCGCCGTAGTGCACGGTGACGCCGGCCCGGCCCGTCACGTCCTGGTAGCCGATGGTCGCGCTGGCGCCGCGGACCTCGTTCACGCACGTATTCGGATGACACGCGCTCGAGGTGTTGTTCTGGGGCGCCATGGTGCCGTAGCGGTACTCGAACGAGCCGTCGCTCTTCATCAGGAGCTGGAAGTTCAGGTTCGACGGATCGGAGGTCGTCGATCCCGAGAAGAGCGAGACGCCGGTCCACTGGATCGCGAAGGTGTCGGGAGCGATGAGCCCCGCGTACACCTGCCCCACGCCGCGCTGGTGCAGATCGTCCCAGAAGGGCGCGAGGTGCACGCCCTGGATCTGGGCGGACAAGGCCGACGGCAGCGCGACGTTCTGGTACACGTTCGTGACCTTGGTGAACGAGACGTAGCCGTCCACGAACACCCGCATCTCTTCCTGCTCCTCGCCGAAGTACGGGAAGGTGAAGCCAGCCGGGAGCACGACGTCGCTGAAGCCCGAGTCCTGGTTGGACATCGAGAGGAGGCCGACGCCGGACATGCCGCTGATGTCCTGGAAGGCGAAGGAGGGATCGGTCTCCTCCGTCATCGGGAATGTGCCGTAGATCACCGGCGGGGTCGGGCTGTCCAGCGAGGTTCCCGTCACGTCGATCTGCACGGGGGTGCCGGGGCGAACTGCGGTCGGGGGCGTCGCCGACGCGGTGAGGCTCACCTTCCAGAGCTCGATGGTGAGCGACTCCTCACGGGTCAGGCCGAGGGGGTTGGTGACCCGGAGGACGAAGGTGGTGTCGGCGGTGAGACCCGACGCGACGTAGGAGCCGGTGCCCTGGCCCTCGCCGGGGTTCAGGAGCTCGGTCCCGTTCGCGGTGAGGCTCACCGTCACGTCGCCGAAGGTCTGCCAGGTCAGGGTCGTCGTCTGGCCCAGCTCCACCTCCAGCGGATCCGCCTCGAACTCCTCGATCCCGAAGGGGGCGTAGACCTGGACCTCGTAGGACCTGGTGGCGCTGTATCCGCCGGCGCCGTCGGCGCGCACCACGTAGGTGTGCGTGCCCTCGGTCGCCTCCGAGAGGTCGCAGAAGCCCGACTCGATGGCGTGCGGGCTCGCGGTGCAGAGCACGTTCCCGTCGCCGTCCTCGATGGACACGGCGTCGGCGTACATGGTCTCCCAGGCGATGCGGAAGGTCTCGTTCTCCTCGATGGTGAGGGGAGGCGTCTGAACGACGTCCACGATCGGCTTGCGGACGACGTCGATCGTCCTGGTCTCGGTGACCTGGCCGGACGCGCCGGTGGCGGTGAGGGTGACGTCGATCGAATCGACCGTGGTGTAGGGTCGCCATTCGAAGGTGCCCGCCTTGGGCAGGGACGCAGGCGCCACGCGGTAGGCGAACGCCTTGCCCTCCAGCCGGTCGCGGACCTTGGTGGTGGTGTTGTAGTTGATGGTGTCGTACGACGACTGGTCCGGGAACTGGTAGCCGATGGACGCGCTCGAGCCGGTGACCCAGGCGGCGGTCGCGGTGGCGGGCTCCATCGCCCCGTAGCGATACTCGAAGTCGCCGTTCTCCCAGAGGATCACCTCGAAGTTCAGGTTCGCGGTGCGGTGGGCCGAGAAGCCGATGCCCTTCCACATGATCACGAGGGAATCGCCCGCCACCGGATCCTCGCGGTGCAGGTACCAGATGTTCCCCGTCGGGAACCGGTCCTCGTCCCAGCCCATGGAGTCCCAGAACGGCACGATGTGCGCGTAGGAGTAGGTGCTGGAGGTCGGGAAGTTGGAGTTGAGGGTGCTGCTGCTCGTGGTGTGGCTGGTCGTAAAGCTGACGATGCCGTTGCTGTAGATCCGCGCCTCGGTGCGATCTGCGCCGCCGAAGGGGAAGGTGAAGCCCTGCGGGAAGTTGAGGACCTCGCAGCCCGTGCTGAGGGGGGAGCCGCTGCAGTCGGAGCTCACCAGCGGCAGCTTGGTGCCGCCGAGGGCCTCGGCGTCGATGAACGGCTCGTGGGTCTCCTCCCGGATGTAGGTGCCGATGAAGTCGAAGCTCACCTCCTGGGCGCTGCGGGTGCTCCACGTCAGGGTCACCGGCTCACCCGCCACGATCTCGGTGGGCTGCACGTCGAAGGAGAGGATCGCCGTGGGCGCCACGTCGACGACCTCCTCGGAGGGCCGGGCCGTGCCGTTGCCGTTGGTGGCCACCAGCCGGTACCGGGTCTTCTGCGTGGGGACGACGGCGAAGGAGCCCGATTCCCGCTCGTCGGCGGGGACCGAGAGGATCACGATGGGATCGGAGCCATCGTCCGGCACCTCGTAGAGAACCAGGGTGGCGGCGTGGGACGAGGTCCAGGAGAGGATCACCTCGTCCTCGACGCTGTCGTCGAAGAGCAGCGTCGACGCGGTGAGCATCACCTCGGGGACGCCGAAGATCTGGACCTCGCGGGACTCCTCCGCCGGAAGGGACGAGGGATGATCGGTGGTCGCGGTGAGGGTGAGCTCGAAGGTGCCCGGCTCCGTGAAGGTGAGGGTCGTCGTCCCCGACGAGCCATCGGGGAGGTCGTACGAACCGCCCTGGTCGTCGGTGAGCGCGAGGGTCGGCTCGCTCCCGTCGGGGTCGGGGAGGACCTGCCAGGTCACGGTGACGGGGCTGTCGGCGTCGGCCCGAGCGGGCGACACCGTGAAGTCGGCGATCACCGGGCCGGTGCCGACCGCGATCGCCAGGGAATCCTGGGCGGAGCCGGATCCGTTGGTCACCGTGAACTCGACGGAGTGGAGGCCCGCGGTCATGACCGGGATGCTGCAGGACGACCCGGCGATCACCTCGGGGTCGGTCGACTCGCAGACGACCTCGCCGTCGAGGCGGATCTCGAGGCTCGAGCCGCCGAGGACGCTCCAGGAGAGCACCAAGTCCTCGCCCAGCCAGAGCGAGTCGGATGCGGCCGAGAACGCGAGGATCTCGGGAGTGCCCAGGATCACCTGCAGCGACTCGGACACGAAGTCGCCCGCGGCGTTGTAGGCCCGCAGCTCGAACTCGGAGTCGAACATCACCGAAAGGGAGATGCTGCCGTTCACCTCCTCGGTCGGGAACTCCTCGACCGGCACGCCGTTCAGATCCAGTTCGACCGCGGCGGCGTCGACGGTCGCCCACCGGATCTCGACGGGCTCACCCGCGCCGGCCCGAGCGGGAACGGCCACGAGCGACTCGATCGCCGGGAGCGGAACGAGGGTCACGTGCTGCTCGGCCTGGGCCTCCCCGCCCTCGCCGGTCGCGATCAGGATGAGGTCCGCGTCCTCCTCGAGGCGGAGCTCCACGCTGCCGTCGGGGAGCTCGTCGATCTCGATCGGGTCGAGGCCGGTGACCTCGAGCCGGGCGCTGTCCGCGTGCTCGACGCCGGCCCACTCCACCGTGATCGTCGCGCCGCCGTCCTCGTCGATCGTCGCGAAGGCGGGCGCGGTGAACGAGGCGATGGTCGGCTCGGGAGGCAGCGGGTTGACCACCACCTGGAGGGTCTTGGAGTCGCTGCCGCCCTCCCCCGTGGCGACGAGGACGAACTCGGCCGTCGACGCGGGCGTCACCTCGACCGAGCCGGCCTCCGCCGTCTCGCCCTCGAGGTCGACCGCCTCGCCGTCCTGGGTGAGGGAGACCGACGTCGCGCCGGTCGTCGTCCAGGAGATGACGGTGCTCTCGCCCTCGCGGATCTCCGCCGGGTTCGCCTGGAAGGTGAGGATCCGGACCTCGTCGGGCTTGGCGACGTCCACCGTCACCTCCCGCGAGGCGGGATCACCCGACGCGCCATGCGCCACGAGGACGAAGGTCGACGGCTCGTCGATCTCCACCGCGACGGAGCCCTCGGCGACGGGGGCGTCGCCCAGCTCGACCACCTCGCCGTTTCGGCGCAGCTCGAGCGAGACCGCGTGTTTCGTCTTCCACGAGATCGTCGCCGGATCGCCGGCCTTCGCCACGACCTCCGGATCCGCCCGCAGGCTCGAGATCTCGGCGGCGGGCTCGACGTTGGGGGGCGGCTGCTTCTCGTCGGTGTCGCCGCAAGCGACTGCGAACACGGCGGCCGGAAAAAGGGCGACCAGTCGGCTCCATCGGAATCCGTTCATCTTCGTACCTCTGTAACGGCCGGCGCCTGGGAGAGCGCCAAAGCCATCGGCAGCTTCCCCTCGAACGGAAACCATCCCAGCGTTCGCTTGGCATGTCAAACGTCAAAGTGCCCAATTGGTTGGCGACCAAAAAAAAGCCCCGTCTCTCGGGACGGGGCTTCGGCGCGGCTCGCCGAGGAGCCGAGGTTTTGGTGCCCAGGAGAGGAGTCGAACCTCCACGGTGTTGCCACCACTAGACCCTGAATCTAGCGTGTCTACCAGTTCCACCACCTGGGCGATGGCGAAGTGGCGGGTTTCTACTCGCATGGCCCTGGGGCGTCAAGCGCGGAGCAGACGGCAGGGGCGCCTTTTTCAGCGGGCGGCGGAGAGCATCGCCTGGACCGCCCTCAGGCAGCCGCTGCAGGCGGTGGTGGCGCCGGTGCGGCGGGCGATCTCCTCCAGGTCGGCGCCGGCCGTGATCAGGGCCTCCACCTCCCGCTCCTCGACGCCGTGACAGCGGCAGAGGATCGCGGGCCCCAGAGACTCGGGCCAGTCGTCCTCGAGCAGCTCGTCGCGCCAATCGTCCCAGTCGGTGGACATGCGGATCGGGGAGGCCGGCGCCCCTTCAGTCCTCGACCTCGTCCAGCCACGCCATCTGGATCGCCTCGAGGATCCTCTCGTTGCTCCGATCCGGCGCGCCGGTGAAGCCGGGGAGCTCCATGACCCAGCGGTGGAGGTCGGTGAAGCGGATCGAGAGCGGCTTCACGTCGGGGTGGCGCTCCGCCAGCTCGATGGCGATGTCCCTCACGTCGGTCCAGTTCATAGCTCACCTTTCGCTTCTGCGGCACGCCGCTCCTCGGGGTGCTCGTCGTACCAGGCCTGCAACGACTCCTCGCTCACCTCGACCACCAGATCCTCGGTGCCCACCTCGGCCTGGCATCCCAGGCGCGAGACCGGCTTCACGTCGAAGGCCTTGTCCAGGATGTCCTCCTCCCGGTCGGAGGCTTCGTCGAGGGAGTCGAAGCCGAGCTGCACGTAGCAGTGGCAGGTCGAGCAGGCGCAGACGCCTCCGCAGACGTGACCCATCTTCACGCCCTGGGCCTCGGCGGACTCCGCCGCCTCCAGGATGGTCGTGCCGGGTTCCACCTCGACGGTGACGTTCCAGTTGGTGAAGGTGATCTTCGGCATGACCCTACTCGAACTCCTGGATGGAGTGGCCGGACAGCGCCCCCTGGATCGCCCGCTCCATTCGCCGCCTGGCGAAGTCCGCGGACGCGCGATCGAGATCGGAGATGGCGAGGTTGATCCGGTCGTGGTCGGCGCTCTCCATGGCTCGCCGCAGCGCATCCTCGGCGGCCTGGATCGCCTCCCGCTCCCCCGGCCGGAGCAGCGCGGCGTCGGACGCCAGCGCCTTGTGCAGATCGTGGAGGACCCGCTCGGCCTCCACCCGCGCCTCGGCGGCGAGGCGGACCGACACGTCCTCCTCGGCGTTCTCCAGCGACGCGATGAGCATCTCCTCGATCTGCTCGTCGGTGAGCCCGTGGGACGGCTGCACCACCACCTTCTGCTCGACGCCGGTGGTGAGCTCCTTGGCGGAGACCTCCAGGATCCCGTCGGCGTCCACCGCGAAGGTCACCTGCACCCGGCCCATGTTCGCGGCCATCGGCGGGATCCCCTCCAGCTTGAACCGGGCCAGGGAGCGGCAGTCCTGCACGAGCTCCCGCTCCCCCTGGAGCACGTGGATGTCCATCCCCGTCTGGCCGTCGGCGTAGGTGGTGAAGATCTGCGCGGCGGAGGTGGGGATGGTGGAGTTGCGGTGGATCAGCTTCTCCACCACGCCGCCCATCGTCTCCACCCCCAGCGACAGGGGGATGACGTCGAGGAGGAGCAGGTCCTCCCGCGGCGTGCCCGCCAGGGCCTCCGCCTGGATCGCCGCGCCCATCGCCACCACCTGGTCGGGGTCGATGTCGCCGAGGGGCTCCTTCCCGCCGAAGATCTCGGCGACGAAGCGGCGGACCAGGGGCAGCCTCGTGGAGCCGCCCACCAGCACCACGCCGTCGATCTGCGAGGCGTCGAGGTCGGCGTCCTTGAGTGCGCGCCGGCATGCAATCGCGGTGCGCTGCACCAGGGAGGCGATCAGCGCCTCGAACTGGGCGCGGGTGACCTCGACCTCCACCGTCCGCTCGGGCAGGCGCACCACCGCGTCTGCCACCTCGCGCTCGGTGAGGTCGTGCTTGGCCGCGCGGGCGGCGGCGATCGCCGCCTGGACGGCGAAGGGATCGGCGGAGAGGTCGCGCCCCAGCGCGCCCGAGATCTGATCGAGGAGCGCGCTCGCCAGGGCCCGATCGAAGTCGTCGCCCCCCAGCGCCGAGTCGCCCGCGGTGCTCTTCACCTCGAAGACGCCCTCCACGAGCTGAAGGATGGAGACGTCGAAGGTGCCGCCGCCGAGGTCGTAGACGACGAAGGTGCCCCGGGCCCGGCGGTCGAGGCCGTAGGCGACGGCCGCCGCGGTGGGCTCGTTGATCAGGCGCAGGACCTCGAGGCCCGCCAGGCGCCCGGCGTCCTTGGTCGCCTGCCGCTGGGCGTCGTCGAAGTAGGCGGGCACGGTGATCACCGCGGCGCCGACCTTCTGATCGAGGGCGGCCTCCGCCTTGCGGCGCAGGGTCTTCAGGATCTCCGCCGACACCTCCACCGGCGACACGATCTTCGATCCCACGTCGAAGCGGACGATGGTGTCGCCCTCCCGGGCGTGGAAGCGGTAGTGCCCGAGCTCCTTGGTCTCGGGATCGTCGGGCCCCTTGCCGACGAAGCGCTTCACCGACGAGATGGTCTCGTGGGGGTGGGTGGCGAGCTTCGCCTTCGCCGCTCTCCCCACCTCGGTGGATCCGTCCTCCAGGTAGTGGACCACGGAGGGCAGCAGCCTGGTGCCGTCCGGCTCCACCGGGATCGTGTGGGAACGGCCCTCGCCGTCCACGTAGGCCACCAGCGAGTTGGTGGTGCCCAGGTCGATCCCCACCGGCTTGCCGTACGGCCTGGAGGGGTCCCGGATCTGCAGCAGCCCGGACTCAGCCATGAATCTCCTCGAACATCGCGTCCTCGAAGGCTCGGACCTCGCCGAGGAAGCGGTCTTGGTAGCGGAGCACCGCCAGGCGTCTGGCGGCCTCCTCGAAATCGTCGCGATCGAAGGCCTCGGCGAGCGACTCGAGGGTCTGCTCGCGCTCGGCCCTCACCTCCTCGGCCAGCGCCTCGGCCCTCACCAGATCCTTGGCGGCGCGGACCTCGTCGAAGGTCTCCCGCCGCTCCATCACCTCGAGCAGGAAGCCCGGCGGCAGGTACTTGGAGGACGAATGCGATCCGGTCTCGCCGAGATCGATGCCCTGCTCCTTCAGCAGCCAGCCGGCGCGCCTCGAGGGATCCTTGAGGATGCGCCAGGCGTCGTTCACCTCGATCGTCTTCTCGAGGGCCATCCGCCGCGCCGCCGCGCCCCCCGCCGCGTGGCGATCCGGGTGGAGGCGCCGCGTCAGCTCGCGGTGGCGCTCTTCGAGGAGTCGAAGGTCCACCCGAAAGCCCCTGGGGATCCCCAGGATTTCGAAGATGTCGCGCAAGGCTCTCGTCCGTTTCCGGGGGAGCCCGTCGCCTCGGCGGGCTCCTACGCTCAGACGCTGAAGGAATCGCCGCAGCCGCAGGACTTCTTCGCGTTGGGATTTTCCAGCTTGAAGCCCGACTCCATCAGCCCCGTCTGGTACTTGAGCTCGGTGCCGATCAGGAAGATGTAGCTCTTCGGGTCCACGAAGATTTTCACACCGTGCTCCTCGAAGACGCGGTCCCGCTCCTTCGCTTCGTCGGCGAACTCCATGTCGTAGGTGAGGCCGGTGCACCCGCCGCCGCGCACGCGGATCCGAAGGCCGGCGTCGGGCGTGCCCCGATCGCCGAGGAGCTTCTGGATGCGCGCCGCAGCGCTCTCGTGAATCGCGATGCCCGACCGGCGCGGCGCCGCCGCGGCGGGGGCGGTTTCCGCTGCCGGAGCGGGTGCCGGCCTGCCCAGCCCCGTGAGCCCCGAGGATGCGGCGGCCGGCTTGCCCAGGCCCGTCGGCTTGCCCAGGCCCGTCAGCCCCGTGGGCGCGGCGGCCGGCTTGCCCAGGCCCGTCGGCCCCGAGGGCGCGGCGCGGTCCTCCGCTCCATCCGCCTTCGGCGTCTTGGGCAGCCCGAGTCCCACCATGTTGCCTGCTCCCTGGGTCGACATTCCGTTCCTTCGCCGCCGTGCGCCCCTCAGGCGCCGTTCTTCTGCTTGTAGTCCGCAATCGCCGCCTTGATGGCGTCCTCCGCGAGCACCGAGCAGTGGATCTTCACCGGCGGCAGCGAGAGCTCCTTGGCGATCGCCGAGTTGGTGATCTTCGCCGCCTCGTCGAGGCTCTTGCCCTTGACCCACTCGGTGACCAGGGAACTCGACGCGATGGCCGACCCGCAGCCGAACGTCTTGAACTTCGCGTCCTCGATCAGGCCGTCCTCGCCGACGCGGAGTTGCAGCCGCATCACGTCGCCGCAAGCCGGCGCGCCCACGAGGCCGGTGCCCACGTTGGGATCGTTCTTGTCGAGGGTCCCGACGTTCCGAGGGTTCTCGTAGTGGTCGACGACCTTGTCGCTGTACGCCATTTCCTTCTCCTAGTGAGCCGCCCACTCGATGGACTTGAGGTCGATGCCTTCCTTGGCCATCTCGTAGAGAGGCGACATGTCGCGGAGCTTCTGGACCTTCTCGATGACCAGCTTGGCCACGTAGTCCACCTCCTCCTCGGTGTTGAACCGCCCGAGGCCGAAGCGGATCGAGGTGTGGGCCAGCTCCTCGTCCACGCCGCAGGCCCGCAGGACGTGGCTCGGCTCCAGCGACGCCGACGTGCACGCCGATCCCGAGGATACCGCCACGTCCTTGAGGGCCATCATCATCCCCTCGCCCTCCACGTAGGCGAAGGAGAGGTTCAGGTTGCCGGCGAGCCGGTGCTCCGGATGGCCGTTCAGGTAGACCATGTCGAGGCCGCCGACGATCGCCTTGTGGAGGCGATCGCGCAGGGCGCGCACCCGCCGATCCTCCTCCTCCATCCCCTCCAGGGCGATCTTGGCGGCCGCCCCGAAGCCCACCACGGCGGGCACGTTGATGGTGCCCGAGCGCATGCCGCGCTCGTGGCCACCGCCGTCGAGGATCGCGGTGAGGCGCACCCGAGGCCGACGGCGCACCCACAGGGCGCCCACGCCCTTGGGCCCGTAGAGCTTGTGGCCGGAGATCGACACCAGGTCGAGGTTCCAGTCGTTCGCGTCGATCTTCATCTTCCCGGCGGCCTGGGCGGCGTCCACGTGGAAGAACACCCCCTTCTCCCGGGTGATCGCCCCCACCTCGCGGATGGGGTGGATGGTGCCGATCTCGTTGTTGGCCACCATCAGGGTGACGAGGATCGTCTTGTCGGTGATCGCCTCCCGGACCGCCTCCGGATCGACGCGGCCGGTGGCGTCCACGGGCAGGTAGGTCACCTCGCAGCCCGACCGCTCCAGGCGCTTGCAGGTGTCCAGCACCGCCTTGTGCTCGGTCCGGGCGGTGATGATGTGGTTGCCCTTGTCCTTGTAGAAGTCGGCGATGCCCTTGAGCGCGAGGTTGATGGACTCGGTGGCGCCGGAGGTCCAGACGATCTCCTTGCCGGAGCCTCCCACCAGCGCGGCGACCTGATCCCGGGCCTGCTCGGACGCCTCCTCCGCCACCCAGCCGAACGAGTGGTTGCGAGACGCCGCGTTCCCGAAATGGGTCGTGAGATAGGGCATCATCGCCTCGAGGGCCCTGGGGTCCAGGGGCGTCGTGGCGTGGTTGTCCATGTAGATCGGCTTCTTGATCATTGACCATCCCGACCCGCCGGAAAAAAATGCGGCGGTACTGTCGAAAGCGCGGGCGTTATAAGAACGTGGCCGTCGGAGCGTCAAGGGAGCCCGGCTGTCTCCTCGGCGCCGGATCGTCCCTTCGAAATGGGCTCGTCCGCCGGGCCCACGTTAGATACGTTCCGTAACGTCATCTTGTCAAGCGAAGAGGCAACATGCGGAGAACCGGACTTCTTCTCGCGGGCGCCGCAGCGGCGGGGTTGGCTGCCTTCTTCCTCCCCGACCTGCTGGGGCGGGGCCTGGCGTCGCCGAGCCTCGACGCCTCCTCCCTCGCCGACGGCGGCGTCCTGTGGACCCTGGCGATCGCCTGGCTGGGTGGCGTGCTCACCAGCCTGACCCCCTGCGTGTACCCGCTCGTCCCCATCACCCTCGGGGTCTTCGGGGCGCGGCAGGCGCAGAGCCGGGCGCGGTCCTTCGCGCTGGTGAGCACCTACGTCCTGGGCATGGCCCTGATGTTCTCGGCCCTGGGCTTCGCTGCGGCGTCCTCGGGGAAGGCCTTCGGCACCATCCTCGCCAACCGCTTCGTCGTGGTGGGCCTCGCCGCGTTCTTCGTGGCCATGGCGGCGAGCATGTTCGGTGCCTTCGACATCGCCCTGCCCCAGGGCCTCGCCCAGCGCCTCAACCGCGTGGGCGGCACCGGCTTCGGGGGGGCCCTCGCCATGGGCCTCGTCGCCGGCGTGATCGCCGCCCCGTGCACCGGGCCCGTGCTCGCGTCGCTCCTCACCATCGTGGCCACCAGCGGCCAGCCCGTCTTCGGCTTCGTGCTCCTCTTCGTCTACGCGCTCGGGGTGGGCCTCCCCTTCTTCCTCCTGGGCGGGTTCTCCGTGGCGCTGCCCAAGAGCGGCCCGTGGATGGAGTCGGTGAAGAGCGTCTTCGGCGTGGCGCTGCTCGCCATGGCGCTGGTCTACCTGCGCGATGCCTTCCCGGCGGTGGCGAGCTTGTTCGGCGTCTCCGAGTCCAACCTCGTGATCGGCGCGGTGGCGGTGGCGGTGGGCGTCCTCGTCGGGGCCATCCACCTCTCCTTCCACGACGGCTTCGCCGTCCGGGCCCGGAAAGCGTCCGGCGTGGCGCTGGTGGTGGGGGGGATCCTCTTCCGGCTGGCCGTTCCCCACGGCGACGCCGTGGAGTGGACCCACGACTACGAGGGCGCCATCGTCCAGGCGAGGGCGGAGGGCAAGCCGGTGATCATCGACTTCTACGCGGACTGGTGCGCGGCCTGCAAAGAGCTCGACAAGTTCACCTACACCGATCCCGAGGTGATGGAGGAGGCCTCCCGCTTCATCACCGTGAAGGTGGACGGGACCATCGAGGACGACCGCATCCAGACGCTCTACGATCGCTACGGCATCCAGGGCCTGCCGACCGTGGTCTTCCTCGACGGGAAGGGCGAGGCGCTGGACGACCCCCGGGTCACGGGCTTCCTCGAGGCGCCGAAGTTCCTGGAGGAGATGCGCAAGGTGCGGTGAGCCGCCGTCTCCGCCGGAGACGGCCGCCGCGCCGAAGGCCCCTGCGGGATCAGCCGCGAACCGCGGCCTTGAACGCCTCGCGGATCGCCCCCATGTCCTTCGCCTGCAGGCTCGGGTGCATCTCCAGCATGTAGGCGCCCTCCAGCAGGTAGAGGTGCTTGTACTTCGCGGCACCCGGCATCGTCAGGTACACGTCCAGGCAGCCCTTCGCCGCCGCGGCGTCCGGGTAGCGGCCCATGGTCGCGTAGCCCTTGTCGAAGGAGAGCTTCGTCCGCAGCGAAGCGTTGCAGAGCTCCAGGCCCCCGAGGACGTCCGGCAGCAGCACCTCCCGGCCCAACGGGCCGAAGCCGGCCTTCTCCAGCCGCTCGGCGAAGCTCTCCAGGCGCGGGTCCTCCGGCTCGGGCGCCGCCTCCACCGGCTCGCCGACGTCGGCACCGTCCTTCGCGACCGCGGCGGCAGCCTCCTCGGCGGCGCGGGCCTTGGCGCGGCGGCCCTCGTGGGCGGCCTCGACCTCCTCCTTCTTTCGGGCCTCGGCCTCCAGCGCGGCCTGCTTCGCCTTGGCCTCCTCGGATTCTCCCGAGAGCGAGGTCTTGCAGCCGGCGAGCGCGAGCACCGCGACGAGGGCGAGCGGGATCGAGAGACGACGGCACATGGCGGAACTCCTGTCGAAGCGGGGGATACCGGATGTAGGGCACCCCTACCACGTGCGGGGATCCCGTGCCAAGGAGGCGGGCGCCGCCGGAATCAGGTTGGCCTACAGGTAGAAGCGGTCGGTGACGCCGGCGGTGAGGCCCAGGATCGCGCTCCACCCGACCACCTGGTCGACGCCGCTCGCGATCTGGTCGGGGCGCCTTCCGAGGAGGAAGGCGGACGCGGAGCACGCGTAGAGCGTGCAGCGCCCGGTGGCGCGGGCGGCCTGGAGCAGCTCGGCCGCGGTGGGCGCGCCCTTCTCGAAGGCGTCCACGGCGGCGCGGGCGGCGTCCGGCGGGCCGGCGGTCGCGCCCATGTCCGGCTCGTCGAAGCCGCCGGCGAGGAAGCGTTCGAGGGCCCACCAGAAGAGAAAGACCTGCACGTCTCGCCCTCCCGCGGCGGCGGCGGCGGCGATGGCGCAGCCCTGGTGGAGGCGGTCGTAGGCACCGTCGTGGAGGAAGATGGCGACGCGCTTGCGAGGATCGGCTTCCATGGCGCGCACTGTACCCGAACCGTCCCCCGGCCGTCGGTTCGGATCGCCTCGTTCAGGCGGCCGTGCGCCGCTCGCGGCGAGGGAGCCAACCGCGGGCGAGGAGCGCGGCGACCACCGTGAGGAGGACGACCGCCGCTCCCCCCAGCCACCACAGGAGCGGCGACGGCTCGATCACCGACGCGCCGATCGCGGTCATGAGGAGGGTGCCGGGCAGCGTGCCCAGCGCCGCCGCCGCGAGGACGGTGTGCATCCGCATGCCGGTCACCGCCGCGACGGCGATCACCAGGTCGGACGGCAGGACGAAGCCCAGGGTGGCCACGAAGACGAAGGCGAAGCCCTTGTCCCGGGCGAGGGTCTCGAGGTCCGGATACCGGGCGCCGGCGAGCTCCCGCACCGCCGAGGCGCCGAGGCGCCGCGCCAGGGCGAAGACGAGGAGCGCCGCCAGCAGGGTCCCGCCCAGCGCCACGACGGCGCCGGTCCACATCCCCCACACCAGGCCGGCCGCCACCGAGAAGAGCGAGCCCGAGACCACGACGAGGAGAGGCCTCGCCGCGGACGCCGCCAGGAAGCCCACGAGGCCGAGGCCTCCCATGGCGAGCACGTCGTGCTGGATGCGCGCCGGCGTGAGGGGCCGGGAGCCGCCGATCAGGAAGAAGAGCGCCAGGCCGACGGCGAGGCCCCCCGCCAGCGTCCCGATCTTGCGCCAGCTCCGGGCCGAGATGCGACCGATCGCGCTGCGCGGGCGGACGTCCACGCCGCACAGGATGCGCATCGGCGGAGCGCCCTGCATCGGGCCGGGCGGCCCGATGCATCCGCCGGCGCTCAGGTGTTCTCGGAGCCCTCCGTGGAGGCCGGGGCGGCTGCCGAGCCCTCTGCGCCCACCGCGAGCTTCATCTCGGGCTCCTCGCCGGGGGCTTCCGCGGCCTCCGCGCCCACGGCATGCTCCGCCGCGGACCCGCCGGCAGGTCCCGCCTGGCCCGCCCCGGCGGTGGCGGCCTCGGGGGCGGAGTCGTCGGCCCCTTCCCCACGCTCCGGCGCGGCCTCGCCGGCAGGCGCCGCGCTCGCGTCCGCCGCGGCGTCGGCCGCCGGATCCCCGGCGCCGGTCGCCAGCTCGATCGCGGCCTCGTCGGCGAGGGAGGCCGTAGCCTCCCGGCGGGTGCCGGCGTCGGCCCGGGGCGCGCGGCGATCGCGCTTGGTCCCTCGACGCTTGCCCTCGTCGCCGCGGGCGGTGACCTCCTTCGACGAGGTGCGCGACTTCCAGCCGATCCCCTCCAGCTCGCGCCACAGCTCGTTCCAGCGCTGCTCGAGCCCGGCGAACTTGTCCTTCCAGATCTCCGCCTCGCCCTTGGCGACGAGGTAGACCCGGTTGTTGGCCTCGGCCCTGCCGCGGGCGCGCCGGGCCTCCTCCCGGGCCTCCTCCGCCTGGCGACGCAGATCCGCGTTGCGCTTCTCGACCTCGGCCACGCGCGCCTCCGCCTCCTCGACCTCGCGGGCCATGTCGACGAGGCGCTGGTCGACCTGCTCCGGCGTGAGCGGCGCGGGCGCAGGCGCCGGGGTCGCCGCCTTCGGCTGCGACTCGGCGCGCCGCCCCCTCGGGCGCTCGGCCTCCTCCAACCGGCGTCGGGCCTCGTCCACCAGGCGGGCGTTCTCCTCCCGCAGGTGGGCGAGCTGCTGCTCCACCTGGCGGAGCTCCTCCGCCCGGGCGGCCGCCAGCTCCCGCGCCTTCCGGGTCTCCTCGCCCGCCTCGTGGAGGCGGCGCTTGGCGTCGCGGAGCTTCTCGCGGGCCGAGGAGAGCTCGTCGGAGCGCCCCTTCTTCTCCTCGCTGGTCCGCTCGGCGCTCTTCCGAGCGGCCGCCGCTTCGGCCTTCGCCTTGGCGACCTCCGCCTGCATGGCTTCGAGGCTGTCGGCCAGCTTGTTGCGGGAAAGCCATCCGATGAGCGCGACGGCGCCGAGGGCCGCCGCGACGATGATTCCGATCACGTCCATCTTTCCTTGGAAGGCTCGCCAGGAGCCGTCAGTCCGCCCCGCGGGCGACGTAGATCTCCGCCGTGGGAACCGCCTTGTTGCCGGATCCGATCCCACCGGAGACGAGGATCCTGCCGTCCCCCAGGTTCGTGCAGGTCGCGTAGCCTCGGCCGCCGTCGTCCCGGAGCCGGCCCTGGTTGTCGGTGAGGCTCGAGGCGAGGACCTCGCCCCGCCAGCCGATGACCTCCGCCTTGGTGAGTGGGGTGATTCCGTTCGCGGCGAACCCGCCGATCACCAGGGCGCGATCGTCCGGGGTGCGGGCGTCGTCCTCGCCCAGCATCACCACGCAGGGCGAGATCCGCGCCATCTGGCCGGGGACCGTCCCCCGGTCTCCCGAGCCCTCGGGGCGGTCGAACCACTGGATCTCCCGGATCGGCTCGCGGCCGGTCCCCAGCCCCGGCGTCGGCCCCTCGAGCGACCACTTCGAGGCGCCGGCGACGACGGCGAGGCGCTTGGAGAACGGCGCGATGCCCGCGGAGGCCACGCCGACCTCGAGGACGTCGGAGGTGGTGGGACCGGTGGTGAAGGTCCCGCTGTCCCGGCTGTAGCTCACCACCCGGGAGCTCGCCTGCACCTTGCCGTCGGCGCCGATGCCGCCGACGACCTGGACGGCGCGGGGCGTCGTGCCCACCACGGCGGCCGAGTGGAAGGCGCGCGGGAGGAGGAGGCCGCCGGCCCCGCCCTGGAGCACGGAGAAGGCGCCCCGGTCGAAGACCTCGATCTCCTCGCGCACCACGCCCTCGGCGTCGACGCCGCCGACGATCACCACCCGGCCGCCCGCCGCCTCGAGGAGCGTCGCGGTGTGCCCGTGGCGGGCGTGGGCCATCGACGGAGCGGCGGTCCAGGCGTTCGCCTTCGGATCGAAGAGGATCGCGCTGGCGGTCGGCTCGCCGGTCTCGTCGACGCCGCCCGCGATCAGCACCCGGCCGTCCAGGAGGCGCACCGCCTGGCCGAACGCGCGGGGGAGGCAGGTGCCGTCGACGCACATGTCGGGGACGGCGGAGAAGACGCCCGTCGCCGGGTCGAAGATCTCGGCGGACTGCAGCACGTCGTTGGCGAGGTCCGACACCAGGAGGCGGAAGCCGCCGGCGAGGAGCACGCGGCCGTCCTGCAGCCGGGTCGCGGTGTGCCCGGCCCGCACGGTGCCCATGTCGGAGCACGCGCCGCCGGGGGCGCGGGTGCGGGTGAAGCCGTTCACCCGGAACATCTGCACCTCGACCGTGGGCGTGTCAGAGTCCGACACGTCGAAGGGTGCGGACCGGCCCCAGGCGCGGACCACGTTGCACGTCGCGCCGTCGTCGCAGACCTCGACGGTGGCCACGCGGTTCGACCCGACCGGGACGTCGGGCACCTGGAGCGATCGCGACGCCACGTCGGCGGTGCCCACGATCGGGGCGCCGATGCCGTCGCCGACGATCGAGATCCTCACGGTCCCGCTGACCGGGAGGACGCTCTCGCCCGTCGCGGTCTCGCAGTCCTCGTGGACGAGCACCAGGTCGAAGCGTGAGTCGGATTCGCCGCAAGCGGCGATCAGGAGCGAGGCGGCGCAAGCGGCCCCGCGGATCATCTTGGAAGAGCGCATGTCGGAAATATCCCTGTTCGAGCCGCTACCAGCTCGCGTGCCCCGTCGGACCACTGCCCCCGCCGTCCGCGGTCGCGGCGACGATCCCCACGGTGGCGCCGGTGGCCACGACCCCTGCCGCGGTCCAGAACCACCACTTGGTGAAGAGGCCGCCGTCCTTCTTCTTCGGCTCGTCGAAGGTCGCCTCGTCGGCGAGGGTGACGCCGCCGCTGTAGCTGTAGGTCGCCGTCTGCTTCTCCTCGTTCGCGGGGACCCCGAAGTCCTCGCCGCGACTCGGGAGCAGGAAGTCCTCGGCGACCACCGCCGGCCGCTTCTCCGCCGCGGGCGCGGCCGGCTCCGCGATCGGGGCGGCCGCCACCGCGGCGCCGTCCTCGACCTGCCCGGCGCTCGCCTCCTCCGGGGCCTTTCCGCCGCCGATCGGCGTGCGCGGCCCGCCGATGGGGCGACGGCTGCCTCCGCCGGCCGGGACCACCGCCGGCCTGCCGTCGTCCCGCGGCGAAGCGGCAGGGGCCGAGAGGTTCACGAAGAAGTCCACCTCGTGGATCTTCTCCGCGCCCGCCTTGGCGTCGTCGGCGATCGGGCGGGGGATCGCCACGGAATCGCCCGAGGCGGTGAGCTTGCCGCCGAGCTCGTTCGCCACCTTGTTGATCTCGATGGCGGCGCCGAGCATGTCGCGGTCGAGGGTGAGGGACTGGAGCCGGGAGAAGGTCCCGGAGCCGGCGTGGAAGGCGTAGGTCGCCAGGCCCAGGCTGGCGCCCTTCGCATAGGCGCCGCCCACGACCACCACCTGCGCCCCCGTCCGCTGCGCCACCGCCTCGATCTGGGTGCGGGCCTCCTCGCCGAGCTCGTTGCGGGAGAGCAGCGTCACCAAGCCGGCGCCGAGCCCCTGCTGCGTGCTGCCCTCGTCCGGGCTGATCCGGAAGAGCTCGTCCTTGCGGATCTCCACCCGCTCCACGTACGGCTCGGTGCTGGGGAGCTTGATCTTCACGTAGTGCACGCCGGGGAGGAGGCCCGTCACCAGCACGGGGCTGGTCATCGCCTCGCGGCCGTCCACCCAGATGCCGGCGCCGGGGGGCGTGGTGTCGACGCGCAGCGAGCCCGTGCCGTGGTCCGCCATCCCGGCCCGGACCCGATCGTAGAGGTCGACGAAGACCTGATCGTACTCCTCGCCCGCCTGCAGGCGCCTCGCCGGCTCGAGGCGGATGGCGTGCGGGAGGGTGTTCTGGGCCGCCAGATCCTCCTGGCCCATGCGGAACTGCGCCACCGCCTTCTTCAGGTAGGCCTCCACCAGCGGCTCGACCTCCTCGAGGGCGGGGGCGTTCTTCTCCATGCCCTCGATCGCGCGGGTGAAGGCGTCGAGGGCCGGCTTCATCCGGCGCTTGGAGAGGTGGGAGCGGCCCTTCTCGAGTTCGGCCATCGCCGCGGAGACGGCCTGCACCTGCTCGGGCGTCGCGAACTTGGACCCCGTGGCGGCCCTCTCGCCCTCGGCGGGCAGATCCACCAGTTCGAGTTCGGCGTTCGACCGCAGGCCCTCCTTCAGGGTCTCGGCGATCCGGTCACCGGTGGCGCGGGGGATGCTGTCGTACAACGGCGCATACGGCACCACCACGACCTTCACGGCGTCGGCCCCCGCGAGCACGGGGGTGGCCAGCATCGCCGCCAGCACGCCCGCGCGAAGGGCAAATCCACGGCTGGTCGAGCTCACTTTGATCGATCTCCTCGCCGGCTCGAAAGCCGGTCGTTTCAAGGATTTGGGACGGGGAGTCTATGACCCCCGAGTTTGCAGAGTCAAATGCGGAAAAGTCCTTGGATTTCGCGCCTGCCCGCCCGAGCGCTCGCCTGCCCGGCTTCCTTTGCCCACCGCGACCACGGGGTGTTACAGACCTCCTGCCGTCCTCGAAAATCCCCCCGTGCGCCTCTCCATCGCCAGCCGCATCTTCCTCGTCTTTGCCGCCGTGGTCACGGTGTTCGGCGCGGTGAGCTCGTTCGCCGTGTGGCGGATGCACGCGGTCGGCGCCGACATCCGGCTGGTCTCGGAGGGCTACCTCCCCCTCACCAAGGTCGCGGCCCAGCTCGAGACCTTCCACAAGAACAAGCAGCGCGACACCGATCGCCTCCTCGAGGAGAAGGACCCCCGCGCCCAGCGGATCCTCATCAAGCTGGCCCGGCTCTACTACCCCCGCATCGTCCGGGAGAAGCTCACCCAGGGCAGGCTCCTCGTCACCGAGACCCGCCGGTTCGCCCAGCCCTCCGAGGTGCCATTCCTCGACGAGATCGAGGGGCGCCTCGAGGACCTCGTCCGCGAGTACGACCTCTACGACAGCCAGGCCGACGCGCTCTTCGCGGCGCTGGAGAGCTCGGACCCCGGCGTCGCGTCTGCCGCCCTCGCCGCGGACGAGACGGGGAAGGAGCTCAAGCGCACCGAGCGCCGCATCGATCGATCGCTGCGCCTGTTCAGCCACGCCCTGGAGGGCCGGATCCAGGAGCGGGTGCGGGAGGCGCAGGCCACCGAGCGCTCCTCCTCCCTCGCGATCATCGGCTTCTCCCTGGCCGCTATCGCCCTGGGGATCCTCGCGTCGCTTCTTTCGCAGCGGCTCCTCGCGCCGGTGCGAACGCTGACCGAGGCGGCAGTGCGGATCGGCCGGGGCGACTGGTCCGCGAAGGTGCCCACCTCCGCGGCGAACGAGGTGGGCGTCCTCGCCCGCGAGTTCAACCAGATGGCGGCCTCGCTGCAGGCCCGCGAGCGGGAGCTGGCGAACAAGCAGGAGGCGCTCATGCGCGCGGAGAAGCTCGCCACCGTGGGCCGCATGGCCGCGCAGATCACCCACGAGATCCGCAACCCGCTCTCGTCGATCGGCCTGAACGCCGAGCTCCTGGCGGAGGAGCTGCCGGACGGCGCCGCCGGCGACGAGGCGCGGCGCCTGTGCGCCGCCATCTCGGCGGAGGTCGACCGGCTGGCGGAGATCACGGAGGAGTACCTGCGCTACGCGCGGCTCCCCAAGCCCTCGCTCGAGCGGGAGGACCTCTCCGCGCTCGTCCGCGATCTGGTCGCGTTCGTGGGCCCGGAGCTCGAGGCGTCCGGCGTGGCGATCGAGCTGGATCTTCCCGACGACCTCCCCGCCGAGATCGACGAGAACCAGCTCCGCCAGGCGCTGCTCAACCTGGTGCGCAACGCCATGGAGGCGATGCCGGACGGCGGCACGCTGCGCATCGCCGGCAGGGTCACCGAGAGCGGCGTCGAGCTGGAGATCCGCGACACCGGCGTGGGCATGGGCGACCAGGACCTCGCCCACATCTTCGACCCGTTCTTCACCACGAAGCGGGGCGGCACCGGACTGGGCCTCTCCCTCACCCACCAGATCGTCTCCCAGCACAACGGGACGATCCGCTGCGAGAGCGCGCCGTCCCGCGGCACCACCTTCACCGTGCAGCTACCCGGAGCCTGACGGCTTTGACCCACCCAGCGATGATCCACCGCAAGAGCTTGCTCCCCAACGGCCTGCGGGTCGTGAGCGTGCAGACCCCTCACCTCCACTCGGCGATGCTGGCCGTCTACGTGCGCTCGGGGAGCCGCCACGAGGCGCCCGAGCTGATGGGCATCTCCCACTTCCTCGAGCACATGTTCTTCCGCGGCTCCGAGCGGTACCGGGACACGGTGGAGATGAACGCCCGGGTCGAGGACGCCGGCGGCAACCTGAACGGCGTCACCACTCGTGACCACGGCTACTACTACACTCCCCTCCACCCCTCCCGCCTGGAGGTGGGGTTCGACGTGCTGGGGGACATGCTCGCCGCGCCCCGCCTCGTGGAGGTGGAGACGGAGCGGCAGATCATCCTCGAGGAGATGCTCGACGAGGTGGACGAGAGCGGCCGCGACGTCGACATCGACAACCTCTCGAAGGCCGCGATCTTCGGGAGCCACGGCCTCGCCCACAAGATCGCGGGGACGCCGAAGACAGTGAAGCGGATCGGCCTTGAGGACCTGCGGGCGCACCACCGGCGCATGTACGGCGCGCGGAACCTGGTGCTCGCGTGCGTGGGGCCGGGCGAGCAGGAGCGGGTGGAGGAGCTCGCCCTCGCGCACTTCGGACGCCTCCACCCTGGCGGCGACCCCCCGGAGGAGGAGCCGTTCGCCTCCCCCGAGGCGGGGCCCTCCGTGCACCTGGTGGACAACGAGGACTCGCAGCAGACGGAGATGAGGCTGAACTTCCTGGCCCCGCCGGAGCACCACGAGGACTTTCCGGCGCTGCTCCTCGCCAGGCGGATCCTCGACGACGGCCTCTCCTCTCGCCTCCCCTTCCAGGTGATCGAGAAGCGGGGCCTGGCCTACGCGCTCCACGCGGGGATCGACACCTTCTCGGATCTGTCGATCTTCGAGGTGGAGGTGGCGTGCGCCCACCCCAAGGTCCCCACCGTGCTCTCGGCGATCGCCGACGTGCTCGGGGGGTTCGTCACCGACGGCCCCACCGCCGAGGAGCTGGATCGCGCCAAGCGCCGCTACCGGATGGGCCTCGAGTTCGCCCTCGACAGCACCTCGGATCTCGCCGGCTGGTTCGGCGGATCCGAGCTGTGGCGCCCGGCGGAGACCTTCGAGGAGCGGCTGGCGAAGGTGGACGCCGTCACCGCGTCGGACCTCGTCCGGGTGTGCTCCCGCATCGTGTCCCGGTCCAACCTCCAGCTCACCCTCGTGGGCCGGGGCGGCGGCAGGGCGGAACAGAAGCTGCGGCGGCAGGCGGCCGAGCTGCCGCTCCCGCTGTAGGCGCGGGAGGCCGTTCGGCCGGTGGCTGCGCACGCAACGCGATCCCGGTAAGCTGCCCCGGATGCATGCGTTCGTGTACCGAATCGTGGAGCGGCTGACGGGAGACGGCCCCGCGCTCTCGCGCAACCGGCACTTCCACGCCTTTACCAGCCCCGAGGGAAGGCAGGCGCTCCGGGTGGCGCGGCGCCTCCGCTCGATCGCCCGGGACGCCGCCGCGTCCGGCGCGCCGCTCCGGTTCGTGGAGGCGAGCGACGGGGCGGGCGAGGTGCACCTCGAGATCCCGATCCCCGCCGGCGTGCGCAGGGCGATCCTCCCCACCGCCGAGTGGGACCTCCTCCGGCGGATGCCGGCCATGCGCGCCGTGTCGTTGGAGCGCGCCGACCCGCGAGGGCATGGTATGGATCGAGCGGTGGTCTGAACGCCCGAAAGGTGACGCCGTGAATGCACGTGTGGTCCAGCCGGCGACCGGGAGCCCGAAGGGCTGGCTTCGAAGCGCGCTCGCCCGCTTCGTGGGGGCGTGCGGCGCCGAGTCGGCCCTGGTCGCCGATCTCGATGCTCCTTACGTGGGCCCGGACTCCGTGGCCGGCCAGGGGATCTCGGAAGAGCCCTGGCTGGAGGCGGTGCGCCAGGCCCGCACGGTGAGCGAGGTGATCCCGCCGGCGGGCCGCCCCCGGGTGGTCTTCTTCGAGGGCAGGACCGACGGTGGCGCGCGGACCTCGATCTCCCTCCACGGCGATCAGAGCCGATGGCGCACCCTGGCCGTCGCCATCGGGAGGAGCCACCCCACCCCGGCCGAGCGCCGCGCCATCGGCGAGGCGCTGGACCGGCCGTGGCATCCGGTCCACTCCTCGATCTCCCTCCTCGACGCGGTCGGGCGCCACACCGGCCTGCCCTTCGCGCTTTTCGAGCGCCGGCAACTCATGTGGGCCAACGCCCAGCTCTGGCGGGCCCTCGAGCTCCGCGACGGCGTGGAGATCGGGCTCTCCTTCGCCGACCCCAAGGCGCTGATCGCCGCGGCGAGGCTCGAGGCCGCGGCCCGCGGCGAGATCCCGCTGCGGGGCTTCGTCCTCACCACCCTCTCCGGTGGGCAGCACCTCCTCCAAGCCGCGAACCCCGAGCAGAGCCAGCGCTCGTCGAGGGTGGAGCGGCTCTCCAAGCGCTGGAGGCTTACGCCGATGGAGCGGCACGAGCTGGGGCACATCCTGCTGGGCCGCAGCTCGAAGGAGGCGGCGGCCCTGGACGGCGTGTCGCCGGAGACCACGAGGGAGCGGCGCCGGCAGATCTACCGGAAGGCGGGCGTCGGAGGGGCGGGCCCCTTGCGCGCGATCCTCGACGGCTACGTGGAGTGAAGGGCGCCCGGCCCGGCGAGGCATCGCCGGGCGGCCCGTGCGCGCGGGGCCGATGGGCGCGGGATCCCCGGTGCGCACGACGGTCCGCCGGTCGGCCCGTCACCACGGAAGGCATCCGGCACGAGCGCCTGCCGGCTCGAATCTCTCAGCGCACCGCGAGGGCCTCGGACATCAGCTCCCGCAGCTTCGGGAGCAGATCGGAGAGCCCCTCCGCGCGTGCCCCCGCCACCGGGAGGCCGCTGCGGTGCAGCCAGGCCGCCGCCTCGTCCGCATCCTTCCCCTCGTCGAGGACCAGCGCGCCCAGCGCCCCCGCCGACCACAGCGGCCAGAGCGGGCGCATCTCGTCTCGGGGCGGGAGCGCCACCAGATCGAGCCGCACGCCGTCGCCCAGCTCCACGTGGGCGATCGTCCCGGGGCCTTCGGCGGCGTCGCGCTGGAAGCCCGGCAGGCGGGCGAGCCGCAGCGCCGCTCCGCGGGCGCTCCCGCCCTCGTCCGCCACGAGCAGGACCTTGGCGACGGCCGCGCCTCCCCAGCTTCCCCGCGATCGGATCAGCCGCTGCCGGAGCACGTGGAGCTGCGACGCGTCCACGAGGGGCGCCTCGGTGGTCCCGGCGGGCGACTCGATCACCAGGGCGGCACCCTTCACCAGGAGCGCCTCGAGGGCGAGGGCCGCGTCGAGGTCGCTGGACGCGCAGCGGTCGATGAGCGCCCCGACGGTGCTGGGGCCGGAGCGGAGGATCTCGAGGATCTGGTCGACGGCCGCCTCGGGCTCGAGGGGCGCCCGGGGCTCGACCGCGAGCTCGATCCGCTCGTCCGCGCGGGGGAGCCGATCCAGCACCCGGGACAGCTCGTCCGCCTGGTAGGAGCCGTCGAGCAGGAGCCTGTCCAGGCTGCGGCCGAGGCGATCGGGGACGGCGAGCGACTCGGTCTGGAGCTCGAAGGTCCCCTCTTTCTGCGCGAGGATCCGGAAGAAGGCCTTCTCGCCGAAGACGCCGGGGGCGCGGGCGTCGTGCACCTTGCCCTCCACCACGAAGATCTCGCCCTGGCCCCCGCCGCTGCGGATCACGAGGCGGCCGGTGCGCCGGTTCATCGCGAGGACTTGGAGCAGATCCGGCACCGGGAGGTGGGAGAGCTGTCCCCGCAGCTCGCTCTCGGGCGCGGGGAGGCCGGAGGGCGCGCCGCGGAGGACCTGTTCGATCCTGCCGAAGAGCTCGTCCTCGGCGAAGGGTTTGCGCAGCCAGCCCTGCGCCGCCGCGGGGCGGGCGCGATCGCCCTGGCCGGTCACGATCACCGGGATCGACTCCGTGCGGGGGTTGCTGCGCAGGATCCGCAGAAAGGCCTCGGCCTCGATCAGCGTGCACGCCTGGTCGAAGAGCACCAGGTCCGGATGCCGCAGCAGCGTGATCTGCAGCGCCTGGGATCCGTCGCTGGCCGCGTGCACCTGGAAGCCGCGATCCCGGAGCAGGTGCCCGAGCCAGCGGACCGTCACGTGGTCGGGATCGGCGAGGAGGATCGTGCGCGCCGGATGCTTAGTAGGAGTGGAGGTCATACGCCTGCTGCAGTCGGGTGATCAGGTGATCGACGAGGGGGCCGTCGCTGGAGTGGAACGCCGTGGTCTCCTCCCCCGCCTTGCGCACCAGGGCGTAGGAGGTCTGCTCGGAGAGGAAGAGGAGCAGATCGTGGCGACAGATCTCGTCCTGGGCGTCCACGTAGACGGGCGTCACCACCGGGTGCACCAGGGTCAAGGGGCCGCGCCGACCGAGGAGGTGCACCGTCCAGGCGGCGCCGCCGCGGGAGAGCGACTCGAGCATCGGAAGGGACGCGTGGATCGCGTCGGCGCCGGCGCTGGCGTAGAGCATGCCCCTGCCGTTCGCTTCCCGCGCGACCTGCCGCATCACCTCCGCCCGGATGCTGCGCATCGTCGCCGCGGACATGGCGAGGCGCCGGTTGGACGGCTGCAGATCCTCGCCGTCGAGTGAGGCCATTCCGCCTCCCGGGATCAGCGAGGAGAGCTCGCCGTCCAGGAGCTCCCACACGCTGGGCCAGAACTCGAGGGAGGCGAGGCGCCTCGCGAGGGAGCGGCGGCCCTGCCTGGCGCGGCCCCTCGCGGCGGCGAGCAGCGCGTCGAGGTCCCGGCCGTCGCGCACGTGGGTGGAGGCGCCCGCCG